>ENA-UONW01000807-UONW01000807.1-human-gut-metagenome-genome-assembly--contig:-CS52-NODE-807-length-43993-cov-6.654354_pt1 | contig 43993 bp, 35 predicted proteins | sample MGYA00242463_ERZ724010 | MGnify/ENA metagenome assembly ERZ724010 | reverse complement strand
CAAATTCGAAAACTCGTTTTCTAATTTGTCTCTACACTCGGCTTTCACTATATTTAGATAATATAGGATGCGCCTCGGCATAGCAAATTCGAAAACTCGTTTTCTAATTTGTCTCTGCTCTCGGCTTTCACTATATTTAGATAATATAGGATTCGCCTCGGCATAGCAAATTCCAAAACATGTTTTTGAATTTGTCTCTGCGCTCGGCTTTCACTATATTTGCAAAGTTGTTAATTGTTTAAATTGGAAAAATAGTATAATTATGACTTTGAAGAATAGAGTGTATGCCCTGATTGCCGGACTGATGTTTTGTGTTGCAGCTGGGGCGCAGATGATGAATGCGGAAAAGTATCCTGCCATACCTGATGATTTCAATGGGGCGTTTATAGACCTTGTCAAGGAATATCCTGCTAATGTAGTCAAATCTGCTTATGGGCAGTATTACGGTCAGCTGACAATTGGTGGCGATATCTACGGATATGGTACTTTCTATACTGATGCTGACGGTATTGTTATGGGGCAGTTCCGCAACGGACGGTGCATATTCGGTATAAAGATGGGTTCGCAAACAGTGGAAGTAGGTACTGAAAATCATTATATAAAGTACGACCTCAGAACTGGTGACCCTATATATATCATAAAAGACTCTTTGAAATATCTGCCTACTGCTGATTTTATAAAGAAATATAGATTTGAATCGCTGACGTATCAGAACGGAGATAAGTATGTCGGTGAAACCGTTGATGGTAAGCGTGAGGGATATGGCGCTTATTATTATACAAACGGCAATTATTATTACGGACAGTACAGAAATAATCTGAGACACGGTTACGGTGCCATGTTCAGAACTGAGAACCGCATTACTCTTCAGTACTGGGAGGATAATAAGGTTGACGGTGCTTCCAATTAATGGCTTATTTGGAGGACTGTATATTAAATCGGATTTTCGATGGAACAGAAGGTAAGAACTAACGGCTTGCTTGCATGGGTGCTGGCCTCGAGGCCCAAAACACTTACGGGGGCTGCCGCACCGGTGATTATCGGCGGTGCGTTGGCGTGGAGGTATGTGTATGAGAACGGTGGCACTTTCAGATGGACAGCATTTGTTTTGTGCCTGCTTTTTGCATTCGTGATGCAGGTCGACGCAAATTTCGTAAATGATTATTATGACTATAAGAAAGGTACTGACCGCGAGGACCGTTTGGGGCCGGAACGTGCTTGCGCACAGGGATGGATAACGCCGGCGGCAATGAAATGGGGCATCGGTGTAGCAACTGTTCTGTCGTGCGCCGTAGGGTTGCCGCTTGTCTTGTTTGGTGGCTGGTGGCTGATAGCCGTAGGTGCTATTTGTGTAATATTCTGTTTCCTTTATACCACATGTTTGTCTTACAGAGGTTATGGCGATGTTTTGGTTCTGCTCTTTTTTGGATTGGTGCCTGTTTGCCTGACGTTCTATGTGATAGTCGGTTCATTCTCTTTGACAAGTCTTATCATGGGGCTGGCGTGCGGTCTTGCCACTGACTGCCTGCTAATGGTGAACAATTACCGTGACCGCCATCAGGATGCTGTGAGCGGAAAGCGTACTGTTGTCGTACGCTGGGGCGGAAGAACGGCTCTGATGCTGTATCGCTGGCTTGGACTTATTGCTTCATGCCTGTTTTATCTGTCTTGTGCTGTAGTCGCAAGTGCATCGTCCGGTGTCTTCGTTCTGGTATACCTGACTTTGCATCTGAAAACGGCTTATCTGATGGAAAAGCTTGACGGACGCGAACTGAATGCAGTTCTGGGAGCAACGGCCAGAAATATTTTCGTTTTTGCATTGGTCTTCGCCTTGTCGATTGCAAGCACCATGCTCGACGGATTTTGATGTTGCCTGAGTACTTGGCTCGGCGTTTTGGTCGTTGTGTTTACGCTATGTCTTAATCTTGCAAAGTCAAACATTTACATTTGTATAGTGGCTTATTTGATAAATCCTTGTATCTTTGTGAAAGGATGTTCAATGCTTTAAAAGAAAAGGTCTGATGGCGGATAAGAAACGGATTCCATACGCCGTGGCTGATTACGGCAGGTTACGCGAGGAAAATTTTTATTATATCGACAAAACGGAATTCATTCCATATCTGGAAGAGTATTCCGCTCCTGTATTTCTGCGTCCTCGTCGTTTCGGCAAGAGTCTGTTCATGTCTACTTTGGCTTATTACTACGATGTAAATCAGAAGGATAGGTTTGAGGCTCTTTTCGGAGATACTTACATTGGACAGCATCCTACGAAGGAACACAACAGTTTCCTGATTCTTCGTCTTGACTTCTCCAAACTCAGCATGTCTGATACTGCAGAGGGACTGGAACAGAATTTCCATTCTCTTGTGTGTCCTGTTTTAGAGGGATTGGTCTCCGGACGTTACCGCAATTATTTTGAAGGATTCAGCTACAAAAGTGATGGCGACGCCAACAGCATGCTGGCTGAACTTACGGGTTTCATCAGCGATTACGGTCTTCCTAAGATGTATGTCTTGATTGATGAGTACGATAATTTTACTAATCAGCTGCTGACAGTTTTTCAGGATAGATTGTATGAACAGATAACAACTGGTGACAGCTTTCTACGTACTTTCTTCAAGGTAATAAAAGCCGCTATTGGTGAGGGCAGTATAATAAGATGTTTTTGTACCGGAGTGCTGCCTGTTACAATGGATGATTTGACAAGTGACTTTAATATCGCAAATATCTTAACTCTCAACAGGCGCTTCCTCAATATGATGGGTTTCACGCATAAGGAAGCATCTGAATATCTGAGATATGTAGTCGAGAATTATGCCGGTTCTGACAGTAATTTTGCTGAACTTTGGCAGATGGTTGTGGATAATTACGACGGTTACCGTTTCCTTCCTGATGCCGAACCGTTGTTCAATTCAACTATTTTGACGTATTTCTTGCAGAATCTGGCCGATGGAAAGGGTGAGGTGCCTCGTGAACTTGTTGACGAGAATCTGCGTACTGACATAAACTGGCTCAAACGATTGACTATAACCCACGATAATACGTCAGACATGTTGGACAAACTGCTTATCGATGGAGAGTTACGCTATGCTTTCGATGATTTGTCAAGCAAGTTCAGCAAATTTAAATTGTTTCAGAAAGACTTTTATCCTGTCAGCCTTTTTTATCTCGGCATGATAACTATGAAGTCTGAGTTCAAGATGCAGCTGCCGAATCTGAGCATGAAAAGCATCTACATGGACTACTACAATCAAATTAACAGCATTAATAAGCATAAAGATGATTTTATAGATGCTTTTGAGAAGTTTGCACATGATGCTAAGCTGTTGCCGATTGTCGATGTTTATTTCAAAAAATATCTTGGGCAATTTCCGGCGCAGGTCTTTGACAAGATAAATGAAAATTTTGTGAGATGTTCGTTCTTTGAGCTCTGCTCCAGATATATGCGCGGGCGTTTCACATTCGCACTGGAACAGAACCTTCCTTCTGGACGTGCAGACATGGTGATGACAGGTGTTCCAGGTACGAACTACCATAATGATTGTCGTGTAGTGGAATTTAAGTATTTCAAAGCTAAGGATGTTCGTCTTGTTGAGGGACTTTCTGATGTCAAGGAGGACGATGTCGCTCAAGTCAAGGCTTACGCGACAGATATAAATCAGTCATTTCCAGAATATCGGATGTCTGCTTATGTCGTGTATATAGATGCCGGAAAGGCTTATAAGGCTTTTAAGGTGTGATGTGGCAGGCCGTTGCGTCATATATTATGGCATAGACTTCTTTCGCTTGTAAAGGTGTAAAATGTTGTATTATAAATTAAAAAATATATAGATATGAAGATTTTAGCTGTAGGCATGAATTATGCCGAACACAATAAAGAACTGGATAATACGTTAGTATTACCGGAGGAACCTGTGATATTCTCAAAGCCTGACTCTGCATTGGAGAAGGATATGAAGCCGTTCTTTGTTCCTGACTTTGCTGAGCAGTTTGATTATGAAACGGAACTGGTGGTACGCATAAACCGTATGGGACGCAATATCGGCGAGCGTTTTGCTTCAAGGTATTATGACGAGGTGACGGTGGGCATTGACTTCACCGCACGCGACCTGCAGCGCAAGTTGAGAGCTGAAGGCAAGCCGTGGGAGCTCTGCAAGGGCTTTGACGGCTCGGCGTATATCGGACATTTCGTGAAGGTTGGCGAAATTGGTGACATTCAGAATGTCAATTTTCATCTCGACATAAACGGACAGACGGTTCAGAAGGGATGGAGCGGAGATATGATATTCAGTGTCAACAAGATAATATCCTACGTTAGCCGTTTCTTCACGCTGAAGATGGGTGACCTGATATTTACCGGAACGCCGGCAGGTGTGGGTCCTGTGCACGAAGGAGAATTGCTTGAAGGCTATCTTGAGGATACGAAGGTGCTCGAATTTAAAGTGAAATGACGAAATGAATCTTAAGAATAGAATATTCATGACGCTGATGTTTTGTGCTGTTGCCGTAGGTATGGCAAGAGCACAGTTTGCTTATGTCGACTGGGCTGCGAATGACACTGTCGTTCCGACATATACTCGTACGTATGAACTTGGTACGGATTATGCCGCCTACGACTATGATTTCAAGATTGAATATGCCGAGACAGCACCTTTGACTGATGCCGACCGCAAGAAGTACAGAATATCGGATGACATGCTGAAGGATGATTTCTATGTTGATTCGTATATTGGCGTGAGTCGTAAGGTGGGACAGTTGGATGTGTCGGTATATCCGTTAGCCATAAAAGACGGCAAAGCTGTTAAACTGTTGTCTTTCAAGCCTGTATTGGAAAAGAAAGCAAAAAAGGTGAATGCTTTCGGCAAGAACCTTATGACAGCGGGAGCAACAGCCTCAGAGCGATATGCAGAACATTCGGTATTGGCTTCAGGTAAATGGGTGAAGATACGTGTGCCTGATAGGGGCATTTACCAGTTGACCAAGAGTCGATTGGCCGGTTTGGGATTCAGCGACCCCTCGAAAGTTAAAGTATATGGTTACGGTGGAGAAAAACTTTCGGAAACCAATATTCAGAATCTTGATGATGATTTGAAGCAGGTTGCTACATGGCGAAAGGACGACGGCTCATTGCTGTTTTATGCCAAAGGAACCGTGAAGTGGACTCGTTCGGGTACGCGCAATTTCATACACACGCAGAATCCTTATTCAAGATATTCATATTATTTTATTACTGACAGTGGTGATGATGAGCCTTTGTCGTTCATACAGGAAACAGAGCATCCGACAGGAGGAACTATTACGGCCGCTTTCTATGATTATGCCTTGTACGAGAAAGACGGGGACAGCTGGATGCACAGCGGACGTACATTTTTTGAAAATTATGATTATGCCAACGGTAATTCCAAAAAATATCAGATGAATCTTCCGGGTATTACAGAAGGACAGGCTAGTGTGACAGTGTCTTTTTCTGCCAATGCGCCAAGTTCTTCTGGTGGAACAACATTGTCGGTAAGTATAGATGATTCCAGTTTGGGTACAATGTCTATCGGAGCTCGTGGAACGTACGATAATGCAACTGTTGCAAGCAGAACTTTTACATGGAGCGAGGGATTGACCGAGAATCCGACATTGACATTGACACATAACAGAAGTTACGGAATATCAGGACGTTTGGATTACATAAGAATCAGTTATCCGCGAAAACTTGAATTGAAGGATAATTGGATGCAATTCAGGACCGTGAATGATGGTTCTACTGATTTCCGAATTTCGGATGCTGGTTCATCTACCAAAGTTTGGCGTATACCATCGCAGGGAGAGGCTTCTGAGATTCCTGGCACTTTGGAGGATGGTGTATATAGGGTATTGACTACTGTTTCGTTGACAGATGAATTTGTTGCGGTAAATACAGATAAGACTTTTCCTTCGCCCGAAATTGTAGGTGAAATAGAAAATCAGGATTTGCATTCGCTTTCTGGAATAAACTATGTGATTATCGTGCCTGAGAGTGGAAAACTTACTGCTCAGGCCAACAGAATTGCAGAGCTCCATAAGGAGAAAGAAGGAATGAACTGCCTTGTGGTTTCGGCTGACAAGATATACAATGAGTTTTCTTCGGGTACACCTGATGCCACAGCCTACAGACGTTTCATGAAGATGCTCTACGACAAGGCTTCTACCGAAACTGATATGCCTCGCTATCTATTGCTGTTCGGACCGTGCGTCTGGGACAACAGGATGATAACATCTGCAATGGCCAACGCTTCGCAGGAAGATTATCTGTTGGCATACGAATCAGACAATTCGGTCAGTCAGACGTACAGCTATATACTGGATGATTATTTCGGATTTCTTGATGATGGAGAAGGGGCTTCTTTGAGGAATGATAAGCTTGATTTAGGCATCGGCCGAATCACGGCGTCGAGTGCTTCTTCTGCGAAAGCTGTTGTGGATAAAATCGAGACGTATATGGGCAATGGGGAAGCCGGGGCGTGGAAGAACACCATATGCATCTTGGGAGATGACGGCGATGATAATCTGCATATGGAGGATGCTGACACAATTGCAAATCAGACTCAGGGATTGTATCCTGATTATAAGATACGCAAGATATATTGGGATACATACAATCTGGAAGTTTCGTCAAGCGGAAAATCGTATCCTGATGCAACGAAAGATATAGAACAACAGATGCGCGACGGTGCTCTGATAATGAACTATACTGGTCATGGAGCCGCATACAGTATATCTCATGAGAAAGTGCTCATGGTTCCTGATTTCAAGGCTTTCCGTTCTACGCGTCTGCCTTTATGGGTCACTGCATCATGTGATATATCGCCGTTTGACATGAATGAAGAAAATATCGGTGAGGCGGCTTTGCTGAACGCCGATGGAGCTGCAATAGCTTTGCTTACAACGACTCGAACTGTATTTTCTTCTTACAACCGTAAGATAAACAAATGGTTTATGAGATATGTGCTCGGTACAGATGAAAACGGAAAAAGGTATTCTTTGGGCGATGCATTGCGCCTCTCTAAATGCAGTCTGGTAACTTCTGCAAGTGCATCTTTGAGCGACTTTACGGAAAACAAGTTCCATTTTGTGCTTCTCGGTGATCCTGCACTGACACTTGCCGCTCCGACGTACAAGGTTGTTGTGGACGAGTTCAACGGTGCTGAAGCCGATGGTGATGCAACGACTGTAAGTGCGGGAAGCATAGTGACTGTAAAAGGACATGTTGAAGACGGCAACGGTAATGTCGTAGAAGATTTCAATGGTACTGTTTCGCCTTCTGTTTTCGACAACCTGGAAGAAATAACTTGTCGCAATAATGCCGGTGCTGATGAGCCTTTTGTATTTTATGATCGTACAAATACGCTTTATTCCGGTGCCGATTCGGTGAAGAACGGACGATTTACGTTCAGTTTCCCTGTTTCGTTGGATATAAACTATTCATACGAAAACGGCCTCTTGAGTCTGTATGCCGTCAACAATGACAAGACAATCGAGGCAAACGGACACTATGAGAATTTCATTGTCGGCGGTACGAACAGCGACATAAAGCCCTCTGATGATAACAGTGGACCTGAGATTCAGCTATATCTGAACTCTGACGATTTCGTTTCTGGAGATAAGGTAAATGAAACTCCGTTGCTGTATGCCTCTTTGTCTGATGAAAACGGTATAAATACTACCGGCAGCGGAGTGGGGCATGATCTTGTTGCCATAATTGACAACAAGGAATCAATGACTTACACTCTGAACAGCTATTACGTACCAGAGGTAGGTGATTATACAAAGGGACATGTGGCATTCAGCATCCCGGAACTTGAAGAAGGAAAGCATACGTTGTTGTTCCGTGCTTGGGATATAATGAATAAGTCTTCCGTCAAGGAGATTGAGTTCTATGTTGAAAAGGGCCAAAAACCTACGATTTTCGATTTCCAATGCACAAGTCCTATTAAGGAATCTGCAACGTTTACGATTGTGAACAACAGGCCTCAGAGTCTGCTCAACGTTGCGGTTGATATATATGATACGGCCGGAAGGAAAGTATGGACGGTAAGCGAAAACGGCAACAGTGATTCTAATGAATATAACTTCACATGGGATTTGCAGTCGAACGGATGCGACATCCAGCCTGGTATATATATATGTCGGGCACGAATAGCTACTTCTGACGGAACTGAGGCTGCGAAGGCTAGAAAAGTGATAGTCCTGAAATGAATATGAAGGATAAGAATGCAATAAATATATTTATAAAACAATAAAATCTGGCGTTTTCAGTTATATATTGGTAGAATAACCAGGTTGCCGCATTTGTGGCGCCGTAGCTGTTGTAATAATGTGTGCATGGAGAACGTACATGAACGCTGCACGACAATAAATGAATAATGAAAAATTACAATAATAAGATGAAAAAGATTTCGGTATCTGTACTTCTGTTGTCATCGGTTGTGGCCCATATGAATGCCCAGGATGTCAAGAATCAGTTCAACCCTGTTTATTATGGTGTGACATCGCTGGCCGTGGCACCGGATGCGCGTGCCGGAGGACTCGGTGACGTCGGTGCGGCCACCGATCCGGATGTAAACTCTCAGTATTGGAACCCGGCAAAATATCCGTTCTGCATCAGTCGTGCGGGTGTGTCGCTCAACTATACTCCTTGGTTGAGGCAGTTGGTGAACGACATAGATCTTGCCAACATCACTGGATATTATCGCTTGGGCAACTATGATGCTTTGAGTGCATCGCTCCGCTATTTCTCGCTCGGTGAAGTCATTGCCGACGAATCGACGACAATACGTCCGTATGAAATGGCAGTGGATGTGGCTTATTCAAGAATGCTGAGCGAGACGTTCTCAGCTGCGGTTGCTCTCCGATTCATCTATTCTGACTTGGCGTACAAATTGGATGATGAAACATCGCCAGGTTCTGCTTTTGCAGCGGACATTGCGCTGTACCACAACGGATACATAAATATTGGATACAGAGAGTGCCAGTTGGGATGGGGTGTCAACATCAGCAATATCGGAAGTAAGATTTCGTATGATGACGGCAATACCAGTGAATTTATCCCTACAAACCTGCGTATCGGTGCATCGCTAATGGTTCCGCTTGATGAGTACAACACATTGACCATTGCGGCTGATGCCAACAAACTGCTTGTGCCTACCCGTCCGACGATGGAACAGTATATCAAGGAAACCGGTGCTGATGAAGACGACTATTCAGGCTATTCTGCATGGCTTCAGGATGAAGGCTATTATAACGTTTCTCCTATCTCCGGTATCTTCAAGTCGTTCAGCGATGCTCCAGGCGGTTTCAAGGAGGAATTGCAGGAGATACAGTGGAGTGTCGGTATGGAGTATTCGTACAACAACCAGTTCTTTGTTCGAGGCGGTTACCACTACGAAAGTCCTAACAAGGGTAACAGACAATACTTCACCATAGGTGCCGGTTTCAAGATGAATGTTTTCTCAATCGATGCAGGTTATGTGATTTCTACTGCACAGAGCAACCCTCTTGACCAGACGCTGAGGTTTTCGCTCGCATTCGATATGGACGGTATAAAGGACCTTTTCGGAGGACGACGCAGATAAACCGGGTGGTGTAAAAGTATAATGGTAAAATAATCAGACTATGAAGATAAAAGTTGGGTTCGGCTTCGACGTGCATCGTTTGGTTGAAGGTCGAGATTTATGGATAGGGGGAGTAAAACTTGAACACGAAAAAGGCTTGCTCGGGCACAGTGATGCCGATGTGCTAATTCATGCCATCTGCGATGCTCTGCTGGGCGCTGCCAATATGCGTGACATCGGTTATCACTTTCCTGACAACAAGGAAGAATTTCATAATATTGACAGCAAGATTCTGTTGGCCAAGACTGTGGAACTTTTAGCTGAAAAGGGGTATGGCGTCGGCAATATTGATGCTACTATATGTGCAGAAAGGCCAAAGATGAATCCGCACATACCAGAAATGAAAAAGGTGCTCGCCGAAGTTATGGGCATAGACGAGGACGACGTGTCCATCAAGGCCACTACAACCGAGAAGCTCGGCTTTACCGGACGCGAAGAGGGCATAAGCGCGTACGCTGTTGCACTGGTGGAGAAAAAATGACTTTAATGGACTTGAGTCCTGATAGTGATATATAGGACATTGGGTATGCCGGGTGTGTTTGCCTCGCATTCCCAATGTCCTTTTTTGTGGATGCAGTGAATTAATTGCCGTATAGCTTCTGACTTATTCATAAATATTTTGCATATTTGCATATATAATGCATGAATATTGTTAACTATAAAATAATTTATTACGTTCATGAAAATTCTGACAACTATTCTTCTTGGGACAGCTCTTCTGGCCCAGAATGCAGACGCTAAGAAAAAGCCTGCAAACCAGGAACAGGTGAACCAGACTGTAGCTATGATTGAAAAGGTCAATGATTATTGGCAGTCGACACGCAGTGCGGAGTGCCGCGCGTTTTGGGACAATGCCGCTTATTATACAGGAAATATGGCCGCTTATGACTTGACGAAGAAGCAGGAATACCTTGACTATTCCATCAAGTGGGCCGAGCATAATAAATGGATGGGCGCAACAAACCCTGATCCTTCGAAATGGAGATATAAGACGTATGGCGAAGGCCAGGACTTTGTGCTGTTTGCTGACTGGCAGATATGTTTCCAGGTGTATATGGATTTGTACAACATAGACCCGCAGGACTATAAAATCAAACGTACGAAAGAAGTGATGGAATATCAGGCAAACATGGATGCCTGCGATTTCTGGTGGTGGTCGGACGCTTTGTATATGGGATTCCCTATATTTACAAAGCTGTATAAGATTACAGGCGATGAGAAACTTCTCAAAAAACAGTATGATTGCTTTGTATGGACGGACAGCCTTCTTTTCGACAAGGAGGATCAGTTGTACTACCGCGATGCAAAATATATTTATCCTAAGGTTAAGACTGCCTGCAACGGCGGCAAGAGCTTTTGGGCCCGTGGCGACGGTTGGGTTTTGGCAGGACTGGCAAAGGTGCTGACAGACCTGCCTAAAAAGAGCGAATACAGAAAGTTCTATGTTGACCGTTTCAAGAAACTTGCAGAAGGCGTTGCAAAGTGCCAGCAGGAAGAAGGATATTGGAGCCGTTCGATGCTTTGCGAAGATGATGCTCCGGGACCGGAAACAAGCGGTACCGCTTTCTTCACTTATGGCTTGTTGTGGGGTGTTAATAACGGAATCCTAAAGGAAAAACAGTATAAGCCGGTGATAGATAAAGCCTGGAATTATCTGACGACGGTAGCTCTTCAGGATGATGGCAGTATAGGATATGTTCAGCCGATAGGCGAGAAACCTGATCCTACTAAGAATGTCGATGCCAAGTCGCAGGCTCCTTTCGGTACTGGTGCTTGGCTGCTGGCGGCTTGTGAATATGTTAAATATCTGAATAGATAAAATCATCAAAAGCCCGTTTATACATCTTTGATATGAAATGAATTCGTTTGAAGATTTGTGTAGCCGGGCTTTTTTGTAATCTTATATTAAAATATATTTTTATGAAACAGTTTTTGAAATATGTGTTGGCAACTATAACTGGTCTGGTTATTCTAGGCTTGTTGGTTTCGGTCGTTTCGGTCGTTACAATTTTGGGCATGTCTTCGACTTCTGCCAATTTCAAGGTTGCCGACAATTCGGTGTTGATACTTGATCTTAATGGTACGTTGGTGGAACGTTCAGACAACGACATGTTTTCTGGATTTCTATCAAATCCTGAGAATCAGACAATAGGCCTCGATGATGTGCTTCAGTCTATAGAAAAGGCCAAAAGGGAACCTAACATAAAAGGTATATATATGCAGGGAGGTGCCTTGGCGGGGGCTTCGCCGGCAATGTTGGAAGAAATAAGAAATGCTTTGGTAGATTTCCGTAAAAGCGGTAAATTTATCGTGTCATACGCTGATACTTATACTCAAGGTGCATATTATCTGTGCAGCGTGGCCGATTCTGTTCTGATAAATCCTCAGGGAATGCTCGATTGGAAAGGACTGGCTATGCAGAGTATATATTTCAAGGACCTTCTCGACAAAGTCGGCGTGAAAATGCAGATATTCAAGGTTGGTACTTATAAGTCGGCGGTAGAACCTCTCATTCTGAATGAGATGAGCGAGGCCAACAAGGAGCAGACAACAGTATTTTCAGGAGAAATATGGAAGGAAATGCTTGACGATGTCAGCAAGTCGCGTAAGCTCAAGGCCGATAAGCTTAATCAGCTGGCCGACACTGCTTTGACGCTCAGTTCTGCTGATTTGTATCTTAAATCAGGATTGGTAGACAAAATTACTTATTCGGATGATGTACCGAATGTCATTGCCAACATGATGAAGCTGGACAGCAAGAAGGATTATAACAAAGTTACGCTGGCCGATATGTCTAATGTCGTCAAGAATGCGCCTAAGAATATCAGCGGAGATGTTGTTGCTGTGTATTATGCATATGGAAACATCATAGATCGTCCTTCAGGATATTCAACAGGAGAGATTGCTGCATCCAAGGTTGTCAAGGACCTTCAGAAACTTTCTGACGATGAGTCTATAAAGGCTGTCGTTCTGCGTGTCAATTCTGGTGGCGGAAGTGCTTTTGCTTCGGAACAGATATGGCACGAGATTGTCAAGATGAAGGCTAAGAAGCCAGTCATAGTTTCTATGGGCGGAATGGCTGCTTCCGGTGGATATTACATCTCTTGTGCCGCTGACCGTATCTTTGCTGAACCTACGACCTTGACCGGTTCTATCGGAATATTCGGTACATTCCCTGATGCAAGCGAACTTATCAACAATAAGCTGGGAGTGCATTTCCAGACTGTCAAAACTAATAAGTATGCCGATTTTGGTGACATCTCAAGACCGATGAACACTAGTGAGCAGACTATGCTTCAGGCTTATGTGAACCGTGGATATGAACTGTTCACAAAGAGATGTGCCGACGGCCGAAAGATGAAGCAGGACGACATAAAGGCCATTGCAGAGGGACGTGTATGGACTGGTGTGCATGCCAAGAAAATCGGCCTTGTCGATGAACTCGGAGGGTTGAGCGATGCTATTGCGTATGCAAAGAAGAAAGCTAAGGTCGAGGATTGCACTATCATGAGATATCCGGCAAAGTCTAATGTCTTGGAGGTCTTGATGAACAGAGTCTCGTCTGATACATATGCAGATGCACAGATGCGTGCCACATTCGGTGACTATTATGATGTATTCATGACTGTCCGTCGTTTGTCTGGTCAGAGTTCTGTTGAGGCTTCAATGCCTTATCTTTTCAAGTTTAACCTTTAAAATTTACTGATTTAGTCTGAATGGAGGGAGATCATATAAAAATAAGGGAATGGCTCATTCCGCTGTCGTGGCTCTATGGACTTGGCGTTTCATTGAGAAATGCTCTGTTTGATTGCGGCATACTGCATTCTGAGTCTTTTGAGATACCAGTAATAAGTGTCGGCAACATCACAGTCGGCGGAACAGGCAAGACTCCTCATGCAGAGTACCTCATCAGATTGTTGAGAAAGGATTTCCATGTAGCCATACTCAGTCGAGGCTATAAGCGGAAGTCTAAGGGGTATCTCTTGGCCGCTGATGATACTCCTGTGGAAATGATCGGAGATGAGCCTTATCAGATGAAGCACAAGTATCCGGAGATACATATGGCCGTCGATAAGAACCGTTGCCACGGCATAAAGAAACTTTCGGAACCGGATGTCAAGCCGCCTGTTGATGTCATAATTCTCGATGATGCCTATCAGCATCGTTATGTGATACCTGGAATAAATATTCTTCTTATGGATTATCACCGCCTTATATGCTACGACACTCTGTTGCCGGCAGGAAGGTTGAGAGAATCAAAGAACAACAAAAGGCGTGCTGACATTGTTATTGTAACAAAGTGTCCTGATACTATAACACCTATGGAGCAGAGAGGCATAGAGCGTTCGCTCGAACTTTATCCTTGGCAGAAGTTGTATTTCTCTACGTTCAGATATGGAAAACTTAAGCCGTTGTTCAGACAGAACGGAAAGGACATGGAACTTTCAGATGTAAAAGAAAACTACTCGGGAATAATTCTTCTGACGGGTATCGGTTCACCGAAACAGATGGAGTTTGACATGCAGAAATATTTCGATTTCAGCCCATTGCATTTCAGCGACCATCACGTTTTTACTGATAAGGATGTAGCTTCTATAGAGCGTGGATTTGAGGCTCTTCCACAGGGACGCCGGATGATAATAACAACGGAGAAGGATTCAACCCGTCTTTTGGCTTATGGAAAACTCAGTCAGGAGCTTATGGATGCCATTTATGTTCTTCCAATCGAAGTTGACTTCTTGAATGGCCAGGCTTCAGACTTTAATGATAGAATTATTGGTTATGTTCGAAAAAATTCAAGAAACAGTATCCTTCATAAAAGAAAGGATGCCGATAAGTCCTAAGACCGCAGTTATACTAGGGTCTGGACTTGGTGGGTTTACCAAGGAAATAGATATTGTTGCTACGATGGATTACAAGGAAATTCCTAATTTCCCTGTATCTACCGTTGAAGGACATCGCGGCCGTATGATTTTCGGCCGTATTGATGGTATAGATATAATCGCTATGGACGGACGCTTTCATTATTATGAAGGCTATTCCATGCAAGACGTTACATTCCCGGTCAGGGTACTGGCTGGACTTGGTGTCGTAAATCTTCTTGTCAGCAATGCCGCCGGAGGCGTGAATCCAGAGCTTAAGGAAGGTGACTTGATGATTATTACTGATCATATCAACTTCATGCCGGACAGTCCGCTGCGAGGCCGAAACAATCCTGTAGGCCCTCGATTTCCGAGCATGCACAATGCCTACGATTCTGAATTGGTGAAGAAAGCATTGGACATTGCTTCCAGAAACGGAATCGACATTCATCAGGGAGTTTATCTTGCAGATCAGGGGCCTGCGTATGAAACACCTGCCGAGTACAGAATGTACCGTATATGGGGTGCTGATGCTGTCGGCATGTCCACTGTGCCGGAAGTAATTGTAGCCGTGCATTCCGGCATGCGTGTATTCGGCTTGTCCGTTATTACCGATATCGGTTACGGTAAGGTTATACACAGCGTTAGCCATGAAGAGGTGCAGAAAATTGCAGATTCGGCACATTCAAAGCTTACTCTTTTGTTCCGTGAACTTATAGCTTCTATATGATTTGCGGATTTTTGATGTAAGTTTATGCATGTTGGGCATTATCTTAAGCATCGTCGTACGTGGTGCAGAGATTTAATGCTGATAGTTTGTTCTCAAGGAAATATTATAGAGTTGTAAATCTAAGATATTATGCAGGAAAATAATAGAACGGAAATAAGTACCTTAGGTGAGTTCGGACTTATAAAGAGATTGACTGAAGGTATTGAACTTAAGAACAGTTCAACAAAGTACGGTGTAGGTGACGATTGTGCCGTTTTGTCTTATCCCGATAAGGATATACTTGTGACGACAGATCTTCTTATGGAAGGTGTACATTTTGATTTGACATATACGCCTCTTAAGCACCTGGGATATAAATCTGTCATGGTCAACTTGAGCGATGTCTACGCTATGAACGGAATGCCTAAGCAGATTGTTGTCAGCATGGCTTTGAGCAAGAAGTTCAGCATTGAGGACATGGAAGAGTTCTATTCGGGTTTGCGCCTGGCTTGTGACGAACACGGTGTTGACATTGTCGGAGGCGATACATCTTCTTCATATACCGGTCTTGCCATAAGTATCACTTGTATAGGTGAGGTAGAGAAGGGCGGAGCCGTCTTCCGCAACGGTGCCAAACCAACGGACCTTATCTGTGTCAGCGGTGATTTGGGAGCCGCATATATGGGATTGCAGCTTTTGGAACGCGAGAAGAATGTATTTGACGAGCAGTTGGCTGAAGCAAGAAAGTTGGAAGGCGAAGCTCGCAAACGCATGGAAGAGCAGGTAATGCAGAATCAGCCGGATTTTGCCGGACGTGAATATATCCTGCAGCGCCAGCTTCGTCCGGAGGCAAGACGCGACATCATTCTTAAGCTTCACGAGATGGGCATAAAGCCTACGGCCATGATGGATATCAGCGACGGTCTCAGCAGTGAACTGATGCACATCTGCTCACAGAGCAACTGCGGATGCCGTGTATTCGAGGAGAGAATACCTTTGGACTATCAGACTGCAGCTATGGCCGAAGAACTGAACATGAATGTCACTACTTGTGCTCTCAACGGCGGTGAGGATTATGAGCTTCTTTTCACAGTGCCGATAGCAGAGCATGAGCGTATTGAAGAAATGGAAGATGTCAAGATTATCGGTCACATAACAGAACCTGAACTCGGTTGTGCACTTGTTACACGCGACAATCAGGAATTTGAACTCAAGGCTCAGGGATGGAATCCTCTGAAATGATGCCGTATAAAGATTCTGATTTGTAAATCTGAAGCGTGTAGACTTCACAAATGTTATAAGGACTTGTACTGTACTGGCGGTATAAGTCCTTTTTTGTTATATCGGCTTGCTGCTTTTATTGCAGAGCTTGCATTTTTTCTCAGTCTTAACTTTTCTGTTCGTCTGTATGCGATGACATACAGTTGTGTCCTTAGGAGGATGGTGCTTTTTCTTCGAAGAGGCAACGTTTTTTGTTAAGACAGTCGGCGCTTCTTACGCTTACACCTCTTTGGAACAGTATTGTCATTTGTAAAGTCCGTTTGTTCTTATGTAATTAAGAACCTCTGGATTTAGGTACATCGATACGTCAGAGCCGTTCTTTATGCCTTCGCGTATCTGCGTAGAGCTGACGTCGTAAAGTTCTGTCGATGCAACAGTAACGTTTCCAGGTACACTGCTCAAATCAATTTCACACCCGGGACGCCTGTAGACTATTATGTTGTAGTTTGCCATTATCTCATCGCTCTTATACCATTTGTTGAAAGCTATCCAGTTGTCTGCACCGATTATCAGACTGAATTCATGCTGCGGATATTTCTGCTTGAGAGCTTTCAGAGTGTCGTATGTATATGATGGTTTGGGCATGCCGAATTCTATATCCGAGACCTTGATGCAACTGATGTCCCGCGTAGCAATCTTTGCCATTTCAAGCCTGATATGGTCGTCGAGCAGTTCGTCCGACATGTTGCGCTTGAAAGGGTTTAGCGGTGAAACGACAAGCCATACTTCGTCCACAAGCTTCTGTTTGCAGATAGCTTGTGCCAGCGAAGTATGGCCTATATGTACAGGATTGAATGATCCCCCGTATATTCCTATTCTCATTATTTTTATTTAATGCAATGATGGTCGTTGCAGGTCGTTTTCCTGCAACATTGTGCTTATTCTGCACTCAGAAAGTTGCGTACCAGTTCGAGAACCTCAGCTTCAGCTTTTTCCAGATTGTCGTTCACAACGACATGGTCGAACTTGTCAGCAAATCCGAGCTCAAACTCAGCTCTGGCTATTCTGTCTTCTATCACTTCTGCAGAGTCTGTGCCTCTTCCGTTGAGTCTCTTGCGCAGTTCTTCGATGCTTGGCGGCTGAATGAACACGCTCATAGCCTTGTCTTCGTAGTGATTCTTGATTGAGCATCCGCCTTTGACGTCAACATCGAAAATCACGTTTTCGCCCTCTGCGAGCTGTTTGTCGACTTGCGATTTCAGTGTACCGTAGAATCTGTCGGTATACACCTCTTCATACTCAAGGAACTCACCGTCGGCAATCTTTTTTCTGAATTCGTCGGCTGTGAGGAAGAAGTATTCCACTCCGTTCTGTTCCTTGCCTCTCGGTGGACGGCTTGTCGCAGAAATGGAGAAGTGGAGATTCAATCCCTGTTCCATAAGATAGTTTATGATTGTAGATTTTCCGCTTCCGGATGGTGCGGAGAAGATGATACATTTTGCCATAAGTGTTATAGTCTTTATGTTTCAGCTGCGAAGTTACGCATTTTTTCTCACCTATCAGACTGCCGGCAGTGTTGTAATTGCCGTTCGAACGTACGATTGCATGTATATGATGGTTCCTGATGACCTTAAAAACAAGAATGGCGGATGCTGATGCACCCGCCATTCCACAATCGTTCATTTGAGTCATAGCATGCTTCTGCAAGCATGAGTGTCCAAGAATATAGCTATTTCACAGCCACAGTCTTGCCTCCGACAATATAGAGACCAGGTTCGAGAACGATGAATGCCGAACCATTATCCAACTTGACGCTTCTGACCATGATGCCTGTGACAGAATATATATTTACGACTTTGCCGGTTGGGGCATTTCCTGCAACTATTGTTATGCCTCCGTCGCCAGGAATTATTCTTATGCAGTCTCCAGCGTTTCCATCATCTATGCCGTCGATAGATGTGTCAGCACCTCCCGCGTCAGTAACTGTGAGGTCGGCAATTATAGCCATAGCGTCGCTGTTAGCATCGTTCTTTATAGATATATAGTATTCGCTGCATCCGTCTAGTTCCTGAGGAACAGTGAATTCATATCCGCTTTCCTTCAGAGTTCTCTTTGTCGTGCTTGATTTGAAAACGTCCTCGCCCAATTTCGTGCCGGTAGACTTTTCATATACACCGACTGTCAGGTTCGGTGCTGCACCGTTGTTGTGCCATCCGTATTTCATTGTCAGCTCATAGCTGTTTCCAGCTTTGAGACCGTCGAAGCTGTACTTGAACTCTTCGTTGTTGTTGAACCTTATCCACAGAATTCTGTTCTGGTCGTATGCACTGCCGTCAAATGTGTAACCGGTATATTCGCCGTTTCCCGGATCCATGTATCTGTTTGAAGAACTGTTTGCTGTGTTCCATGTTACGCTAGGAGTTGACGACCATCCGAACTTGTTAGGTTCGCTTCCAGCTCCTGTCGCACCGTTGCCGTCCCATCCGTAGGCGTAGTTCTTCACGAAACTTATTGTGTACACCTTGTCCGTTTCTCCGTCATCACCAACGGCAGTAACTGTTGCTGTTCCTGGCAGAACAGAAACCTGACTGATGTTGATGTTTCCGTCATACATGCTGTATTTAACAGCTTCTACGACATAATCTTCAGGCTTGCCTTCAGGGTTGACAGAGTAAGTGTATTCAGTCCTGTCTGACGAGAAACCAGGCAATGTCTTGCCGTTCACGCTCAGGTCGGTGAGCACCAGCGAGCTTGTAGCCTCGTCAAGCGATGCCGTTTCGTCTTCCGTCATGATGACCCATCTTTGAGCCTCCGCGTTGTCTGCCAGATTGAAAGTTGTCACCATGGTCCTTCCGCTGCTTGTCGCGGCTAGGCAAGGAGGGTTCAACTGATTTTCAGGACGTATGATCCAGTAGCCTTTTCCAGAGAATGTATATTCTCCCGAACTGATGTCCTTTGTCGTCCTTCCGCCCATCAGTTGGAAGTATTCCTTGTCGCCCGGAGCATCGGTCTCTTTCAGCGTGACGCCGTATGTGCCGGTTGTCCTGTATGTCATATATTTGCCTGTTGCCGCATTGCGCAGAGTGTAGTAGCTGTTTGTCGGGTTGAACGAAACGTACCATGCACAGCTGTCGTCGGCAACAGCTTGAGCACCCGATGCTGTGGCCCATTCAAGCTGTCCGCTGGCATTCTCGCGCAGGTATGATGTGCTGAAGCCGTAAGAGTCAGATTCGTTCTTTATGTAATACTTCATGCCGTCCTCCTGCTCGAATGTGTATGCCGGTGTGGCAAATCCGCCTGTAGGTGGCAGACCGTCCTCACCGAGTGCCTGAGTGATAAGTGCGTTGCCTATGTATTGCAGTTCGCTCTTGGTGTCCTCAAATGCACCGTTGATGCCGTATGATATGATGTTCGATGCTCCGGTTCCCCACATGTGGGTCTTGTCGCCAGTTACCCTCACTCCCTCGTTGTTTTCCAGGAACTGAATGACCTTGTTCGCTCTTTCGCCCAGCCATATGCCGCTTGAGCCGTTTTCGCGCAGTACAGAGTTAGGTCCATACCATATGCTGTGCTGTCCGACGCCTACAGTATGGTTCATCTCGTGCAGTGCAGTGCCGGTCTGCTGGTAATCTGATTTTGTGCCGAACTGCATGTATCCGCTGTAGCTTGCTTCAGCCGTCGGTGTTCCAGCGTTTAAGTTGACAGAAAGATGTTTTCCCTGTATGCTGGTAAGGTTGTTCCAATATCCGACTGCCGATTCCATAGCTTTCTTTATTCTTTCGCAATGTTCCGGAGCGTTGGTTACACTGCTGTTGAGCTGATAAGTAGCCGTACCCATAGGTATGGTTATCACCTTTATGCAGTCGCCGTAGCCTACGGCATAGCCTTTTGTCATGGCATAAGCTCTCACGTAGTAGACGGTCGACGGCTTCAGGTTGTCAATGCAGTATATGTTGCCGTTGTGGGAATAGTATTTGGTAGAGCGGTTGTCTAGTACAGTTGGATTAGGCAAAGTACTCCAGCACAATCCTTGTTCCGCAATGTCTGATGTCGCACCTGAAATCTCGCTTCTTCCGAATATCATAGTAGCACCTCTGGCGTATTCCTTTCTGGTTGTTACCACTGGTGCTTCGCCGGTGGCGTTGGCAATCTGATAGGCGAATACAGCTTTGCTCATTTCTTTTGCGGTCGCACCCAGAACGCTGTTGTCTGATGTGAGGTCGTTCACTGTTGTCTTGGCTTTGTCTATTGCTGCCTTGAGTTCGTCGGCACCGTTTCCGCTTCCTTCACCGTAAATGTTTTCTGCATTAGTTATTTCCCATTGAAGATTGTTGAAAGCGTCAGCAGAATTGACAGCAGCGCTGATGGCCTCTTCGAGCTTGTTGACAGCACTCTGCACCATCTCGTTGTCGTCGCTGCCGACAACGCTCTTTGCACCTTCTATGGCGTTTTCAAGGTTTTCAAGTGCAGACGTCTGCATCTTCATCAGTGCAATCTGTTCAGCAGTTCCAATCAGTGCATTGAGCGCATTGGTGATGGTTTCTGCGTCAGTGCCCGTGCAGTACAATCTGAAGTTGTCGCAGGCAATCCAGTTTCCGGTTGCACCGACAGCCTTGAAACCTATTGTCACCTTGCCCGTAAGCAGTGTGAAGTCGAGCGTGTATTCGTCCGTTCTGGTTACCGGTAATTCGTTATAGTCTGCAAAAATGTATGCTCCTCTTTCGGTTCCGGACAGCGGTGTGTCCTGCTGAATGTTCTGCGCCGCAACTATAAGCCTGTATGTTCCGTTTGGCAAGCCTGTTATCGTCTGTTCTACAGAACCGTCGCCCACTTGGCTGCCTTTGTTGACCCATTTTTCCAGGTATGTAGTTCCGTGCTTTTTGTTGAAACTGGTGTTTGTCTGGGTCTGCAGGTCCGATGAAGTCCATCCTTCCGTTCCGTTGTTCTCAAAACTAGGATTGGCAATCATGTACGTGAAATCGTATGGCGAATCCACGCTTGAATTTGCTAATTTATATGCCAGCATGGCATTCCTGATAGTGTTGCCGGCATCGACAACATCCTTCATCATAGCTTCATCGTTTTCCAGAATGTCTTTTCCTGCATCAATGGCCGACTTCAGCTTGGCGGCATCCATACCGCTGCCGTCGCCGTATAGAGCATCCGCTTCAGCAAGCGTTGCCTTCAGTTCGCTTTTGTCTACGCCGTAACTGAGAAGCTTGACGAAGTCTATGACAATTTTAGCCGTGCTTCCTGATCCGGAGCCTGTTACAGATTCCAGGCCTATCTGTATTTTTCCTTTTTGCTCTCCGAACACATAGAAGAATACAGTATCTGTTTCCCATTTGTTTATGGCAAACGACTCTTGTGCCGACATGCTGCCCTCACCTGTTTCCGGAATCCATCCCGCCAGGTTCTTTCCTGCAGATGTCGTTCCGCTGTTGTAGCAGGCTGTGACGATGGCATATTTGCCGTCGCTAAGTGTTGCGTCCTGATTGAATTTTAGAGTAGAGCCCCATCCTGTGCTTAGTGCCAGTCCTCCGCCTTCCGATGTCCCGTCAAATCCGCTGGCCGGTACAGACGCACCGTTGAACGTCTTGGCTGTTCCGAACTGATAGATACCGGTGATGGTGTAGTCTACACTGATGTCCTTTGTCCATCCGCTGATGTCCCTGATTTCCTGTGCCACGTTTCCGCTTTCCCCCTTTTTGTAGTGGAAACCGCTGTCGAAACCAGCGTTGGTCAGATGGTCCGCTGTGACGTCCGTCTGTCCGTATGAACTGTGTATTGACAAGCCCGTCAATGACAGTACCAAAGCTGTGCGAGTGATAAATTTCTTCATAGCGCTTCTTTGCATTATAATAGTTTTTCAATTGGTTGTTAAGGTGCTTAACCGTACGAAAGGTTAAACATATATGCAAATATAGTGGAAAACGGCGAATAAACAGTTACCTAAAAGGGTATAATACAGAACTTTATTGTACGTACTGCCCCGTGTCGGTGACTGCAAATGCACTTTTTTGTAGATGCTGCGGGCGCTCAGAAATGTTTTCCCGTATGCCCGCAATGGTTGCCGCGAGCGCCCGCAACCGGGAGTGTGGAAGCTTTCACACGGTTTGTCGGGATGATTTTGTCGGGATGATAAGGAACAGCTGTGTCGGAGCTCTGCCCTGTCAACACAAGAACAGCGGCGGCGCACCATCACCTGTATTTAGGTTTCCGGGCGCCGCCGCTGTTTCTGTGTCTATATGCTTATGCTGGCCTGTTCAGTTAGAGAACGTTCAGTACTTGTTCCTTAATCTGTTCGAGCTCGTCTTTCATCTTGACTACAATGTTCTGCATCTCGGCATTGTTGCTTTTGCTTCCTGTCGTGTTGATTTCACGTCCCATTTCCTGAGCTATGAATCCGAGTTTCTTGCCTTGTCCGTGTCCATCGGTCATGGTTTCCATGAAATATTTCAGATGGTTTGTGAGCCTTTGCTTCTCTTCGCTGATGTCGAGCTTTTCGATGTAGTATATCATTTCCTGCTCAAGTCTGTTCTTGTCATAATCCACCTCGAGAGTCTTTTCGAGAGCTTCGACGATTCTCTGCTTAATCTTTTCTGTACGTTCTTTCTCGTACGGCTCAATCATTGCGAGCAGATTAGAGATGTTGTTGATTTTCTCAGTGAATTTCTTCGACAGTGCCAGGCCTTCCTGCTTTCTGAACTCCATGAGCTTCCCGACGGCGCCTTCTACTGCCTCCTTGGCAGCCGCCCATTCTTCCTCGGAGAGTTCTTCGGCTTCAACTTTTGATATGGCATCAGGCATTCTGAGCAGAGTCTGCATCCAGTCTGCCGGTTCAGGGATGCCGGTCTCGCTGCAGATGCTTTTTATCTGTTTGTAGTATTCGTTTACGATAGTTTTGTTGACAGGTGTGGCGCTTGCGCCGTCTTCCTTTTCTATCCAGAGGTTGAAGTCAATTTTTCCTCGTTCAAGATTGGATGCGATGTATGTTCTGATGTCCATCTCCTTTTCTCTGTAGAGCGGAGCGATTCTGGACGATAGGTCCAGCGCTTTGCTGTTGAGCGATTTTATCTCAGCATGGATTTTCTTTCCATTGAATTCTGTTACGCATTTTCCGTAACCGGTCATTGATTGTATCATATCGCACTAATAAAATAAAATAATTTTGATTCCGTCTTTTTTGTAAACCTTCAGTACCGCAAATCGGGAAAATGTTTCTGCGGTATCCGTGATTAACATATGCTGTACGTGTGCTTACAAGTACGGCTGTTGATATAAAATTTTTGCAAAAGTAGCGATTTTTCCGCTTATTGTTAGTATTTTTGCAAAAAATGCACTGGCTCAGATGCGTACCTCTTTGTGCCGATTCCGGCTGTGCAGGGTGCTGCGCGTACTGGCTGTGCGAAAATCATAGATTATTATGTCGTGTATTTTGAATATAGAGACTTCCACTGAAGTCTGTTCTGTTGCAGTGAGCCAGGACGGTGCAAACATCTTCCATATCGAGGATTTGGAAGGACCGTCACATGCCGCCAAGTTGGGAACTTTTGTCGATGAGGCCATGTCGTTCACTGACAATCATGCCATACCGTTCGATGCTGTGGCAGTGAGCTGTGGACCAGGTTCTTACACCGGACTGCGCATAGGTGTGTCGATGGCCAAGGGCATCTGCTATGCTAGAAATCTGCACCTGCTGGCCATACCAACGCTCGAACTTCTCTGTGTGCCTTTGCTTTTGGGCAATGAAGAGCTTCCCGAGGATGCCCTCTTGTGTCCGATGATTGATGCCCGCCGCATGGAAGTCTATACTGCTGTATACGACAGGGCGCTGAAGCCCGTGGCCGACACTTGTGCCAAGGTCATCGATGCCGATTCGTTTGCTGATTTGCTCGAGGAGCATCCGGTTTATTTCTTCGGCAACGGAGCGGCAAAATGCCGTACATGCATCGAGCATCCGAATGCGCATTTCATAGACGGCATTCTGCCTCTGGCAAAGAATATGTGCCCTCTGGCCGAGAAAGCGCATGTGAGAGAGGACTTCAAGGACGTAGCTTATTTCGAACCGTTCTACCTTAAGGAATTCGTGGCTACGAAATCTAAAAAACTGTTGTGATGGACTACAATACCCAAAGAAAGAAACTCATACTGCCTGAATACGGAAGATGCATTCAGCAGATGGTCGATTATGCCAAGACCATCGATGACAGGGCTGAACGACAGAATTGTGCCAATACGATTATCGCTCTAATGGCGAACATGCAGGAGCAGAGAACTGACCCTGAAGAATTGCGCAACAAGCTGTGGAATCATCTGGCCGCTATGGCCGACTATGAACTTGACATTGATTATCCTGTAGAGATTGTACGTCACGAGGATACAATGGACAAGAGAGACCGTCTGCCTTACCCGCAGCATAAGATTGAGAAAAGGCATTACGGATATATCGTCGAGTCGCTCATAAGAAAACTGACGGAAATCGATGATGAAGACGAACGCAATGAGCTTGCCGGACTGGTGGCAAATCAGATGAAGAGGAGTCTGGCCAACTGGAACCGCGATGCACTCGATGAAGACAAGATTCTCGAAGACCTGATGAGAGCTACTGAGGGAAAAGTGGACTTGAAGGCTTGCAATTTCGATTTCATACCTGACAACTCGCTTTTCGGCAATGTACAGCAGGCTAAAAAGAAAAAGAGAAAATGACGCGTCAGCATGCGTTATACACACGAGGAATATATTTAGGAAATATTTATAAATACCGCAATTAATAAAAATATCAGATAAGTGTCATCATTCATAATTGAAGGCGGAAAGAAACTTTCCGGGGAAATTCTGCCGCAGGGAGCTAAAAACGAGGCGTTGGAGGTTATCAGCGCTTCTATTCTTACATCTGAACCTGTTGTGATCAGGAATGTTCCTGACATACTGGATGTTAACAACCTCATAGCACTCATGAGCAAGATGGGCGTGAGGGTAATGAAGCTTGGCGAAAAAGAGTACCGCTTTCAGGCCGATAAGATTGACATGGATTATCTGATGAGCGATGAATTCGTCCAGCGCTGTGCGGCGCTGCGCGGGTCGATTCTGCTTCTCGGACCTCTTCTCGGACGTTTCCGCAAGGCTTACATTGCCAAACCGGGCGGTGACCAGATAGGACGCCGCAGGCTTGACACACATTTTATCGGTGTGCAGAAGCTTGGCGCAAAATTGAATCACGATGCTTCGCGAAATGTATATGAAATTTCTGCAGACGACCTGCAGGGTACGTATATGCTTTTGGACGAGGCTTCTGTGACCGGAACGGCAAATGTCATAATGGCCGCCGTCTTGGCAAAAGGAACGACTACTATATATAATGCCGCGTGCGAACCTTACATACAGCAGCTGTGCCGTATGCTCAATGCCATGGGTGCGAAAATCAGCGGAATTTCGTCCAATCTGCTTACGATAGAAGGTGTCGATGAACTCCATGGAACAGAGCACTCTGTGCTTCCCGACATGATTGAGGTGGGCAGCTTCATCGGTATGGCAGCCATGACGGGCAGCAGTCTGACGATACGGAACGTGTCGTACGACAATCTGGGAATGATTCCTGATATGTTCCGCCGTCTCGGGGTTGAGCTGTACCGCAGCGGTGATGATATAATAATTCCAGAACAGGAACATTACGAGGTGGCATCATATATGGACGGCAGTATAATGTCGTTTGCCGATGCACCGTGGCCGGGATTGACTCCTGACCTTCTCAGCGTCTTCCTTGTAGTGGCTACTCAGGCAAAGGGCAGCGTGCTTATCCACCAGAAGATGTTTGAGAGCCGTCTGTTCTTCGTTGACAAACTTATCGACATGGGTGCGCAGATAATATTGTGCGACCCTCATCGAGCCGTCGTAATCGGTCATGACAGACGTGTGAGACTGAGAGGCGCGCGAATGACTTCTCCGGACATCAGGGCCGGTATAGCTCTTCTGATTGCAGCCCTGAGTGCCGACGGCACCAGCATGATAAGCAACATTGAACAGATTGACCGCGGATATGAAAATATAGAGGCTAGACTTGTCGCTCTCGGAGCCGACATAAAGAGAATCCCTTAAGCAGGGGTGGGCGTGCCGCTCTGTGCGCGAGGGGGCTTGTTTCATGTTCGGAAATACATGTTGAACAATAATACATATACATGTCTATAAATGATACGCAGAGATGAAGTCTACAGAATTGGGCGGATAATGAAGCCTCATGGACTCAAGGGTGAGGTGGTGTTCGCTTTCAGTGACGATATATTCGACAGAACGGACTGTGAGTATCTTATATGTGAAATAGAAGGTATTCTTGTTCCGTTTTTTATGGAAGAATATCGTTTCAGGTCTGATTCCGCAGCAATAGTTAAATTTGAAGATATAGATTCTGAGGAAGATGCCAGACGGTTGATCGGCTGTGAGGTGTTCTTTCCTAAAAAGCTTGCCGTGGAAGAAGGTGGCGACGAACTGTCGCTTTACTATTTCGTCGGCTTTGATGTTTGCAAACGTGAGGGCGGCAGGATAGGAAAGATTATAGCTGTTGACGACAATACAGAGAACTGGCTTTTCGAAATCGAAACCGAAGACGGAAAGAATGTTCTTGTGCCTGCGCATGAGGAATTTATTGTTGACATAGACCATGACAAGAAAATCATCGTCATGGATTTGCCTGACGGACTTCTTGAACTTCAGGCTTGAATACTTGAAAAACAGTTGATTATATCGTAGAATCTTTATGACAAAGAAAATTGCAATATTGGGCTCGACCGGTTCCATCGGAACACAGGCTCTTCAGGTCATAGAAGAGCACAGCGAATTGTATGAGGCTTATGTGCTTACAGCAAACCGCAGTGCAGACAAATTGGTGGAGCAGGCCAGACGTTTCAACCCTGAAGCGGTGGTCATAGCCGACGAAGGTTGTTATGACACAGTGAAGGAGGGTCTGGCTGATCTTCCTATAAAGGTCTATGCGGGAAAGGATGCTTTGTGCGAAGTCGTTCAGGACAGAAACGTAGATGTCGTTCTGGCGTCGATGGTCGGATTTGCAGGTCTGATGCCTACAATAAGTGCCATCAGGGCGGGCAAGCCGATAGCACTGGCGAATAAGGAAACATTGGTCGTTGCCGGTGAACTCATCAACGGCCTGGCCAGTGAATATGAGGTTCCTATTCTTCCTGTAGATTCAGAGCATTCCGCTATATTCCAGTGCCTCGAACCGGGCAATAAGATTGAAAAGATTTTGCTGACTGCTTCTGGCGGCCCTTTCCGCAAATGCTCTATGGACGAGCTTGCTGCGGTGACGAAGGCGCAGGCTTTGGCGCATCCAACGTGGAAGATGGGCAGTAAGATAACAATCGATTCTGCAACGATGATGAACAAGGGCTTTGAGGTTATTGAGGCAAAGTGGTTGTTCGGCGTTGCGCCAGAGCAGATTCAGGTGGTTGTGCATCCGCAGTCGGTGGTGCATTCGATGGTGCAGTTCGAAGACGGTGCTGTCAAGGCTCAGATGGGTATGCCTGATATGCGCCTGCCGATACAGTATGCATTCAGCTATCCGAAGAGGTTGCGCTCTTCGTTTGACAGACTGGATTTCTTCAAGTTGGGTGAGATGACGTTCGAAAGACCTGACATGGAGCGCTTCAGATGTCTTGCCCTGGCTTATGAGGCTTTGAAGAGGGGCGGAAACATGCCGTGCATCGTCAATGCCGCCAATGAGGTCGTAAACAGGGCGTTCCTTGATGACAGGATTGGATTCCTGAAAATGAGCGAGGTAATCGAAAAGACCATGCAGAAGGTCGCTTTCGATGCTAGTCCGGATTTGGATGTGTATATGGATACAGACAGGGTGGCACGTGCTGTCGCATCAGAGATGATTTGATGCGACGTATATTCAACCTGTTCTTGTTTGATTTATAAACAAATATTGATGAGTTTTGGATACAGTATTGATTAAAACACTGCAGCTGATATTGTCTCTTTCGCTGCTGGTGGTGCTCCACGAAGGTGGGCATTTCTTTTTTTCTAAACTTTTTAAGGTAAAGGTAGAGAAGTTCTTTCTGTTTTTCGACCCCTATTTTCATTTGTTCAGCACAAAGGACAAATGGTTCTTGCGTCTGTTCCCGCGTTTCAAGAATAAGGAAACTGAGTATGGCGTAGGTTGGCTTCCGTTCGGCGGATATGTCAAGATTGCCGGTATGATTGACGAGAGCATGGATACGGAGCAGATGAAGAAACCGGCGCAGCCGTGGGAATTCAGAAGCAAACCTGCATGGCAACGTCTGCTCATCATGGTCGGAGGTGTGTTTGTGAACTTCATACTTGCACTGTTCATCTATTCCATGATTTTGTATACGTGGGGCGAGAGCTATGTGAAATCAGAGGATGCCACTTACGGCTTGAAATTTAATGAACAGGCGCATAAGGACGGTTTCCGCGATGGTGATGTTATTGTCGCTGTTGACGGTGAACGTGTTGAGACTTTCCAGATGTCGATTCTCAGGGATATTTCCAATGCTTCAACTGTCACTGTGCTTCGCAACGGAACTGAAGTTACACTTGACATGCCTGGAAATATGAACCTCCTGGATATGCTCAAACAAGAACCAAAATATGCTGATTACAGGCTTCCGCTGAAGGTGGACAGCGTTTCGGCCGGCAGTCCTGCTATGATGTGCGGCTTGAAGAAAGGCGATGTCATAACTTCATTCAACGGAACTCCTATAGCAGACTATAATGATTGGCAGGCTCAGCTGCTCAGACTGCAAGATGGGCTCACAGAAGAGTCTACTCCGGCGGACAGCGTGAAGGCTCGCATGGTCGCTCTCGTCATAAATGGAAAGGATTCGGTGAATGTTATGCTTTCACCTGATTTCACCCTTGGATTCTATAATGTCCCGTATTTCTCGAAATATAAGATTACTACAAAAGAGTACGGATTCTTTGAATCGTTCCCGGCGGGAATAAAGTACGGACTCGAAACGCTGCATGGCTATGTAAGTGACCTCAAGTATGTGTTTACAAAACAAGGAGCACGTAGTGTCGGCGGATTCGTCACTATCGGCAATCTGTTCCCGGCACAGTGGGATTGGTTCAAGTTCTGGAATATGACAGCTTTCCTGTCCATTATTCTTGCATTCATGAACATTCTTCCTATTCCGGCATTTGATGGAGGACATGTGCTGTTCCTCCTTTACGAAGTCATAACCAGACGCAAGCCTAGCGAGAAGTTCCTCGAAAGGGCGCAGGTTGCAGGAATGTTCTTCATCTTGGCATTGCTGATATTTGCCAACGCCAATGACATTCTTAGGGTACTTGGCTTCTGACAGGTAGATTCTTATCAAGGTATAACTGTTTATAGACGTATATGTATGGGCTCAGGTTCCGTACGTATACGTTTTTTTGTTTTTTTGCATAAGTGCAATCTCATTTATAAGGATTTGTATCAGATTTTATTGTTAAAAGACCATTGTATTTTTTTGTCGTGTAAATAAAAAAAACTACCTTTGCAAGCCGATTATTATCTAGGGGCATGAAAATGCCTCAAACTCAGCGTGTAGATAGTGCATCCTATTGGCTGGGAACACGGTCTGTGAATCGCTGGAAGAATTAATGATTATAAACAGTAGTAACAATTAAATCAAAATGAACACTTTAAGTTTCAAAACAGACTACGCAACTCCTGAAACAGCTGATAAGAAGTGGGTTGTAGTAGACGCAAAAGATCAGGTACTTGGACGTTTCTGCGCCAAAGTAGCTAAAATTTTGAGAGGTAAGTACAAACCATGCTTCACTCCTAGCCAGGATTGTGGAGACAATGTAATTATCATCAATGCATCAAAGATAGTTCTTACGGGAAACAAGATGACAGACAAGGTATATCTGACTTTCTCTGGATATCCTAGCGGTCAGCACAGCATTACTCCTGCAGAACTCGCAAAGAAACCTCATGGATATGAGAAGATCATGCGTCATGCAATGAAGGGTATGCTCCCTAAAAACCGTATGGGTCGCCAGCTTATGAGAAACCTCTACATCTTCGAAGGTGAAGAGCACAACAAGCAGGCACAGAGTCCTAAAACAATAGATATTAACTTGTTAAAATAATTTGAAGATATATGGAAATGATTAATGCATTAGGTCGTCGCAAGAGCGCAGTTGCACGTATATATCTTAAAGAAGGTAGCGGAAAAATCACTATCAACAAAAGAGATCTCAAAGAATATTTCCCTTCAGAACTCGTTCAGTTCGTTGTTAAGCAGCCACTGGTATTGCTCGACGTTGCTGAAAAATACGATATCAAAGTAAACCTTAAGGGTGGCGGCTACACTGGCCAGTCTCAGGCTCTTCGTCTCGCTATCGCACGTGCTCTTGTTAAAATCAATGCTGAAGACAAGAAGGCTTTGCGTGCTGAAGGCTTCATGACTCGTGACTCACGTGCTGTTGAACGTAAGAAACCAGGACAGCCTAAGGCTCGTCGCAGATTCCAGTTCAGTAAGCGTTGATGCTGGATTTGCACAATTCGTTTAGCATCTAAACTTTCGGGATTTCATAATGAACTACTCGGAAGTTGGTTTTCTAACAAAACTAACAAAGAAAGTAAACAATTTATAAAAGAAAAATTATGTCTAGAACTAATTTCGATACATTACTTGAGGCTGGTTGTCACTTCGGACACCTCAAAAGAAAGTGGAATCCGGCAATGGCTCCATATATCTTTATGGAACGCAACGGAATTCATATTATAGATCTCCACAAAACTGTTGCAAAGATTGACAATGCCGCTGAGGCACTGAAGCAGATTGCTAAATCTGGCAAAAGAATTTTATTTGTTGCTACTAAAAAACAGGCAAAGGAAGTAGTTGCTGAAAAGGCTGCATCTGTAAATATGCCATACGTTATCGAGCGCTGGCCAGGTGGAATGCTTACTAACTTCCCTACAATACGCAAGGCTGTCAAGAAAATGGCCAATATCGACAAGCTTTTGAGCGACGGTACTTACGACAAGCTCTCTAAGAGAGAAAATCTCCAGATTCGTCGTAAGCGCGCTAAACTCGAGAAGAACCTCGGTTCTATAGCTGACCTTACTCGTCTTCCTTCTGCATTGTTCATCGTTGACGTAATGAAGGAGAACATCGCAGTACGCGAAGCTAACCGTCTCGGCATACCTGTATTCGGTATCGTTGATACTAACTCAGATCCTTCTAACATCGATTTCGTAATCCCTGCTAACGATGACGCTACAAAGTCAATCGAGGTTATCCTCGACGCTTGCTGCGCTGCTATCGCTGAAGGCCTCGAAGAAAGAAAGGCTGAGAAGGTTGATATGGAAGCTGCCGGTGAAGGCGAAAAGGGTGCTAAGAAGAACGCCCGCAGCAAAGCTCGTGCAGAGAAGAAGGAAGAAGCTGTAGAAGAGGCTTCTGAAGCTGCTGCAACTGAGGGAACAGCTGAGGCTTAATCGGAATCAACGCATTGAATAAATCAAGATAGGAGTGATTGTTGATGCCTGTTCTCCATATGCTAGAGCAAGTCATTGACATTCACTCTTTTTTTTCTTTGAAACCTATTTATCAATTTTAAAATATAAAGAAAATGGCTGTTACATTAGCAGAAATCAATAAGCTCCGTCAGATGACACAGGCAGGTCTGATGGACTGTAAGAAGGCCCTCACTGAGGCTGACGGAAACTTGGAAGAGGCAATGGAAATCCTTCGTAAGAAGGGTCAGCTTGTTGCCGCTAAGCGTTCTGATCGTGAAGCATCTGAAGGATGTGTACTCGCAAAGGTTGATGGCAACTTTGGTGCAATCATCGCTTTGAAGTGCGAAACTGACTTCGTAGCAAAGAACGCCGATTTCGTCAAGCTTGCTACCGACATCATTGATGCAGCTGTTGCTAACAAGTGCAAGACTCTTGATGAGGTTAAGGCTCTTCCTATGGGCAACGGAACTGTTGCTGACGCTGTTGTTGAGCGCAGTGGTGTTACTGGTGAGAAGATGGAGCTTGATGGATACATGACAGTTGAAGGTGAGCAGGTAATCGCTTACAACCACATGAACAACAACTCTCTTTGCACATTGGTAGTTCTCAACAAGGCTGTTGATCCTGCTATCGGTAAGAACGTTGCTATGCAGGCTGCCGCTATGGCTCCAATCGCATTGAACGAAGAAGGCGTTCCTCAGGATGTTAAGGACCACGAGTTCAAGCTTGCTGCTGAAAAGGCTCGCGAAGAAGGCAAACCTGAAAACATGATTGAGCGTATCGCTACAGGTCGTTTGGCTAAGTTCTACAAGGAAGTTTGTCTGCTCGACCAGGCTTACATCGATGACAACAAGCTTACTGTTGCTCAGTATCTCCAGAAGGTTGACAAAGACCTTACAATTACTGACTTCAAGCGCTACACTTTGCGTTCTGAATAATCCATATTTTGGACGATTTCATAGTATAAAAGTTAACATGCAGTAAAGGGGATGTTGCCGTTAAGGCGCATCCCCTTTTACCTTTATTGTTGTCATGCGTTTGTTGCTTTTATATGTTATGTCTGCTTCAGACACACTATATGAAACACTTTCAAATAGTGCTTGCAGCAATTTTTATTGTGTATATATAATTTGTTTCCTGATTTTTTCTTCTGTCTCTGCAATATTATATGAGTGGCATTTTTCTTATTGCATTCTTCCCGTGATTTGTTGCGTCATGTTGTCAACGTCCTGGTCAACGGCAATTTTAGCAAGTGTAAGATTTTGTTCAAATCATATCTATTTCCTTGAACATTTGTTTGTATGCTTCTACTTTCTTGTCCAGCGAAAGAGGGTATGCTCTTGACGATGACGGCAGACGGAATATTCTTATCTGTTTTCCATCTGTTGTTTTGAGATTTCCCGCATTAATGAATGTTCCAACTTTGGGTATCGTGGTCAGTCGTAATGTTGAGCATAGTGTTTCTGTTGCCTTCTGCCCAGTGGTGACAATGGCCTCGCAGTGAGGTATCGTTTGCAGTAGTCCGTATATGTCTGTTGGGTGTACTATTTCAAGAAATTTGTCGGATGCGTTGTCCTGAAGACGTTTTACGGCTTCTGCAGTATCATATAGTGCAATGCCCTTATCGTTGAGGAAATCTACAATTTCATCAAGTTTGAATGTCTTGTTTGCCGTGTCGACGAAATGATTCTTGTCGTTGAAGAATATCTGTCCTTCTATCCTCCAGTGGTCATTAATGAAATTAGGGTAGAAGAAGTCCATGCACCATCTTTTTCTTTGAGGAGGAAAGCTGCCTAGGAAAAGTACGTGGGCGTTTTCTGGTAGAAAAGGAAGAAGAGGATGCCATTCGGCATCCTCTGTACTGCGTTTAATGTTTTCCGTGTTAAGGAAACAAGTGCATTTATTGTTGTTGGATATAGTCTGCTTGTCCATTCTGTTGATGGATTATTTTAGCATGTTTATAATTTCTGTATAGTGTTTATTATTGTTCAGCAGTGTTGCTGTTTTCGTTTTCGTCGATAGAAATTTTCTTTATGTAGAATTTGACCTTAGTGTTTAGGTCTTTGGCCTGCTGAATCAATTGTCTTTGTTTTGTCATGGCCGTGGCAAGTTCGTAGCAACTTTTGATGGCATTCTTGTCTGACGGTGAGAGTTGATATTTCACGTCGCTTGTACCTTGGACTGTTACAATGAGATTTCCTGGACTTTCCGTTATAAACTTTATCACGTCTCCATCTTCTCCCAGCTTATAGCTGCTTTCTTCCACATATCCTGCTACGTTTTGTGTGAGGAAAGAAAAGCATTCCGGTGTCTGTGCGGATTCTCCTGACGGCGTTTCAACCTTTATGCTCTTGTGGTTGAGCTTCTGTCCTTTTACAACCGATATCAAGACCATAAGTCCTTCTTCGTTTACTTCGGCCTTCAGTGCAGTTCTGTGTTTTGCACTGCTTATCTGGTTCTTTACGACGTAATAGCCGGTGGATTGGTATTTCTCGTCTTTTTCGAGTACAAAGCCTTTCTTGAGCCTTTCCACTTCTTTATTTGAATATTCCAGCAGACTGTCAATTCTGGCCAATCCGCTTTTAGCAGCTTCCAGTTCAATGTGCGATTCAAGGTTGATAGCTTTCCTTCTAGCTTCAACGGCTTTTGGATATGTTGTGCGCAAAGAGTCTATGATGTTTCTTGCATCATCGAAACGTTTCTCACTCAAGGCTTTGTTGCCTTCTTCCAAGAGGCGCTCTGCCTTTTCCTCGTCGCTGTTGCCGCACGATATTGCCAGTATGGCCAATGATGCTATAACTATTTTTCTGAACATAGGTAATGTTTTTTAGCGTTTCACGTGATTCGTTTTTCTGCCCAGGCTGTGATGCACGGTAGGCGCAGCAGCACACAGACATATGCACAAAAGTACAATTTTCCAGCGAGCATTTCAGATATGATGTTGAAAAATCGTATTTTTGCATTCATAAATAATATTCAGATGATAAAATTATCCGAAAAAGAACTTAAGGATTCGTTGAAGCATCCTATTTTCAGACTTATATCAGAGACAGCCGATGAACTTGGCCTTGAATGCTATGTCATAGGCGGATATGTCCGTGATATATTCCTTCAGCGTCCATCTAACGATATAGATGTTGTTGTTGTCGGAAGCGGAATTGTGATAGCCGGTGCTTTGGCCCGCAAACTAGGCCGTAAGGCTCATCTCTCCGTATTCCGCAATTTCGGCACTGCACAAGTCAAATATAAAGGTTTGGAACTGGAGTTCGTAGGGGCCAGACGCGAAAGCTACAGTCATGATTCGCGTAAGCCGGCCGTAGAGGACGGCACACTCGAAGACGATCAGAACCGGAGAGATTTCACCATAAATGCCATGGCTCTCTGTCTCAATTCTTCCAGATTCGGTGAACTCGTAGATCCGTTTTATGGACTCGAGGATTTGGAGGACCGGATAATCCGTACTCCGCTTGACCCGGATACCACTTTCAGTGACGACCCGCTTAGAATGCTGCGTTGCATACGTTTTGCCACTCAGCTGAATTTCTTTATAGAAGATGAAACATTCGAAGCAATAGAAAGAAACTGCGAGCGCATCTCAATCATTTCTCGCGAACGCATAGCAGATGAACTCAATAAAATAATTCTTTCTCCGGTACCATCAAAAGGTTTTGTAGACCTGGAAAGAAGCGGACTGCTCAAGCTTATCTTTCCTGAACTTTATGCTCTTGAAGGCGTTGAAGTTGTCAACGGCAGAGCCCACAAGGACAATTTCTATCACACGCTGGAAGTCCTTGACAATGTAGCCAAGGCCACTTCCGACTGGGACGGCGACAAGGCCGAACGGAAACTGTGGCTGCGATGGGCCGCTATTCTTCACGATATAGGCAAACCGAAGAGCAAGAGATGGGACCCTTCATTAGGCTGGACCTTCCATAACCATAACTTCATCGGCTAAAAGATGGTTCCTGAAATATTCAGAAAGATGAAGCTTCCGATGAACGAGAAGATGAAATATGTTCAGAAACTTGTAGGCCTTCACATGCGCCCGATAGCCATAGCGGATGATGAAGTTACGGATTCTGCAGTAAGACGTCTGCTTTTTGAGGCCGGCGATGATATTGACGATCTGATGACCCTTTGCGAGGCTGACATTACCTCAAAAAACGAACAGAAGAAAAAACGGTTTATAGATAATTTCAAGCTTGTCCGCAAGAAACTAGTAGATATTGAAGAGAAAGACCGCATCCGCAATTTCCAGCCACCAGTGTCTGGTGAAGACATAATGACCATGTTCAATCTTTCGCCGTGCCGAGAAGTCGGTGTTCTGAAGGCTTTGATAAAGGATGCAATATTGGATGGGCGCATACCTAATGAGTATGAACCGGCAAGAGATTTTCTTATAGAGCAGGCCGGCCAAATGGGGCTTAAGGTCGTAGGCGAATGAATTTGCTTGAGTCGTAATATTTTTAGAATTGCATAATTCCGATATTGTCATATACCTGCAGGTCGCGACAGTAAGAAGTCTGTGCGGCCTGCAGTTTTTTTCACTTAATTGGCGTACATTGTATGCATAAAGACCAAATATCTCCGATAGTGTGTCAATTGCAATACATTTATACCTCAAATGATTTCCAGCTTTTTAATTTTTGCTATTTTTGCTTATTGTCAAACCTCAATTAAATCTTAATCATTATGAAAAAAAATCTTACGTACTGCGTCTTGTGGCTTCTGACATTTTTTTTATCAATAAATGCCGATGCACAGGATTACAAGAGGATTACAAATCTTCCGGCTTTGTATATATTCACTGAAAACGGTGTACCTATAACCAGTAAGGAAGATTATGTCAAGGGAACAGTATATTATGTAGATGAGAATGATGAGGTCACCTGTTATGACGACCTCAACATACGTGGACGAGGAAATTCTACATGGAATCTTCGAAAGAAACCATATAGATTGAAGTTTGAGTCAAAAAAGGAATTTCTTGGAAAAGACTTCGCCAAGGCCAAGAGCTGGACGCTGTTGGCCAATGCTGCAGATAAAACACTTATGCGCAATGCCGTCACTTCGCTCGTCGGCGAGTTTCTGGGGCTTCCTTTCAATCCAGCGGCCAAATTTGTCGATGTCACTCTCAACGGTGAATTTTTAGGCAACTATCAGATAAGTGACCAAGTGGAAGTACGTAAAAAACGTGTCGATGTTACAGAACAGGACTATCCTCTTCCTGCCGGTGCCGATATCACTGGAGGATATCTGCTTGAAGTTGACGGTTGGGAAGACGGCAATTGTTTTGTCACAAGTCAGGTCGCAGTGCCTATACGCATACATTATCCGGATGAAGATGAAATCGTAGACAGTCAGAACAAATACATCATAGACTATGTAAATAACTTTGAGCGCATTCTTATGGGCGATAATTTTGACGATCCGGAAAACGGTTACAGAGCGCTTGTCGATTCTGCAACACTAGCCGATTGGTATATTGCAACTGAGGTGTCTGCCAATATAGACGGATTTTACAGTACTTATTTCTATAAAGAACAAGGTGACCCGCTTCTTTACTGGGGACCGCTTTGGGATTACGATATAGCCTACGCAAATGATGTCCGCAAGGGCGATACAACCAATGAACTGATGTCCGACATCGGCTATGGCCAGGCACGTATATGGATTAATCGCATGTGGGAAGATCCATGGTTCTCAAGGCTTATTACACGTCGATGGAATGAAATATGTGAAAATGGCTTTGAAGATTTTCTGATGGCAAGGATTGACAGTATAAATGCTCTCATACAGGAATCGCAGGAGCTGAACTATAAGAAGTGGGGCATTGATGTGAGAATGTACAACGAACGTGTGCTCTATTCTTCTTACAGCCAATATGTGGCCGACCTCAAGAATTTCATTCATAATCACAATGCTTTTCTCGGAAAAGCTTTCGCCGACAAGCAACCGGCAGAAGAAACTCCTGATTTTGTGCCCGATAGTTTTTATTACCGCATAACAAATGCAAGTACAGCCAAGGCCGTAGATATATTGAATTGCGACACTGTAGCCGGCTCTCTTGTTTGTACTTGGACGAACAATACAGAACATACGACCCAAAACTGGGAGATACGCAAGGTCGGTGACTACTTTCAAATCGTCAACCGTCATGGCAATATAGCTCTCAACGACCCTACTGTTGGTTTCAGTACAGAGACCACCAATACCGGTACACAGCTTAATATGGCGGCGGTCAATCCCGACGATGACAGTCAGTTGTGGAGCATCAAGCCGCAGGGTACGTCAGGATACTATAATATCATAAACAAACGTTCGAAGCATACAGCAAATCTTGAAGGAGGAAGTTCTCTCGACGGAACAGCCCTGTTGAGCTGGACCACCGACGGCAAGAACTCTACTAGTACAAACCGTTTGTGGTATATCATACCTGATGAAGAACTTCCGGATGAACCAGGCGACGATGTCGGCATAGATATAGCAGAGCCTGACGAATACGCACTTGCGTACAATCCGCAGACACAGGTGCTCCATTTCGGTTCGGCATCGCCGGAACAGCTGACGTTCATCGCTCGTGTTTACACCTCAGACGGACGTCTTGTCGGTCAGTTCAAGGCAGATGATTATTTCAATGCAGGCACCCTTTCTGACGGAGTTTACGTCGTGTCATGGACTTGTGGCGGAAAGAATAGGAGTGCCAAGTTTATGAAGTGACATTTTTAAATATCAATATAGTCATGCTTGAACGGGTGCAGTGGACAATGTGCATGGTCTGGGTGAGATATCCAGTCTTGTACGAGTCCTCTGCACCGTTCATGTAAGTAAGAATCATATTTTATGGATTTATATAATGAGTTTGGCCCGTGGCTGAAAGCGAAAGTTGGTGAAAAAGTACAGAAAATCTCAATCAATGCCGGTTTCACATGTCCAAACCGTGACGGGCGTCTCGGAGTGGGCGGTTGCACATATTGCAACAATCAGACCTTCAATCCGGCGTATTGCCGTACTGAACGCTCTGTTTCTGAACAATTGGAAGAAGGAAAGAAGTTTTTTGCCCGGAAATATCCAGACATGAAGTATCTGGCATATTTTCAGGCTTATACCAATACATACGGAGAATTAGAGGACATAAAGTCGAAGTACGAAGAAGCACTTTCTGTCGAAGGAGTCGTCGGACTTGTTGTTGGTACACGTCCCGACTGCATGCCCGATGAGCTTCTAGATTACCTTGAAGAGCTTAACCGGCGCTGTTTCCTCATCGTTGAGTACGGCATCGAAAGTACGTACGATAAAACATTGATGCGCATCAACCGCGGACATAACTTCCAATGTACAAGGAAAGCAGTGGAGCGTACATCGGATAGAGGCATCATAACCGGAGGACATATGATTCTGGGATTGCCGGGCGAAACCCCTGACGAGATACGTGCAGAAGCATCTGTAATTTCTTCTCTACCTTTAGACACATTAAAGCTTCACCAGCTTCAGCTGATAAAAGGCACTCGAATGGCCGAAGAATATGAAATATCTCCTCGTGATTTTCACCTCTATTCAGCCGATGAATATGTCGACCTTGTAATAGATTTCGTTGAACTTCTTCGTCCAGACATTGTACTCGAACGTTTCGTATCTCAATCACCAGCTTCACTTCTGGCAGTACCGGGATGGGGACTTAAGAATTATGAATTTGTAGAGAAGGTACGTCGTCGAATGAAAGAGCGCAATACTTGGCAGGGACGTCTATACGAGAATTGACGTCCTCTGCCTGTAAATCTATTTACCTGTTTTCCCGGCTTCATCCTTTCTGGTAATGCTTCCGGTAAACCTCGGTTCAACTCCAAGTTTTCTGAGCAGAATGGTCAGTTTTATTTGGGCATTCTTCTTTGCCAGTTCTCTGGTTGCCTGTGTGTCATATTTTCTCTTGATTTGTCTTTCCACTCTGCTTTTCATGGCATTTGTATTGGGCATGGCTTCTTTCCAGTATTCCTCGTCATCAGAGATGAAAGGCGAATCCTGTGTTGAAGCCACATATTCAACATCAGGCAGTTCGACGAATACAACGTTGGCACTGTCTGGCGTATATTTCACCTTGTCCAGGTCAATTTTGTAGCTTATGCTTTGTTTCAGCATCTGCACGCATGTGTGCTTCTGAGGAATGATGCCCAGGAACATGCTTGTGCGCTGTTCCGTGGTATAGTCCTCAACAACCATATTGTAGACGTACAGCTCTCCTTTTGGCCTTATGTCTTCAATCAATATTGGTGTATCTTCTATAATCAGTCCTTCGTCCTTATTTTCATTGTCCGACATGCACTTTCTTGTAACAAGCACAGTAGCAGCAATTATAGCCGCTATCCCTATGATATACAGTATGATTTTTGAAGGCATGAGACTCTTTTTTGCGGTTTCGGAAATTTTATTCCAGAAACCTGTCTTTTTATTGTTGCTAGCCATTTCTTCTTGGTTTTATTGTTCAGTCAGAAAATCTTTTGCACATAACACTTGTTCTTGTCAGAAGCCTCTTTGAGAACGTGTTACCACTGTAATATTGGTAAAACCCATGCCGCGAAGCATCGACTCGAGCAGTGTAGCGGCATTCTTTTCTACCTCGTCACCTACAATTCCAGTCAAATCCTGTTTCATCACAGAATCATAAGCCTTTTTCCTTATTTCCTCGATTTCTGCATGTCCGATAGGCGAACGCATGCCTGTTGACATGCTGACAACAGATTTTTCGTCTATATAAGTATTATAGCTCGAATCTATTATTTTAGGCTTGGGGAGTTTCACCACTATAGCCGAACTGTCGTCGTCAATAATGATATCATCGGCAGTGATGTCATTGATGTCATATCCGTATTTAATGCTTATTTCCAGCGGAACAATGCATTTCCGTTCTCCGTATTTCCATGTCCTTACATCTGTAATGGAAAATTTTTCGCTCTTGCTTGTGTCGTACAATGCAATCTTGCGAATTTTCAGTTCTGTTGTCACCAGGTCGCCGCTTGTCTTTATCTCGCCCAGCACCTGTTCCTTTGTCGGTACACTTGTTTTTTCCGTTTCGGCAGTATCAGTTTCCTTTTTGTTATCATCTTTGCTGCAGGCGCACAGCATTGACGCACACAATAAAATTACAGCAAATGATTTGCAAAATCTTGTAATGTCCATAAGTATTGCATTTTTGGTATGTGACATTCAGTTGTCCCATATATCAAATATAATTCTATTTTGCATTATTATGTTCACTCCCAGGTACCAAATCTTTGTTTTGGATGTAAAGTTTGTACAAATTTCAGCTAAAACTGCTATTTTTGTGAAACTTATCAAGATTGTACATTCGATAAAATATACACTTGATGATGTGCGCAAACATGATAAATACAAACATATTATGAAAAAACTTTATTTGATGGCAATCCTTTTGCTGGCTGCTTTGGGCATCAGTGCCCAGACCATACAGCTGGAAGACATTGTGAACGGCAAATACCGTGAGAAGCAGATAACGGGCATACGTCCTTTGTCTGATGGAGAAACTTATTCACAGATTAGTCAGGACGGAAAGAAAATCATGCGTTGCTCTTTCAAGAACGGCGGTACAGTGCAGACACTTTTCGACATCGATAAGGCCAGAGGACCTAAACTCAGTTCCTTCAGCGGTTACATCATGTCGCCCGACGAAGCCAACATCCTTATCGAAACCAACCGCAAGCCAATCTACAGGCGTTCCTATACAGCCGATTACTACATCTACAACATTCGCAACAACACCCTTGTAGAACTTTCCAAAAACGGTCAGCAGGAATGCCCAAAGTTCTCGCCCGATGGAACAATGATTGCTTTCGTTCGCGATAACAACATTTTTCTAGTAAAATTGCTGTTCAACAACAGCGAGAGCCAGGTAACCAAGGACGGCGAGCGCAACAAGATTATCAACGGAAAGCCTGACTGGGTTTACGAAGAAGAATTCCAGTTTAATTGTGCCTACGATTTCAGCAGCGACAGCAAGATGCTTGCATGGATTCGTTTTGACGAAACTGATGTAAAGACCTATTCGTTCCCCGTATATCAGGGCGACATGCCTAAAGTCACTGAAAATTCGCTCTATCCTGGTTCATATACCTACAAGTACCCTAAGGCAGGCGAGCAGAACTCTAAGGTTTCCGTACTCAGCTACGACATCAAGAGCCGTGTGACACGCACCATGCAGCTTCCTCTCGACAAGGACGGATACATCACACGCATACAGTTTACCGGCGATGCCGACAAGCTCGCTGTCGTAACACAGAACAGACATCAGGACCGTCTCGACATATACATGGCAAACGTACGTTCTACCATCTGCCAGCTTGCTGTGCGCGATAAGGCCGACAAGTATATCGAAACAAACGTTTACGACAACCTCGACTTCTCCGGCGACAGATTCGTTCTCATGAGCGAGCGCGACGGCTATAATCACCTTTACCTCTATACGCTCAACGGCACACTGGTGCGTCAGCTCACTAAAGGTAAGTTTGTCGTTTCTGACTACTACGGCACAGACGGAAAATATTTCTATTATGCAGGAAACGACGGCAATCCTCTCGAACGATATATATATAAGGTGGACATGAGCGGCAAGCGTACACGTCTGACAGAAAATGAAGGATGGAACTCTGCCACATTCAGCAAAGGCTGCCGTTATTTCGTCAACGTACATTCCGACATGAACACCCCGTCGGTTACATCATTGTACACTGCAGCCGGCAAGCAGCTTAAGGTGCTTGAGGACAATGCCGGACTCAAGTCTATGTATGCTTCTCTGAATCGTGGCAGTCAGGAGTTCTTCAAATTCACCACGAGCGAAGGCGTCGAACTCAATGGATGGATGGTCAAACCGGCAGACTTCGACCAGTCAAAGAAATACCCTGTCATCATGTATCAGTACAGCGGACCGGGCGACCAGCAGGTACGCAATGCTTTCAGCAACGGTTTCTACGGCGGACTCATTTGGGAACAGCGTCTTGCGCAGAAAGGTTATATAGTTGTCTGTGTTGACGGACGCGGAACAGGCGGACGCGGTGCCGATTTCCAGAAATGTACGTATATGACCTTGGGCGACAAGGAATCGAAGGACCAGGTCGAAACAGCTCTTTACCTTGCGTCGCAGCCGTATGTCGACAAGAACCGCATTGCCATCTGGGGATGGAGCTTCGGTGGCTTCAACACCATCATGTCTATGAGCGAAGGACGAAAGGTCTTCAACTGCGGAGTTGCCGTTGCACCTGTCACCGACTGGCGCTTCTATGATACAGCCTACACAGAGCGCTACATGCGTACTCCGCAGGAAAATCCAAGTGGATACGATATTTCGCCTCTGCACCGTAGCCGAAACCTCAGCGGAAAACTTCTTCTCTGTCATGGAACAGCCGACGATAATGTTCATTATCAGAACACTGCAGAATATTCAGAAGTACTCGTTCAGCAGGGCACCCAGTTCGACATGCAGGTCTATACGAACCGCAACCACAGTATTTTTGGTGGCAACACGCGTCTGCATCTCATCAACCGCATCGAGAACTTCTTTGATTCTAACATGAAATAATTTATATATTTGCGTCTTTTTGCAATTATAAAATTTAATGCTCAAAAAACCGGAATCTCAGGACGTAACAACGCCTTGAAATTCCGGTTTTTCGTCTATTGCTTTAAGCCCTTGTTCATATGACCTAATTTGTGCTTTTACAGTTCATTTGTAAATAATTTCTAAAATTTTGATTCTATTCTGTTTTTTTTGATTTTTTTACTGATTTTGTTATAATTGTGATGATTAACCTATGAAATACATTGAAAAACGAAGATTTGCTTATGGTGAGACTATTATTTACATTTTTGTCAGTACTATTTCTTGTTTCGGCTCAAGCACAGAAAAAAGATTACCGTTGGAGCGTTGAATTCTATTTCAGAAATAAAATCACTCAGGAGATAATCAAAGCAAGTGACACGCTTGATGTCAGACTTATGCTTGCAGACAGCACAGTGATAGGCAGTTTCAGGACATTGAACAACAACACGCAGGAAAGAT
>ENA-UONW01000803-UONW01000803.1-human-gut-metagenome-genome-assembly--contig:-CS52-NODE-803-length-44092-cov-37.532439_pt1 | contig 44092 bp, 31 predicted proteins | sample MGYA00242463_ERZ724010 | MGnify/ENA metagenome assembly ERZ724010 | reverse complement strand
GTTTGAAGGTAACCTGATGCAGACCTCTACGATTCCCCCGGTATCAGATAACGATCTGGGCCTTAACGACGAATACAGCGACGGTCCGATGCTCTCTCCTGAAAGGAAAAGCATTTGGGGCGAAGAAGACTAAAAAATGTTTTTATAATTCAGTTATATGCAGAGGGACATGCGTCAAGGCGCTTGCCCCTCTGCTTTTTTATGCCTGCCTACATTATGCCAAACAAAACTAAATAGCCAACAGCCCATATATAGTTTTATGTATGACTGATGACAAACAATACAAAACACGGCATTTCGCATTGTGAAAGGTATGCTTTTGCATCATAAAACGTGGCCTTTCAGAATGTAAAAGGCATGCTTTTACAGCGGCATGACACAACAGAAAAGCTGTTTGCTTAATTAACCTTATCGGATAATTGCGCAAACTGCATTATCATACTTAAAACTAAAAAAGTTTTCGTAGAAACTCATCACTCGTCACATTTCGGCGTAAGAAGTTGAAACACAGGCTGTTAAAGTGTGATGAGTTACTTTTTGAACTCATCACGGATGCCTTTGCCGATTGCAGTGTGATGAGTTGCGACGACAACTCATCACACTGCAAGTCGCTGACGCACAGAGTCTTAAACCCCGTTGTGACGAGTGATGAGTTTCTACGAAAACTTTTTTTAGTTAAGCCCCAACCTGTAGAGTCTTAGGATTCGGTCCGTATTTTTGCTTTATATTGAACAAACAAAAAGACGGCTGAAAGCATGAATGCACAAGAAACAGGAACAATACACACGGCGAAACGCACGGCAACGGAACACAAACAGGCTCAACCCTAAATCTTTATACCAAAAAACATGCGGGCGCGCCATTTGGTGTTGTTAAGCAGCAGGATGTCGCGGTCGCCAAGCTGCGATGTGTTCACAACGGCAGTAAAGCCGGCAAAATAACGGCCGAAATGCCTTACAACAGCCATGCGCCCCACGGCTATTATGTTGGGAAACCTGTAAGGCATATTTGTGCGGCTGCCGTCCGTGGTTATGTGGCAATGGCTATAGACGACAATTTCGGGCAGTGCCGACAGATGGATGAGCCATCCGTGACGCAAGACAAGATTGTAGCCATAGCCTACGCCGATGCCTACACACGCTATGCTGATTCTTGATTCAGGATTGTCTATCACCTCATCGTGACGTGCCTTGAGCACTCCGCCCATAAACGAGACGCCAAACATGAGACTGCCGCAGCTGCGCTTCTGAAGCCACGACTGGCTGAAGGCTGCCGGATAAGAGAAGCGACGGCCGTTGAGGGCATAATAGGCATTGAGCGTAAGCATGTTCTGACTTATCATTCCGGCGGGTATGCCTATGTCGCCGTGAAGGGTATGCACGCTGCCCTCAAAGGTCTTTGCCGAATGGAATATCACGTCGGCGCCAAACTTGTTGCCGTATGCATTCATGTTCAGTTCATAGTCTTTCTTCTCGCCTGCAAGATGTGCGGGGTTGAGGGCCACGCTCAGCGACAGTCCGCGGTAAGACGCGCTAAGGCTTACGGTGTATTTGTTCTGTGCCTTCATCTCGGTAGTAAACTTACCGTCGGCATTAACGCCATTTGCGTCGATGTCAGAGCCCGAAGCATTAAGCGTAAGCTTGAAGCGCAGGCGCTGCGGCACGCGCTCCAGATAGGCAGAGTCAGTATGGCTGCGTGCCCGGCTGTCGCGCATGTCGAGTATCTTGTCAATCTCGCGCTTAGCCCGGTAAGCCTCCGCCTTGATTCTTTCTTTTGTATCAATGCTGTCAGCAGCAACAACAGAGGCGCTGTCGTGTGGCACAGCCGTCATTGCGGCCGCAAGCAGTAGGGTTATCATCTGTAATATAAGAACGCCGCAACACCGTTTTTATTTCATTCCACGCAGCAATGATTTGCGCAAGCCACTCCATACAGCCATGCGTAAACAGTGTTACAGATTTGCAACACGTTTGTCAGTCTTTCATAACACGGCGTTAACCTCATTGCAACATGCCACATATAACTTTGCAGCCGTAAACGATAGAAAGCATTTCAAAGTATGACTAAAAGGTTAAGATTGGCCGCGGCGCTGATATTCATCATCACAACATTCAGGGCATATGCGGCAGACATTAAGGGAAAAGTTACAGACAGTACGACAGGCGAACCGCTCATAGGAGCAACCGTACAGATAGACGGAACGCCTAAGGCAGCGGCAACAGACATTGACGGTCTGTTCTCATTCAGCGGACTTGACGAAAACGCAAATTATACTTTAACCATAAAATACATCTCTTACAAGACTAAAAAAATTGACGGGGTTCGGGCTGAAGCTCAGCCACAGGTGATAGAGGTGAAACTCACACCCGACGAACAGACGCTGAACGAGGTCACGGTTACCGGCGTAGCAAGGAAGAATACAGAGATTGCGGTAATACAAATGACCAAGAACAGTCCCGTCATAGTGAGCAACGTATCGGCACAGGAAATAACAAAGACACAAGACACAAACGCAGGAGAGGTGATACGCCGAGTGCCGGGCGTAAGCCTCATCGACGACAAGTTTGTCATGGTGCGCGGACTTTCTCAGCGCTACAACAATGTCTGGATCAACGGAGGAGCAGTGCCGAGTTCGGAAGCCGACTCAAGGGCTTTCTCTTTCGACCTTATTCCAAGTTCACAGATCGACAACATGCAGATAATAAAGACTCCGTCGCCTGAATATCCGGCTGACTATACGGGCGGATTTATCACCATAACGACAAAGGACATTCCGGCGGAGAACACGGCTGAGCTGTCTGTCGGCGGCAACTGGAACGACATAACTTCGTTCTCTGACTTTAAATACGCCAAAGGCTCGGGCACCGACTTTCTGGGATTTGACAGCGGAATGCGCGGACTTAACGGAGGCATAAACTCCACACTGAACAGCATTGCCGGCAACGGCGTTGACCTGCTGAACAACAATCTGAACAACGACTGGCGCGTGAGAAACATGAACCCCGTAGGCGACCTGAAGCTGTCGGGCTCACTGGGACGACGCTGGAAACTCGGCGACCGCCAGCTCGGAATGATTGCAGCCTTCAACTACAGCAACGAATACCGCAAGTATGAGGACATGCAGAACAACCTGTTCGGAGTGTACGACGCTGAAAAAGACCAGTCGAACTATCTGCGCTACTCTGTTGACGACCAGTATAACCACAACGTGCGACTGGGAGCCATGCTCAACTTCACTCTCCTTTCTGCCGACGGCAACAGCAAGTATCAGCTGAAGAACATCTTCAACCAGATTGGCAACGACCGCTACACATGGCGCGAGGGACTGAGCGCACAGTCGGACAACGAGAACTCGGCTGAATATTACTACCGCAGCCGCACCACATACAACGGACAGATAACCGGAAAGCACACCTTTGCGCTTGACGAACTTGACTGGAGCGCAAGCTACTCTTATGCCAACCGCAACGTGCCCGACCGCCGCCGCTATCTCATAAACGACGCACTGGAGCCGGGAGTGATGCAGCTGACAAGCCCCAACGACATATCACGCGAATGGACAAAGCTCGACGAACACATTGTTTCGGCAGCGGTGAACGACAAGCACGACTTTAAGTTCGGCTCATTCACACCGTCGCTCAAGTTTGGAGCCTACGGCGAATACCGCACACGTAAATACACCACGCGCGACTTTATCTACAACTGGAACGCTGCCAGCAACACTCTGCCCGACGGATTCCGCCAGTTTGACCTTTCAGAGATGCTCAGCGACGAGAGCTATTTCGGTGCCGACCGCCTGTATCTGCTCGAGGAACAGCACATGCGCAACAACTATAAGGGCAACAACTATCTCGGTGCAGGATATTTTGCAGCCAACATTCCGCTCGGCAACTTCAACATCTATGCCGGACTGCGCTACGAGTATGACCACATGGAGCTGATAACTAACACTCGCGACAACGCCGAAAGTCCGTTCAGCCACAACTATGAGTACAACGACCTGTTCCCGTCGGTGAACACCACATACAAGATTAACGACCAGCACCAGCTGCGCCTGTCATACGGAAAGACGGTTAACCGTCCTGAGTTCCGCGAGGTGTCGCCGTCAGTGTTCTACGACTTCGACCTGGCTTCAAACGTACAGGGTAACACTGACCTGAAGCCGTGCTACATACAGAACGTCGACTTCCGCTACGAGTTCTATCCCTCTAAGGGCGAGATTATCTCAATAGCGGCATTCTACAAATACTTCGACTCACCAATAGAATGGACTTACACCGTTACAGGCGGAACCAGCTTGGTCTACTCTTACATGAACGCGCAGCGCGCCAACAACTACGGTATTGAGCTTGACATACGCAAAGACCTCTCGTTCATAGGTCTGCCGGGATTCAGCTGGTCGTTCAACGGCGCACTGATCAAGAGCCGCGTTAAGTTTGAGGCAGGCTCTAAAGAAGAAGACCGCCCGATGCAGGGCCAGTCGCCTTACCTCGTCAACACCGGACTATTCTATAAGAATGACAAACTGCAGCTCGACGTAGCCCTGCTCTACAACCGCATAGGTAAACGAATTATCGGAGTAGGACGCAGCGAAGGAACAACAAGCGGCAACGAGGCACTGAGAGTGCCCGACAGCTACGAGATGCCGCGCGACGTGATTGACCTCTCGGCATCGAAGAAATTCGGCAGCCACTGGGAACTGAAACTAAGCATACGCGACCTGCTTGCCCAGAAGGTTTACTACAAACAGTTTGCCGACGTTCACTACTCAAACGGAACAAGCCGCGAGGTAGAACAGATAACAAGGGCATACAAACCGGGACGCAACATAGGAGTGAGCGCAGTATATAAATTCTGACAAGGGATAAAGCGCCTCACATAGGTCCCATCCCTCCCATCACTCCCATCCCTCCCATCAAAGAAAAAGAAAAAAATTATTCACCATAAGATTTTTAACAAAAGATGAAAATGGACAAATTAAAACTTTACGGATGCTTAGGCATCATGGCAATGGCGCTCACAATGAGCTCTTGCAGCGACAACGATGAAAATGACGGTACTCAACAGACAAACGTCAACTGGACCACAAACGGTGGACTGAAAGCCTGCGACCACTTGCTGTTTACAGCCGACGGCGACGCCAACGTAAACGACAACGGAACTCAGATTGGAAACGGCGACCAGGAGTTTGTCTTCACAGGAAAACAGACAATTAAAAAAGGCACATATATTCTTAAAGGTTGGGTTTACATTGCTGACGGTGCCGAGCTTACCATAGAGCCGGGAACCATCATCAAAGGCGACAAGCAGACCAAGGCTGCACTGATAGCAGAGCGCGGAGGTAAACTCATAGCACAGGGTTCGGCAACAGAGCCTATCGTATTTACATCTGAGGAGGCTAAAGGCAACCGCCGTCCGGGCGACTGGGGTGGCATCATCCTCTGCGGTAAGGCAAAGAACAACAAGAGCGAAATACAGATTGAGGGCGGTCCGCGCACAAAGCACGGCGGCAACGACGACACCGACAACTCTGGTGTACTGAGCTATGTACGTATTGAGTTCGCCGGTTATCCTTTCCAGACCGACCAGGAAATCAACGGTCTTACACTCGGATCTGTAGGTAGCGGCACAAAGATCGACCACGTACAGGTGTCTTACTCTAACGACGACTCTTACGAGTGGTTCGGCGGAACAGTAAACTGCAAATACCTCATTGCATACAAAGGATGGGACGACGACTTCGATACAGATAACGGATTCAGCGGAAAAGTTCAGTTCGGTCTGTCAGTTCGCGACTCTAAGCTCGCCGACGTATCACAGAGCAACGGCTTCGAGAGCGACAACAACGCCGACGGTTCTAACAGCGAGCCTCACACATCAGCCGTATTCTCTAACATCACATTCATCGGCCCGAAAGCTGTTGACGCTTCATTCGTAAACGACGCTTCTTACATCACTGGCGGCAACTATTATCCTAACAACGGTTCAAGCCTCGGCAAGTTCCAGTCAGCTATGCACATCCGCCGCGACTCTCACCTCAACTGTTTCAACTCTGTAATAGTAGGCTGGCCTATCGGTCTTATCCTCGACAACGAGAAGGGTGACACTCAGGGCGCTGCAACAGCAGGCAACCTGAAACTGGAGAACATCTGGATGGCTAACGTTGACGCCGTTGGTACTGACTTCAACAAGATTTATGTTGACGGACTTTACAACTATGAGACAAAACAGGTTGACGAGTCTAAGCCTTCATTCTCAAGCACATTCTTCAAAGCACAGAGCGGCAACCAGGTTTATGACGCTGCTACAGGATGGTTCGACACAACAGGCTATCAGCCCGTATCAGGCAGCCCACTGCTCAGCGCAGCAGCATTCACCAACTCTCTGCTCTCAAGCGGTTTCGACAAGGTTGCTTACATCGGAGCTTTCGCAGCAGGCGACACATGGCTCAACGGATGGACTAACTTTGATCCTCAGAACGCAGACTATTAATTTATTGATTTAAAGATCCAATAAGACAATGACGCCCCGCGGGAACTGTTCCTGCGGGGCGTCTGTTTTTTGTATTTTATTTCGGTATTACTTATATCGTTGCCACGGCATGCACATCACAGCATCAGCCTCAACAGCCGGTGAACGGCACGACACGGCAGCGACAAAGGCTGTTATTCTTCCTCAAGATACCACTTAGAGTATTCCACATAATGTTTGGCAAAGCTCTCTGCCTGGTCGGGACGTGTCTTCTTGATAAACTTGGCAGGCACTCCGCCCCATATCTCGTGCTGACCTATCTTTGTGCCCTGCAGCACCAGCGCGCCGGCAGCAACTATTGCGCCCTCGCCTATCTCGGCATTGTCGAGCACGGTTGCGCCCATGCCTATCAGCGCTCCGCGGCGTATGGTGCAGGCATGCACTGTGGCGTTGTGGCCTATGCTGACATCGTCTTCTATCACTACAGGACCGGTGGTGTTGGTTACATGCACGCAGGCACCGTCCTGCACGTTTACACGGTTGCCAATGGTTACGGGAGCCACGTCGCCGCGCACAACAGCGTTGAACCATATTGAGCATTCGTCGCCCATAGTAACCTCGCCAACAATAGTGGCGTTCTCGCTGAAATAGCAGTCCTTGCCCCATTTGGGCGTCAGACCTTTTATTGATTTTATTAATGCCATAATGTTATTATCTTTTTTATGTTCATTCTGCAAAGTTAGTTTATTTTATATTGCAAAGCAAAAAATCGGCACTTAATAGCTTGCACGTAAAATAAAGATTATGTATTTTTGAGCATTGAAAATAAAATCATCTATAATAATTATGTTGGAAACAGGACTTACACACACAAGCAGCCTTACGGTGACCGAAGCTCTCACCGCCAAGGCTATGGGTTCGGGCGACCTGCCCGTATTGGCTACGCCGGCAATGATGGCGCTGATGGAGAACGCCGCCATGACAGCCGTTGCCCCCGAACTACCCGAAGGAAGCACCACCGTAGGCGGACACATCGAGTCGTCGCACCTGAAGCCTACACCCGTAGGTGCCAAGGTTAAAGCTGAAGCCACGCTGACAAAGGTAGACGGCCGCAAGCTGTATTTCACCGTCAAAGCCATGCAGGGCGACACAGTAATAGGCGAAGGCACTCACCTGCGCTTCATCGTTGACCGCGAGAAGTTTATGAGTAAGCTGTAAGAAGCAACAGCCAAGAGGCATAAATAACAAAACAACAAGACTAAAACTTTTTTGTTGATAACAATAAGATTGTCGTGCGCACCGCATATTGCGTAACGACAATGGATAATTATCAACAAGAAAGTTTTAGTCTTTATTTGTCTACTACATTTCAACACAGACTGTGTAACATGTATTCACCTAAAGAAATTTATATTTTATCAAATATTGGTACATAAATTTCATTTCAGAAATATCATTATGGACAAGTAAGCTACAAAGAATTTAAACGTCCATGACATTTCCAATAAGGCATACCACTTCCACAAGGACAAGGATCTTCAATACCAACTTTATCACATGTAGAGTTACAAAGCAATGAGTTACTATAGGAATCATTTGTCACATTATTGTTTTTAATATTTTCGTTTACTGGCAATGTTGCCGAAAGCAATGTCTGTTTTAGCCTCTCCTGAGCTAATGTAAATATTTTCTTATATTTTGTTTCATATTCTATCTTTTGTATTAAAGGATTATTGATTCTATTTAGAAAGCCAAACCATATTTCATCTATAGTAGAAAGCAATATTTGTCGTTCAAAATCATCACCAATAGATGAGCCTTGAGTTGCCACGGCCTCTCTGAAATTACAAATTACATTGAAAATTTTTCCATTAATTATGAAAGGTAATGGAGCACATACATCAACACTCGCACTATTAAGCAAAGCTCTTTCAACTATAGGCATAGCCTTCTCTTCAAAATCTTTCTTATGAATTTCATAACTAGAAATAAAAACAGGATCATTCCAAAAGCCAAACAAATCATTGCCTATTACTGTCGATTTTGATGTTTGGCGAAGTAGCTGCATTCTTGCTCCATACAATCGTAAACGTAACGGTGCTATGATATCGTCACGTTTAATTGTTTCCATACGATTGTTTCTATCCTCTTCCTCTTTATTACGTTGTGCTAAAAGAAATAGGTTAACGATTCTATTATCTATTATTTCTCCACTTTCTAACTCTGCATGAGATGCAAGTCGCTCTAATTCATTCTTATCATCACCAGAAAGGAAACCTATAATTTTATCTTCACAAGAAACAAAAAATTGTGATGAGCCAGGACTTCCTTGTCGTCCGGAACGTCCCATAAACTGTTTGTCTATGCGCTGTGAATCTGCTATACCAAAACCTATAACAGCCAATCCTCCCACATTCAATGCCTCATCCGCAGGTTTGATGTCTGTTCCTCTTCCTACTACATTAGTTGCTACCGTTATGGAATCAAGATTTCCTGCCATAGCAATAATAGACGCTTCTTGACTAAGAGTTTTTGCATTCAACAATTGAGGTTTCAGTCCTTTACTATTTAGAAATTCTGTAATGTGTTCAGATTGCTTAATAGTATAGGTTCCAATAAGAATAGGGCGTCGTTCTTTATGTAATTTTATCACCTCTTGTAACATAGCTACAAGGGCCTGTTTACTCGTTGCAAAAACTCTTAAAGGATTATCTTTACGAATAACCGGCTTATGCGTAGGAATAACTGCTACCTCAAGACCATAAACATTAAGCCAATCATTAGTTGTTGTAATAGCAGTGCCAGTCATACCTGATATTTTTTTATAAAGCGAGAGATAATTTCTCACCGTAATACTGCCTATTATATTTTCAATCTCCATATCAGGTGAAAGATGCTCTTTGGCCATAATTGCCTCATGAAGACCATATTCCCATCTATAAGATGGTTTTAATCGTCCTGTATTCGGATCGACAATAACAATACTATTTCCAGATACAATATAGTCAACATCCTTTTCATATACCGTAAAAGCTGTCAATAGTCGGTATAATACATCTTGCATTTTTAATTGTGCTGAGCGTTGGTTTCGCTCAGCCGCAATCATACCTATTTTTTGATTTTCTGTTAATGAATTATTTGCATCTATAAGTTTTATTCTTTCAGTATACAAATTATTATCGAAAAGTGTTGCACAACCACAAGCATTTGCCAACCACTTTTTACCCTGTTCGGTTAGAGACACATTTTTTCTTAGTGTATCGGTTTTATACAGTTCAAGTGTATCTATCTCTGTCATCTGTTTTACAAGTGACATATATTTTTTATACGGGTTTTCATTATTATTTATATATGTGTGTATGTCTCCTGACAATATATGTGGTGTATTTGCTTCATCTATCATAACCGAATCTGCTTCGTCTATAATCGCAACACCAAATTTATTCTGTACACACTGTGAAGCCTTCTTAGCCGTATTATCATGAAGATAGTCGAAGACAAAACCTGATGTAGTTCCAAAAGTTATATCACAATCGTAAGCCTCTTTACGTCTACTACTGTGAATTGCTTTACCTTCAATACATCCTACCGAAAATCCAAGGAAAGAATAAATAGGACGAGTAATCTCAAAATCTCTTTTTGAAAGATACTCGTTCACAGTCATTAAATGTACGCCTTTACCATTCATTGCATTAAGGACTACAGGAGCAACTGCAACCAAAGTTTTACCTTCACCTGTAGCCATCTGCAATATTCGTCCATTATGAATTTCTATACCACCTTGCAGCTGTTCATCATAAGAAACCATATTCCAGGTAAATTTTTCACCAAGAACATTCCAACGATGCTGATATAAGGCATTACCCTCAGTATCAATACATACGAAATCATAACATTTAGCCAATGTTATATCTTTTTGAGTAGTCTTAACCTTTATGCTTCCAAGGGTAAAACGTCTCATAGTTTCCTTTACTATGGCAAATACATCCACTAAGACATCATCTATATTAGCCTCCCCTTCAGATACACGGGAACGGATTGAATTAAACTTAATTCTTAAATCATCACAAGATAATCCTGAAAGCGTGTTGAAAGTATCGTTTATAGCTTTAATAGTAGTCTGAATATTATTGTTTATCATTGGTTTGATCACCTATTAATTGAAACGGCACAAATTTTCCATTTATATATAATCTAAAATCTATTTTTCCTTCACTACTTACTGTTGCCAATAATGGATTATTAGTATCGACATTTTTACTTTCTGCTATTTTCTCTATATATTGGATTTCTGTTTCAAGCGGCAGGTTACCGATATGTGAACCTACACAAACATTGCCTATATAATCGATTATCCCATTAGAAAGTTTTCGAATTCTGCCAACCATCTCATTAAACTCCAATTGGCTGATGGCAGATGTAACATAAATAACATCTCTATTGGTGTTATATCCTCCCAACAGATAGCCCATATTCCCATTACGAAACACAGGCAGTTGTCTCATTTTAATAATGCAACTCTTGGGTACAAGCATAGTTATCTGACTATGGTCTAATTGATATCGACAAAATGTGTCTGCAACGATATTATCGCCACTATAATGCCAAATAGTTGAAGTAACATACCCTTGTTTTTGAATTTGCCGATGAATACTACGTACACAAAGGTTAACAAGAGACTGAATGTCACAACTCGTGGCAAGGAATGTTGGAGAATAACATCCTGTACCCTCAACATAAAAATTATCAGTGTCTTGTTCTATTGACGCAAGCAAATGTTTTCTCATCTCAAAAGGATTTCCATCATGATTTGATAAACAAAGCATATGCGTCGCTTTATTAGTAATGCACAAACTCAGTAAATCAACATCAGTCGCAGCATAACTGAGAAAATGCAATAGTTCATTGCTTGCAGTACAATCAATCACAATATCATATTCATGCAACGTATCTAAAAATTCTTTTTGTGAATTATAATTGACATTTCCATAGAAATTCCCACCAATATAACTACATTCATCCGTATAATCCGAATCATACCAACAACCTTTAGGGATAACATTGCAAAATGGCGAAATACGTTTGAGATGCGCAGAAAGTGCCTGTGCCTTCGCATTGCCTATATCTGCATTATCATATACAGAACGACATATATTTCCTGCTTCTACTGTATCTCCATCCCAAAGTGTGAGGTATTTGGCGCCTCCTCTGGCAAGTGCTTCAGCAATGGGCGAACCTATTGCACCTAATCCTACTATTGCGATTTTCTTATCTGACAATGACGAGTGCAACTCACCACGGCCAAAGATTTCTTTTCGTCCTATTATATTAGAATACGAAATTCTTAAATTGACATCTATTGTTTCTTTTATTTTACAACTATACCGTACAAGGTCATAATTATATTCAGCAAATACTCGATGTTGCAAGTTCGTACTCACAAGAAACCAACTTATATCATCATCAAAGGCAATACCTATAGCAAAATAATATAATTTATTGATACTTTTATAATATTCCTCCTCTGGATCATCAGCCTCTTCAATATCATAAATACTTCCAATCGGTTGATCAAGATATTCACAATATTCGCGATTTTTCTTGATCATCTCGTCCACTTCCTTTCGTAAGGCTTCTTTATGAGTTTGAGGAACATTTATTTTTGAAAGTTCACCTATTAAAAGTTGTTGGTCTCTTTCTATTTCTTCATCAGAAATATTCAGAAAAAAACTTTTTTGTACACGTTCCAAATTCACATAAGCTATTTCTTTCCAATTAAAATTTGGAAGCAATGTATCGCAAAGTTTTTTATCCCATTTAAACTCATCAACCCATGATGCAAATCTGTACATATCCGCAGGCATGTGGTTTACCAATACGTATGGCAATTTTTCATTTGTTCCTTCTTTTTCTTTAAACACGCTAAATTTACCACTTGGATGCTTCACAACATACAAATAGCCAAAGTTTTCATTGAAATTCTCACTATTGACAGCAAAATCACCAACAAACGTCAAACTACTTTTCTCAGATAATTCATTTATTTCATCAGGATTATTCCCTTCATAAGCATTGAATATCTGCAATGCAGTTTGTGTCGTACTATTTTTTATATGACGTGGCAAATCTGCTCGCAAATTATTGCGTAGCCATCCACGAAGACGAGAAAACTCTTCGTCAAGCTGTGCCTTTGGATATTCCGCAAAAGCTGTATTCAAACAAAACCAATTTCCTTTTTGCGGATTATTTCTGTCGAATGGTATCAGATGCGGATAACCCGAAAGGCTACACGTTACAAACAACATCTTATTGTGAGGAAACGTATGTGGAATATGTACTTCTATCTCTATTGGATAAATAGTATCATTAGTAGCTATCTTTCCAACATACTCATTATCTACACTCTCAAAATATTCCAATAAAATGAAATCTTTAAGATTCGAACAATAATCGTTATAAAAATCCTTTCCCTCGTATTTAATTATTGATTTAGGCATATCCTCGGCTTGATGGTGTAGTTTTTGGTTCTGATTGGGTTGATATATTCTGTATTTCTTTCTGTTTTTCGGCTTCAACACGATGTTGGTAACCAGCATCTGATGGTGCATGATGAAGGATAGCATCATCTCTTACTGGACTTAAACGTGTACAATATATTCCTGAACTTTGTTGTTTACCCTGTTGTTCTTTATGCTTTAAAATATCGCTTTCAATCTCTCGCCCATGAGAGTAATCATATATAACATCAGTTTTTCTTTCCTCAGACTGTTCGATGAATCTGTCAATACCAAGCAATGTCTCGCGGTTTCTTTCCAATGCCATTCTTTCAGCACAATTCTTATCCCACATAGGACACATCCTAATGTCACCAACGGCAGCAAGATTATGAGGCATACTAATTGATGTATCCATATCATGCAACAGTTTATAAACATACTTCAAACAAGATTGTGGTTGTTTATATACTTGTGTCTCAGAAAAACGTATAACAGTCCACCCTCGCTCTGTAAAATAATCATTGCGCTTATCATCAACCGTATAATCTCCTATCGTATAATGTATAGGCTTTCGTTCTAAGCCAGAATAAGGCTCATCTATCTCTATATCGATAAAGATACCCTTTTTAGCATCTATATAAGCTAAATCAGGTTCATAACGGAAATAAAGGTCTGTCACAAAAAGCGAAAGATTATCATAAAAGCCGAAAAGGTTAAGTTTCTCTATTTCCTCGCATAATTTCTGCTCACAAGCACCCCTCTTACCACAACGGCCACGTATTGGCAATTTTATCTCACAACCTTTTTTAGGTGCACGTATTATTGGAAACTCCATAACACGTGAATCTGAAATAGAATAATTTACTATATATCTTCCATTGTAATCTAAATCCAACTCTGATTTTAAAAATGGAATAACTTGTACAGTATACAGCTTAATGGCATGTATAGTATGTTCATTTGTTTTATTCACATTATTGGTAGGATTATTGTTTCCTTCATGATGGTTTTCATCTTTGTTGTCTGCTTTTATAGGTGTAGTGCCGTTTCCTGAAGATGATTCATGATTCGGACCTTGACATTTGCCATCATCGTGAACTACATTAGTCACTTTATCTATAGAATTATTATTTCCATTATGATGATTTTCATCTTTGTTGCCTATTTTTATAGGTGTAGTGACGTTTCCTGAAGATGATTCATGACTCGGACCTTGACATTTATTGTCATCGTTCGTTTTTTTTAATGAATTATGTTTATGAAAAAAATCATTAAAAAATTTAAGAAAATATTTTATTAGATTCATAAGCAAAATATTTTATATTATAGAACTAATAATACCATTAACACAATGCAAACCAAATGCAAATATACAAATTTCTATTTTATATAAATGATTTGTTATGTAGATTCTGTCTAAGTATATTAATTGTTTACCTATTTATTATCTTTTATATTTTCGCGCTGTTTCAGTTCGTCCATAAACTCCTGATACAAAGCTACGGCACCATAATGCCATAGTTTTGTTGATTCATCTGCCAGTCTTTTATATGTGTCAGAAAGATAAAAACGTTTTAATGCCTCTAACAATGGTATGTTATATTCGTGGGCATAGATTTGCACCACCCTACTAACCTTGCCGGGTAAAAGCAGATACAAATTCTTATCGGTTACTTCAAGATCCATAAAATTACCTCCTTTGCCTCTTTAAATTTAAGACGGAACAGGATTTTATGTTAAAAGCAATACACATCTTTATACCATTGCATCCATTCCTGCAACTTAGAATCTTGCGTGCTTACAGCATTCAGCACATCATAGTTGGTGAAAGCATTGAACATTTTATTTCCGTTGATTAATGCCTTATATGTATTAATCGAGTTGTTCAGATGCGTATTCTTGGCATGATGGCATACTGAGAAAGTAACTGTTTTATATGTTCCTGTGTCATGCAAGGCTAAAGCAAGCATCTGATTACGCCAAAGCTGATTAAGTCCGTCCTTAAACGGACAACCTTTGATATCTACCGAACCTTGATATTTATCCCGATGTTTCTTCAGTATCTCCCAATACTTATAGCCTATCATGTGGTAATGGCATTTATCAGGCTCATTTAATATGCTTGCAAGACAACATTGAGTGCAATTATCTTTATGTTCATTTGCTTTACTTTTATATGCGCCACATATCGTAAACTCCTTCTCGCTAAGTTTATGCTCGATAAGCCACAGGCACAGATTATATTCTTTGTCATAATAAGCAATAGCCACATCTGCATCTGTTCCTGCTCCGTTGGAGTGGTCGTTAAGGACACCTTTACCTGACTGAATATCCTGTCCCCAATATTCAAAGCAGAATCCATGATACAATCTGTCTCTTGCTATCTTCTTAAAGTCGGAAGGGCATCCGGGAATAAGCGGCAATATATTATCCGCTTCCTCTGAAAGAAGTAAAGGCATGAAAAGATTTATACAAGCCGTTTGAGAACTTACGGCATGCCAGGCAAACTTATGAGGCTTAAAAGCAAAATATCCCTTTTGCATTTCCTTTAAGTTTGGGATAATTGGCTTGTACATCATTTGAGGAACCTCTGTATTTTCCGGGAAAAGAGCATCGTATTCATATCCTCTATACAAACCTCTCTCCGTAGTAATGTTTTTGCGTTTCCAGTCTATTATGTGTACATAAATAGCCCTTTGTTCTAAATTTAAATTGCTTGGGATATAGTATTTCACCCCATTAATAATCTTTTCCATAGATACCATTTAAAATGTTGTAATGCTTGATTTATCTAAAAAGCAAATATACAACAAATTTCGAAGTTAGATAATACAAGCAAAAAATATTTTTGGCTTCCGCATTTACAGATATTCACCAACAAAAATAATAATCAGTAAAATTAATTTCAAGCAGTTTTCACTTCATCTTATTAATATGTATGAGTTACGGATCACAGATCCTTATACTCCTTGCTGTCAGATTACAAATCTGACAGAACATTAGCCTTATTGCTTCATTACTTCCATAAATACCGACAAGACTAATGTGCCAGCTGATTTGCACGAGTTGTTGAGCGTAGCGAAAAATCTGCCGGAATTAAATATTAGAACTGAAAGTCAGCGAAGCTAATTTGTGATCCGATAACTTCCAATAATATATACCCTTTAAAAACTCAAACAAGTCATTTTACCTTGTTACCATTCACCTTATAAACATCTAACCCTCGTTCCTTTACTTTTAATATCACATTCCGTCTCTCCTATTCCATCAGAATCCACGAAAAAAGGCTATGAGTTAGGCTTGAAAAGTGGGCCACTTTTGCATAAAAAGTGGCCGAGTTACGCATCGTAACTCGGCCACTAACAGTTCGAAAGTAAATCGATAAATATTCCTTAATGAATGGGCTTATTTTATGATTTAAATGCTAAATCTGAAAGGAAAAATCATATAAAATGTTACGATTTTCAGGGACTTTTCCTGACGATGGCTATTTGCGCCCTTTTATCGTGGCTACAACATACTCTGAACATGTGCCTATGCGGAACTTGCCGCCCCAGATGCCAAGGCCCGAACTTACATAATATTTCGTGTTGCCGCGCTGCCACGGGCCGTAAGCACATTCGTATATGCGGTCGGTTATCCACGATATGGGCCAGAGCTGGCCGTGATGAGTGTGGCCGCTAAGCTGAAAGTCGACACCGGCACGCTCGGAGCGGTCAAGATGATAGGGCTGGTGGTCGAGCAGAATGGTGTATTTGCTTCTGTCGGCACGGCGCATAAGCTCCGCCACGCTGCGGCGATGCAGACGGCTGCGGTCGTCGCGGCCTATGATGCACAGCTGTCCCACGCATGCCATGCTGTCGCGCAGCAGAGTTATGCCGGCGTCGGCAAAGAACTTCTGCGCCTGCGGCTCGCCGCTGAAATACTCATGATTGCCAAGACAGGCGTACACAGGAGCGTTAAGACGGCGCAGCTCTGACGCCATGTCCTCCTCGATGAGCGGACGCATGTTGCCGTCTATTATGTCGCCGGCAATGAGTATCAGGTCGGCATGCTCGGCGTTAATCATGTCCACCCAGCGTGCAAGCTCCCTGCGGCGATTGTGATAACCGATGTGAAGGTCGCTCATCATTACCACCTTAACAGGGCGTCCGAGATGCTTGTCGGCAGTGAGTTGTATTGTATGGCGCACCTTGTTGTTATAGTGGATGTTGCCGGCAATGAACACAAGCAGTATAACGGCAAGCAGTACAGTGGACACAACGCAGTTGGAATAAAGCCATGAGCGCGGCACGATGTGAAGGAGCCGCCCGAGGTCGAGCAGCAGAAAGGCGATGGCGAGATAAAGAAGGATAAATATGGAGGAATTGCCCACTTCATAACATGCCGATGCAAGACCGAGGGGAAAGCCGTCGATGGCATGCGAAAAGTTAAGAAACAGGGTGAGAAATGCCGCGATGCATAAGCCCACCACGGTGCAGCGCCAGCCGGTCTGCAGCGGCAAGAGGCACCACACATGCCACAGCACGTAAGCCAGACCTATGAACGGCAGCACGAAGAAAAGAACGAACCACATTGTCTTCATTGTTTTAAGCATTGATGCAAAGTTACATTTTTCAGCACACTTACGGTCTGTATGACGCATGAAAAATGGGAGAATGACCGTATTTTCGGCACACGAAGCATAAAAGTCAGTAAACACAATACGTCCGGAGACGAGGTCTCCGGACGCCAATCAAAGCAAAATTATCTACCAGTAAGTTGAAGATACTGAAGAGTCAATATTTTATAATTACAATACGTTTCAACAAAGCGGTCGCGGCTCTGCGTGTATTGTGTCTGCGCCTTGAGCAGGTCGGTCATGGTGACCGTTCCAGCACGATAATAGTTGTTGTTCAGCCTAAGGTTTTCGGCAGCCTGCTCTATCGACTTGCATGCTATGCCCAGCTGTGTGTAGGCCGTGTTGAGGTCGTTCCATGCCTTCTGCATGCCGATGACAAGCAGCTGCGACTTGTCCGCAAGCTCTGTCTGCGCGTCGGCAAGCTCCATCTTGCGGCGCTTTATGGCATGGCTTCCGCCCCACCATGCCGACAGCGGCACGTTGACAGACGCGAACACCACACCGAACGAGCGGCTGCAGTCGAGAATGTCGTGATACATATATCCGGCGCCTACGCTAACTGTCGGCATGTTTTTGCCCACGTCGAGCTTCTGTTTCAGTCGTGTGGCCTCAACGTTTTTCTCGAGCATGCGGTATTCGGGAGTAAGGGCCAGTGCCGAATTGTGGTCGCTCTTCAGTGCAGCGGGCGACTCGGGCATCTCGCCCACCTTGATGTCAGCCACCAATACAAAGCTGCTGTCTTCAAGTCCGAGGTATTGCGCAAGCAACATTCTTGCCACAGCTATGTTGCCTTCAAGACTGACGCGGTTGCTCATGTTGTCGTTTTTCTCGAGCTGCACCTGCAGCAGGTCGTTCTTCAGAGCCACGCCGGCCTTCACCGAATTGCTTACATCGCGGTAAATACGCGTCAGCATGGTGTCGGCCACGTGAAGCGTGTTGAGCTTTTCGTTGAGGGCCACAAGCTGCCAGAAATACTGCTCGGCAGTGAGTTCCACGTCGTTTTCCGACTTTTCGAGCTGCAGCTTGCTCACGTCAACGCCCAGTCCGGCAAGCTTGTAGCCGTTGACAATCTGTCCGCCGGCAAACAGGGGCTGAACAGCCGTGATGCCTCCGATGAGTCCGTTTTTGCACATTTCCATTGCCATGTCTGGCTGAAGCTGCATCTTGGCCATTCCCTTGTCGGCATTAAACCCCATGCCGGTGGCGCTTACAACGGGAAAATAATTGGTGAAGGCTTCCTTCTTTGTCTGCTCCGCCTCAGCCACACCGTTCTTTGCATTAACCATCTTGGCATTGTGGCTCACGGCCATGCTGCGGCACATCTCGGGCGTAAGGCCCGTCTGAGCCTGCGCTACAGCCGGACTAAGAACGGCAAGCAGACCGCAGAGGGCACGCCCGATTAATTTTATATTATTGTTCATAACGCTTTCTTATTTATACTTTTATCATTCATTTTCAAGTTTCAGTCCGGCCTCACGGCGCTTTGTCGACCCGCTCATCATCAGCCAGTAGGCCACAGGCAGCACGGTAAGTATGAGGAGCATCGTGACCAGTGTGCCGTAGCAGATAACCGCACCCATAGGCATCCACAGGCCGCTGCCGCCGAGAATCATCGGAATGACACCCATTGAGGCTGCTGCCGAAGTGAGGAAGATAGGACGCATACGGCGCTTGGCCGACATGAAGATGGCTTCGTGGGCAGTGAGTTTTTCGGTCTCGCGCAGCTCTTCGGCATAGTCGTACATAATTATGGCGTTGCGCACCAGTATACCCATCAGACTTATTATGCCGAGGAAACATGTCATGCCGAACGTTACGCCCGAGATAAGCACGCCCAGACTCGTACCGAATATTGTCATGGCAAGCGACACGAGCAGCAGCACGGCCGTGTTGATGCGGTGGAAATGCCATACAAGAATGAAGAATATTATGGCCACGGCAACAACAAGCGCCGACAATATCTGCGGCATTGACTCCTGCGACTCGGCAAACTCGCCGCCCCACTCTGCACTCACGCCTGAAGGCAGACGCGAAGCGTCGAAGCTCTTCTGCAGTTCGGCAGTAAGCTCCATGACATTCTTGCCGTCGACGACATCGGCCATCACCGTTATTGTGCGCAATCCGTTGCGGTGGGCTATCTGTCCGTCGGTCCAAACGGGCTTAACCTTGGCAATCTGACGCAGAGGCACCACCGACAGTCCGCCGCTGACGGGGATAGGCTCGTCGGCAACATCTTTAAGCGACGAAGAGTCGGCCTTGGTGCCTTTAAGACAAACACCATAGCTATAGTCGCCGTCCCATATCGTGCCGAGACTTAATCCGCTGCTGTTATAGCGTGTGGCAAGCGTAGTTTCAACCATGGCATTGGTCACGCCCATGCGTCCGGCCTTGGTCTCGTCGAGTTTTACATCTGTTGTCATCAGCGGCTCGTTGACATCGTTGCGCACAAGCATCAGATAAGGATTGTTGCGCCACAGGCGCGTTACGGAGTCGGCAACCGACTTAAGCTGCTGCCAGTCGTCGCCCGTAAGCCTGAGTTCAACGGGATTGGCATCCTGCGAATAAGTGAGCTGCTTGAACCTTACGTAAGCGTCGGGGAAATAAGAGGCATACTTCATGCGGTAGTCCTTCAGCAGGGCCTCGGTGTCGCTGTTGCTTCTTGTGTTGACAATAAACTGCGCATAGTTGGGCCCGCCAAACTGCGGCGCATACGCTGTATGGAAACGCGGCGACGAAGTGCCCTTGAACGATGCCACCGACACCACCCGGCTGTCTCTGCGCAGGATATGCTCCAGACTGTCGGCAACGGCGGCCGTATGGGTGAGCGACGTTCCGTCAGGAAGATATATTTCAACGGCAAACTGGTTGCGCTCGGCCGTAGGCATCATCTTCTGGGGCAGAAGCGACACCATGACCATGCCCAGCACAATGCTTGCCACACCCACCGAAACGGTGATGTAAGGATGGGCAAAGCAGCGGCCTATGAGCCAGTTGTAATAACGCTGAACAAGGTCGAGAAACGAGAATTTCTTTTTGCCGCCTGTATCCATGGGCTTGCGTATGAAATAGAACTGAAGGAACGGCACAATAAGTTCGGCCACCAGAAGCGATATTAGCAACACGATAGTAATGGACCATGGGAAATAGAGCAGAAAGTCATGATACATACCGTTCATTGTAAGCAGGAACGGGAAGAACGTGATGCTTATTGCCAGTGTGGCCGAGAATATAGACTTGAAGAAATGGGTGGCACTGCATATAGAAGCCGTCCAGCGCGACTTGCCCTCGGCAAGCATCTCCATGTAGCTGTCGATTATCACGATTGAATTGTCGACAATCATACCCAGCGTAACTATAAGTGCAGCCAGCGTAACAGTGTTAAGCTCTATGCCGAAAGCATAAAACAATCCTAAAGAGATGAAAATAGAAATAGGTATGGTGGATGCCGCCACGAGAGCGACACGCATCGGCAAAAACAGCATTATCACTATTACCACGGCTGCAATGGCTATTAAAAGCTCGCGGAGGAAGTTTACCACACTGTCGTTCACCACTTTAGTCTGGTCGGTAATGGTGAAGATGCTTACGTCCGACGGCAACGACGACTTAAACTCGTCCATAACCTTTTCGATGTCTGCGCCCATGGCCGTTATGCTGCGGCCCTTCTTCATCTCGACGCTGAGCACGAGGCACTTCACTCCGTTGTTGGTCACATACGACGACGGCTGGGGATACTCGCGTTTGACCTTGGCAACGTCTTTCAGACGCACCACATTGCCCGACGGGTCGGAATAAACCACAAGCTGCTCAACGTCGCCAACGACATTAAGCGAGCGCTCCACCTGTATCGGACTGTCGTAGCCGTTGCCCTTCTGCGTGCCGGCCGTGGTAACGAAGCCTTTGGCAAAGAGGCTCGTGGCTATGGTGTTGGCACCGATGCCATAGTGAGACATCTTGTCACTGTCGAGATATATCGAAATTTGTTCCTTCTGCATTCCGGTAACGTTCATGCGGCCAATGCTCTCAATGCGGCGCAGCCTGTCTTTCAGGTCGTCCATATAGTCGTTGAGCTCGCGGTAGGTTTTGTCCTTGCTCTCCATCGTTATGAGCAGGGCCGACGTGTCGCCGAAGTCGTCCTGCACCATCAGCGCAAGCACACCCGAAGGCAATTGTGCCTTGAACGTATTGATGCCGTGCTTGAACTTGCTCCAGAAGTTGTCCTTGTCGTTTCCGGATATGTCGTCGTTAAGCTCAATCTGAATTATGGCCATGCCATTGCGGCTGTACGACTTGGTTTTCTCCTTCTTTACTTCCTTATATGAAAATATGTAGTTCTCGAGTGGTTTTGTGAGCTGCTCCTCAACATCCTGTGCCGACACGCCCGGATAGACGGCAACCACAACACCCTGGCGCACCGTGAAATCAGGAAACTCGTTTTTGTTCATGTCGGTGAGTCCATAGATGCCGAAGGCCACAAGGCAGCATGTAACCATTATCACTATCTGACGATAGTGCATGGCCCACTCCACAATGTTTCTTTTCTTCTTTATCATAGCTCTGTTATTTTAGTTCCCTCGCTGACTTTCTGCTGTCCGCTGACAATAACTTTGTCGCCGGCGCCTATACCGCCGTTAACAATCACGCGGCTTCCTATGCTTTCGCCAACATCTATATATGTTTTGTGAGCCTTTCCGCCAACGGCTGTCCACACAAACGGGCGGTTGTCGGTGTCTATCTGTATTATCTCTGCCGGCAGGGCCACATTGGCAGCCGTAAGATTGTCGCCGACATAGGCCTCGCACACCATACCCGGAAGCAGTTTGTGTGCTGAGTTGGAAATCTCTATCTTCACTTCGTATGAACGTGACAAAGGATCGGCAGACACGCCTTTCTCGGCAACACGGCCGCTATAACTATAATTTTGCAGTGCCGGAACACGCACAAGCGCACTCTGGCCAACCCTTATACCCGACATTTCGTCTTCGGGCACGGCAATCTTCACCTTCACCTTATTTATACTTACCAGCTTTATGACCGGCATGCCTGGTGCAGCGTTCTGTCCTGCCTCGACAAGTTTTTCAGACACATAACCGCTGTATGGAGCATACAGACGGCAGTCGGACAGACTCTTGCGGGCAATATTCTCAGTAGACACAGCCTGACGGAGTTTGCTTTGCACCTCAATCCACTGCATCTCGGTAAGACTTCCCTCGGCATGCAGCTGCTTCATACGTCTGTAAGCGTCTTCTGCCTGTTCTCTTACAGCCTTGGCTGCATCATAGGCATTGCGCACACTCACCGGGTCGACTTCGGCTATGAGTGCACCCTTCTTGACCATATCGCCTACAGAGACATAAACCTTACTTACGGTTCCGCCCGAGGCAAAACTAAGCGCGGCGTCATCAGAAGCTTCAACCGTGCCTGAAAATTCCTGACTACCATCCACCGGAACAGGTTCAGCCTTCTCGGTTTTAACCTTTACCGGCATAACTTCTCTTGCTTTTTCCTTGCCGGAGCATGATGCCAAAAGCACCACCGACAGCGCAAGAACTGCTAAATAATTTGCTTTGCTCATCTTATTTTATATTTTTACTCTGAAAATTTCTGCAAAATTATAGATAATGTATTTCACCCTTGTGTTCTTATTTCCCAAACAAAAGGCCAAAAGTGTCTTAAATAGCCCTGCAAATGACTTTAAGAACATTATTATCTACTTTTAGATTATTGCACTGTTTCAGTTAATGCCTATCTTTGCCCCGAAGAAATTTACGAGGCGACTTATGGCAGAAAAAGAACTCAAAATAGACATTGAATCAATTATCAACGAGGCTAATACTGACTATTATGACGGAGACATAGTTGTTATGGACAGCCTGAAAAATGTGCCGGCAACCACTAATCCCTGCAAACTGGAACTGCTACTTATAGTATATTGTGCCAAGGGATTCTTTAACTGCTGCATCAACGACACTAACCAAAGAATAGAGGCCGGCAACCTGATGATTTGCCTGCCGACGACAGTCATAACCTATATAAACACATCTGACGACATAGAACTTAAAATCCTCGGACTGTCAAGCAAGGCTCTTTTCCGCAGTCTTGACCTGAGCAAAGATTTTTGGAACATCGTATTGTATGCCTCCAACAATTATGTGATAACGCTCGACAATGAAAGACAGACTCTGCTGAACAGATTTTACGGTCTGCTGCAATTTAAGCTGACTCATAAACAGGGACTATTTCATAAGGAAATAATGCACTCGCTGTTTCAGTGTGCATTTTTTGAACTTGCCGAACTGCTGGCTTCATATAACGACAACAAGAGATATACCGGAGTGATAAGACAGGGCGACCTGCTGTTCAGACGCTATATAGAACTGCTGGCAGAAAACGGAGGAATGGAGCGCTCTGTAAAAGCTTATGCCGAAAAGCTGTGTATAACACCGAAATATCTGTCTTCGCTTTCGAAAAAAGTAAGCGGAAGAACAGCCTTGAGCTGGATTCACCAGTTTACTATCGACGCCATAATTAAACGCCTCAAATATTCGAACATGACCATAAAAGAGATTTCAGACACTATGAACTTTCCCAACATTTCATTTTTCGGAAAGTTTGTCAAGTCACAAACAGGCATGTCGCCAAGCGAATACAGGAAAAAAATGTGCTCGACTGACAACAACAAATAATATCAATGAAAATATATTTTATTTTATCTTTAACCCGAATCAGTTATTAAAATTCGACCGGGATTTTTGCTTTATAATGAGCCGATTTTCATTAGACTTTTCGCAGGCATAGCGGGCTATGTCAAGAAAAAGCAAACAAAAAGACACCAATAAAATACAAAAAGACGGCTGAAAGCATGAACGCACCAAACAGATAAAACTATCTGCGGTATGACGGCCGATTGAAGCTTAATAGGACATAAAAAGGTGTTCACACATAAAAAGGCAACAGCGCGTCACCGTGAAAACGGTCAACGCGCTGCTGTCTTATACTCATTAGCCAATAAAACAATCAGAATTTAACTGCCGAAAGTATTTTTCCGGTGGCTCCGGCCTTGCTGCCGACATACTGCGCAGCCTTGTCGCCATCGGCCCTGCAAAGGCTTTCATCGGCTATATACCGGTTCATAATACTCTCAAACTGAGAATAGTCTTCTATCTGATGACCTCCGCCTGAAGCAAGCAAATCCTGAGCTTCCTGGAAACGCTCGTTGTTTGGACCGAATATCACCGGAATGTTCCACACCGCAGCCTCAAGCACATTGTGTATGCCAACGCCGAAACCTCCGCCGACGTATGCCACATGACCGTAACCATAAATGCTTGAAAGCAATCCGAAACAGTCGATTATCAGCACTTTGGCATCGGCAACGCCCTCAGGCGCAGCCTCAGTGTATCTAACAGCCTTGCCCTTAATCTTCGACAAAATCTGCTGCAGATGGTCTTCGCCGATAACGTGAGGGGCGATAATCATCTTCCAGTCGTCGCGGCTGTTGAAATATTTAATGAATATATCCTCGTCGGGAGGCCAGCTGCTGCCGGCAACAAACACCTTGTAGTCCTGTCTGAAAGCCTCAACTATCGGAAGACTCTTTGCCTGACTCTTTATCTGGAGCACACGGTCGAAACGTGTGTCGCCTGTAATATCAACATCAGTTATGCCGAGCTTTGCAAGAAGCTGACGGCTGACTTCGTTCTGAACGAAGAAACGCGTGAAGCATTTCAACACGTTGCTGTAAGTGCGGCCATACCAGCGGAAGAACACCTGATTAGGCCTGAAAATGCTGCTGACGCTATAGACAGGCACATTGCGGTGCTTCAGTATGTGCAGATAATTCCACCAGAACTCATATTTGATGAAGAACGCCATCTCCGGATGCACAAGATTGAGAAAACGGCGGGCATTGTAATATGTGTCGAGCGGCAGATAACAGATAATGTCGGCACCATTGTAATTTTTCCTCACCTCATAGCCTGAAGGCGAAAAAAATGTGAGAAGGATTTTATATTCAGGATGTTCGCGGCGCAGACGCTCGATTATGGGGCGGCCCTGCTCAAACTCGCCGAGCGATGCCGCATGAAACCATACATAGCGTGCACCGGGGTCAACGCTGGCCTTCAACACGTCAAAAGCCTCACGCTCTCCCCGCCACATTTTCTTAACCTTGTCGCTGAACAGGCTTGCTATGGCCACGCCCAGCGTATAAAGGCAAATAACAAATTCGTACACGGCTTATTGTTATTTGTTGTGTCTATTTAAGCACCTCTATGGCACGGCGCAGACGGCGCAGCGTCTCTTCCTTGCCGAGATATGCCGAAATGTCAAACATGCCCGGACCCTTGCCTTCGCCTACAAGCGCAAGACGGAACGCATTCATCACGTCGCCGAGCTTGTAGCCCTTGCTCTCAATCCATGCCATGACGATATGTTCCTGATTCTCGAGCGAGAAGTCGTCGATGCCTTCAAGCACTTCGGCAAGCTCGCCCATAACCTGTGCTGAATTTTCTTTCCAGCGCTTGCGCACAGTCTTCTCGTCGTACTCTGTGGGAGGTATGAAGAAGAACGAGCACAGCGGCCACAGTTCCTTTACGAAGTTTACACGGTCTTTCATCATTGAAACGACCTTGGTTATACGCTCCATCGACTCGTCGATGCCGTTGCCTGCAACGATTGGCGCAAACAGCTTGGCTATCTCTTCGTCGCTCTTGCGCAGTATGTATTCGTGGTTGAACCAGATACCTTTCTGATAGTCGAAACGCGCTCCTGCCTTGCTGCATTTTGTGATGTCAAACTGCTCAACAAGCTCGTCGAGCGAGAACAGTTCCTGCTCTGTGCCGGGGTTCCATCCGAGCAGTGCGAGGAAGTTGATTACAGCCTCGGGGAAATATCCCTGCTCGCGGAATCCGTTAGACACTTCGCCAGTCTTTGGGTCGTGCCACTCCAACGGGAACACGGGGAAACCCAGACGGTCGCCGTCGCGCTTGCTCAGCTTGCCCTTTCCGTCCGGCTTGAGCAGCAGAGGCAGATGCGCAAAGCGCGGCATGGTGTCTTCCCAGCCGAAGGCTCTGTAAAGAAGCACGTGCAGCGGTGCGCTCGGTAGCCACTCCTCGCCACGGATAACGTGGGTTATCTCCATCAGGTGGTCGTCGACAATGTTTGCAAGGTGATATGTAGGAAGTTCGTCGGCGCTCTTATAAAGAACCTTGTCGTCAAGGATATCGCTCTTTATAACAACGTCGCCGCGTATCATATCGTTAACGTGAACGTCCTCGCCCGGCTCAATCTTGAAGCGCACAACATACTGACAGCCGTCGGCAATGAGTTTTTCAACCTCGTCGGCAGGCATGGTGAGCGAGTTGCGCATCATCATTCTTGTGTGGGCATCATACTGGAAGTTCTTAATCTCATGACGCTTTGCATCGAGTTCCTCGGGAGTGTCAAAGGCTATGTATGCCTTGCCGGCATCGAGCAGCTGGTCGACATACTTCTTGTATATAGCACGACGCTCGCTCTGACGGTAAGGACCGTGATCACCGCCGAAGCTTACACCCTCGTCAAACTTTATGCCAAGCCATCTGAACGACTCTATGATATACTCCTCGGCTCCCGGAACAAAACGGTTTGAGTCTGTATCTTCTATTCTGAAAACGAAATCGCCGCCATGCTGACGGGCGAAAAGATAATTATACAATGCGGTACGTACGCCGCCTATATGCAACGCCCCGGTAGGACTTGGTGCAAAGCGCACCCTTACTTTTCTTTCTGCCATTTATTAATGAAGATAAGATAAATTTTGTGCAAAATTACAATTTTTTTAGCAAAGTGGCGTATTTTTTTATTATTTTCGCAGGGTAATGTATTTAATACGAAGAGAAATGGGCAAATTCAACAAAACTGACAAACATTATTTCAGAAATATTCTGACAAGAGTGGCTCTGGTGATAACGGCCGTAATCATCATTGTCTGCTTTCTTCCGCGCAACAGCGGACCACAGTTCAGATACGACATAGGCAAACCTTGGATGTACAGTTCGCTGATAGCCAAGTTCGACTTTCCTATATATAAAACCGACGAGGCCATAAAAGGAGAGCAGGACAGCATAATTAAGGCTTTTGAACCTTACTACAACTACAACACGGATGTAGAGAAGGAACAGATAAGCAAATTTCTCAGCAAATATAAAGAAGGCATACCAGGACTGCCCTACAACTATGTAACAACAATAGCCGACAGGCTTCACCGCCTGTATCAGGCAGGAATCATGGACACGCCCGAATACTCCGAGATAAGCAAAGACACCACAAGCACCATAAGGATTGTGAGCGGAAAGAAGGCAACCAATGCCGAGATAATGTGCATCTACTCCACGATGACTGCCTATGAGCAGCTCTTCACCGACCCCAAACTGGCCGAAGAGAGGCAGGTGCTGCAAAAATGCAACCTGAACGAATATATACAGCCTAACCTGAGCTATGACGAGGAGCGCAGCGAGACCGAAAAGGCCGACCAGCTTAGCACAATCCCACTGGCCAGCGGCATGGTGCTGAGCGGACAGAAAATAATTGACCGCGGAGAGATTGTGGACGACCATACTTACAGGGTGCTAAATTCGTTTGAGAAAGAGACGCAGAGGCGCAGCGCAACTGTGAGCGCCATTCCGTCGACGATAGCCGGACAGATACTCTTTGTGGCAACACTCATAATGCTGTTTACGACGTATCTGGGCCTGTTCCGCAAGGACTATTTTGAAAAGCCGCGCAGCATCACCATGCTCTACACCATGATAACGCTGTTCCCTATACTCGTGTCGCTGATGATGAGCCACAGCATCCTCAACGTCTACGTGCTGCCGTTCACCATAGCGCCGATATTCATACGCGTGTTCATGGACTCGCGAACGGCATTCATATCGCACGTAATAATGATTCTGATATGCGCAGCGGCAGTGAAATATCAGTATGAGTTTATCATCGTGCAGCTCGTTGCCGGACTTGTTGCCATCTATTCGCTGCGCGAACTGTCGCAGAGGGCGCAGCTGTTCAAGACGGCCGTGCTCGTAACGATAGGCAGCAGCGCCATGTATTTCGCGCTGCAGCTTATGCAGGACAACAACATAACGTCGATGGACCACAGCATGTACAAATACTTCATCGTTAACGGCGTGCTGCTGCTCTTTGCATATCCGATGATGCTCATCATCGAGAAGACGTTCGGATTTATATCCAACGTGACGCTCATTGAGCTGTCAAACACCAGCAAGGATCTGCTGCGACAGCTCAGCGAGGTGGCTCCGGGCACATTCCAGCACTCTGTCATGGTGAGCAATCTTGCTGCCGAGATAGCCAACAAAATTGGAGCCAAAGCCCAGCTCGTAAGGACGGGCGCCATGTATCACGACATTGGAAAGATGAAAAACCCGGCTTTCTTCACCGAAAATCAGGTGGGCACCAATCCGCTCGACAAGATGCCGCGCATAGAGGCGGCACAGATAGTGATAAGTCACGTTACCGAAGGACTGAAGATGGCAGAGAAATATAACCTGCCGAGCATTATAAAAGACTTTATAAACACTCACCACGGAAGCGGCAAGACTAAATATTTCTACATATCATACAAGAACGAGCATCCTGACGAACCCGTTGACGACTCGCTGTTTACGTATCCCGGTCCCGACCCGTTCACTCGCGAACAGGCCATACTGATGATGGCCGACACTGTGGAAGCCGCGTCGAGGTCGCTGCCCGAATATACGGAAGAAAGCATATCCAACCTTGTCAACAAGCTCATTGACCAGCAGGTGAGCGAGGGATATTTTGTCTACTGCCCGATAACATTCCACGACATTGCCGTGGCCAAGCAGGTGCTTACAGAGCGTCTTAAATCGATTTATCACACAAGAACGAGCTATCCGGAACTGACAAAGAAGGAAAACAAGACAGAAAACACGCAGACCGCAAAAAAATAAAGCCGGAAAGCACTACGATAAGACCGGCCAATGTTGCTATCATGCAGCATTGGCCGGTCTGCTTTTATATGAACCTTGTATAAGAAAAACATGCACACATAAGCATATTTGTGCATTAAGAGCTGCTTATCTTGTTAATAAAAATTAAACAAAATATGCCACTTCGAGAAATATAGAACAATAATAATACCTTTGCAGCCAATTTTTTAAGGTAATTAAAGATGACTAAAACAAAATTAATCTGCGCGGCTCTTGCCCTGTCAACAGCCGCAACGGCCAGCGCAGGCGGCATTCTTACTAACACCAATCAGAACATTGCTTTTCTGCGAAATCCGGCTCAGGATGCCGTTATAGGCATTGCCGGAGTGTACAGCAACCCTGCCGGAGTGGCATTTATGAACAACGGATTCCATCTGTCGCTCAACATACAGAACGCTCACCAGACGCGTGAGATAACCTCTACGTTCGCTCCCTTTGCCTATGGAGCCAACAACTTCGGCAACACCACCAAGACTTTTAAGGGCGAGGCCAATGCCCCGATAATTCCGTCGATACAGGCGGCATACAACAAGAACAACTGGAGTTTCCAGTTTAACTTTGCCATCACGGGCGGAGGCGGCAAATGTGTATTTGACGACGGCCTGTCGTCATTCGAAGGCAACATCGCCCTGCTGCCGCTGCTGTCACAGAATCTCGACGCTCTGACGACACAGCTCGGACTCGGCTCGCTGGGACTTCCCACCGTGTCGCAGTATGGCATGGACACATACATGCGCGGACGCCAATACTACTACGGCTTCACGCTCGGAGCGGCACGCAAGCTGAACGAACACTGGTCGGTGTATCTGGGCGCACGACTGCTATACGGCAATTCTAACTATTACGGCTACGTGAAGAACATCAAGGCCAACATCAACGGCGAAATGGTAAGCGCACCCGAAACATTCAAGAGTCTTTCGGCGCAGGCTGCCGTGGCCGTGGGAACATGTACCGAAATGGCAAACATGTATCAGCAGGCAGGCGACATGGCCAACGCTGCCAAATATGCACAGATGGCCAAGGACTACAGAGTGAAGGCCGTGATGCTCGGGGCGCTCGGAGCTGCCACTGAAGACGTTACGCTGAACTGCGACCAGACAGGCTGGGGCATCGCGCCGATAATAGGAGTGGACTATAAGACGGGCGACTTTAACTTTGCGGCTAAGTATGAATTCAAGACGCGCATGCGACTGAAAAACCGCTCGGCCAACAGCGAGAGTGCCACCAATCTGGAACAGCTCGGAAGATATGCCGACGGCATTGAGGTGGCTGAAGACTCGCCTGCACTGCTTACGCTTGGCGCACAGTGGTCGCCGCTGCAGCAGCTGCGCGTATCTGCCGGATGGCACCATTATTTTGACACCGACGCAAAGCAGTATGACAACCATCAGGACAAACTCGGAGGCAACACCAACGAGTATCTTGTGGGTGCTGAATATGATATAAACAAGCGGGTGCAGGTAAGCGCAGGAGCGCAGTTTACCGAATACGACTTTACCGACAGCTACATGGAGGACATCAGCTTCAACGTAAGTTCATGCTCTGTGGGCCTTGGCGTAGGCGTTAAGCTGACCGAGAAAATGAAGCTCAACGTGGCCTACTTCCAGACTTTCTACAAGGACTACAAGCGCGAAACCAACAACTATTACAACATTTCGGGCCTGGCAGGCAAGGTTATAGGCAACGTGGCAAACGAGCTGATGGGCCCTGAGGCTGCACAAGTGGCTGTGGACAAGACCACGGCCCTACTGACAACACCCGACCCTTCGACAGGCAAGAGCATGCTCTATGGTGCCGACACGTTTACACGTACAAGCCGCGTGATAGGCGTCGGACTTGACATCAGTTTCTGATCATAACTGCAAAGCTATCTGACTGACAGTCAGGTATTTACAAAAATCACAAATATAGCTATGCAAAAGGCCACCTTTTAGCGTCTAAAAGGTGGCCTTTTGTCGTGTAATATGTGGCCTTTTGCAAGCTAAAAGGCCGTCTTTTGGAAAAGTATATTTTACAAGCCGTGGCGTAAACGAATTTTCATGACATTAATCCGACGCTGATAGGGATATTCTACAGCGGGTCTACATCGAAATAAATCTGCACCGAACGGTATTTCTTGTCCTGCTCCATCATGGCCTGTGCCTTGCGCAGATAAAGGCGTACCTTGGCAAGGTCGATGCCGTTTTCGAGTTTCAGCATTATCTTGCGTATGTTGAGCGTCTTTACCTTGGCAACAGAAGGCTTGTCGGGACCAAGCACACGGGCGCCAAACCATCCGCGCAGAATGTCGCTCAGACGCATTGAGGCCGAAGCCACCATGAAGTCGTCGCGATGTTTCAGAAACACATAAATAAGATGACAGAAGGGAGGATAATTGAACGTGCGGCGCTCTTCTATCAAGTCGGCAAAGAAATGTTCACAGTCATTGCGCACCACCTGCGTTATAACCGGCAGCTGCGGACTCTTGGTCTGCAATATAACGAGCCCGCGCTTGCCCTTGCGCCCTGCACGTCCTGCCACCTGTGCCATCATCATGAAGGCGTGTTCGTAGGCGCGGAAGTCGGGATAGTTGAGCATGCTGTCGGCATTTAATATGCCAACAACACTAACCTTGTCGAAGTCGAGCCCCTTGCTCACCATCTGAGTGCCGATAAGTATGTCGGTCTTATGTGCCGAAAATTCACTTATCAGTCGTTCGTAGGCGTTGCGCGTGCGTGTCGTGTCCAAATCCATACGGGCTACACGCGCGTCGGGAAACAGCTCCATCACCTTGTCTTCCACCTTCTCCGTGCCGTAGCCACGGCCGCGCAGGTCGCGGCTTCCGCAGCAGGGGCACACGTCGGGCACGGTATACGTAGCTCCGCAATAGTGGCACGTGAGCTGTCCGAGGCTCTTGTGATATGTCAGCGACACGTCGCACTTGTCGCAGTGAGGCACCCATCCGCACTCGCGGCACTCTATCATCGGAGCGAATCCGCGGCGGTTCTGAAACAGTATGGCCTGTTCGCCGTTGTCGAGCGCCGTGCGCACGGCAGCCATAAGGCGCGGCGAAAACGGACCGTTCATCATCCTGCGGCGCTGCAGGTCCTTTATGTCTACCACCTCTATTTCGGGCAGCTGTATGTCGTTATAACGGTGAGTAAGGCTTACAAGTCCGAACTTGCCGGTGTGGGCGTTGTTCCAGCTCTCGAGCGACGGCGTGGCCGAACCGAGCAGCACCTTGGCTCCATACTTGCGGGCAAGCATGATGGCCACGCTGCGGGCATGATAGCGCGGAGCTGGATCTTGCTGCTTGAACGACGTTTCGTGTTCCTCGTCGATAATGACAAGTCCGAGATTGGTGAACGGAAGGAGTACGGCCGAGCGCGCACCGAGAATCACGTCATAGGGCGTGGCTGACAGCTGTTTCTTCCATATCTCCACGCGCTCCGCGTCAGAATATTTTGAATGGTATATGCCGAGACGATTGCCGAACACGCGCTGAAGGCGCTGGCGTATCTGAACGGTGAGCGCTATTTCGGGCAGAAGATAAAGCACCTGCTGGTGGCGCTCAATGGCCTGGCTGATGAGATGTATGTAGATTTCGGTCTTGCCGCTCGACGTTACGCCGTGGAGCAACACCACGTCCTTTTTCAGAAAACTGAAAACTATATTATTATAGGCTGTCTGCTGAGCCTCGTTGAGCGGCTTTATCAGTTCGGGATGCGGATCGCCTCCGTGATTAAGACGGCCTATTTCGCGTTCGTAAGTATTCAAGAATTTTCTTACGACAAGATTTCTGAACGCAGCCGAAGTGCCGTGGCTCTCGTTCATAAGCTCGTCGCGGCTCACTTCTGCCACAGAGTCGGCACACTGGTCGCCGCTTATGGTGTCCCAGTGAGACAGCGTGAGGAACGTTTCAAACACCTTGCGCTGCGCCTCGGCACGTTTCAGCATGTCGAGAGCCACGTGTATGGCGCGCTCGTTGCGGTATTCGGGCGCAAGCGACACATAGGTTTCGGTCTTTGCCGTGTATCCGTCTTCGCTCTTCAGCCCCGACGGCAGGGCGGCATTCATCACGTCGCCAACCGACGACAGATAATAGTCGGCCATCCATCGCCACAGCTCAAGCTGCACCGAATTTACCACGGGAGCATCGTCCATCACCACGGATATGTCCTTAACCTTAAAGTCGGGTTTGTTGTTATGTGTCCTCACCACCAGTCCGACGTATGTCTTGCTCTTGCCGAACGGCACGAGCACTCTTACGCCCTGCCCCACACGTCCGGCAAGACTGTCGGGCACGGAATAAGTGAAGAGGCTGTCGAGCGGCAGCGGTAATATGATGTCTGCGTAAGTCATAGGTTGTGCAAAAATACATAATTATAGCCAAACCCCAAAATAAAAGAACCCGCAAGCATCATGATTAACGCTACACAAGAGAGATGCCGGCACCACCAGCCGGAACGGACAATGCTATATCTCGCTCCATTCGGGGCAGCCGCGGTCAATATATTTGTCAAACCGCATGGCCGGCATTCCGATTGCCATGGCTGCATGTATGGTGCCGCCGATGCCGAGCGAGCCTTCAAGTTTGCCGGGAGCAAGGCGCAGGGCGGCACACAGATAGCCGAGATAAAAATGAGCCACGCCAAGACTCTCGGCCATAAGCGACGCATTCTGATATGCCAGCTGTGCATCGGCACTGCTCATCATCTCGTTCCGGCGTGTGCTTATCAGTATCACGGCCGTTGCCTTGCGCAACACGTTGTCGTGTCCTGAAGCGCAACTTTTCACTACATGGTTCATTACCGGCACATTAGCATACACCCCGGGCTTTATCAGCGACAGAAACGGCTTGACGAAAGGACTTTGCAGGCGGCGTATCGTCCTGGCGTATGTGGCACAGGTGAAGTCGGTCAGCATACGCAGTTTGTCGTCAGACGACACCAGAGTGAATTGCAGGTCGCGCGAGTTATGTGCCGTAGGCGAACTGTAGGCGGCCTCGATTATCTTTTCAACCAATGCGCGCTCAACAGGCTTTCGGCTCATGGCGCGGTTTGAACGCCGGGTCTTCATGAGCAACATAACATCGTCAGGCGACGGACAGGCTGTACGCTCATACTCTACGATATCTTCATCACGGAACAACGAATGGCTTATTGCCGATGCCGGACATACGGCCACACACTGTCCGCAGCCGATGCAATGGTGTGGACTAACTACGGTAACGGCACGTGAAACGGTGTCGCGGCTGAACACTCCGACCGGACACACAGCCTCGCAACGGCCGCACTTGATGCAGTTGTCTTTAATATGGATTTGTGGATTGTCAGTCATATCTTATGTTTTTATATAAAAAATACAATTGTAACGGCAACTGTAATTCCTGCCGGCAAGCAAAGCCCGGAAGGAGATATGGCCTATAAACAAATTTGGGGAGATGTTTCATAAAACACAGAAACATCTCCCCGAAATTATGTTTGTTTCTAATATTTTTATTTTAGAAATAATAAGCTGCAGAAATCTGCCATGTGTTTGAACGGCCGCGAAGCACGCTTTCAGCTCCGTCAAGGAAAGTTATCTCGCCTGTCTTTCCGCAAACAATGTTGTAGTTGGCACCAATCTGCAAATGACTGAGCAGCATGACACCGGCACCTACATTGACACTGAAGTTTGAAGAATTGAGTCTCCATTCTGCAACATCTTTAAAAAGACTCTGGTTCTTGTCGCCGACATTGAATCCAAACTGCGGTCCGGCTGCAAGATAAACGGCTGCAAGACTGCCAAGACCTATGTCGTAACGAAGATTGATAGGAATATTGATAGACTTCTGCTTCAGTCTTGTCGAAACAATAGTATTATCATCTTGAGCAACATTCACTTCGCCCTCACGCTGGTCGTAAAGTGCAGAAGCGTCGATTCCGAGTCCTACAATAGGAAGAGTGAACTTGATGGTAGGACCGATAAAGAATCCTGTGCGGTTTGATGTTTCCAGAACATCCTTGCTGAGCGACATGTCCGTGATGTTAAGACCGCCTTTGATACCAAACTTCAGCTGCGCGTTTGCCGGCACGGCGAAACAGGTTGCCGCTGCAAGAACAATCAGTGTAAATAACTTTTTCATAAGCTTTCATTTTAAGTGTTTATAAAATTGGCTGCCCCGCTGGGGGCAGTCGTTGTCTTGTTTTATATCAGTGTCTCTGTCTGCGCACTGTCACACGTGCTGCCGACGACGAACCTGACGAGCTCTTGCTCGACGAGCGGCTCTTCTTTACAGTGGATTTAGAGCGGCGGTTTTTCTTCGCCTTTTTGTCTTTCACCTTCACGTCGGCCTTTGCTATACTGTCGAGCGAGTCCTTACGTGCTTGGTCGCCCCATATATTTTTCTCAAATGCGGCAAGTTCGTTCTCAATGCGCTTCTGCTCCTTGGCCATGGCCGAGTCGGTGTGACAATATTGGCTGAGAGTCTTGCCAAGCATGTTCGTTGTCTTGTATATCTTGCCCTTATACAGATTAAGCGTAAAATAGTCGTCCATGCTCATCGTGGCGGCATTGTTGAGATTGCTCGTCATTATTATCTGCTTACTCAGATAAGGAGCCAAATCATCATATTTCACCCAAAAAAGAGGATACTTCTGGGCACCGTCGCCAAAGTCGTCCTCACGCGACATGATAGGACACAATGCCAGCACCTTTGTATGGAACGTGGCAGAAGCCTGGTCGTAATAGGCGCATTCCTTTATATAGAAAGACTTTACCTCGCGTGATGGTATGTCACTGTTGTCAAGGCGCACACTGCCTCCGTTGCGTTCGTAATATATATGATAGTTGTCAAGAAAGGCCAAAGGCTTTATACGGGCCGAATCGGTGAACACCTCGTTGCCGTCGAGACGATACTCATAGGCCTTGATGTTGCCACGCATCATCAGTTTGAAGATGTACGTAAACAAGTTCATCTGCGAACCGACAGGCTCCACAGGATAATATAGCCCGGCGTTGGCGTCCTCCTCGAGATTAATCTCACGGTAAATGTCGCGGCGCCATACTACATCCTCAGACATGCGCGCTGCTGTTGGATAAGAGATGCGGGCACGGGTGGTAAGCGTCTGGGCATTTGACTCGTTTTTCTGCTGCTGTTGCCTGCGGCGCGCCGCAGGCTGCGCAGAAGCCTCGGCAATGCATGCCGCCAGCAAAATCAGCACTGCACACATACGCAAAGAACGTCTGCCAGACATCATGTCGTGGCCGTTTGCTATCTTCTTAAAGAACATGAATCTTCTCATATTTATGTTTTTATTTTTATCTCAGACCGAAACTGCATGTCAGCTCCGGGCATGATGACTATTTCACTATAACTTCCATTGTCGACGGCAGCGTGCGCTTAATACCGTCAGGACCGACAGCGGTGATGCGCGTGATGTAGAACCGCTTGTTGCGTGACAGGCCGCGGAAAGTCTCACGCTGACGCTGTGTGAACGAATCGCCATTAGACACCATTGGCACGGCGTTGCCCATGTTGTCGTAGAACACGGTTTCAAAACTCAGCACACGGAACGGAATGTCGAGCAGTCCGTCATCGATTGCCGCCTTGATGCCGCCCACTGACATAAGTGAAGCCTTGGCAAGGCCACCTGCACGGAAGCGGTTGTCGCCTATGGCGATGTATGGTGTAGGATCAGGCAACTTACGCACATGGAACGTAAACTGTCCTACGGGCTTGGCATTGCCTGTCTGAAGCGACATTACGCTTATGGTTACGTCCTTGCCGACAGCTGTAGGACGGGCTATATATTTGCCTGGACCTACGGGCTGGAGTGTGCCTCCGCTCATGGATGCCGAGACCTTGTTGAGCGGAACGCCCGGAATGCTTATGCTGATAGGATTGCTGTAACCCGCATAAAGCACATTCATGAGGTCGGCAGAAACTGTCGCACTCGGATCGACAACGGTGTATTTCTGCGAGAAATCGCGACGAATCACGTCGCCGCTGCCGTTGCGCATGGTAATATAACCAGTGAGATTAAAGTCGCCCGTGCGGCCGGTAACAATTTCATAGGTGTTGTTGCGCAGGTTCATCTGCCGTCCGCCGATATATATCTGCGGCTGCTGTGTGGTGTCTACTGCGGCCATTACGATCTGTGCCGAGAACTTGTCGCCTCGCACAATTGTCTGCGCGTTTGGTATGACGAATGCGCTGAGCTTGTTGACACGTATGTCCTTCATGTCAATGTTGGCCACAAGAGTGTGCAACACCTCGCCTTCGGCATAACGGACATCGCTCTGCAGCTTGGTGAGAAGCGTCACTGCGGCAGCCACAGGCATATCCTCAAACATGTATTCCTGCCAGTTTTTACCCATTGTCCTTGCATTCTTTGGCAATGTTGTTGTAAGATTGCTGGCTATTATAGATTTCTGACGCTCGTCAGTGACCATCTTCAGGATGCGCTCACGGAACGAGTTGATGGCATTGAAGAGCTGTCTGCCCTTGCCTGTGCCCGGTGCGAGCATAACCTGATTGGCAGCTTCAAGGTTTTCTTTGTTCTTTATGTTAAGCACGTCGCCTTCGGCTCCGTCGGCTTCTTTAACGATGGCCTCCTTAAGCTGCTGCGCAAAGTTGAACAGCGAGTCGCTCATCTGCTTGACGGCAGTGGCCTTCTCAAACCAAGCCCTCACTTTCTGAGGATTGGATTTCATCTGAGCCTCGAAGTCGCCATACAGCGATTCATTTTCAGATGACGCGTTTGAGGTGGTGCGGTGAAGGCTCTCCTCCACAATGGAGAAGCCCTCGAGCACTTCGGTCGAGACGTTAAGCGCAAGCATGGCCATGAGGACGACATACATAAGGTTTATCATCTTCTGGCGTGGAGATACCGGTCTTTTCTTTATTGCCATTGCCTTGCGTTTTTATACTTCTGCGTTGTTTCCGTTGTTTGTTGCTGCGCGCATGTTGACGGTCATGGCCTCAATCATGCGGGCATAAATCTTGTTAAGCTGTTCTATCTGCGAAGCCATCTTGCGCGACTGCTCGTTTATCTGGTCGATAGTGCCTATCTGAGAGCTTGCGCCCTTAAGCTGCATCTCGTAGACCTTGCATATGCCGGTAAGAGTGCGGTTGAGATTCTCCATCTCTTCGGAGTCGCGTGTAAGACGTGCGCTCTGTTCTGACACCTTGGCCAGCATGTCGGTGAGTTTCTTCAGTTCTTCAACATAGTTGCTTGTGGCTTCCTCCATCTCAGGCGAAACTTGCTGTTGAGCTGTAATCCAGCCTGTTGAAGGCTGCTGTAAAGGCACACCCTGCGGAGCCGGTCCGGCTGCTGCGGCATAAGGCTGGCCTGTGGCATATCCGCCCTCGGCGGCTGTCTGCTCGCTGTCAGAGGGCTGAACGCTGTCATCGCCGAATGAGATGCCGGACGGAGCGGCCTGAGGCTGTGCGCCGCCTCCGTTGATGTATACCACGTTTCCGCCCTGCACTCCTTGTGGAGCAGCATGAGGAGCCGCGGCCGGCGCATCATAGTCGCTGTCAACCGGCACGCCGTTTTCATCAACCTCAATGCCTTCCTCATTGACATGTGTAGGTATTTCCTTGCCTATGGCAGTCTTGTCGAACGGACGGTCGAAAGCCGAAATGAAGAACACTATTACCTCAGTGCCCATACCGAAGTACAACATGATGTTGGCTCCGGGAAGGTGGGTGAGTTTGAACAATGTTCCAAGGATAACGATAGACGCACCCCAACTGTAAGCGTAGTTCAGGAATGTTTGTCCCGGCACGCTGTCGAGCCACCTCTGCAGGCGGTAGATGATATTATATTTGCTGTATTCTGTCATGTCTTATTTCTTTTTCTGTTTTGAACTTGTTGTACTTGCCAGACTTCTGACACAGCGGAAGCCGATGTAGCTGCGCGGCTGGTTCTGATACTCCCATGTGCGCCATGCCGAACGGATGTACGACTCGGGATCTTTCCATGATCCTCCGCGCACGCTCTTTTTCTTGAGCTTATATGGGTCTTCCTTCGCAGCGTTGTAGCGCAGTTCGGGGTTAAGGTCGTTCATGGCGTCGATGCCGGCCTCGGTGTATGTGGTGCTTGTCCACTCGGCCACGTTGCCTGCCATGTCATACAGTCCGTTGGAATTGGACGAGAATATGCCCACGCGGCTTGTTATCAGGTTGCCGTCTTCGGTATAATTGCCACGGTCGGGCTTGAAGTTGGCAAAGAAGCAGCCCTTGTCGTTCTTCACGTCTACATTCTCCCACGGGAACTCCGTGCCCTCTTTTCCGCGCGCAGCATACTCCCATTCGGCTTCTGTGGGCAAGCGGTAGCGCTGTATGTAGCGTGCCTCGCCGCCGAGCCCTTTGAGCAGATAGTCGGTGCGCCATGCGCAGAATGCGTTGGCCTGCTCCCATGTCACGCCCACTACAGGATAGTCGTTGTATGTGGGACTGCTGAAATACAGGCGCATATATGTCTCGTTGTCAGAGTTTACGAAATCGTTAACCCAGCATGTCGTGTCGGGATATACGTTTACAATGTATGTGTTGAGGAAGTCCCACGGACCGCTCAGCGGGCGGTCGATGGTCTGCCTTACGATGCGTCCTTCGTCGTCAATATATGCAGTGTCCTTGGATATCATCACCACCTCATCAGGATTGACCGGCATGTCGGTGTTGAGATTGCGCTCTGCCGGATTGAGCCTGTTGCGGCGCAGTGCGGCGGCAGTATAGTCGTAAACCTCGTAGCGATAGTTCATCTGGCTGGCATCGAGCATTTTCTCGCCTGTCACAGGGTTTGTGACATACAGGCTCTCGATGGCTCTCTGCTCATCTTCGTTGGGCTTGCGCGGCAGAGGCTTCTTCCAGTTGAGGTGCGGCGTCACGGGGTCTCCGTTCTTGTCTTCGGTTATCATATAGCTTTCGTCGCCTCCGTAAGAAGGGTCGGCAAGGCGCGTGCGCAGAATAGAGTCGCGCACCCAGAATACAAACTGCTTATACTCAGAGTTGGTAACCTCGGTTTCATCCATCCAGAAACCGTCTACCGAGATTTCTTTTACGGGAGTCTGCTTTCCCCACAGACTGTCTTCTTTCTCAGTACCCATTTTAAGGAAGCCCCTCTTTATGAGCGTCATGCCATAGGGCGTAGGCTCGGTGAAGCTTCGTCCGCCGACGCCCACCACTTCGCCTCCGCGTCCGAGCGACGTGGCACGTCCGCCGAAACATGCGGTGAGCGTGGTCAGCACTATCACGCCGAGAGCAACTATTGTCTTTATTTTTTTCATATCTTATAATATTCTCACGCTTTTATGTTTATTTTTTCCTTTTTTATAAAGGTTGAGTGTGGTCTGATAGCCGATAAAAAGTTCATGGCTGCCGTTGCCCATGTTGATGGCCGAGGTGTAAACCTCATAGCTGTAGCCTATGTTTATGCCGTGGAAGCTGCCGCCCACAAGCACGGTAACAGAGTTGGTGGGGCTGTAGGAGACGCCCCCGTAAAGCATTTTTTTATCGTTTGTGTAGACCAGCCGGCCCGACACGTCGCCTCTCCAAGCCACTCCGTCGGTGCGCAATAGCACTGATGGATGTATTGTAAGAAACGGATTTCTTAGTTTTATATTGTATCCTCCGGTCAAATAAAATGTAGGATCTATCTGCAATTCGTTAGTTTCGCCAAGTTCGACAAGCGGCGAAGTTATATGCTGAGCCGACACGCCTACATACCACGGACCGTGAGTGTAATAAAGTCCGAAACCTATGTCGAAGGCACTTCCGTTGACGTCCGACGTAGTGAAGGCAGGGTCGCTCGAGTCTTCAATGTCGAGCTTTGAGCCGTCGAAGCCTTCGCTCAGCAGTCCTACCTGCACGCCGGCACTTATCATTCCGCCGAAAAGCTTATGCTTATAGGCATACTGTATGGCCAGTCGCTGATGGGTAAAGAGGCCTATCTGGTCGTTAAAGAGCGACAGTCCCACGCCGTGATAGTTCTTCAGCAGATACAGCGGCATGTCGGCGCCCACGTACATTGAGCGTGGATTGTTTTCAAATCCGGCAAAACTGAGGGCATACACCGCCGCAATGTTAAGTTTAGAAGCCTTGCCGACCGAACCGGGATTATAATAAGGCTCAAGGTCCCAGTAGTGACTGAAAGACGCGTCATACTGCGCGCTGACCCTTGCAGAGGCCAGCAACATCACTGATAATATGGTTAAAAGACGTATTCGCACGACAATATAACGCACGTCATGCAATTTTATTGTATGCAAAAGGGCGGCTCTTTTTGTTTGAGCTGCCCTTTTTATCAATTTAAATCAATATTCGTCTTCATTAAACAAGAAATCCTCCTTGGTAGGATAGTCTGGCCATATATCCTCGATGCTTTCGTAAACATCGCCCTCGTCTTCTATTTCCTGCAGATTTTCCAGCACCTCCAGAGGAGCACCCGAGCGGATTGCATAGTCGATTAACTCGTCTTTTGTTGCAGGCCACGGTGCATCTTCGAGTTTTGAAGCTAATTCAAGTGTCCAATACATAACCTTTAAAATTTACGTTTTTAATACACCCACAAAAGTACTATATTTTTTCTTATTTGCAAGGTTTCTTCCATATTTTTTCTCTCACTCCGCAAATAAAGTTTAATTTTCTCGCCAACACGAAAAGATAATCAGACAGACGGTTGATATACTGCAACACTTCGGGGTCGAGTTCTGTATGCTCGTTGAGCCTGAATATGCGGCGCTCGGCCCTGCGGCACACCGTGCGGCAAACGTGGGCTATGGCAGCCTCGTGAGAGCCTCCGGGCAAAATGAATGTAGTCTGCGGCGGTATGCCGGCATTGATGGCGTCGATTTCCTCCTCCAGAATTGTAACCTCGCCCGGATCAAGCGTGTACGACGGTGCCAGAGGGGTCTGCGTCTTGTCCGTGGCCAGATATGAGCACACGGTGAACAGATTGCGCTGCGTGCGGTAGATAAGGTTCTTGTCGTCGCCGTCTTTCATGAAAGAGGCAAGCATGCCTAACTGCGCGCTCAGCTCATCCACCGTGCCGTAAGCCTCAATGCGTGCGTTTGTTTTCTCTACTCTGACACCTCCCACCAGACTTGTGGTGCCCTTATCGCCAGTCTTCGTATATACCTTCGTCATCTTCATAGCCATAATGGATTTAAAAGTTAATTATGTAATTTTGTTTATAACGTTTCTCATCAAAAAACACCAGTCCGCAATAATACAGGTCGAACGTGACTATACCAGGCTCCTCGCGCACTATGCGGCGCCACATGCAGCGCGCATCGCGGTCGGAATGTATGCCTTGTATGATGACAGCCGAACCGGCACCGGCGGCGCTGCATACTGAAGCAAACAGATCGCTGAGCCCCCTGCACGGAACGAGCCTTACGACAAAGCGTCCGCCACAGCCGCCAAGCATGTCTGAAAGGCGCACCGGCGACAGGTCTGAACCGACGCTCACGATGCGTGCCTTACGGCATCCGGCACCGAAATATGCGCCATAAGCCCCGCCGGCATCGTCGAAGTTGACAATGAGCGAGGGCTGAACGCTGTTGGCCAGACGCAGGCCGAGCTCGCACAGCTTGCGATCTACCACACCGAGACCGGGACAGCTCAGCGCCAAGGCCTCATAAGCATAATATGGATAATGCTCGTTGATGACATAACGCACCATTCGATAGGCCCACGGCGACTGCACGCCAAAGCCGCGGCTATGGCCTATACGCCCAAGCCACACAAGCATGCGTTTAAATCTGCCGCACGAGTCTGCCGCACCGTATCTGGTATTGTCTGTCATCATTATGGTATCACATTTGCAAATACAGGAAATATTACATTTTGTACGACATGCACCCTGGCTCTATCCTGCAAATGCCGATAAATGCCGGCAACACTAATGCCATCAGCAGGCAGGCCACAAAGCCAAAATCATAAAAACATTCTTCATATTGCGCCACCGCAATGTTGTATTATGCAAATATATATATTTTTATTCGGAAAAAAAACATTTTTATCCGAAAAAACTACATTATGTAACAACACTTCACATCTCAAGCCGCAACAAATATTAAAACGACGGCACTATGCCGGACAGTCGTCCGGCTGATGCCAAAGACTTACATCCGCAGCACTGACGCGATGACAATCATGCCAGCACATATGCGATAATATTAAGGTATGCCTGCCCACTATTTATAAAAGGTATGCTTTTAGCCTGTAAAAGGCCGTCTTTCGGCCTGCAAAAGGCATCCTTTTGGAATGCAAAAGGACGCCTTTTATAACGCGCTGGATATCAACACGTTATGAAGGCGCTCATTTCTTGCGTACAAAGCGGTCGCAACGGCTCGCACTTCACGTAATATCGGAGCTTTACTTACACGGCAAAAACGTTTCAGACAGCTTAATAGCCGGTAAGCCGTTAACATCCGGCCAATATTCCACATTCATACAAATACCGTTCTTTAAGTGTCTATTCGACAGTTATAACGCGAAATATCACACATTTCGCAATAAT
>ENA-UONW01000777-UONW01000777.1-human-gut-metagenome-genome-assembly--contig:-CS52-NODE-777-length-44979-cov-6.440277_pt1 | contig 44979 bp, 30 predicted proteins | sample MGYA00242463_ERZ724010 | MGnify/ENA metagenome assembly ERZ724010 | reverse complement strand
AGAGTTGGTCGACATCAACCACGGCATCAACGGCTCATCTAACGGCAAGAAGGGCAGACACTCGGCGGCCAAAGGTGAAAAAAAGAGCAAAAAAAAGCTCGTTGTCATCATTTCCTCTGCCGCAGCGGCGGTAATTGCACTCGGTGTTGCAGGCTTCTGCGTTTTCGGCGGAAATCTTTTCAACAAAGTTGAAGAGGCTATGGCAGGCGAATTTAAATTTCCCGACGGCACAACCGTTTCGGGTATTTCAATTTCAGGCAAAACATACGATGAGGCGAAAAAGCTTCTCGAAAAGAACGAGGAAAGCTTTGTCAAGCCGCTCAGCATTTCGGTTGATGTGAGCGGAATCATCAGCAATGTGACCGAAAAGGATTTTAAGTATACATATGACATTGAGTCGGTGCTTAATGAAATCAAAACAAAGGCAACCGACCCGTCTGCGGAAACCGCTTCAACAAGCGGCTCAGCCTACACCGTAACCGCTACGGTAATCCCCGAAAGCGTTGAAGAGGCCGCCAAAAAGGTCGCAAAGAAAAATTACAAGGGAGCTGAAAACGCCTATGTTTCAAAGTTCCACCCTTTTGCGAAAAAGCGTTTTGAATATACAGAGGAAACTCAGGGACAAAAGGTAAACGAAACCGACCTTACAAATCAGTTCAAGGGCGTGTTTGCAAGCGGTGCAAGCGAATACAGAATTATTGCCGATGTTGAAAAAACAGACGCAAAAATCACGGTTGACGATTTGAAGAAAAACATCGTTCTTCTTTCAACATACGAAACAGTTTCAACCAACACGGCAAACGGAACAGAAAATATGCGTGTTTCGCTTAAAGCCTGCAACGGTTCGGTTATCGAACCCGGTGCAACATGGTCATTCAACAAATGCACAGGCAACTCAAACCTTGAATCACTCGGCTACAAACCGGCAGGTGTTATTTCAAACGGCAAATCCGATATCGGCATCGGCGGCGGTATATGCCAGTCCAGTTCAACAATCTACAATGCGGCAGTCAGAGCCAATATGAAGGTTGAGGAACGCTACTGTCACAAGTGGGCATCAAGCTATGTTCCGACAGGTCTTGACGCAACAATCGACTACGGCAACCTTGATCTCAAGCTTTCCAATCCGACAGACTACCAGATGTTCCTTGAATGTAAGGTTGTTGACAGCACTCTTTATGTTTCGTTTTGGGGATGGAAGTCAGATTCCTACGACCTTATTATGACTCGCAACAAGCTCACGGATCGGGGTGGTTCAAGCTATACCGTAAAGGCTTGGAGAGTTTACTACAAGGACGGCAAGGAGGTTGATTCGGAGTCGCTCGGCTCTTCAACCTATGATACGGCAAACGGCTATATTTTTATTGATGCGGCAAACGATCCCCGTGCAAAGTACGGCGATGATGTTAATGTTCCCGATGAAACAGCACCCACAAACAGCAACGACGACAGTTCGGCGGCAAGCTCATCAAGCGTACAGTCATCCTACAGCGAACCGTCGCATTCGAGTTCGAGCAAACCAAGCCAGTCGAGCAAGCCGTCATCATCTTCTTCATCAAGCCACGTAAGCAGCTCGTCAAGCACGCCGAGCAGCTCACCGTCACACTCAAGCTCAGAACCGAAGACAGAGCCGAAGCCTGAACCGGAGCCTGAGCCGACACACGCAGAATCTAATGTTACAGAATAATTAAAGTGTCTAAAATTTAACAGGCAATAATAAAAAGACTCCCTTTCGCAGATAATAACAGCGGAAGGGAGTTTTTGTATGTTAAAAAGAACAGGAGCGTATACAATAGAATTTGAAAATCAGCCTGTTATTGCAGGCTGGGGTTCTGTTGCCGGAAAAAAAGAAGCCGAGGGGCCTCTCAAAAAATACTTTGATAAAATCATTTACGACAGCTACGACGGCTGTGATACCTTTGAACAGGCGGAAAGTATGTTTCAGGGAGAGGCTCTTGAAAAGGCGCTTGAACGGTCAAAAATACACGCAAATGAGGTTGACTGCGTGTTTGCAGGCGACTTGCTCAACCAGTGCATCGGTTCAAGCTTCGGACTTATGAAGTTCGGAATACCGTATCTCGGGCAGTACGGTGCATGCTCTACAATGGCGCAGAGTCTTATTATGGCGGCAGCGGCTGTTGAAAGCGGCGGTGCGGAAATTTCCGCCTGCGTCACCTCATCACATTTCGCCTCGGCGGAACGGCAGTACCGCTTTCCGCTTGAATACGGCGGAGTCCGCACACCTACCGCCCAATGGACAGTTACGGGCGCCGGGAGTTGTATTCTGAAAAATCTTAAAAACGGAGTCTGCGTGGCAAGGGCAACAGTCGGCAGAATAGTTGATCTTGGAGTAAGTGACGCCAATAATATGGGTGCGGCAATGGCTCCTGCGGCGGTTCAAACGCTTGAATGTTATCTTGAGGATACCAAAACATCGCCCGAGGATTACGATATGATTATCACGGGCGATTTGGGAGAGGTCGGCAGTAAATCGCTTTATGATTTGCTTGAGCGTGACGGAATAAATATCAGAAAACAGCACAACGATTGCGGTCTGATGATTTTTGAACGCTCAAATCAGGATGTTCACTCGGGCGGTTCAGGCTGCGGATGTGCCGCATCGGTGCTTTGTTCAAAAATTATGGACGATTTTCAGAACGGACTCGTTCAAAACATCCTGTTTATGGCAACAGGGGCGCTCATGAGTCCGACATCAAGCGGACAGGGGGCAAATATTCCCTCAATTGCTCATTTGGTTAATATAAAAATAAAGTAAAATTTTTTCAAAATATCTGTTCAAATGAAATTCCATGTGTTATAATGAACCTGTATGAATAATGATAGGATGCCAGAGTAGCCTGCAATGCAATTTTATCTTGCGGCAGACAGAGTAAATATACGAATAGGAGTTGCGTTTATGTTTGGCAGGATTCAAAACATCGACAATAGGGTTCTTGACAACATATCCCGAATTCATAAGCCGGCACTAAACAGAATAATGATTACTGCGTCCCGTGCAGGCAATGCCGGGCTGATATGGTGGGCAATTTGTCTGCCTTTCCTTATAAATCCGAGTTGGAGGGCAACAGCCGCTAACTTTATTTTCGGACTTGCTTGGGCTCACCTTATGGGAGAGATTATTATAAAGCATATAGTAAAGCGTGTGCGACCCTGCCACAGTCTTGATGATGACGAACAGCTTATTGACAGACCGAGGTTTTACTCGTTTCCGTCGGGTCACACCACAGCATCGTTTGCAATGGTCGGAGTTGCTCTTCTGCGTTGCAGATTGGTAACCTTTATGCCGATTCTCGCACTCGCACTGCTGATTGCATTTTCAAGAATTTATCTGCGTGTGCATTACCTCACAGATGTTATCGCCGGTATGATTCTCGGCTTAACCTGCGGAATCTGTTCAGTGCTTATCTTTAACACCGTTGTCCCCATATGGTTTCCGGGTGTATTATAATTCCATGCGGCAATAGCTTTGACAATAATTGTCGTTAAACATTGACAGATAATTAAACAAATCAAACGGCTTAACAATTGCCTTTCTTCTTACGGTAGATTTGAACATTCTCACTGTAAAAAGAAAGGCGATTTTTTTGTACGCTTTTGCGGCATTCGAATATCCGTCCTACAGATTTGTACAAGCTCTGCATATCTGCACACGGGCGTCTATACTCTCTCATTAACAAAACTGTCTTCCCGAAAGGACTGTGGTTGTACACCGCTGACCATAATTTTCAATTTTCCATTTTACATTTTCAATTTAAAAAGAATCTCCCGAACACGGCAAATGCCATATTCGGGAGAAAATTTTATTTATTCACATATTCACTTTTTACAAGCTTTAGCCAAAATTATTCGGCATCGGGAAGGCTTGCAAGCTTTTCAAGGTGAGCATACTTATCAGCTGCAACCTTTTCAGCCTTTTCAAAGAGTTTTTCTGCTCTTTCGGGGAATGAACGAGTGAGTGAGTTATAACGAACTTCGCCCATGATGAAATCACGATATGATGCAGAAGGAGCTTTACCGTCAAGCATAAACGGATTCTTGCCCTCGTCTGCAAGTCGCGGATCATAACGGAAGATGTTCCAGTAACCTGCCTCAACAGCCTTTTTCTCCTCAAGCTGAGCAATGCCCATGCCGCCCTTGATGCCGTGGTTGATACACGGAGCGTAGCAGATTACGAGTGACGGACCGTTGTAGCTTTCAGCCTCAACCATAGCCTTGAGAACCTGATTGTTGTCAGCACCCATAGCACACTGTGCAACATAAACATAGCCGTAGCTCATTGCAATAGCGGCGAGGTCTTTCTTCTTAACAGCCTTACCTGCGGCGGCAAACTGTGCAACCGAACCTACAGGAGTAGCCTTTGAAGCCTGACCGCCTGTGTTAGAATAAACCTCAGTATCGAATACAAGGATATTAACATTTTCGCCTGATGCGATTACATGGTCAAGACCGCCGAAGCCGATATCGTAAGCCCAGCCGTCACCGCCGAAGATCCACATTGACTTCTTAGCGAGTTCGTCCTTGTCAACGAGTGTTTTCTTAACAAGTTCGCCAACCTTTGCATCCTCTGTGTTCTTTTCAAGTTCAGCGATAAGAGCGTCTGTTGCAGGACGGCTTGAAGTTGAATCTGTTACTGTGTCGAGATAGTTCTGGCAAGCTGTCTTGAGGTCAGCGCTGTCTGTATCCTTCTGAATACCCTCAACATACTCGATAAGTCTGTTGCGGATAGCCTTCTGACCGAGAGCCATACCAAGACCGAACTCTGCGTTATCTTCAAAGAGTGAGTTCTGCCAAGCAGGACCGTAACCCTTCTTATTCTTTGTATAAGGCGTTGCAGGAGCAGACGCACCCCAAATTGATGAACAGCCTGTTGCATTAGCGATAAACATTCTGTCACCGAAAAGCTGTGTAACAAGCTTTGCATACGGTGTTTCACCGCAGCCTGCGCAAGCGCCTGAGAATTCAAGCAACGGCTGTTTGAACTGGCTGCCCTTAACTGTAGTGAACTTGAACTTCTCGTGAACTTCAGGCTTATCTTCAAGTGTGAGAGCGTAGTCAAATACTGCCTGCTTAGGACGCTGTGAGTCAATTGGCTGCATTGTGAGAGCCTTAGCGCCCTTCTTACCCGGACAAACCTGAGCACAAGCGCCGCAACCCGTACAGTCAAGTGTTGAAACTGTCATTACAAAGTTGAGGTCCTTAAGTCCCATCATTGGGAGGCTCTTTGTACCCTCGGGAGCTTTTGCAAGCTCATCGGCTGTCATGGCAACAGGACGGATTACAGCGTGAGGACATACGATTGCACATCTGTTACACTGAATACAGTTTTCAGGATTCCATTCGGGAACATCAACTGCGATACCTCTCTTTTCATAAGCGGCAGAACCGTTCGGAGCAGTACCGTCAACATGATCCATAAATGTTGAAACAGGGAGCTTGTTACCCTTATATGCGTTTACAGGCTTGAGGATTTCGTTTACATACTCAACGAGAGCGCCGTTACCCTCTGCCTTGTCGGCAACTGAATTATCAACAGCATTAGCCCAATCAGCAGGAATTTCAACCTTCTTGAGGTCTTCCATACCACGGTCGATAGCGGCGTAGTTCATATCTACGATAGCCTGACCTTTCTTCATGTATGACTTCTTAGCGGCAGCCTTCATAAGCTCCTTAGCCTTGTCGGCAGGAATAATATCTGCAATCTTGAAGAATGCTGACTGAAGAACTGTGTTGATACGACCGCCAAGACCGATTTCCTTACCGATCTTGATACCGTCAATTGTGTAGAAGTTGATGTGTCTTTCAGCGAGAATCTTCTTCATCTTACCCGGGAGACGCTCGGAAAGCTCTTCTGTATCCCATGGGCAGTTAAGAAGGAATGAACCGCCTTCTTTAAGGTCATCAACAATATCGTACTTGTCAACATAAGACGGATTGTGACAGGCAACGAAGTCTGCCTTTGAAATGTAGTATGTTGACTTAATAGGAGTTTTACCGAAACGAAGGTGAGAAACTGTAAGACCGCCCGACTTCTTTGAGTCATATGCAAAGTAGCCCTGAGCGTACATATCGGTGTTATCGCCGATAATCTTGATTGAGTTCTTGTTAGCACCGACAGTACCGTCAGCACCAAGACCCCAGAACTTACAGCTGTGTGTACCCTTCGGAGTTGTATCGGGATTTTCAACAATCGGAAGTGAGAGGTTTGTAACATCATCAACAATGCCGATTGTAAATCTTCTCTTAGGTGTTTCGCTTTCAGCGTTTCTGTAAACAGCGATGATGTCGCCCGGTGTTGTATCCTTTGAGCCAAGACCGTATCTGCCTGTGTAAACCTTTACACCTGCAAAGTCCGAACCGTTGATAGCAGCGAGAACATCAAGATAAAGAGGTTCGCCGATTGAACCGGGTTCCTTTGTTCTGTCAAGAACAGAGATTGTCTTAACAGTCTTAGGAAGCTCTCTGAGCATATAGTCGGCAACGAAAGGTCTGTAAAGGTGAACTTTAAGAAGACCGACCTTTTCGCCTGCGGCATTGAGGTAATCAACAACTTCTTCTGTACAGTCACAAACAGAACCCATAGCAACGATAACATGCTCTGCATCCTCTGCACCGTAGTAGTTGAATGGCTTGTAGTCAGTGCCGATTTTAGCATTAACCTTGTCCATATATTTAACAACAACTTCGGGAACTGCGTCGTAATACTTGTTACAAGCTTCTCTTGCCTGGAAGAAGATATCATCGTTCTGAGCAGTACCTCTTGTTACAGGATGCTCAGGGTTAAGAGCACGACGACGGAAAGCCTCAACTGCATCCCAGTTAAGCATATCGGCGAGGTCTGCGTAATCCCACTCTTCAATCTTCTGAATTTCGTGAGAAGTTCTGAAACCGTCAAAGAAATGAAGGAAAGGAACTCTGCCTTCAATAGCTGCAAGGTGAGCAACAGCGGCAAGGTCCATACATTCCTGAGGATTGTTTGAACAAAGCATTGCATAACCTGTCTGACGGCAAGCGTAGATATCTGAGTGGTCACCAAAAATAGAAAGTGCGTGGCTTGTGAGCGCACGGGCTGATACATGAATAACGCCCGGAAGGAGCTCGCCTGCCATCTTGTACATATTCGGAATCATAAGGAGCAGGCCCTGTGATGCTGTATAGGTTGTAGTCAAAGCACCTGCTGCGAGTGAGCCGTGAACAGCACCCGAAGCGCCGCCCTCTGACTGCATTTCCGTTACCTGAACCTGTCTGCCGAAAAGGTTCTTTGCACCCTGTGCCGAGAACTTGTCGGTAAGGTCAGCCATTACGGAAGAAGGTGTAATAGGATAGATAGCCGCAACATCGGTAAACGCATAAGATACATGAGCTACTGCGCTGTTGCCATCCATAGTTTTCATTTTTCTTGCCAATGGAATCGTCCTCCTTTTTAATCAAAGCGGCAAAGGAAATGATGCCGCATAAATTTTCGATACCCTTTAATTACGCACCGTAAATTAACAAACGGTACGGATACCTTGTATCATCTTAAATTTTATCACTTAAACACCGATTTGTAAAGTGTTTTACACAAGAAATTCAAAGCAGGATATATATTTTTGTTTCGTTTTTTACAAAAAGTTTTTTGTATTTACTTGTTCCTGTCAAGGTACTTTGTTATTGCTTTTTTAAAATTGAAAGTTGAAAATAGAAAATTACGGCGAGCCGCCGTCCCCAATTCGTGAAGACAGTTTGCAATGTAAAAAACATAATTATGCCCGAGCGAAAGTTTTTTAAAATTGAAAGTTGTGGTCGGGCAGACAGTTTGCAAAATGCAAATCATTGTCGCCCGACTGTTTTTGTATATATGGAAGTTGCTTTTAAATGTGGGGCGGATATTATCCCCCCACTTGATGAAATTTTATGTCCACACACATATGTTTTGATATAACATAAACTGTGTATTTAATTTCGCACGCAATGCGTGCAACCGTACACACGAACGGAAGAACACGGTTCCCACCTGCAAACAAGCACCGGCTTTGCGCCTTTTATAAAATTCAATCCATCACAATTTTTTCTGCTATTACTTAAGGGCTGTGAAGAAATGAAGTTTAAGACTCCGTTCTTCACAGCCCCTTATTATAAAATTTATTGAACAGTCAAAGCTTAATGTTATTCATCTCGTCACCGAGGACATCGGCGATTTCTTTCAGGTGGCCTGTGCGTTTGCCTTTTAGTTTATAGAACTGCAAAAGTCCGTAGCCCGGGTACTCGTTGCCCTCAACCATAACGGGACCGTTCTTTGAAAAGGCGATATCCCAGCCGATATATCTCACCTGCGGAATCTTTTCCGCTGCCTCAACAACCATGTCAAGAGCCTCTCGAACGCCTGCAATCTTAACCTCGGAGAACTTTTTGCCTGTCATCGGGTGTTTGTCGTAAACATTGCCGTAGTCGTCAATTACATTACTGTCGATTCTGCCGTCTGCATCAAGGCTGAGGTAGAGGTCATTTGTACAGCCGATAACATTCGACTCGTCCTGATTGATACGGAGAGCGTTATTTATTATATGCGCCTTGCCGTCCTTATAGAGCGTAACAACTCGCCATGAATTTACAACGCACGGATTGATTTCGTTGAGGTCATCGCTCTGAACGATTGCTTCCTCAACAAGAAGCTGACCGTTTGCCTTGAGTTCATCATAAAGCTTGTTGCTGTCCTTTACATCGGCAACGGTGATTTTTGAAATGCCGTGACCGCCCTCGCCTGTCGGATCTTTTGCAAAAACGGTTTCTCTGCCGTCAAGGAACTTCTTGAAATCTTCCTTACTGCCTGTGCGAAGGTTGATGAAATCTCTTTTGAGATACTTTTTGAAAAGCTCGTCAAAAACAAGCTTGTCACGAAGAAGAACGATATATTCCTCATCGTTGAGATATTCAAGAATTTTGTAGAAAGTTTTTGCAGTTACAAAGGTTTTTTTCTCTTTAGCCGAAAGGTTGATAAAATCGCAACGGAAATAGTCCGTGTAGCCTGTGCCTCTGATGAGAAAGTTACGGATTATGTCGAACTTGATATAAGCCTTTGACTTACCGCTGTTCTTGGCGATAATGTCAATGTGCTTATCCATTCTACTGTGGTTAATATCTCTGAATTTATTCAAAAGCCATTTGTGTACCGAAACTGCCATCTTACTTCTCCTTTACAACCTTACCGTCTTTTACATAAAATCTCGGATTGTTCTTGCCTATATTCACAAGCGCCTCGGCATTGCCCATACCCGAACTTCTGCCGAACATTCCAACGGTTATACCGTCACCGAGGAGTGTTACCTCGTCATCAATTTTTACCGATGAATCAACCTTAACAGCCGTCATATTCATACACATCTCACCGACAACAGGATATTTTTTGCCGTTGATAACAACCCTTCTGCCGTGATTTGCGTGACCGATGCCGTTGTTGTAGCCGACAGGAAGAATTGCAAGAATAATATCCTCATCTGCCGTATATGACGCATTGTAGCCGAACCACTCACCCTTGCTCACCTTTTTAAGCTGAAGAATACGGGTTTTCATCTTCATGGCCGGCTGTAAATCTATCTTTACATCAAAATATGTTTCGCTGATGTTGTACTTCTTAATGAAGTAATTGTTTCGCATTTTGCGGAGTCTGTCCTTCGGCGAACTTGAAAGAGAATCGGGGGCAACATTGTAGCCGTAGATTGCAATGCCCATTCTCACGCCTGTTGTAAAAGGCTGTTTCGGGTGGGTGAGCATTGAAACGGAACTGCCCATATGGACAATCGGGATTTTATTCAAATCAATAAGCGATGTAAGCTCCTTGAAGTTTCTGACCTGCTCGTCCCAATGGGGATCAAAAATTCCGGCTGTTGCAAAATGCTGATAAATTCCCTCAAGAACAAAATTTGAACCGCTAATCATATCAACAGCAGTTTTAACCTCGTTCTTATCCTTGAAGCCGAGGCGGTTAAAGCCTGTATCAATCTGAAGATGAACCTTGAAATTGCAGTCAATGTTCAAATTAAGCAACCTTTTAAGGTAGTCAAGCTCATTCACGGCAATTGTGAGATTAAGCCGCTTTGCCTCCTCAATTCTCGAAAGATGAACCGGGTGCAGGCACAAAAGCGGAGCGTCCTTGTTGACCTTACGAAAGTTTTGAGCCTCCTCAAGAGAGGACACGGCAAAATAGTTAATACCGTTTTTGTACATTTCATTTGCCACTTCCATACCGTGACCGTAACCGTCACCCTTGAGAACGGCAATAAAATATTTGTAGTCGCTGTATTTTTGTGTTATCGCACGGGCATTTGCACCGATTTTGTCAAGGTCAATTTCAACATATGAGTCCAGCATCATAAAGCCTCCGTTAATACACTGTATCTTTAAAATTATAGCATAACAATTCCTCTAAATCAATACTTAAGCCGCACCGCCGGCAGCGTGTCGCTGCACCCAATTCGTGAAGACAGTTTGCAATGTCAAAAACATATTATGCCCGAGCGTTAATTTTAAATTGAAAGTTGAAAATGGAAAATGAAAATTGTGGTCGGCAGCGTGTCGCTGCACCCAATTCGTGAAGACAGTTTGCAATGTCAAAAACATATTATGCCCGAGCGTAGTATTGTAATTATTCGCACAATTCCACATATAAAAAACTGTCGGGAAGACATTGTTTTGCATTTTACAAACTGTCTTCCCGATCTTTATTATAATCTTTTCAATTTACTTACGATTTTTTCCACGCAGATGGGGCAAACAGCAGCATCAGCGGGAACAATTCGAGTCTGCCTGCTAACATATCGAAAATCAAAATAATTTTTGACAAAATACTAAACTCCGAATAGTTGCCGACAGGGCCAACCATTCCAAGACCCGGACCTGTGTTGTTGATATTTGCGGCAACAGCCGTGAAATTCGTCACAAAATCCGTCCGGTCAAGCGAAAGCACAAGCCAGCTTAACGCAAAGATTCCGATGTACAGCACAAGGAAAATTGAAGTTGACCTCATAACGTTGTGGTCAATCGCCTTGCCGTCCATTTTAACGGTCTTAACATTTCTCGGATGAATGAGGAGTGAAAACTCCTTTCGTGTTTCCTTAAAGAGCAAAATAACTCTTGAAACCTTAAACCCGCCGCCCGTACTGCCTGCCATTGCACCGATAAATGTGATAATCATAATCACGGTTTTTGAAAATTCAGGCCAGTTATTGACATCCGTCAAACCAAAACCTGTTGTCGTGATAATTGACGAAACATAGAAAAAGCTCTGGTGAACCGCATCATACGCACTCGGATAAAGTGACCTGATGTTAAACGCAATCAAGGCTGTTGACAGCACGATAATTCCGAAATAAACCCACAGCTCCTGAATGCGGAAAGCCTGCTTAAACTTCTTCGCAAGAATGAGGATATACACGGAAAAGTTAATTCCGAACAGCATCATAAATACAGCAATAACGGTTTGCAGATAGTTGCTGTATGACGCAATACCTGCGTTGGTAACACCGAAACCGCCCGTACCTGCCGTTGCAAAGCTGATGTTAAGTGCGTCAAAAACAGGCATTTTGCCTATAATTAAAAATATAAATTCAAGTGTGGTCAAGCCAAAATAAATTCCGTAGAGCATCATTGCGTAATTTCTCATTTTCGGAACAGCCTTGCCCACAATCGGACCGGGGCTCTCGGCTTTCATAAGGAAAATATTCTGCTGACCGCCGAGCTTCGGGATAATCGCAAGCAAGAACACGATTACGCCCATACCGCCCAACCAATGGAGAAAGCTTCGCCACATAAGCATTCCGTGGCTCAATGCCTCAACATCGGTAAGTATAGTTGAACCTGTTGTTGTAAAGCCCGACACGGTTTCGTAAAAAGCGTCAATAAAACTCGGAATCTCACCGCTCAGCCAGAACGGAAAACATCCTACAAAAGACATAAGAATCCAACTGAGCGCAGTGGCTGCAAAGCCTGCCTTCTGATAAAGCACAGCGTTTTTCGGCTTTTTTACTTTTACGGCAAGCAAGCCCAAAAGTGCCGACAAAGCACCTACTCCGAGAAAATAAAGTCCCTCGTGTTCGCCGTATATAAATGAAGTAACGGTTGCAATTTGCATAGCCGCACCCTCGACAATAAGAACCCAGCCGAGGATATACACAATTAATCGTTTGTTCATTATGCTCCCCTCAACGCTTTACAATATCTTCAAGCTTGCTAAGACCTTTTTGCATGGTAAGCACAATTACCGTGTCCTCAGGTTTAATCACATCCGTACCTTGCGGAAGAATAATTTTTCCGCCTCTGTTAATGCAGATAATCTGAAGATTATCCTTCAGATTAAGGTTCATAATCGGAACATTCGTAACCCTTGATTCCGCATTAACCTTGAATTCAAGAGCCTCAACCTTGTCGTCGTTAAGTCGGTAAAGCGATTCAACATTGCTGTCGCCCGTATTCTGCATCGCTCTGATATATCTTGCAATATATTCGCCTGTAAGGCTCTTTGGATGAATAATACATTCAAAATTCTGATCATGCAAAAGCGGATCAAATGACGCATTATTTACCTTAGTAATCAATTTTGCCTTTGTAATGCCCTTTAGGTACATCGTTATGATAATATTTTCTTCGTCATAATCCATAAGAGCGGCAATGCCGTCAGCGTGTTCAACACCCTCCGAAAGCAACAGCGACTGATCCATGCAATCACCCTGAATTATAACAGCCCCAGGTATAGCCTCCGAAAGAAAGTTGCAGCGTTCGGGATTTTTCTCGATAATTTTGACATTCGCACCGGATTTAATAAGCGTCTTTGCAAGGTAGAACGAAACCTTGCCGCCGCCGAGAAGGATAACATCCTTACTTCTGCCGATTGCAATACTGATACGCTTAAAGAATTTTGCGGCAATTTCTGTCTTTGCAACAACAGAAATTCTGTCACCGCCGTTAATAACAAAATCACCGTTAGGAATGAACATCTCATCCCCTCTCTCAACCGTACAGATTCTCACCTTACCTCTGAGGTTGTCAACTCTGCTCAAAGCAGTTCCGACAATTGACGAATTCTGCGGTACAGTTACCTTGATAAGCTCAACAACGCCCTTTGAGAACGAATCAATTTCAAGCGCACCCGAAAATCTTAACAGACGACTGATTTCATTAGCGGCGGTCTGTTCGGGATTGATTGCCATAGAAAGACCGAGATGCTCTTTGATTCTGTAAAGGTCGTTTGTGTATTCGGGATTACGCACTCTTGCAATTGTGTGGGTAACGCCTGCCGCCTTAGCCATAAGACACGAATACAGATTGATTTCATCCCTTGCGGTTGCGGCAATAAGCAAATCGGCATACTCTGCGCCTGCCTCAACAAGCACATCATATGTTGCACCGTTTCCCTCTATGCCGAGAACATCAAGCGAATTTGCAAGTTTATCGACTGCACCGTGGTCAATATCGACTACTGATATTTCATGTCCTTCCAAGTTAAGCTCCGACGCTATCGAGGAGCCAACCTTTCCGCATCCAACAATTATTATTCTCATAAATTTTCCTCTTAACGATTATTTAAGAACAAGGTGCGGACCACTGAAAAATTTCACCCGTCCGCATACCAAAGTCATAATACACCTATTTTATGCTAAAATCAATACTAAAATAGAAAGAATCCGACTATATACAAATTTAGTTTATTGTGCAAAATTATTGTTGTGTTACAGCGGCGGTCACTGACCGCCATTCGAAACGCTTGCAAAATCGGTTTAACTTAATACATTTTTGTTATAGTTATATAAAATTTATGCTTATAAAAACCGGTTTGCTTGTTTTGGTTTTACAATCAAAACAAATGGTAGCCTTGCGACCGCCGCCGGTGGCGGATAAAGGGAGCAATGCACTGTCTGAAATAACGAGCAATAGGAAGCACATTTATGTGCAACGCATTGCGACTATATTTCAGACGGGAGAACACGGTTCACCGCTACATTTAAACAACAACTTTAATACAAACAAAAACAGTCGGGAAGACATTGCTTTGCATTTTGCAAACTGTCTTCCCGACATTCATTTTCCATTTTCAATTTTCAATTAGTTATCCTTCCCCATATCATCATATCTGTCCAGAAACGAAATCTTATTATCGCCCTGTTTATATGAAATAATCGTATCGAGATTGACATTTTCAACGCTGTGGAAAATGTTGCTTTCAATCTGGGGATTGATTTTCTTCAGATTTGCTATAAGCTGTTTTATTTCCTGTCGTTTTGAGCCTGTGTTGCTGTTCGGGGAACAGGTTGTGCAGGTGTCCGTAAAACGGCACGCACATTGAATGAAATTCAGCTTGTTGTAATCTCGCCAATGCTTGATTTCAGCCTCACGAACGAGGTAGAGAGGGCGAATAAGTTCCATTCCCTCATAGTTTGTGCTGTGGAGCTTCGGCATCATCGTCTGAACCTGACCGCCGTAGAGCATACCCATAAGAATAGTTTCTATAACATCGTCATAGTGATGACCGAGTGCGATTTTGTTACAGCCGAGCTGCTTTGCCTTTTTGTAGAGATAACCTCTCCTCATTCTTGCACAAAGGTAGCAGGGATATTTGTCAACATTGTAAACAGAATTAAAAATATCTGTTTCAAAAACAGTTATCGGAATGTTCAGCCTACGGGCGTTGCTCTCAATTACATCACGATTTTCAACGCTGTAGCCCGGGTCCATTACAAGAAAAACAAGCTCAAACGGAAATTTATTGTGTCTTTTCAACTCCTGAAAAAGCTTTGCCATCAGCATTGAATCCTTGCCGCCCGAAATGCAGACGGCAATTTTATCGTTCGGCTCAACAAGCTTGTACTCGATTATCGCCGCAGTAAATCTGCTCCAAATCGTCTTGCTGAACTTTTTGCGGATGCTCTTTTCAACATCGGTTGCATAGTCCTCATTCTCGAATTGACTTCTCAACCAACTGTAATAACCGCCCTCAAGATTCACGGCATTGAATCCGTCATCACGCAGATTTTCTGCAAGCTCGTCACTTATCTGACCGCTTTTGCAACAGAGGACAACAAGCTTGTCTTTTGGCAAAAGTGAATTGTCCCCTTTGATTTTTGCAAGCGGAATATTCTTTGCACCGTCAATGTGACCGTATTCAAACGAAATTTCATCTCGGATATCGACAAGAGTATATTCCTCGTCAAGCTTTCTCACCTGTTCTATTGTAATCTGATTGTTTTCCGATTTAAACATTCATAACCCTTCAATCTCTGTTTTTGCTGTTTTTTATTGCAACAATTGTTATATCGTCAAATTGCTCCGCATTTTCGGTAAAGTCCGTCAAAGCCTCATAAACTCCGTCACACACACCTTTTGCAGTCTGTTCGGCATTTTGACAGGCAGACACAAGTCTTTCGTTGCCGAAAAATTCATTATCCGCATTTGTTGCCTCATTCACACCGTCGGTGTAAAGGCAGATTATATCACCGTTTCCAAATTCAGCGCTGTTCACAACATATCTTGCATCATCAAACACACCGAGCATTATACACGGCTTACATTCTAAAAATTCAGCCTTGCCGTTGCTCACCGCAACAGGCTTGTTATGACCTGCATTTATGTACAAAAAGCTGTCGCTGTTTTTGTCAAAAATCACGGCGAATGCAGTTACAAACATTCCCTCGGGATTTGACGAACAGAGTTCCTTGTTGATTTTTTCAAATGCCCTGTCGGGTTCTGCATTTTCGGTCATTTTTTCGTGGATAAGAGTTTTTGCAAAAGCCATAAACATTGCCGCCGCAACGCCCTTGCCCGACACATCGCCGACTACTGCACATATTCTGCCGTCAGGCAATGCAAAGCAATCGTAAAAATCGCCGCCTACCTGTCTTGCAGACTCCATTCTTGCCGAAACATCAAAACAATCGGCAAAGACAACATTCTTTTCTCTCGCAATTATTCCATACTGAATCCGCCTTGCAACCTCAAGCTCGGTTTCATTTTTAGCCTTTTCACTCGCAAGGGCGGAATTTTTTTCAACATAAGTTTCTACATCGTGAGCCATATTGTTGAAATAATCAGCCAAAAGCTGAATCTCATCGTCAGAGCCGAGTTTTATCGGCTCAAAAGCTTTCCTTGTATTTGTGCCGTCAGCCTTGTCGGAAAAATATCCGCGAATCTTTTCAAAAATCAAAAGTATCGGATTATACATCTTTTTTCTGACAAACAGCATTACAAGCAAGAATACAATTGCCAACACGACAAGCAACGCAAGAACTCGCATTGCAGTATAGAAAATGATTTCCGTATAAATCTGCGTCAACGAATAGTCCGCACCGATTAATGCAACAGGCTTGCCGTCCTTGCCTTGAATCGCTGAAAATGCCGTGTAAAAACTGCCGAAGCTGTCGTTCTGATATTCGTAAGCCGTGACAAGGTTAGGATTTTCCCACGCCTCTTTTTCAGCGTCCCACAAGCTGTGGTCAACCTCTGCGCCTGCACTTCTCACCTTCAAAACATTCTCGTTTTCGCTGTCATCATCGGCAACAGTCATAACATATGTAACCTTGTTTTCGTCAAAATTCGGAATGTAAATGTACATATATTCAAGGTGGTTCGTCTGACAAATCCACCTCAAGGTCTTAACGGCTTTCCGATATTCTTCGGAATCGGGATTATCAAGCAATGCGTTCATATCGCTGCGTTCAAAAGTTTCTGTTGCAACCTTTGACGCACTTTCGGTCAGCTGTCGTGTAAACCGCCTTGTGCGCTGAATGTTTTCAATGCAATTGAGCGTACCCGAAACAATCACCGCCAAAATAAACAGCACAAGTATGTGAAAGAAAAGCCTTTTGAAAATCGACTTTTTTACTTTTATTTTATCAGCAGATTTTTCCGCATTATTCATACCCGATTCACCTCCCGTTCAACCGTGCATATCCTTATATTTTATATTTTAACACGAATGCACGGCAGATGTCCATATTAAATTAACGGTTACTTTTGTATAAAACAAAAGTCGGATGAATATACTTTGCGTTTTGCAAATCTTCATCCGACAACTGTTTTTGTTTTAATTTTTAATTCTTTAATTTGACTTTTGCATACCTACAACCTTTTTCTGAATTTCGGTTGCATCGGCAACTGTAATTATGCCGTCACCGTCATAATCGGCATTATAAATCTGAGTTCCGTCAAAATCGGTATTACCTATAATATACTTCTGAACGAGTGTTGAATCAACAACAGAAATCACTTTGTCAAGGTTTATATCGCCTTTCATTATATTGTCATTCTCAAGTGCAACAGCCTTTATGACAAAGGTACCGCCGAGAAGGTCATTATTGTTCAGCTTGTACCAATCAAGTAAATCTGATGTTGTGCCGTCATACTTAATGTAGCTGTCACCGTATCTTGAATCATTTATAAAAGTCTTTTTTGTTGAATTGGTAAGCCATTCGCCAACGCCAAGCTGACTTGATTCACCTGATTCAGTTATAATTCTTATTCCGATTGCACCTCTGCCCAACGGCGCAACATAGCCGTTTGTATCAACTGACTGATAGCCGCTGTATGTAACCTTACCCGATGAAATGAGCTTCCACTTGCTTTCATCATTCGCAGGCGTGCCGTTATCAACAGGTATATAGTAAACCTCATAATCAGCACCATTGCTCTTGGTTTCAAAAATCACATTGTTAAGTGTGCGGCTGTTTTCATCAAAATCAAAGCAATTGATAAAGGTGATGTCGTTGCTGTCAACATAATCAAAGCTGTATGTAGCACCGTAGCGTTCATTCTGCAACAATGTCATATCATCGGAAATTTCAACAACTTCGTCAATAGTAAAATTAGGAGAATACTTTTCACCGAAAATATACTTATCCTCATATGAAAGCCAGAAATAACCGCCCATTGTGTTGTTATCGCCCCAGCTGTTGCGCACAAGCCATGCTCCGTTGTTCTGCGGCAACACACCTGTTCCGTTAGAGAATTTGTACCTGCTGAGATTATCGTTCCAACCCACAATGCTGATTGTGTGGCCTGTATAATCGCCGTCATACGACTGTGGCATAAAATAGGCTGTGCCTGCATTGTTAAAGCAATTGTTTGTTGTTGCATATGATGCAGTAACCGCACCGTTATCCATAATTGCCTGTTTGATTTCATTTGAATCAACGCCGTCAAGATAACGCAGTTTTGTTGTGCCGTATTTAGTCTTGTCGGCTGTCATATCATCGCCGTGAATATTTTTTGAAAAATCAATCTCACCGACATCGGCAATCTCTGCACCGCCCTGCCATGAGGTGAGATAGCCGGGATAAATATTTGTAAATCCGCCGCCACGGTATTTTCTCTGCCAGCCCTTGCCGTTTGTCTGTGTTGTGGAACTTGCGTTTGCGTGGTCATGTGACATCTCGGTAACGGGATAGCCAAGCTTCAAAAGCTTTGTTTCAAAGCCTTCTGTGCCTGCAACCGCCCAACAATCGTTATACTGCTGAGCCTTGATAGGTGTTACAAAGCCGAGTTTTTTTGAGCTGAAATCACTCGGAAGTCCGTTTTCGTCAACAAGCGTACAGCCGATTGCAGAATATGCTGACGGAAAAGATGAATCGGAAAAATCCATATTCTTTGTTACCGACTCAAAGCCATCGTCTATTTCAGCAGCATTTACAGCTGCAGTACCTATTGAAAGCATACACGAAACCGAAAAAAGAGCAATGAATTTTTTAGCAAACTTTCTATTCATAAAATCACCTATACAAAAATTTCAAACATTTTACTTTATAACAAAAAATCAAATCAAACAATTTCCGCCTGAGCTGCAACGGAACGGAAATTGTGGCAGATGTAAGCTATAAATGGATTATAACAGAACACATTTAGAATGTAAATAGCATACATCATGTAAAATTGCACAATAATAACTATACAAACACAAATTTGCGAAACGGGGGATTATTTTGCAGTTCAGAACCGACCTTGCAATTGAAGCAAGAGAAATTGCAGGAGAAAACACAGGCGGTGTTGAATTTAAAAGGTACAGCGAAAACGGTCTTGAAATCTCACGGCTCACCGTTAAAACTCAAAAGGCAAAGCAGGCACTCGGCAAAGAAATCGGAACATATATTACGATTGAGCTGCCGTCACTCACAGACAATTTTACAGAAACCGACAAGCGGCTTGAAACCGTGGGCAATGAAATAAAGAGGCTTTTGCCCGTGAACGGACTTGTGCTTGTGGCAGGGCTCGGCAACATGGAAATTACTCCCGACTCGCTCGGTCCGAAAACAAGCAGCAGAGTGCTTGCCACCCGTCACATAAGCGGAGAAATTGCCCGCTCAACAGGGCTTGACAGACTTCGTCCTGTTGCGGTTATGCAAACAGGCGTCACAGGTCAAACCGGCATTGAAACAGGCGAATATATTCTCAGCATTGTACGGCGGATAAGACCTACAGCCGTTGTTGCAATTGATGCACTCGCCTCACGCAGACCGGAAAGGCTCGGCTGTACACTGCAGATAAGTGACACGGGAATTTCACCGGGAGCAGGAGTCGGCAACCATCGCACCAAAATCACCAAAGAAACCGTAGGAGTACCTGTTATTGCAATCGGAGTACCTACGGTTGTTGATGCACAAACGCTTGCGATTGATATTCTCGGCAGCGACTGCAACCGCAAAACCCAAAAAATGCTTATGCCGCAGGGCAGACAGCTTGTTGTAATTCCCAGAGAAATTGACCTGCTCACGGAAAGAGCCTCACGGCTGATAGCCTTTGCGCTCAACGGAGCATTGCAAAATGAGTTTGATTTGCCCGACCTCATATCGTTAATGTAAATTTATGCATATTCACGCACAGCACCGCATATATTTTATTTAGAAACCGTTAGCCAACATATGTACGGATTGCAGGTGATTTTGTGAAAAGTGAAGGAAAATCAAAAAATAAATTTAAAAAAGCCATAAAAATCAGCACAGCCGTTGTATTATTGTCAACGGCTGTTTTAAGCGTTATATACAGATTTCCCCTATGTTTTGACTCTCAAAATCCGGCAGCTCTTGCCGCTGCCGCCTTTACCCTCACAAACGGAGAATACAGGCTTGAAAATTCAAAGGCGAAAAAACCGACGGATTCCGGCCAAAAGCCCACCGAATCAGCCGACACAGAACCCATAGTACAAGAAAAACACAAGCGTGACAAAAGCACCTATTACGATTCCTACGGCAACCATGACGGTGAAAATAAATATACGGTTGAGGAACGCACCATAGGCGACACGGGAACTCAGGTTGACAACTGCTTTGTCAAAAACAAAACGGGGCTGTCACTTGACTTTGACGGTCTGCTCTCGGCAAAACTGCCGTTCTCAATTGACAAGGGCATAAATTCACCGCAGGTTCTAATCTACCACACCCACACAAGCGAGGCATACCTTGATGAAGATGTTGACTTTTTCTATGACAGCTTTTATTCACGCACAAACAACAACGATTTCAATGTTGTGGCAGTCGGTGACGCACTCACCGAACAGCTCAACAAGCGTGGAATAAAAACGGTTCATGACACGACAATTCACGATGAATCCTACAACGGTTCGTACGACCGAAGTGTTGACACAGTGTATAAAAATCTCGAAAAATATCCTGACATCAAGGTTGTTATCGACCTGCACCGTGACGCAATAGGAACAGATGAGAACAAGGTTAAGCCTGTATTTACATACAACGGCAAAAAAGGTGCGCAAATTATGATTCTTGCAGGCTGCGACTCTGAGGGTGAACGGGGTTTTGACTGCTGGGAAGAAAATCTAAATTTTGCCCTGAAAATTCAGGACAAAGCCGAAACCCTCTACCCCGATATGACCCGACCGCTGAACTTCGACTACTTTGCGTACAACGAGTATGTCTGCAACGGTTCCCTGTTAATTGAAGTAGGCACAGAGTCAAACTCGATTGACGAGGCGGTTTATTCAGGCACTCTCTTAGGCAACGCATTAGCAGATGTTTTGTTAGGGCTGTAAGGGAAAATCACTGAAAAAATAACAAAACACCCTGCCACGGGGGGCAGGGTGTTTTATAATTATGCTTTACGAGATAGATTAAACAGTCTCGCTGTTGTTGCCATAGTAAGCATTGAGGTACATCTGCTTGATTTCCTTGAAGAGCGGATATCTTGGGTTTGCACCTGTGCACTGGTCATCAAATGCCTGCTCTGTCATAGCGTCAAGACGGTTGAGGAAGTCCTCTTCGTCCGGAACATAATCCTTGATAGAGTTCTTGATGCCAACTCTTGCCTTGAGGTCGTTTACAGCCTTGATAAGGTTTTCAACGCTCTCTGTATCGTTCTTGCCGCCGAGGCCGAGGTAACGAGCTACTTCAGCATAACGAGCGAGTGTGTGCGGGTGATCATACTGTGGGAATGTACCCATCTTAGCAGGAACTTCTGCTGAGTTGAATCTGATTACCTGCTCAAGCATAAGTGCGTTAGCAATACCGTGCGGTACATGATGGAAAGCACCGAGCTTATGAGCCATTGAGTGACAAACACCGAGGAATGCGTTAGCGAATGCCATACCTGCCATTGTAGCAGCGTGAGCAACCTTCTCACGAGCAACAGGCTCGTTCATACCGTTGTCATAGCAAGCAGGGAGATACTCGAAGATAAGCTTGAGTGAACGGAGTGCAAGACCGTCTGTGAAATCTGTAGCCATCATTGAAGCGTAAGCCTCAAGTGCGTGAGAAACAGCGTCGATACCTGATGCAGCTGTAAGTCCCTTAGGACCGCTCATCATGTTGTTAGCATCAACGATTGCCATTTTAGGCATAAGCTGATAGTCAGCAAGCGGATACTTAACGCCTGTATTCTGGTCTGTGATAACTGCGAAAGGAGTAACCTCAGAACCTGTACCTGATGATGTTGGGATAGCAATGAAGTATGCCTTCTCACCCATCTTCGGGAATGTGTAAACTCTCTTACGGATATCGCAGAAACGCATAGCCATATCCTGGAAGTCAACTTCCGGATGCTCATAGAGAACCCACATAATCTTGCCGGCATCCATTGCTGAACCGCCGCCGAGTGCGATAATGCAGTCAGGCTCAAACTTACGCATAGCCTCTGCACCCTTCTGAGCTGAAATAAGTGATGGGTCAGGCTCAACATCTGCGAATGTTGTATATGTGATGCCCATTTCATTGAGCTTGTCTGTGATTGGCTTTGTGTAGCCATTCTTGTAAAGGAATGAGTCGGTAACGATAAATGCTCTCTTCTTACCCATTACATCCTTGAGTTCCTGAAGAGCTACAGGCATACAGCCCTTCTTGATATAAACCTTTTCAGGTGCTCTGAACCAAAGCATATTTTCTCTCCTCTCGGCAACTGTCTTAATATTGATAAGGTGCTTGCAACCAACATTCTCAGAAACAGAGTTGCCGCCCCATGAACCACAGCCGAGTGTGAGTGAAGGAGTAAGCTTGAAGTTGTAAAGGTCACCGATACCACCCTGTGAAGAAGGTGTGTTTACAAGGATACGGCAAGTCTTCATTCTTGAAGCAAACTCGTCGATCTTTGCTCTTTCGTTTACAGCGTCAACATAAAGTGAAGATGTGTGACCGTAACCGCCGTCAGCAATAAGATGCTCAGCCTTTGCAATAGCATCTTCAAAATCTTCAGCCTTGTACATAGCGAGTACAGGAGAAAGCTTCTCGTGAGCAAACTCTTCGCTGATGTCAACTGATTCTACCTCACCGATAAGAACCTTTGTTTCCTCAGGAATTGTTACACCTGCAAGAGCTGCGATTGTAACAGGCTTCTGACCAACAATCTTAGCGTTAAGAGCGCCGTTGATGATGATAGTCTTTCTAACCTTCTCTGTCTCTTCCTCGTTAAGGAAGTAGCAGCCACGAGCCTTAAATTCTTTCTTAACCTTGCTGTAAATCTTCTTTTCAACGATAACAGACTGTTCTGAAGCACAGATCATACCGTTATCAAATGTCTTTGAGTGGATAATTGAGTTAACTGCGAGTAAAATGTCAGCTGTTTCATCAATGATAGCAGGTGTGTTACCGGCGCCAACACCGAGTGCAGGCTTACCTGATGAATAAGCAGCCTTAACCATGCCGGGGCCGCCTGTTGCGAGGATGCAGTCAGCTTCCTGCATAAGTGTGTTTGTGAGTTCGAGTGAAGGAATATCAATCCAGCCGATGATACCCTCCGGAGCGCCTGCCTTAACAGCAGCTTCAAGAACAACCTTGGCAGCCTCAATTGTGCTCTTCTTAGCACGGGGATGCGGGCTGATGATGATACCGTTTCTTGTCTTAAGACAAACGAGTGTCTTGAAGATAGCGGTTGAAGTTGGGTTTGTTGTTGGGATAACGGCAGCGATTACGCCGATTGGCTCAGCAATCTTCTTGATGCCGTAAGCCTTGTCTTCCTCAAGAACGCCGCAAGTCTTAACATTTCTGTAAGCATTGTAAATATACTCAGAAGCGAAGTGGTTCTTGATAACCTTATCTTCTGCAACGCCCATGCCTGTTTCTTCAACAGCCATCTTAGCGAGCGGAATTCTCATCTGGTTAGCAGCAGTTGCGGCAGCAAGGAAAATCTTGTCAACCTGTTCCTGTGTGTAGGTAGCAAAAATTTTCTGAGCTTCTCTTACTCTTGCAAGGGCAGCCTCAAAGCTTTCTGCGTTATCTACGATAGGATACTCTTTTGTACTCATTTAATCTACCTCTTATCTTGCATAATTATATTAGATTCAGCAAAGCTGAAAATGAATATCTTACTTTTTATTTCAAGGCTTATTCAGCCACGAACTTCAATTTATTTTTCTGTGCGTAGTTCTGGGCATATGTTCCTTTGCCTCCGTGAATTGTAACCTCTTTGGCACACTCCGAGAAAGCATTGTCAGGGATACTCGTCACACACGCAGGAATTGTAATGTCTGTAAGCTCACGCGACTGATAAAACGCAAATTCACCGATTTTTGTGAGATTTCCGTTGTCGGGAAGTACCACATTGTTTACGGACGCACCCGAAAAAGCTCTTACGCCAATCTGCCTAAGTGAATTTGGAAGCTTAATTTCTCTGAGCTCCGAACAGTTAAAGAACACGCTGTTGTCAAGAATTTCAAGACCTTCGTTGAAGTTTACCTTTGTAAGGCTGTGGCAGTTTGCAAAAGCATAATCTTCAATCTGTTTGATGCTTGACGGGATTGTAACCTCAGTGATTTTTGAGTCGTTGAACACGCTCGGACCGATTACGGTAACCTTGTAGTTCTTGTAGCTTTCGGGAATTTTAACAACCTTGTCTGAACCTGTGTACTTAGTAACCATAAGTTCTTCCTGATTGATGATAAAAAATCCGAATTCGCCGTTTGTAAAATCAGGCTCTGTCGGCTCAACCTTGTAGCCGGGTTTGTTTTTCTGGGATTTGTTGTCGTCACAACCGCATCCGGAAAGACCTACTGCTGCTGTCAGGCACATTGCACATGCCATTAAAAAGCATAGAATTTTCTTCATTTTTTGGATCCTCTCAATCGTTGTTTTAGAATTAGCCAATCATCGATTGACTCTATTTTATCATCTTTGTTAAATAATTGTCAATGTTTTTTTGACCATTTTTCTACTTTTATCGGGTTCAATAATAATTACAAAAAGATTACACAGTTATTGTTGCACTTCTCACAAAAAAGATAAAATTCCCGTAAAAATCGCCTTTTTTAGCGGTAAAAAATGTAATTAAAGCCTTTGTAACCGTGCCAATCTGTCATATCATTGAAGAGCCAATCGCTCGGCGTCATATTTTTACAATCTGTGTAGTAAAATCAAGACCTCCTTTTTTCGGAACGCGGTAAGCAAGAGCCGAAATATTATAAGCGGAAATGTCCTTTTCAAGCAATGCTTTTGTACTGCCGCCGATTTTAAGACCGGCAATTGCAGAAGTGACAACATTTAATCTGCAATCCTTTAAAAGCTCTGCACCGTCTTTCGTAAATCCTAACACACGGACATATTCAATCGGAATCTGCGTATGAGCTTTTTCAATTCCGAGCAATGCACAGGCGAGTATTCTCCGTATGCGTGCATGAGTGTAGCGTTTTGTTTTTACAAAATCGGCAATTTCCGCCGAGGTACTGCATTGCATTGCCGCATCGGCTATTCTGTTTTCAAGTCCCTCGCCCACATCGGGCAGCTTAGAAATCTCCTCTCTTGTCATAGTACGCAAACGATACAGCAACGGTCTGTCAAGATTTTCGGAAAATGTGATTTCATCGGGAACATATGGTGCATATTTCTTCGCATTTTCACCGTTACGCAACATTTCTCTTATGTGTGACGCAGACGCAAAGCCCTCGCCCGCAATTCGGCTGTCGTGTGCAACACCTGTTCTTGCAACCGAGAACGGTTCAACAGATGTACCGCTCAATGCCTTGATATACTCAACGGCAAGAATATTATTCGGTTTGCAAAGTACCGATGAAACCCCGTCACCAAAAACCGCTTTGACGGCGCTTTCAAGCTCACGGGGGTAGTATCCGCCGTTTTTCATTCCGTCACGCACAAGAGCCTGTACCCTTTCGTCACAAACAGCGTTTGCGGATCTTTTGAGCAGTTCGCAGTCACCGCTTTCACTGCCGAAAGCAAGGTGATTTGTGCAGTCAAAAGCCGACGCAATCGCAACACCTGCCCTTGCAAAGCCCTCAGCGCCCGAAAGCGAGAACACAACGGGCAGTTCAAGCACCAAATCCGCACCGTTTTCAAGGGCAGATTTTGCACGGACAAATTTGTCGCATACGGCAACCTCACCACGCTGGGTAAAGCTTCCGCTCATAATCGCTATGACCGGCTCTTTAAGCACATTTTTTGCACTTTCGAGCAAATATTTATGACCGTTGTGAAACGGATTGAATTCGCAGATGACAGCTGTTGCCATAACTATTCCTCCGAAGCCTTTATTTCGCATACATATTGTAAAAAACACTTGAAAACATACATAATTTGGAGTATCATATGTATGTGTGACCTGTCAATTTTGAAAAGTCTTTTTCTGATTTACATTATAGTATAAAATATGACGACAGGCAAATATATTTCTTATATTTTAAACTGAAAACAACTACCAAAGGGGACGATTGTAATGAAAATTCTCGTAATCAACGCAGGCAGTTCCTCGCTCAAGTACCAGCTTATTGATACTGACAACGAGGCAGTTCTCGCAAAGGGTAACTGTGAAAGAATCGGTCAGAACGGTGCTTTCATTGGTTTTAAAACACCCGACGGCAAAAAAATCAACCGCAAAACACAGATGCTTAATCACACTCAGGCTTTTGAGGCTGTTAAAAATGCACTCTTAGATCCCGAATACGGTGCAATCAGCGATTTGTCCGAGGTTTCCGCCGTAGGTCACAGAGTTGTGCAGGGCGGTGCGTACTTTGACAAGTCGGTGCTTGTAGATAACTCGGTAATCAACAAAATCAGAGAGCTTGCTCCTCTTGCACCTCTTCACAACCTTGCACACCTTCAGGGCATTGAGGCATGTACAAGAGTTTTCGGTCCGAAAGTTCCGCAGGTTGCGGTTTTTGATACTGCTTTTCACCAGACAATGCCCGAAAAAGCATTTATGTATGCAGTGCCTTACAAGTATTATGAAAAGTTCGGTGTAAGAAAGTACGGCTTTCACGGCACATCTCACCGTTATGTTTCCGAAAAAATGGCTGACCTTATGGGCAGAAAAAAGGAAGAGCTCAAGCTTATTACCTGTCACATCGGCAACGGTTCTTCAATCACAGCCGTAAAGGGCGGTAAGGTTATCGACACTACAATGGGACTTACTCCTCTCGGTGGTTTTATGATGGGTACCCGTTCAGGTTCACTTGATCCGTCTGTTATCACATTTATCGCTGAAAAAGAGCATCTCACTCCCGAGGAAATGTCAAAGATTCTCAACAAGGAATCGGGACTTTTGGGCATTTCGGGCGTTTCGTCTGACGACCGTGATGTTTGTGCAGCCGAAGCAGACGGCAATATGAGAGCTCACCTTGCCCACGAAATGCTTTACTACCAGATTGCAAAGTACATCGGCAGTTATTATGTAGCACTCGGCGGTTGTGACGGCATCGTATTCACGGCGGGTATCGGTGAAAACCAGCCTATGCTCCGTGAAAAGGTTTGCGACTATCTTGAATGCCTTGGCGTTAAGTTGGATAAGGAATTTAATAAGCAGGCCACATGCGGTGTTACAGGCACACTCTCAACTCCTGATTCGGCAATCAGAGTTGAACTCATTGCAACCGACGAAGAAATGGTTATTGCAAGAGATACAAGAGCCATTGTTGAGGCACTTTAATTGAAATAAATCTGCCACGCAGTAAATATTACATAGGAAAACAGGTTGTCATATGACAGCCTGTTTTTTGTTTATTGGTTATTTTATTGTACAATACGGCAAACCGCCGTTCCCCTTTCGTGTAGACAGTTTGCAATGTAAAAAACATATTATGCCCGAGCGTAATATTGTAATTGTTTTCACAATTTTGTATGGGCGGATAATATCCGCCCATATGGCTAAACCTACTGCAAAAACTACGAATCCGCAACCGTTCCGTCCGTCACGGTGTCGCTTGTGTCCCTGAATAAAAGTGTAATGCACCAGATTGCGGAAAGTCCGACAAGGATGTAAACAATACGGCTTATGATTCCTGTCTGTCCGCCACAAATCCACGCAACAAGATCAAACTGAAAAATGCCGACACTTCCCCAGTTGAGTCCGCCGATAATAAGAAGCGTCAATGCTATTTTATCGAGCATTCAAAGTCCTCCTTTGTATTTGCTGAAAATAGTATTGACGCAATTTTTCGTTTTATTCGTTTTATTTAAAATCAGAATTTAATTAACAATGCAAGGAGCAAAATCAGCACTCCGAGGAAAATTACCGCACCGCCGATCATTCTTGTGATTTTTACGGCTTTCCGAATTTTGAATTTTGAAATCATATTTTCCGTGGGAAACGGAAGAATAATGAGCATAGTTCCGAGAATCACACAGCTTGCAAGTGCGACGGTAAGACCGACCTCTCTTGCAAACGAGAGCATAAAAAGTCCGATTGGAATTCCGAACACACAAATCATATTGATTACCGCAAACAGCTTGCCGAAACGCTCGCCCTTTTCGTAAAATTTATTTGCTTTAATATGACACTCATCATCACAATACTGGTCAAAATACGATATCTGCTTACCGCAGAATTCACATTTTTTCATTGTCACACCTCGTTGTTTCATTTTAAATCGTTCACGAAATATTTTAACACACAAACCGACATATTTCAACTTGAATAAATGCACATTTTCGGGTGTATGCTTTGTTGAAAAAATTTTTGCAATGTGGTATGCTGAAAAGAGGTGATTTTATGGAGAGCTTTTTCGTTGCGCTTAATGCGGTTCTGCCGATGTTCATAATGCTTTTCATCGGTTTTCTTGTGAGAAAATTAAAAATTTTGCAGGACAGCTTTCTGCCTCAGCTTAACAAAATTGTTTTCAATGTATTTTTTCCTTTTCTGATGTTCAATAACATCTACGGCTCAGATTTTTCAAGCGTTTTCAGCCCGAAGCTGCTTGCCTTTGCGGTTATTGGCGTGTTCACGATTTACTTTTTATCAATCGGGTTTACACTCCTTGTTGAAAAGTCAAATTACAGCCGTGGTGCGATGATTCAGGCGATTTACCGCAGTAATTTTGTCCTTATGGGACTTCCGATTGCGGCGAATATTTTCGGTAAGGATAAGCTTGGTATGACCGCCGTTCTTGTTGCCGTAATTGTGCCGATTTACAATATGCTTGCCGTAATCACGCTTGAAATTTTCAGAGGGCAAAAGATAAATGTGCTGAAAATTTTAAAAGGTATTGCCAGAAATCCTCTGATTATCGGCTCTGCGCTCGGACTTTTGTCTGTTGCGTTCAATATAAGCCTTCCGGAAACAATTGACAAAACGGTTTCGGATATTGCGGCGGTTGCAACTCCGCTTGCGCTGATTGTACTCGGTGCGTCTGTCACATTTGACAGCATAAAAAGCTGTTCACGCAACCTCATAATCTGCATAATCGCAAGACTTGTTGTTGTGCCGGCACTTTGTCTGGGTACGGCGGCGCTTATAGGAATCAGAGGTGTTGACTTTGTGTCGCTTATCGGACTTTTTGCATCGCCGTGTGCGGTTTCGTCATTCACAATGGCTCAGCAAATGGACAGCGACTTCAAACTTGCAGGTACGGCGGTTGTGTTCACTTCGGTTTTAGCGTGTTTCACGATGTTTTTGTGGATTTTCATCTTCAGGCAGGCAGGTTTCTTTTGATAATCCGCACAAATTTCATACACATGATTTATTCAATGTGTAAAGTTAAACGATATTATTACTATCAATAACAAAAAATAGTATAACAGTCTTGACTTTTATTACTGTTAGTGTTAGAATACTCGCATAGGGTAACAGTTTGTAGGAAATAGCTTGAAATCCTGCAAGGTTAAACTGTTGCTTTATTAAACAGCTATTTCCTTCTTTTTTTATTATTTTGTGGGCATAAGAAAACGGAGTGCGTAATGCACTCCGTTTTCTTTTATACGAATTTTCTGAATGTAACAAAATAATTGCAACACCGTAGCATCCGCCCATACATTTAAACGCAACTTCTATATATACAAAAACAGTCGGGCAACAATGATTTGCATTTTGCAAACTGTCTGCCCGACCGCAATTTTCAATTTTCCATTTTCAACTTTCAATTTTAAAAAAACTTCCGCTCGGGCATAATATGTTTTTATTATTACATACTATCTTCCCGAACCGGGTGCAGCGACACGCTGCCGATCAATCTGTTTTTTGATTTTGTCAAAGGTTACACCGTATTTTTCGGCAATGTCTTTGGCATAGCTTACACCTTGAGGCGGAGCGATGAAAACCTTGAACGAACGCTGTCCGTTTTCGACACCTGTTACCAGACTTTCAACCTTGCTGTCGCCCTTTACGGTTGTGTTCACCTCATCAAGATTGCGAGCCAAATCGTGCATATGGGTATTAAAAATCGCCCTTGTGCCGAGATACCGCATTGATTTGACAACATCACGGGCTATGTACAAGCCCTCGGCAACATTGGTTGTTGCAAGGCTTTCGTTGAGCAAAAGCAGGCTGTAACGGCTTGCCGTGGAGAAAATTTCGGCAAGTCTTTTGCTTTCTTCACCGAGTCTGCCGAGGTCAACGGTATCGTTTTCATCGGCAGGAAAATGCGTAAAAATGCTGTCACATGGGCTGAATTTCATCTGCGTTGCAGGAACATATATTCCGTTCTGAGCAAGCAGAAACGCAAGTCCGACCGCCTGAGTAATCGTGGTTTTACCGCCACGGTTCGGACCTGTCAGAATGTAAATTCGCCTGTCATCGTTAAAATCAATATCGTTTGTGACAATATCCAAATTCTCACCGTTTGCCGATTTTATGCCGAGTTTAAGGTTGTAAACATCTTTCAAAAAACAGTTTCTTTCCTCTTTAGGAAGAACCTCTGCCTTGCACAGCGGAAGATTTTTCTTTTTCATCTTATCACAAAGCTCTGCAAAACGGATATAGAAAATGATTTCGGGCATAAGCGAAACGAACGAGTAGCCGTTGACATTGACATATCTGTTGAGCATTGATTTTATATCATTGACGATTCTGCGGAGAATATCGGTCACAACATTTTTGAGTGCATCAGACATAGGATCTGCGCCGGTCAGCGAGCTGTTCATAGTGCGGTTTACATCCTGTTGTGCGCCCACAACGAACTGTCCAAGTCCGAACTGAGAGGTTGACGGATTGGACGGATGAAAGCTTAAAAATCCCGAAACATCGTTGCCGTGGTGCAGTTCGCTGTCACGATTTGTAAACTTCATAAATCTTTTGAGGATACCGCTGTCGGTAAATTCTTTGTCATTGAGTGAGATTACACCCACACTCTTTGGGCGGAGCAAATCGTCAAGATTCACACCGAGGGTTATGCTCTTGAGCTTTTGAGCCTTTGCAAGCGTGTCAATTATATCCTTTTTCAGGTCGGGAAAGCCGCTGTCATTGTAGATTGCCTGAACATTTTTCTTTAGCTCGAGCAATCCCTCCGACCTTACATCAATCGTTTCAAGCGTATTTTTTATTCTTGTAATGCAATCGACATAGCCGTCCATTTCACGAAGTCGGTTTACAAGCTGCCATAAGGAAGATGCCTCGGTATCCTTTTGAAAGCGCTCAATTTCACGCAAATCGTTCAGCTTTACAAGGAGTGCAGATAGATCATCACGAAGTTTCGGAAAACGGAGAAAATCCTCAAAAACATCGCAACGATATTTTATAACTTCCTCGTCATCCGTAATATTTATCAACAGCTGTTTTATGCTGTTGCGTTCATACGGCTCTTTTGTAAGAGCGTCACATATAAAATCAACCGACAAATCATTCAGTGCCTCTTTGTTGAGAGTTCTGTAGGCTGCATTTGAATTTGTCGGGTGTAATAAGCTGAAATTTTCCATAATTCACCGCCGAAAAAATTTGCCGTATAACGGGTTTAAATGAATGATAGCACAAATTTTTTTCGTTTTCAATTGGCAATTTAAAAATTTGCACTTTATCCTCTTGTGTGATATTATAATTGTTGAGCAGAGACTCATAAATTTATAATTGCAGTCAGGGGGATTGACTTATGGATAAAAAAATGCTCGAAAGAATTAACGAGCTTGCAAAAAAGAAAAAGGAACAGGGACTTACCGAGGCTGAGCAAAAAGAGCAGAAAGAGTTATACAAAATTTATCTCGGCGAAATCCGCACCCAATTCAATGCAACACTTGACAATGTAAGCGTTGAGGAAAAGGACGGCACGGTAAGGCCGTTCAAAGAGGCATACAAAAAGCCGTATGACAAAAACTGATTTTGACATTCAGACAGAAGTCATGCGAAAATTTAATTACACAGTCAAACAAAAAAGCAGTTCCGCTTTTGGAACTGCTTTTATTTTATAAAGTTATTTAATTACTTGTATCTTCTTCCGCCCTTTGAGTTGTTCTTGGGAAGTTTGATTTCAGCAGTATCGTACTTACTGCGTCTTTCGGACTTTCTGCCTGAAGATGAGTAATCATCGGCATAGTCATCGTTACTGCTGTAACGCTGCGGCTGTGCAGATTTGCTCTTTGGAGCGTTACTTCTGCCGCCGACTGTGACTCTCTTCTTTTTGTTAAGGACAATCGAAATCACAAAGTATGCGATGCCGGCAACACCGAGAGCAAGAAGAACAATTGAAACATAGAACATCCAATGACCGTTGTCACCCTTGCTGTTATTGTTCTTGATGAAGCTAAAGTCATCACCGTCAGAACCCGCTGTGTCGGTATTTTTAAGATTTTTTGCGATATCAGACCAGTCGCCGCTTGAAAGAGTCTTTTCGTCAATGTTATCGTCAGACTTGATGAGCGACGCTGACGGAGCAGTATTTGACGGAGCAACATATGACTGACCGCCGCCTACATATGACGGCTCAGAGTAGTAGTAAGTCTGACTGCTGCTGTAGCTATTGTTATAATCGTTATTGTTGTTGTAGTCATAGCTGCTGTCGTAGCTATAGCTGCTGTCATATGACGAATCACTTGACGAATAGCCGGGATCTACATATGATGAATCGTCCGAAGAATCCGGATACACGGGGTCGGGCTGCGGCTGTGGCTCCGGCTCCGGCTCCGGTGATGGTTCCGGTTCGGGTTCGGGCTCGGGCTCCGGCTCTACGGGATCAACAATAACGCTTGAATCTCCGCCGGGATCAACCTCCTCACCGACTGCCGATACGGAAAAGCTCACAGCAGAAATGCTCAAAAGTGCCGTCAGAAAAATTGCGCAAAGCTTTGAATGTTTTTTCATAAAAGCTCCTTTCTTCAGAATAATCTGAAAGTGCGTCTGTTGTATGTCCGATATCAATTACTTTGAGCTTTTATCAGATGCGGTTGTTGTTGACGCCGCTGTTGTAGGCTCAACCGCAACGAAGAAGAGTTCGGGCTTGTACTTGTCAATAACCGAAGTGTTTTCTTCATACTTGAGTTTTTCTGCAAGACCTTCAATGTACTTTGAAAATTCGTCTGACTTCATTGACGCAAGTACACCGGCTCTGTTTGATTCGTTGCCGATATAGCTGTCAACATCCTTGCTGACGTCTTTCTTATAAACGAGATAGTAGATTGCGCTGTCGCCGCTGCCGACCTTGAGAGTTTCAGCCTTGCCTGTTTTAAGCTTGCCGATAGCCTCTTTAAGCTCCTTACCGATTGAGCTCTTGTCGAGAACTTCTACATTTGAAACAGAAGAATCTTTTTCCGAACCGCTTGACTTCTTGTATGATGCAATAACATCATCAAAAGAACCGCCCTTGTTAAGGTCATTCTTGTAACCGTTAAGCTGATCCTCAACCTTCTTGATTTCCTTGTCACTCATTGCAACATTCTTTGATGAACCTGCCTCATCTTTTGTTGATGTGTAAAGGTTCACGGGAAGATATGAGTAGTCCGTATAGTTTTCCTTGAAATACTTTGTAAGGTCGGCGTCGGAAACTTCCTTTGAACCGCCCTTGCCGTAAACTGCTTTGAAGAGAGCCTCATACTTTGTGTTGTAGAGAGTTGTGCAGTATGCAAAGCTGTCGAGTGAAACGCCGTACTTTTCATACTGCTTCTTCATCGGCATTACATAACCCTGTGACGCATACGGACCAACATTCCAGTATGTTTCAGCCTGACTTGTTGCGGAGTCAAGAGTTGCCTGACCGATGTTTACATTTTCCTTTTTAAGCTGTTCGTCAACTACGAGGTAGCTGAGGCACATTTTCTTAGCCTGATCTTTAATCCACTCTCTTGCAACCTGCTCGTTGCCGTCATCGTCCTTGATTTTTTCATCAAGCCACTTGTCCGATGTCGAATCATAATCGTCAAGCTTCTTGGCATAGCTCTCAGCCTGACTGTAAGCTGCATTGAGTGAGTAGATATAAACGCCGATGGCAAGCTCGTTATCGCTTGTCTTATACGACCATTCTTTGTTAAGAGTTGTGGGTGTACAACCTGCAATTGCAAAAACTGAGAACATCATAACAATTGCAAGTAAAAATGAACCGACCTTGATATTAGGCTTCATAGTTTTTTACCGTCCTTTTAAAAAATTAAATGCTGAGTGTCCTGCAAAACACACTTCCGCAGGATAATGTACCTTACGATTATACACAAAAAATTTGTCATTGTCTACATTTTTATAAAATTTTGTTGAGAATTTCCACCGAAAAACAGCATTTTTGTACTTTCGGGAGGTTTTTTCTTAACAAATTACGGCTTCGTACCGTTAAATTACCGCACATCGAAAATTTTGGTGAGGATTTCAAGCGGAGCAGCGCAGTTTTTGCACTCAACCGCAACACACGGTTTTGCTCCTGCAACAAGCTTTGCTTTTCCGCCCAAAGCGATGAGCAGATCGGCAACCTGCGGTGATTTAAGCTCGTTTACATAGAGCATAAGCATTGTGCCGTTCTGTCTGATTTCATACACACCCATTGAGTAAGCCTTGTTACGCACAAGGGCAATGTCGATAAGTCCGAGAACCGAGTTTGGAATCTTGCCGAATCTGTCCTGAAGCTCGTCAATAACATCATCTGCATCCTCATTACTGCGAATATCAGCAATTCTGCGGTAAACATCAAGACGGAGCGTAAGGCTTTCGACATAGCTTTCGGGAATGTGAGAGTCAACCGAAATGTCAATAAGACAGTCAAGATCCTTGGCAGTATTTTTCTCGCCCTTTTCCTCACTTACTGCCTCATCAAGAAGCTTGAGATACATATCGTAACCGACCGACTCCATATGACCGTGCTGCTGTGCGCCCATAATATTGCCCGCACCTCGCAGTTCAAGGTCACGCATTGCAATGCGGAAGCCGCTGCCGAATTCTGTAAATTCCCTGATTGCGGCAAGCCTTTTCTGCTGAATCTCCGTGAGGACCTTGTTCCGTCTGAAGGTAAAGTAGGCATATGCCCTTCGTGAACTTCTGCCCACACGGCCTCTGAGCTGATGAAGCTGTGAAAGCCCCATACAGTCGGCATTTTCTATAATAAGGGTGTTGGCATTCGGCAAATCGACACCCGTTTCGATAATTGTCGTGCAGACAAGCACATCAATCTCCTGTTCAAGCATCTGCCGCCAAACCTCGCTGAGCTCACCCTCTTTCATTTTGCCGTGACCGATTGCAATTTTCGCCTCTGGAATTGCTTCCCGTATTTTTGCGGCACATGAAGAAATTGTTTCAACATTGTTATGAAGGTAGAACACCTGACCGCCGCGGCGAAGCTCACGGCGGATTGCCTCGTTGATAACCGCATCATCGTGTTCAAGCACATAGGTCTGAACAGGCTGACGGTTTGTCGGCGCTTCTTCGATAACGCTCATATCACGCAGACCGCTCATTGCCATATTGAGGGTTCTCGGAATAGGAGTAGCCGAAAGCGTAAGCACATCTACATTTTTGCACAGTTCCTTGAATCTTTCTTTTTGAGCAACACCGAAACGCTGTTCCTCGTCTATGATTGCAAGTCCGAGGTCACGGAATTCAACATCCTTCTGCACAAGTCTGTGAGTTCCGACGATTATATCAATTTCTCCTCGCTTTAGCTTTTGGAGAATTTCTTTCTGCTGTTTTGCGGTACGGAATCTTGAAAGCAGTTCCACACGAACGGGATAGCCCTCGAAACGCTTGATTACCGTCTGATAATGCTGCCATGCGAGAATTGTTGTGGGGCAGAGCAATGCGCATTGCTTTGAATCTGCAATACACTTAAAAGCGGCACGGAGTGCAACCTCTGTTTTGCCGAATCCGACATCACCGCAGAGAAGTCTGTCCATCGGCGACGAACGCATCATGTCATGCTTGATTTCCTCACAACAACGCAGCTGGTCGGGAGTTTCGTCATATTCAAAGCTGAGTTCAAAATCTCTCTGCCACTCGTTATCTGCCGAAAAGGCATAGCCCTTGGCTTTCATACGCTGTGAGTAAAGCTCAATAAGCTCCTTGGCAATGTCCTTGACAGAGGTTTTAACCCTTGCCTTTGCCTTTTGCCAGTCGCCCGAACCGAGTCGGCTAAGCTTAACCCTTGAATCCTCTTTCGGACCTATATATTTTGCAACCATATCAAGCTGTGTGACAGGCACATAAAGCACATCGCCCTTTGCGTAGTCAATCTTGATATAGTCCTTTATAACTCCGTGAGTATCAATTTTTCTTATACCGCCGAACACACCGATACCGTGAACATTGTGTACAACATAATCGCCCGGAGTAAGCTCGGAAAGGCTGTAAATTTCCTGTCCCGTCTTTTTCTTCTTCTTTTTGGACTTTTCGGGACGGTATGAAACCTGACTGTAAGTTATTGCAAAAAACTTTTGTGACGGATACTCAAAGCCTGCACTCAAAGCGCCCTGCATAACAAGCAGTTCGCCCTTTGAAATCTTATCCGCACCCTCGCTGTAAACAGCCTTTATGCCGTCTGCGTTAAAGGTGTCGCAAAGATTTTTGGCGGCTCTTTCCGTTCCCGCAAAGATAACGCCCCTGCTTTCGGGGGTGAAAAGTCCGTCAACATCTTCTTTTAGCTGTTTATACGAACCGCCCCATGCCGAGAGCTGTTTTGTTGAAAAGCTGATGATTTCCGACAGCTTGATAGGCATACTTCCGTGAACAAAGTTTTCAAGCACGATTGTTCCGTGACTTTGCAAAAACTCGGTACATTCGTTGAATGTGAGCGCAAAGCGGTCAAAACCTCTGCAAAGAGTTCCGTCTTCAAAGCCTTGCATAAGGGTTTCATTGCTGATAAAGTCCATTGACTTTCCCCGTTCCTGAATTGCAGTAAATTCAGACGCAAAAACGAGGGTATTTCTGTCGAGATAATCAAAAAGCGACTCGGGTTTATCGTAAATCTGATTGATAAATTTGTCCGCATTGGCAATCATTGCACCGCTGCGGATAAGCTCTGCCTCGGAGAAAAGTTTTTCCTTGGCCTTTGCGCTGTTCTTGGAACGGAGGAGCTTTGCCTTGTGTTCAATTTTATCTGCAAGGGCGGATCTGTCCTCAATTACTATTTCGGTTGAGGGCGAAAGCGTAATTTTGTCAGCCTTTTTAAATCTTCTCTGAGTTTCAATGTCAAAATAGCTGAGGTCGGTAATTTCATCGCCCCAAAATTCACATCTCACGGGATAGTCGCTGTCGGGCATAAAGAAGTCGAGGATACCGCCCCTGAGTGAAAACTGACCGCTGCCCTCTACCGCATCAAAGCGTTCGTATCCGAGCAGAGTAAGTGCCTTTGTCGCCTTTTCAAGCGAGAGTTCCCTGCCCTCTTCAAATTCAATAACCGACTGTTCAAGCACATTTCTCGGAACGGTAAGCTGTGCCGCCGCGTCAACGCACGCAATTGCAACATCACATTCGTGGTTGAGAAGCTTGAGCAAAACTTTAAGTCTTGCGTGCTCGTACTCGTGCGAACGGCTTTGAAAGTCAAGAAAGTTGAAGTCACGCACAGGATAAACATAGGCACGCAGTCCCATACACGAAAGGTCGTTGCACAAAGTTTGCGCCTCTTTTTCATCGGAGGCAAGACAAAATGCCGTGACGCCCTTGAGGCGGCACAGCGCATAGATGATATTTGATTTGTTGATTGTTGAAAGTCCCGAAGCACAGACCGTTCTGCCCGGCTTGACATTCTTTTCAAGTGTTTTGAAAACGGGCGAGTCTTTCAGAACATCAACAAGAAAGTTGAGATTATTCATTTCTTTGTCCCTTTTCAGTTGAACAAATTCATAGCACGGTCGGTTTTGCCGTCAATAATCAGCTCGATTGCTTTTTCGGCATTGTCAAAAATTTCATCAAGCTTTTTCATTTCATCTGGAGTGAACTTTGAAAGCACCCAGTCGGCAAGGTCCCAGTCGGGATTTGGTTTTGCACCTATGCCAACCTTGATGCGCGGAAACTTGTCACTGCCGCTGAGATATATTATACTGCGCATTCCTCTTTGACCGCCGTCACTGCCCTTTGAACGGATACGCATTTTTCCGACATCAAGCGAAATGTCATCAAAAATTACAATGACATTTTCGGGAGGAATTTTGTAGAAGTTCATCGCCTCAACAACTGCCTGACCGCTGTTGTTCATATATGTTGTGGGTTTCATCAGCATAACTTTTGCGCCGTTTACAGTGCAAGTGCCGATAAAGCTTTTGTATTTTATCCTGTTTACCTCACAACCGAGCTTGTCGGCGATGCTGTCAATTGCAAGCCAGCCTGCGTTGTGACGGGTGTTTTCGTATTTTCTGTCGGGATTGCCGAGTCCGACTACAATGTACTCAACCGACCCCGTTGATTTGTTTTTTCCGAACATATCAGTTTCCCTCTTATTTATATTATATGTATTCTGAAATTTAAATTAACCTTTTCCGAAGCTTACAACAACCCAGTCATCGTTGCCGAGATGATAAGGATTTCCGCAATACGGGCAGTTGCGTTCTCTTGTTGCATCAAAGCTTGCGCCACAGCTTTTACAGGTTACTTTTTTCATTGTGAAAACTCCGTCATCCATGGCGTTCACACTTCTGCAAACGGTAAGCCTGAACTTTTCGTTTTTAACCCTAAATGAAGAATTTTTGTTTTTCACGGTTGTTGCGTAAACGGTCATATCAACATAGCAACAGCCGTTTGTGACATTGAATGAATTAAGCTTTGACACACCTCTGTACTTGATATCAACAATATCTCCGAAAGGATTTTCCGTCGGAGCGCCCTCATAAACTGCGAGGTTTGTGTAATCATCGCTGAAAATCATAATTTTGAGCAAAGCAAGCACCTTGCCGATAAAGTATTCATATGAGAAGTTGGGATTAACCTCTTTCATAAGCCACGGAAGTCTTTTCTGACAATTGAAGTGAGGACCTATCATCGGTATGCTTTTTGCCGCACCGACAAAAAGTCCGAAAAGCGTTTTTAATGCCCATGCAAGGTACCCCGCCAAAAGTCCGCCGAGAAGTACGGGGATTGCTCTTATGCCGATTTCATAGACCATATTTGCGGTTGCGGGATCAAAGGTTCCGTCTTTTACAACCGTCCATACCGTAAATGCCGCAACGGCGGCAATTCCGCCGAGAAGGTACGGAGCAAGCACTTTTTTCGTTGACTTGTTCGCAAGCGAATAGGTTTTTACAAAGTAGAAGTTTGTAACCTTCGGGAACAAATCGTCCATAATAAAGCAAGTTCCGCAGTTTTTACAACCGTTGAGAAGTTCTCTTACACTGCTTACCGCACCGCAGTTCGGACACGAACACGCAACCTCGGAATTTCGGTTTTCAAGCCTTGTAATCATTGTGTAAAAGAAAAATCTGTCCTTGATTTTTTTCTTTTTCTTTCCGTCTTTAAAGTATTTCTCCGTAACCTCATATGTCTTTGACGCAATGTTACTCTTACATTCGCCCATATCGTAGGCAGTACAAGCATTTATGGGGACTTCATTCTTCACCGTTTCCTTATCGGTAAAAGCGGTCTGAATCTTTACACCCTTTTCGTCAAGTCTTTTCTTTTGCAGGTCAAGCGCAAAGTCAAGGTCGATTGACGCAATATCCGGATTTTTGCCCTCATTGCACCACACTTCGTACTCATCGACAAAGCGGTTCATTATTTTGTTATCTGAATCGGAGCCGTAAACTATACCAAACAAAATTAAATCACCCTCACATATTGTACCGTTTTATTACTGAAAATTTTGCAGTAAAACAGCGAAATGGCGGGTTAGTTAAAACCCGCCTCAATTTATATGATTAAATTGCCTGTTGTTCGCCTATCATCCGAAAGCAGCTGTGAACGGCTTGTCATTGTAAATTCTTGCGATAGCCTCTGCAAATGTAGGAGCAACAGGAAGAATTGTGAACTTGTCAATCATCTTTTCCTTCGGAACAGGAATTGTGTCAAGAAGAACAACTTCTTTGATTGCGCTGTTCTGGATTCTCTCGATTGCAGGACCGGAAAGAACTGCATGAGTAGCGCAAGCGTAAACCTCTGTTGCACCGCCCTTTTCAACAATAGCGTTAGCGGCATTGCAGAGAGTACCTGCTGTGTCAATCATATCGTCAACAAGGATAACCTTCTTACCCTTTGCGTCACCGATGATGTTCATAACTTCACAAACATTAGCCTTTGGTCTTCTCTTGTCGATAATAGCAAGACCTGTGCCGATTTTTGATGCAAAGTTTCTTGAACGGGTTACAGAACCGAGGTCAGGAGAAACAACGATATAATCATCATTTTTGCCGCCGATTTTCTCTCTCATATGGTTTGCGAGAAGTGATGCGCCCTGAAGATGGTCAACAGGAATATTGAAGAAGCCCTGAATCTGATTTGCGTGAAGATCCATTGTAAGCACACGGTCAGCACCTGCACAGGTGATGATGTCTGCACAAAGCTTAGCCGAGATCGGATCTCTTGCCTTAGCTTTTCTGTCCTGTCTTGCATAACCGAAGTATGGCATAACAACTGTGATTCTTGCAGCAGACGCACGCTTCATGGCATCAATCATTATGAGCATTTCCATAAGATTGTCGTTGACGGGAGCGCAGGTTGACTGAACAATAAAGCAGTCGCTGCCACGAACAGATTCGTGAAGAGAAACAGAGATTTCGCCGTCTGAGAACTGTGTACAGTCACTCTTACCAAGCGGCAGACCAAGACAGCCTGCAATTCCCTGAGCTACATCAACATTTGAACTGCCGGTGAAAATTTTAATGTCCTTACCGTGAAAATTCATTGCAATAACTCCTTTGAATTTTAATGTGTGTAGTATATGTTTACCAATGATTAACCGAACAATCAGCAGCTATAACCCTTTGCCCTTGCAATTTCGTTAAGCTGTTCAAGCTGAGCCGGATCATTTGCACCCAGAACCGTATCACTGCACTGAGCCGTGAATGCTCCGACCTTTCTTCCGTCCTCAAGCAAAAGCTTGATTGCGTCGGGAAGATAATATTCCTTTGCGCTGTTATCCGACTTGATTCTGTCGAGAACCGAAAGAAGAAGCTGACAGTCAAACCAGAATCCGCCCGAGTTTACCTCATTTATTTTGAGAGTTTCCTCATCGGCGTCTTTCTGCTCAACAATTGCACGCAGATTTCCGTTTTCGTCACGGACAATCCTGCCGTAACCTGTCGGATCGTCAACCCTTGCGGAAATAACCGTTGCGGCACAATCGTTCTCAATATGAGCCTTCAGGGAATCCTCAATAGTCTTGCTGTCCATAAACGGAGCATCGCCGTTGAGAATAACAACATTGCCGCTGTGCTTTTTAAGAAAATCCTTTGCCATCATCACAGCGTGGCCTGTTCCGAGTCTTTCAGCCTGAAACACGCTTTCAACGGAAAAATCGAGAGTTGAAAGATACTCCTCAATACACTCTTTTTTAAAGCCCTTGACCACACAGATGTCGTCAATGCCGGCTTTTCTTAAAGCCGACATAACCCAACAGAGCATCGGCTTGCCGAGTACCTCCGACAATGTTTTCGGCTTGTCGGATTTCATTCTTTTGCCCTCGCCGCCTGCGAGGATAACGGCACAATTCTTCATTTTTTCTCCTTTTATCTGTGACAAAACAACAAAGATGCAGACAGTCCTGTCACAAGACACTCGTTCATACCATAATATTATCTCACAAAAATCACAAATTTCAAGAGAAAAATACAAAAATCGGGCAAAAAAAGGCATTTTAAACGATTTATACAATATTGTCGAAAATAAAACCTGTTTTTTATAAGAAAAAAGTTTGAAAAAAATATAGCTATTTTGACCAAAGTTTGTTATAATATTCGATAGGCTTATACAAGCAGGCAGGTTTTACCAAGGGGTAAGTCTGCCACAGCCGTATATCTTAATTTATTTTTAGGAGGATTACCAGTTATGGCAAACAAATGGGTTTACCTTTTTACAGAAGGTAATGCTAACATGCGTGAACTCCTCGGCGGTAAGGGTGCCAACCTTGCAGAAATGACAGGTCTTGGACTTCCTGTACCACAGGGCTTCACAATTACAACAGAAGCTTGTACTCAGTATTATGAGGACGGCAGAGAAATCAACGCTGAAATTCAGGGTCAGATCAACGAGTACATCGAGAAGATGGAAGAGATCACAGGCAAGAAGTTCGGCGACAAGGAGAACCCCCTCCTCGTTTCAGTTCGTTCAGGTGCTCGTGCTTCAATGCCGGGTATGATGGATACAATCCTTAACCTCGGTCTTAACGAAGATGTTGTTGAAGTTATCGCTAAGAAGTCAAACAACCCTCGTTGGGCTTGGGACTGCTACAGAAGATTCATTCAGATGTATTCCGACGTAGTTATGGAAGTAGGTAAGAAATATTTTGAAGAGCTCATCGACAAGATGAAGGCTGAGAGAGGCGTTACTTATGACGTAGAGCTTACAGCTGACGATCTTAAGGAGCTTGCAGGCCAGTTTAAGGCTGAATACAAAGAGAAAATCGGTCAGGACTTCCCTGACGATCCTAAGGAACAGCTCATGGGCGCAGTTAAGGCTGTATTCCGTTCATGGGACAACCCTCGTGCAAACGTTTACCGTCGTGACAACGATATCCCTTATTCATGGGGTACTGCCGTTAACGTACAGTCAATGGCATTCGGTAACATGGGTGACGATTGCGGTACAGGTGTTGCATTTACAAGAGATCCTGCTACAGGTGAGAAGAAGCTCATGGGTGAGTTCCTCATCAACGCACAGGGCGAAGACGTAGTTGCAGGTGTTCGTACTCCTATGCCAATTGCTAAGATGGCTGAAGAGTTCCCGGAAGCTTTCGAGCAGTTCCAGAATGTTTGTCAGACACTCGAAAACCACTACAGAGATATGCAGGACATGGAGTTCACTGTTGAAAACAAGAAGCTCTATATGCTCCAGACAAGAAACGGTAAGAGAACAGCTCAGGCTGCTCTTAAAATTGCTTGTGACCTCGTTGACGAGGGCATGAGAACAGAAGAAGAAGCTGTTGCAATGATCGATCCTCGTAACCTTGACACACTTCTTCACCCACAGTTCGATGCTGCTGCTCTTAAGGCTGCTACACCAATCGGTAAGGGCCTCGGCGCTTCTCCTGGTGCTGCTTGCGGTAAGATCGTATTCACAGCCGAAGATGCTGAAAACTGGAACGCTAAGGGCGAAAAGGTTGTTCTCGTTCGTCTTGAAACTTCACCTGAGGACATCACAGGTATGAAGGCTTCACAGGGTATCCTCACAGTTCGTGGCGGTATGACATCACACGCTGCCGTTGTTGCTCGTGGTATGGGTACATGCTGCGTATCTGGTTGCGGTGACATCGCAATGGACGAAGCTAACAAGAAGTTCACACTCGCAGGCAAGGAATTCCACGAGGGTGACTACATTTCAATCGACGGTTCTACAGGTAACATCTACGACGGCGTTATCCCAACAGTTGACGCTACAATCGCAGGTGAGTTTGGCAGAATCATGGCTTGGGCTGACAAGTACAGAACTCTTAAGGTTAGAACAAACGCTGATACACCTGCTGATGCTAAGAAGGCTCGTGAGCTCGGTGCTGAAGGTATCGGTCTTTGCCGTACAGAGCATATGTTCTTTGAAGAGGACAGAATCGCTGCATTCAGAGAGATGATCTGCTCAGATACAGTTGAAGAAAGAGAAGCTGCTCTTAACAAGATTCTTCCTTATCAGCAGGGCGACTTTGAGGCTCTTTATGAGGCACTCGAAGGCAATCCTGTAACAATCAGATTCCTTGATCCGCCGCTTCACGAGTTCGTTCCTACAGAGGAAGCTGACATCGAGAAGCTCGCAGCTGCTCAGGGTAAGAGCGTTGAAGACATTAAGACAATCATCGCTTCACTCCACGAGTTCAACCCAATGATGGGTCACCGTGGTTGCCGTCTTGCAGTAACATATCCTGAAATTGCAAAGATGCAGACAAAGGCAGTTATCCGTGCTGCTATCAATGTTCAGAAGGCACACGCAGACTGGACAGTTGAGCCTGAAATCATGATTCCGCTCGTATGCGATGTTAAGGAACTCAAGTTCGTTAAGAAGGTTGTTGTTGAAACAGCTGACGCTGAAATCGCTGCTGCAGGCATCGACCTCAAGTACGAAGTTGGTACAATGATCGAAATCCCAAGAGCTGCTCTTACAGCTGATGAGATTGCTACGGAAGCTGACTTCTTCTGCTTCGGTACTAACGACCTTACACAGATGACATACGGCTTCTCAAGAGATGACGCAGGTAAGTTCCTCAACGCTTACTATGATGCTAAGATCTTCGAGAACGATCCATTCGCTAAGCTTGACCAGACAGGCGTTGGCAAGCTCATGGAAACAGCTATCAAACTCGGTAAGCCTGTAAACAACAAGCTCCATGTTGGTATCTGCGGTGAGCACGGCGGCGACCCATCTTCTGTTGAGTTCTGCCACAAGATCGGTCTTGACTATGTATCATGTTCACCGTTCCGTGTTCCGATTGCTCGTCTTGCTGCTGCTCAGGCTGCTATCGCAAACAAGTAATTCCGCACCGGATGTATTGACAGGTAACTTAATACAAGTTTAATCCTGATATAAAATCAGAGGCTGTGAAGAAATGAAGTTTAAGACTTCATTCTTCGCAGCCTCTTTCAATTTTGGTAAAACTTTTGTGAAATAAATTACAAATTAAAGGCAAGGTGAATATCACAGCTTTTTTCTGTCTTGCATTTGCAATGCATTTTTAGCTGATTTTCGTGTATTTCAGCGTATTTTAACACACAAAAGATATAAAAAAAACCGCACTAAAAAGCTCTAAAATGGCTTCTTAGTGCGGTTTTTCTTTGGTGCGCCAACAGGGACTCGAACCCCGGACCGACCGGTTATGAGCCGGTTGCT
>ENA-UONW01000776-UONW01000776.1-human-gut-metagenome-genome-assembly--contig:-CS52-NODE-776-length-45011-cov-6.019597_pt1 | contig 45011 bp, 65 predicted proteins | sample MGYA00242463_ERZ724010 | MGnify/ENA metagenome assembly ERZ724010 | reverse complement strand
AGGGAAATTATTTGTTGTATATTCAATAAAATGTGTTTCATCTTTTATTTCTATTTTTAATAGATCTGTTCTCCATTTATAATTTGAATTATCTGTAATAATATCCCACAATTTATTTTTATCACAAGAAAATTGTTTTTTTATATTTGATTTAATCATAAATACCTCCAGAACTTATATTTTAATTATTTTACAATAAATCTATAAATCGTATAAGTAACCTATATAATCCAAAAATATGTCAGTAATAAACAATACCTTAGTTTCTCCAAAATTCTATTAATAACTTTGATAATTCATTTGGATTTTCTTCGTTTACAATATGTGCTGAATTTTCAATAATTTTCATTGTTGCATTTCTAATATTTTCCGATAAATAATGTGCTGACTTAATATTAACATTATCTTTTTCTCCACACAACACTAATGTAGAACATTTAATATATGAAACTTTTGATTTAATATCTAAATTATACATAGAGTTTGTTAAATTAATAAAATTATTTTTGGAAATTCCCATACTATCAAAAGTCTTTTTTGGTATAAACTTAAATATAAAATTCTGTAATTTCAACATTTTCTTTGGTATCTCATAAGGTGTTCCAATTAAAACTATTGAATTTATTTTTTCTGGATGTTCTATTGCATAATCAATAGCTAATATACCACCTAAAGATAAACCACATAAATTTATCTTATCTTTGAAAGAATCACAATAGTCTGCAAATGTTCTATATATATTTTCATAATTGATTTGATAATTTTTTGCTAAATTAAATAAATTAGGATTGCTCACCTCTATATTACTTTTATTTAATTCTTCTATAACTTTATCCCAACTTTGCTCTGTTTGTCCTAATCCATGTACTAAAATATTAGTCATTTATTGCTACTCCTATAAAATTATTTTTAATATTCTCTTTCTTTTTTTATATTTTTAATCCATTAAGAAATCAAATATATTCATTCCTGCTGTTGTTTCTGATTTATACATTTCTGTGTATCCACATTTAGTACAACTTATCGTAATAAACTTTTTATTTTGCACATCAAAAACCTTTGCAAAATTTCCTCCTGTTGCTTGAAATTGATCTTTTTCATATTCTTCATTACCACATTTAATACATTTCCATTTTTCCATATTTATCATCCTTTCTTATAATTCAAAAATATTAGCTTTTAATACCAGTCTTGATATTCTAATTTTATCATCTAAAGGTATTTCCCACATACTTCCTACAATACTTCTTTTAAATTTATACTCTTTTGTTGGTTCTCCTATTAGCTTATTTAATTGTTTTTGTAATCCTACTTTATTCGTATAAATCGAAATCATTTTTTCAGAATATAGTACATTTATTGTTGTTTCTGTTTCACTTTTATTTGGTTCTTTATATGTTTTGCTCATAACATTCCCCTATTCTTACTTTTCTTGTTTATTTTTCTTTTGTGAATGTTATTAGTTGACTTTAATACAATATATCACTAAATTTTCTACTATATTTATCTATTTCATTTGTACTTTGACTCATTATAAAGTCTGTTACTTTTATTCTTAATCTCTCAACTTCTTCTTTTGTATAATTTCTTTCTTCTACTTTTACTCCAGCTTCATTAAATAAATTTATATCTTTGCTTGAAAATTTCATTGTCATATCCTCTTTTCTATTTTATTGTTTCATTAAAATTATACCTTTTATTTCTGGATGCAATAGCTTTATAAAATCTGTTGCATCTTGTTTTGTTCCTACTACACTTCCATAATGTGTTGGTATTGCTATTTTAGGTTTTATCTCATTTATTAACATTGCTGCTTCTTTAAAATCCATTGTATAAGTTCCACCTACTGGCACAAATGTAACATCACATTTTACCTTTCTATTTTCTTCTGTAATGTCTGTATCTCCTGCAATGTAATATTTAATTCCTTGTATCTCTATTATATAACCTACCCATCCATTTTCTTTTGGGTGGAATTGTTTATTAGTATTATAAGCTGGTATAGCTTCAAATTTTATACCTAATTCCATATCAACATCATAAGGTTCTACAGTAATTATATTATCTTGTCTAAATCCTTTCCTTAATAATTTTGTAAGCAGTTCTTCTGGCGCTACTATAACTGTGTCTTGTTTTTTTACTTTATCTATATCTTCTTCTGAATAGTGATCATAATGATCATGCGTTATAAATATTAAATCAGCATCATTATAATTTTTATCTATTCTAAATGGATCTATATATATTACTTTTTCTTTATTTATTCTTATACTACTATGGCATAATACTTCTATTCCTTCTAACATCTTAATTCCTCCATTTTTCATTTTACTAGAATTATATCATAAATTTTAAAAAAAAGCACAAAAAAAGCACAAAAAAAGCCAAAGTAATCTATATTTTTATTATAAATTTCTTTGGCTTTTAATATTATTTAATTATTTTAATATCCTGTTCTTGGTAACTTCTTTATTTCTAATTTTTTGCCATATGATATAGTAGGCCATTCTGCTTTATCTTCTAATTCGTGTTCTTTATAATTTCCTGTTAAATTAGTATAATTTATCCATCTATCTTCTGGTTGTACTGTTGGTAACACTTTTGCGAATATAAATGGTTTTTCTACTGCTTCAAAACCTGGCATTACTGTTCCAAATTCAACTTTAAAATCTGTAATAAATTCATCTTCTGCTAATTCTACTTTTGTAAAATCTATATAATTATTTTTTTGAGTATTATATGTTCCATATTCTTTATAATCTTCTGATTTATTTGTTTTGTATTTCACTATATAATCTAAATCTTCATTATATGTTCCTGTAAATAATTTTGTAATTCTTACATAATTATATGGTAAATTATCTGACCATGTAAAATTATCCAATGAAACATTTGATGTATTTTTTAAACTATTAAATCCATATTTTATTTCATCATTTGGTTGTGCTTGAATAATACCATTTTTATCAATATCTAGTCCTATATCAACACTTGTATTTTCTATTGTAATAGAAACTGTTTTCATATGTTCTTCTATCTCTATTTCATATTTTTCTGTATTCAAAAGGTAATTGTCAGAGCCACTATTGATTTCTTTTATATAGTATTTTCCTTTTTCAAGTAATTTACTTGTTCCAATTCCTTTTTCTATTGTGATAGTATCTACAAGTTCATCTTTTTCATTATATATTTCAAATATTGCTCCGTCTAATTTTGTTCCTTTGGTTTCTCCTGTTAGTTTATTGTCATCTGCAGATATTTTTGTTATTTCAATTTTTCCTTTAATTTTCTCATTTTCAAATTGAATATCTGTTATTTGGTTCTGTGTTAATGTTACTGTTTGTGGTTCTTCATTTAATACATAGGTTTCCAAAGTTTTTGATTCTTGCACAATATATTTTTGGTCGATTGGCAATCTTTTACTTATTGCCTCTCCATTTTTATCTGTTTTCAAGTTATCTACTACATTTCCTTTTTCATCATACACTTTAAATTCTACATTTTCAAGTTTTATTTCATTGTTATCTAAGTCTACCTTAATTACTTTGATTTGTCCTTTTTTCTTTTCATTTGTGAAAGTAATATCTGTAATTTGGTCTTCTTTCAATGTTACTATTTGTGGTTCTTCATTTAATACATAAGTATTTCCTGTCTTTGTTTCTTTTACAGTATATTTTTGATCAATTGGCAATCTTTTGCTTACTGCCTCCCCATTTTGGTCTGTTTTTAATTTATCTACTACATTTTCTTTTTCATCATATACTTCAAATTCTACATCTTTTAATTTTATTTCGTTATTATCTAAATCTACTTTTATAACCTTAATTTGACCTTTTTTCTTTTCATTTGTAAATATTATATCTTTTATTTGATTTGCCTCTAATTTTACTGTTTGTGGAGTTGTATTTAATTTATAATTTTGTAAAGTTTCTGTTTCTTGTAATGTTAATTTTTCAAAATCTCTAACTGGGTATTTAGATGTTATGGCTTCTCCTTCATCATTTGTTATGATTGTTTCTAATACATTTTTATTTTCATCTAAAACATTGAATTTAACACCTTTTAACTTTACTTCATTATTGTCTAAATCTACTTTTATAACTCTAACTTGAGCCTTTTTCAATTCATTTTCAATAGTTGATTCTTTTGTTTTATCCCATTCTACTTTTATTTCTGTATCTCCTGCTAAGTTATACCATTTATTTGTGTTTTTCTCAATCCATTTATAATTTCCAGTTCTTAGGTTTTCTACATAAATTTCTCCGATTTACATCAGTTCTGTATGTTCCTATTACTTTCTTAAACTCTTCACTATATAAATCAAATTCTACATTTCCTAATGAAATTTTATGGTTGTCTTTATCTACTTTATACACTTTTAAATTGCCTGTTTTATGTTTATTCTCTAAAGTTACTTCTGTTACTTTATTATAAGTTGCTTTTATATTTACACTTTCTTGTGATATTACATAATCATCATTACTTTTTATTTCTTTTAAAATATAATTATTTTGATATAACTCATAAAATGTTAAATTTCCTGTACTATCTGTTGTTGCTCTACCAATAACTGTTCCATCTTCTTTTGTTAATTCATAAGTAGTGTCTTTTATTGGTTGTTTCGTTTCTGCATCAATTTTTTTGATTTTTATGCTTGCAGTATTTGCTTTTAATGTTAAATTTGTTGTTGAACTCGTTAATGCTATTGGATCTCCTGTTACTGCATAATCTTGTAAAGATGAATCATAACTTGTAGCATAAAATACTGCATAAGATTTTGAATTAACATCTACTCTTAATTTTCCATCAATATCTCGTGTTTCAACTATATTTTTTGGTATCCTTACTTGGAATGTTTCTCCATTTCCAAAAGTATTTTGTTCTGTTCCTGCAGTATTTGTTATTTTAGTTCCTTCTGGGAAGTTAGTATTTGCTATTTCATAACTAGAAATATCTACATTTGAACTTACTGTGTAATTTTGAATATAGTAATCCCCACTTAATACCATATTACCTGATTTATTCATATTTGCTACTGGTGTTCTATAAGTAGCAGTTCCGTTCTCCCCTTCATTTACTAATCTATGAATTAAGTCCACTATTTGTTGCCCTTCACTATCTGTTGCATAAAAACCATTTACATTTGATTGTCCTAATACACAATATACTGCCATTTTAGTTGCTTGATAAGCATATCTCCAATCACTTACTCCTAAACTTTCTGGAGAATTATATGGGTAACCTGCTCTTACTACTCTCCATACTTTATTATAGGTTACTTGGTCTGATAAAATTTCTGTTAATGTAACACTATAATCTCTGTTTTCATCAACACCTGGTCTATCTACATTTAAACAATAAGCTGGATAAAAATTTCCATTTTCATGATATCCAGCCAAACTTGTTACTACATATCCACCACTTGGTAAAGAATGACTTTTTAAATGATATGGTACTTTTCCTATACTTGTTAGTCCAATATTATCTCCAATATTATGTGCTGCTAAGCTTGTTCCTATTGGTAATACATTTGTCATTATTATTATTGCTAATAAAAATGTTGCTACAATTTTGTTTTTTGACTTTGTCATTTTTCTACATACCTCCTTAAATTTAAAAATAAATATAAAAAAGAAACTAGCTTTAAAAGGGGGAAATTTGCTAGTTTCTTTTCATACTTATATTTTTTGATATTAGAATATTATCACTTTCCATTTTATACGTCAATGAATGTTTTTTGAAAGTATTTTGAAATTATTGTACTTTTATATATGACCTATATTGAAATATTGTTTCTGTTCCTTCTGCTGTTATATGGTATTCCGCTTCTGCATAATAGTATATAGTAAAATCTTCGCTATTGAAAACTTTATTTTCCACATTAGTTTTATTTGCTGTAAAACTTTGTGTACTTCCTACAATAGAACTACTAGGTATTACTTTTACATTGGTATATCCAAATTCTTTTATACAAGTATCTATTAGTCCTTTTAATTTATTCATTTCACTATCACTTTTGATATATGCTTTGTATCCACCATTTAAAGCATTTTCATAACGACTATATTTTGATAGATCTATTTTTTTAATTTCTTTTTTAGGTTCTGGGTCCTTTGTTTCTTCTTTTGTATTTATTGGTGTTTGTTGTATATTAGATTTTGCATTATCTTGGTTATTTGTCTTTGGTTGTTCTACTTTTATTTTTTCATTTGTACTTTGTTTTGTAGCCATTTGACTATCTTTTTCTTTTGTTTCTTGTGCTATTTGTATAGCTGTTTCTTCTTTTGCTTCTAATTTTTCTTTTTCATTCGTATTTTCTATATCTTTATCTTCTGTTTCTTCTAAGTTTTCTTCTTTTGTTTCTAAATTATTTTCTTCTGTTTTTTTCTCTAATTTTTCTTCTGTATTAATGTCATTTGTGGTAGCTATATTTGCTGTTTTCATTTGTGATGTTTTATAAACAATTATAGTAATTATCGTTAATAAAATTATTGTTATAATAGATATTATTAAGATTTTCTTTTTCATAAGATCATCTCCTTTTCTATCTCCATTATAACGTGAAATCAGCTATACGTCCACCTTTTTTGACCTTTTTTATAATTTATGTATGTTAAATTATAAACTTTCTTCTTCCTCTTCTTGTAAATCTTCATTTTCTTTTGATTTTGTTTTTACTGATTTTTTAGTTTTTTTTTGATTTTCTTGTTTGGCATTTTCTCTATCTTCTAATTTTTCATAATATGCCTCTAACACAACTTCTGATATTTGCTCTCTAACCTCTTTATTGGTAGGGTAACATGCATCTTTATATTTCTTTTCTTGTGTTTCTTTATCATAATATGAACGTTGTGGTAATTGTACATATAGCTTATCTTCTTTGCTTCTTTTTACTGTTACACCTTCAATGTTAAAACAATCATCAATACTTATGGTTGCAATTCCTTTAGTTATATTTTGACTATCATTTGTCAAATTCATATGTTTTACACTAATGTTCATTTTTAATAGTCCTCCTTTCCACAAAATTGTCTATATAAAATTATTACATAGCTTCTTCATTTTCTTCTGAATTACTTTCATTTAGAGTATTAATACATCCAAGTCCTAAATATAGTAAATAGTCCTTTACTGTTCTACCTTTTTCTAAAACTTCTTCCATTGTATTTTGTGTATGTATTTTTTCTTCTTCACTTAATAATTTTAAACAATCCATTATTTGTTTTATTGTTAAATAATGACTTTTTCCATCTTTTTTTATAATATAAGTTTCTAATATATCTATATCATTTTCTTTCACTAGATTATCTAACCATTCATTAAAGTTATCTTTACACATATTCTTCTTCCTCTTCTTCTAAATCAATTTTATTTTCTTGTACCTCCTCAAATTTGGCAATTTCATATTTATCACCCATTTGCTCTCTTCTTATATAAGCTAATTTATAATCAATAAGGCAATTTTGATTTGGTTTTTCATAGGCTCTGTATTTATAACCTCTTGTAGTTTCTCCCACAAATTCAATTACTCTACCAAAGTCATCTTCTAAATAATATTTTCCATCTTTTTTTTCTTTTATCGAATTTTTAAATATTTCAAATTCTTCTTTATACAATTCTTTATTTATATTTCTTTCAATTTCATTTACTAATTCCTTGTGTTCTTTTTCAAATTCATAACGTTCTTTCCATTCTTCAATATTTACATATTTAGATAATTCTTTATCATATCGTTCATGTCTTTCATCATACTTATTTCCATATTGACTTATATCTACTTTTCTATAATAATTTCTAACTTTCAATAAAGCATATTCAAATGGAATTGTATTTTTATTAAGTTGCGATATCTGTATGTTGCCATCTAACATACTAATCATTAAATACCTTAATTTATCATCAAGGCTACAATTTTCTTTTGATGCATACTCGCATCTTTCATAATAAAGTGGTCTTGAATTATTACTTGCTATTGTGACAAATATTTGATTTGTCTTTGGTTTTAAAGATATTGTTTTGCATTTTTCATAACTCATATTACTCTCCTATTCCTATAACACATAATCTTTTTGCTCTTTGGTTAGCAATACAAGTAATTAGTGTTATTCTATTATCTTTTGTTGGTTCAAGTACACTAAAATCTGTTTCTTCTATTTCTTTGATTTCATCTGTTATATATGTTTTTGTTTCATATTTTGTTGTATATTCTATTTTCATTCCTTTTTTTATATTTTTTAAGTTTTCAAAAAAGGCTGCTTTGCTACCTCTGTTATGAGAACATAAGCAAACATTTCCCTCCAAATAACTGCTATTTTCAAAATGTCCTACATATTTTCCTATTGTTTTATTATCTGTTCCATCTGCTATTGGTGCTTTTATGATTCCTAACTCTTCTATTGTTATATACCCAATTATATTTTTGTCTGTTTTATCTATTGATAATGTATCTACTACTTGTTCTTCTATTGTTTTATTTTCATTATCCTTTGTATTATCTTTGTTTTTGAAATCTGGTCTAAATGCTAATGTCAACATTAATAAAAAAATTATCACTATAATACCTATTACATATTTTAAAACTTTTCTTATCATTTCTTTCCTCCATAAAAAAATAAGCGACAATTAGCTTTTTTAGTTGCTAATCATCGCTCTTCATATTTCTTGATATTAAAATATTATCACTTTCAAATTTATACGTCAATGAATGTTTTTTGAAACAATTTTGAAATTACATCTTTATTTCATAGTAATCATTCCATATTACTATATCTTTTTTTCTATTTCCTAATGTTATACTTACAGTTCTTCCTTTTATTTTGTTAAATGCTATCTTATTTATTTTTATTGCATAAATATTATCTGCATTTATATTTTTGCAATCTGTAATGTCTATTGAAACCTTTTTATTGCTAAGTCTTTCCTTTTTTATTAATTTAAAACCTTTATTGGTTTTACTATAAATATAAGTATTCTTTATATTAAATAAGCTAATTAATACTATTGCTAATCCTACACCTGAAATAATAACTACTGGTATAACATTATTTTCTTTTATTTCTTCTTGTTTTTCTTCTACTTTGTTTTCATAGCTTACTGTATAATCATAAATTGTATTTATTTTTTCTATTGTTCCAGAATATGTAACTGTAATTTTATATGTATTTGGATTTGCTACTCTTTTTACTGCTTGATAAATTTTATTTCCTTTATAGGTTTGTGGTACATTCTCACCATCAATAGTTTGTGTAGCATCTGCTTCCCAATTTACATTAATTAAGTAATATTTTGTATTGTTTAATGTAATTTCTTTTTCTATATTATTTAGATCGTTGTCTGAATAATTACTAAAATTTAATACTCTTTCATCTATTGTTTCATAATAACCATTGTTTATTGTTTCTACTTTAACATCTGAAATGGTTAATTCTCCCTTATATTCTCCATCATTAAAATTTTGTTTTTCGCCAAATTGTTGATTTATATACTCTCTATCTTGTCTATTAAGTTCTTTTGTTTCTATTATCTCTTTTGTTCTATAATTTTCTTCTGCTATTTTTTTATCTACATTGACAATTCTTAAGTTCTCTGTTTCTGTGTTGTAAATTTCATTTAAAAAGTCATTTTCTGCATTTTGTGTAGTTTGGTATTCTTTTTTTATTATATTGCTTCCTGTATTTGCATAACTTTTTATATTTCCAATGGTTATAGCTATTAACACAGTTAATATTATTAGTATTTTTTTCTTATTTGTCATTTTACTGTACCTCCTCTTCTTCCTCTTCTTTAAGTTCATTTATTCCTAGATATTGTTTAACTAATTTGGGAATATTTTTATTACTAAATCCTCTATTTAAGTAATCTTCAAAATTTTTATAGTCGCCTATATCATATCTAATTGCATTTGTTGTTATAACTTGTCCTTTTCCATCATCAAAAATAAACATGTACTTAGTTTTATCATAAGTTCCATATATTCCCTCTTTTTCTTGTTTTGCTCTTAAATTAATTAATCCAAAATCGCAATCACTTTTAAATCGTTCTATACTTAGCACTTGATTATCTTTAATTACTTCTGATTCCGACCAAAATACTAACACTTTTATTCCTGATTTTATATTTTCTATTTCTGGAATCTTTTTTATAAGTTGTAATTTAGAATCCAATTCATAAAAGTTATCAAATTCTTCTTCATTTATGTTGTAATTTATCGAATTACCATATTTCTTTATTATCTCTTCTGGTAAATCCTTTAACGCCTCTTTATATTTACTTTGCATTGCAAATTTTTGACCTTCTAAAAATGCTTTATTTAATTTGCTAAATACTTTACTTTCTTGTGTTATTTTATAAGTATCTATCATTTTCTTAAACTCTGAATTAACTATTGCTAAGCTAAAACATCTTTCTTCAATTTGTTTCTTGCCATATTCAAATGCTTTATTTTTTAATTTCTTCTCAAAATCACTCTTCATACTCGTTCTCCTCATCTTCCATTTTTGTTTCTAAGTCTTTTTTTATTTTTTCATCTATATTGCTATCATCTAACATTAAAATCTTATTATTGTTAAATAATTGTTCTCTATCCATGTATTCTTTATCTTTTAAAATATCTTTATTAGTAATTAATGTTCCTGCAAAGTCTACCCATACACCTTTTTCAATTACCTTTTCTTCTCCACTTTCTCTATATTCATAATAAAATAAATCTGACCTTCTTAATTTTTTAGGTATTCTTTCTTGTATTTCTGTATATTTAATAGTTTCCCTTTGTTCTTGACTTATTTTCTGTACTTTTTTTGTATTATCTATATAATCTTTGATTTCATCTTGATTTTTAGTATCTATTTTGTAATTTTCTTGTGTTTCAAATACTATGACCGTTTCTTTATTATCTGTTGTAATATTTTCTATATTTTTCAATTTTAATTGTTCAAAAATTCTTTTATAAGTTTCATTAATATATTTGTCTTCATCTGTTTCATTTGCAAATTCTATATCAGATTTACTTTTATTACTCCTAACTGCCTTTTCTAATTTATAATCAATTATTCTTTCTATTAGGTTATTATATTTATCAATTACTTCTGGCTCATGGTTATTTTCAATTACATTAGATAATTCCTCAATTTTTCCATTACTTTCATAATCAAGAGAAAATTCTGTCCTTGATATAGCATTTTTCTTATCTATGTAATATTCTTTAAAATTTTTCTTATCGTAATTAGAAAGAAATTCAACTATATCCTTTGCTAGTTTTTCTTTTCTTTTTTGTAAATTTATTTCATTTGGTATTTCATTATATGGTACATAATCATTTTCATAAAATTCTGGTCTAAACTCCAAATAATCTACTTTTAATGGTTCTTTTGTTATTTCTAGTTTATCTACATCTTCTATATATTTTCCTACCATAGTGTGATTATTACCCCAATAATCTCCTCCACCCATTCCATTTCCTAATGCTAGTAATAATGAAATTGGAGAAATTTTAACTTGTTTATAATTTCCTTTTTCTTTATATAACCATGCTAATGGGCAATGCTCTAAATCTATAAATTCCTTTTTATTGTGATTATAAATATATCTATATTCTTCATTTTCTAATTTCTCTAACTTTATTTCTTTAAAGTTGTCATTAGCAAATCCATATAATGTAATGTCATACCCTTTATCTTCTTTATCATATATATTTAGTTCTTTTTCTATTTTTTCTAATATCTCATAATCATAGTCTTTTTCTATTGGATTCTTATCTTTATCAATTCTATCTTTGCTTAAAGCATAATCACCTGCTACAAAAACCCTATCGTTTTTCCACTCATTTGCTAATTTTTTCATTAGGTTTAAAACTAATGGATTTCTATTATAAGACCATTCCATTAGTTTTATTCCACCTTCTGACCTCATATATTCCTTTTTATCAATATTTACCACAACATAATATTGTCCCATTTGTACTCCTCCTAAATTTCTTCTGTTTCTTCTAATTCTTCATTTTTTTCTATTCCGTTCTATCATTAAATTTTTACTATTAATTTTTAATTCATTCTTTCCATATCTCAAACTTTCTAATTGATTTATTTTGTATTGATAACTTCTAAAATTCTCTCCTTCTATTATTGTTTGAGAATAATTTTGTGCTATAAAAATATCTCCAGTAGAAGAAATATCAAAAATATTTCTTAATATTGCATCAGTTTTAAAAATAGTTCCATTTTTTAATTTAACTGTTATACTTTTCTTATCTTGTAAAAATTCATTTATTTTTGCAATTTCACTATAAAATGTAGAACCTATACCACATTTGTACTTTTCATATGATAAAATGTGTCTTATTTCATTTTCATTATAAAAAGCTAATACAATTTCTCTATCAGTATTTAAAAACTTATCATTAATAAGATCATATTTTATATTGGTTTCCATTACAGAAATAAGTCCTTTATTTATTTCTGTAATTCCTAAATTCAAATATCTTGTTCTATATTCATCATCTCTTAAATTTTTTCCAAATTGATACGCCTCATTAATTATTTGATATTCTTTATATACTGTTATTTCTCCTGTACTTTGATTTACATTTTCTTTTATGTCATAGTCTAAGGCAAAATCTTCTTTATCCATACTTTCTTCAAATATTTTACTTATTTCTTTGTCTATTATTGTTTTAACCTTTCCTTTAATCCTTTTTTCTAAATCTATAATTTCATAATTAGATTTCATTATTTCTTTGACTAAATCACTTGGATACTCTGTTTCAATTTCATTACTTCTTAAGCAAAAAATTTTGTCTTCAATTCCTTTAATAAGTAACCATTTAGTTTCTATTTCGCTTTTATACTTCACATTAAAATTTGCATCTTTTCCTATTAAGATAACCTTATCTAAATCAATTTTTATATTAAAATTCATTCTTCTTCCTCTTCTTCGTATGTTTTTTCCTCATATTCTTTTTTTATATTACCTTTTCCATCCGAATAAAATTTTCCTCTAAACTCTTCACATTCGCCTATAAATTCCCATTCGATTTTTTGGTTTAAATGTTTAGAAAATAGTTTTTCAATAACTTTTATTGGTTCTGACCATGCTGTTAAAAAAGTTAATTCACCATCTTCTGGTTTTCCTTGTCCTTCTACTGCATCCCATTTAGTTCCCCAATTTTTACAAGACCAATCGTACCATGATACACAACCATATTTTGATACATTGTCTAAACATAAATTTCCAAATTGTTCTAATGTTTTTATTCCTAACTTTCTTTCTGTTTCATCTGGTATATATCTTTGAGCTGATTTTTCTATTTCTTTAATTTTTTCTATTGTAAACTTGCGTTTGTACTTATCCCACAAATTTCCATAATAATCATCTTTTGTACTTTCCAACATCATTTTTAGTTTTAGAAATTCATCGGGCTCTTTTTTATTCATTGCATAAGCTATCGCATTATCTATTGTTGTTGATTCTGTTATGTTTAATGCTTTTGGCATTGGAATTAATTTTTCAAAAGTTATTTTTCCTTTATCGAATAAATCATCTAATACTTCTTTTGGAGCTCTTACTATATTCGTACAATAATTTGGCATTTTATTTCTTCCTTTCTTGAGCATGAAAAAAAAGCCAGCTTTTAAAACTGACTTTTGCTCACAATTCTTTATATTAAAATCTTACATTGTTATTTTATATATGTCAATGTATGTTTTTTGAAACATTTTTGAATATTTTATAGATAATTTCTTCTTCCATAATACATGTGTGATATATAAACTGTTTTTTTATCTTCATCAATAGTATATAAAATAATATAATTATCTATTACAATTCTTCTAAAATCTCTTTTTCTTTTATCTTTTTTCTCAATTTTCATATATAGTTTTGGTGTTTCTGCTAAATCCATTATTGCATTTCGCATTTTTCTCATTAAATCTCTAGCTGCTTGTTTCGCTACTAGATTTTCTGAAATATATTTATAAATTTCTCTAATTTCATCTCTTGCATCTTCGGTAAATTCTATCTCATATATTTCTTTTCTAGAATCCATATATTTCTTCCAACTCCTTAAAAACCTCAGTAGCTTTTACTGTTTTTCCACTTTCGATTTGTTCTTCTGCTTTTAATAATTTTCTTTCAACTTCATCTTCTAATAATTTATTTTTATATTCTTCTATACTCATAACAATTACATTGTTTCTATTATTTTTTGTTACAACCATTTCTCCATTTTGACTTATTGCTGTTTCTAATTCTTGCAAATTTGTTACTCTTTGCATAAAATCACCTCTTTCTCCTAACATCTATATTTATTATAGCACATAACTTTAGATTTTTGAATACTTTTTTAATTTTTTGTTATACTAAAAGTTGAATTTCACTATGTTTATTAATTGTTCTCTTAAGGTGCTATTTGTTAAAACTGTTGTTCCTATTGTTAATAGTATGAACAAAATTATATATAATATTAATCTTAAAATTTTTCCTATAATTTCAAATATTGTCATTATAAATGACCTTTTCTTTAATATTATTATATTTTCATTTTCTGTTGTTTGGTTTTGTTTCTTTTCCATTGCTATATCAAAAAGTGATTTTTTCTTCATTTGGTTACCTCTTTTTCTTAAATAAATTAAACTTCTTTTTCTTTTCTGTAACATCTGTATTTATTAAATATGGTTTTAAAATTGTTTCAAAAAAATATTTATTACCCACTATAAATGGATCTGTAATATACTCTGAAAATGTTGCTCTTTCTTTCCAATATTCTCCTAAACTAATCCTAAAGTTCTCTTTTTCATTTTCTTTTGCAAAATTAAATACTAAGTATGTACTTATATCTTCTCCAATTATTTGGAAACAGTTTATTAAATTTGGTATTTCCCACACTTTGTTTCCAGAAACAACAACTTTCAAATCTCTTGTTAGAAATGACATTTTTTCTTCTTCACTTAGTTCATTTAATGCTCCATAATCGTAAATATAAAAATTATAATTGTTTGCCAATATGTCTGACATATTTTTAGGTTTTAAAAACATATCGATTCCCTTATATGTTATTTTATCTGTATTTTCTGAATAAATTGCTTCCTTATTTTCTATTATATTAATAATAGAATTATGGTTATTATTTTCTATGTAGCAAGCTCTAATATTAGTTAATTCACTTAAATATTTAGTTAAGTTTATAGCCAATGTAGTTGCTCCTATGTGCCTTTCTGTTCCTACCACTCCAATATTGACTGTTTGTTTTACTCTTATATAATTTTCTTTAATTAGTTTGGTTGTTTGATTTACTGCAATTACCTGATTATCAATTTTATATTTTATAGAACTTCCAAAGCTCATCCCTTCAATACTTAAGGCTTTATCTAATTCTCCTTTAAAAGCATTATCTTCTATTGCTGTTATAATATTATATATTCCTAAATTAAATATTTTTCCTAATAGAATATTCCCATGTTTGTATCCTTCTGCAATGATAATAATTCGCAAGTTATACATTTTTCTTATTAAGATTATTTTAGATATTATCTCATCTTCTGATGTTAAATTTTCTATTGCATTTAGGTCTATTATTAAATAATCTATATTATTAAGGTTTCTTAATTCTGTTTGCATAAATTTTTCTAAATTATATTCATTTATAAATCTAGTAACTAATGTAATATTATTATTTGCACAATATTCTTCAATTTGTGGTTGAATCTTTTTAGATATATAAATATATTTCTTATACTTTTTTATTTCTTCCATATTCCTTTACCTCTAACATTATTCTCTCACAATAACTGTTTCCCCACTTTGAGTAGTAACTTCCATTTCTTTTGTTCCTTGTGTTTCATCTTGTATATACTCTTCTTCATTTTCTGGTTCTTCTAATAGTCCTTTTAAATTATCTAACATTTTTTGTTCTTCTGTTTTATTATCTTGTACTACATTACTATTTTGACTATTTACTATATTACTTGTATTGTTTTGAACTTTATTTGTATTTACAATAATAGCCATTATTATTACTAATACTAAAATTAAACTTAAAACGATTAATTGTTTTTTTAATTCTGCTTTATTATTCATATCTTACCTCCAAAATTTTAATTTCCAAATAAATATGTATATGGATCAACTGCATTATTACTTGAATTTTGATTTAATCTAACTTCAAAGTGTAAATGTGCTCCTGTCGAGTTTCCTGTACTTCCCATAATTCCTAATACCTGTCCTGCTTTTACTTCTGTTCCTTCTGCTACCATAATAGAGCCTTCTTGCATGTGTCCGTATAATGTATAAAAAGTAGTATTATCTGCAGAACTATGTTGTATTACTACATAATTTCCATATCCCATATTTCCAGCTTTTGCAACTACTACTTTTCCAGATGAAACAGCACAAATTTTAGGATTTGAAATAGAGATTACAACTAAATCTATTCCGAGTATGAGCCCTCGTTTGTGTTACACCATTTACTATTATTGTCCTACTTTTACTAAACTTAGATGTTACAACATCTTTGTTGCTTTCCCATGTTTCAAAAGGCATTGGGAATGTTGCTCCTTCATACTTTTTTAATCCATCTACTACTTCATTTACAATTATTGTAGATGATGAGCTAGAACTTCCGCCTTGTTTTTTATCTGATTGTATATCATTATCTGAAAATACACTCATAATTGCTACAACTGGAAAAATAACAATAATAAATATTCCAACAGCTACTCCTATTATTATCATTTTTATTTTAAAAGAAAAAAGGGAAAAAGCAGTCTTTCCCATTTCCAAAACTTCATTCTTATTTTCTGCCATTACTTTCCACCACCAATCAAATATGGTTTTTCCCATTCCTCTGCTTTTACATTTATTAAGCTATGACCTGGTCCAACAAACATAAGCCCACGTCCTCTGTCTTTTTGTGAAAGTATTGTTTTTTCTTCTGTATTTAAGTTATATGTTTTTACTATTTCTTCTAAGTCTTGACCGTCTGTTCCAAAGAAAAATTTATATGTGCTATTATCCAGAATAGCTTGTCCATATTGTTTAATTTCATCTCCGTAAAAAATCCAAAATATTTTGAGAAATTGTTATAAGTCCACATTGGTATTTGCGACATCTCTTACTAAAATTTCGCATAAATTCAATAGCTTGTGGTACTTTTTTATCAATTAATAAATAGGCTTCATCACATACGACATAACATTTTTCTTCACGATTCTTAAAAGCCATATCTTCACAATATCTAAGCATATTCAAATATTGACAACTCTTTATATTAGCTGATGCACCTTGTAATGAATAAATGTCTAAGCAACAAAAATCATTATCTTCTTCTATGGTTGTATATCCATTAAATATTTCTGAATTATGTCCTATTGCTAGACTTCTTACTATTGATTTTATAATTTCTATTTCATCTCTATGTGCTACTGCTTTGTCATTTACTTTCCTTTCTAAAAGTTCATATAAATCTTTCATAATTGGAAATTTGTTTCTTGCAATATTGTCTACATTAGAATCATAAGTAATTCCAAAATTTTTATATAGTTCTTCTAATATTTCCATTAATAAACTCATTTGAAAACTTGTTATTTCTGGAAAATATAATGTAAAAAATGCTGTTAAAAAATCCATGTGTAAAGCTAATGCTGATTTTGTACTACTGTATTCTTCGTCCTCATCTTCTATATTATTTGGCAATTTATTTACTTGCAATGGATTTATTCTTCCTACATTCTTTCCTTTTCCACCACTACAATCAATCCACTTTCCACCTATTTCTTTACACATTGCTTTATATTCTGATTCTGGATCTAAAGCATAAAATTTACAGCCATTCATCCACTCATTAAGCATTATTTTTTTTGCTAAATAAGATTTTCCACTACCACTTGCTCCACTTATTGTTATATTGGAATTTGGTCTGTCTGGAGATTTTATAAATGTGTCTATTATAATTGCTCTACCATCTTCATCTGTTCCAATATAATAACCCTTTTCATCAATTAGTCCACTACCACTAAAAGGTAATCCTTTGAATAAGGCTGCTAATGACATTTGTTTATTTGAGATTTGTGTTATTTCTTTATAATTTGTATCATAAGGGCTTGCTTGTTTTAATGCTAATTCCTGTTCAAATGCTGGTAGTCTTGCTTTTAATCCCATTCCTGCAATTTTATTTTTTACAATTCTCATATTTTCTATAAAATTATTCTCTGTATTACCATTTGTCTTAGCCAAAAATGATAAGTTTATATATGGTATATTATCAATCGTTATTTCTCTTATCATTGTTTCTGCACTTGCAATTTTATATTCTGCTTGTGTTCTTAGAAATTCATTTTGTGTGGTATTATATGTATTCTTGTCTGTTGTAATTCCTTTTGAAACTCCTTCTACAAATCCCTGCACATCTTCTATTGGTGTAATAACTAAACTTGCTATGGTATTTGGTATATCTTTTAAACTTAATAACCAACCTATATTTACTCTTGATGGATAGCCTGAAATATATTGTATTTTTGATAAAAACTCTCCCATTTGTACTCTACTTGATTTTATTTCAATTCCTTGTGGTGCTATTAGGTTCAACAGTTCTTGATTAATTGGCATTGTTTCAATTTCTTTTGTTTTCATTTTTTAATCCTTTCTTTATATACTCTCTTCTATTTCTTCATCATATACATTTTCTATCCCACGATGTACTGCATCTTGCCATTCACTAAATGAAATCATATTGTCTTTCATAATATTGTTTATTTCATTATCTATTACTTTGCAAATGTTTTCTAACATACGATCCGTATTTTGTAAATTTGGATTATATAAACGTATCTTCTCGTTTATATTATCTAAGTTTATAATATCTTCTAATGCTTTTATTTTTTCTTCTTTTGTTGGTTCTTCTTTTAATTCATATTTATTTATTTCTTCTTGTGAAAGTCTATTTTCATAATAAACTTCTCCCCATGCTTCTACATTTGTATTATTAATTTTTTCTCTTGTATTATAGTTAATAAAATTGATAAAATCTTTTGGCACAGTTCCTATGTCTACTGGTCTGTGTAAAGTATAATATTTATACATTTTTTTATTCCTCCCTAATTTACTATTAATGGCATTTGCATATAGTCTTGATTTTCTATATAAGCAACATCTGGATTCGTGTAGCTATTTACTAATTGAATAATTAATCTTTCTTCTAATATTTCTGTTCTATAACCACTGTTTGTAAATTTCATTTTTAAATCATTTAATCTTTTCAGTAATTCTTGTTCTATATATTCTGTATTTTCTCCCCATATCATTAAGTAAATTTCACTTTCTAATGCTTTTCCCTTTACTGATAAATTCCCAAAACTTCTACTTCTTTTTCCTTGTAAACTAAACTTTAAGGCATTTTTTTCTTTATCCATCAATTCTGCTTGATAATCTTGATTTTTCTGCAAATTGACCGGTCTATTTGTAAAATATAATTTAAAAGGTTTTAATTCACTTGCAAAATTTCTTGTTAAAATCTGTGCATGATTTTTTTGCTCTTCTTTACTCATTAATTTGCAATTTTTAGGATATATCTTCAAATATGCTAAAACTTTGTTGTCTAATGTATATAAAAAATTCCCTTGTATGTCTTTTATATTTAAAAACCTATTAGCTGATATTTGTGGCTTTTTCTTAAATATATTATCTATTAATTTATCTAATAAACTCATTTGTATCTTTCTCCTTTACAACATATTTATAAAATTTTTGTCCTTTTAAATATTTGTAAATATTTATTATTAAACTAGCAATACAACTATTATTTTTGTCTTTCATAACTGCAATAAATGTAAATCCTGTTATAATTCCAACTAATATTAAACAAACTAAATAATTTTGTGTTAATAAGTATATTGGTATTGCAATAAATATACTTATTCCTCCTGCTATTGCTGTTGTTATTAATTCTTTTATTCCTATTCCATTAATCAATTCTGTTCTTATCTTTACATTTGCTGGTATTTGTACTTGATATTTTTCATCTTCCATTTTTTCTTTCTCCTAATTAATCCATTCATATTGTTTATATTTTTCTGTTAGCCAATTTCCCATTAAATCTTTAAAATCGTTATCATCTTTTATTGTACCTTTAACATCTGCTGACATTAAAAATCCCTTTGATTCTCCTTTTAGTTTTGATCCTTCCCATGATAAATAATAAATATCATCTGCCATTGCTCCTCTTGTAATTCCGTTGGCAATCGTCATAAAGTTTATATACTGAACACCATATTTTGTAGGAATCCCAAAATCCACCAATATTAATTAATTTTTCTCCAGTATTCACATAGTAGTTCCCATCTACTCTTATTACACTTCTACCTTCTACATCTTCATAAGTATCTGTTAATGCTCCGTCTGTTAAAGAAATTTGAATGTCTGAAAAATCTCCAATGGCATCTGGACTTTGCACATAAGGAAAGTATTGTAATACAGTATCTTTTACTGTGCTAATGCAAACAACTAAAATAAGTGCAATTAATCCGTTTTTTATTCTTGTTTGATATTTTTTATATTCTGTTTCATCACCTGTCATAATTTTAAATACAGCCACGCCTATCATTGCTACACATGAAATCCCTGCTAATATTCCTAAAAAATTTGTAATATAATAAATTGTTTCCATTTTGTACCTCTTACTTTCCTTTACTTACTCCACTTCTAAACATTGTTACTACTCTACTTACTGTGTTTACTTTTCCACTTGTACTTCCTCCACCAGCACTTATCATAAATTCTTGTAACATTGCTGGTGTTCTTAATGCTATACTTGAGGATGTAAATGCTAACACAAAGTGTCCTCCATTAAGTAATAAAATAGAAAATTGTACTAATAATAATTGAATCACTATTGTAAAAGCATTATTAATAAATTTTTGAATATATCCTTTAAATGCTCCTTGATTTGCATTTAATAAACCTATACAAGCAAATGGTATTCCGTAATCTCAAAATTAGCATTTCAAATCCTCTTGTCAAAAATTGAAAATACAATAAAGCTAATTGAACTGCAATAATTAAATATAGAAATGCTCCAAAAACATTTAATCCTAAATTTTTATATTCTGGTACAACTGCATCTAAACTACCTGTCATTCCTATTAGTAAATTGTTATATATTCCATAAAATATATTTACAAATTGTGTGTATATAAATCCAAAAGTAATCATTACTATCATTGCTTTTACAAATCCGTATTAGAACATTTAATGGATTATCTTCTGGATCTCCGACTTGTCCATGTCATATATGTTTCAATCATTTTCTTTACAAAAAACATTACCAGTATTGCTATTGCTATAATATAAACGGCATTGTATAAGCCTGATATACTGAAATTAGTTGCAATATTTCTAAATGATATTTCTATTGCAAATGCTAAATAAAACATTGTTGTATATACTCCTGAAAGCCAATTTAATATAGCCTCTGATATCCAACCTAATAAATATACAATTATAGTTGCAATTAATGCTGCCACTTTTTTCTCCTTCTACTTCATAGAAATCTTATTTCCGTATTTCTAGTTCTTCTTCCTCTTCTGTTTCCTCTATTTCTATTGTTTTTTCGTTATTTTCTTGTTTCTCTTTTATAATTTGATTTTCTATGCAGTTTCCTAAATTTTTTTCATATTCTTCTCTACATTTCTTTATTTCTGTATTTAGCTTTTCTAACTTTTTATTGTCATTTTTTAATTTTTCAATTTCTTCTGATGTTTTTATCAATTTTTCAATCTTGTCTATGTTGTAGGCTTTACAAAATTTTTGCCTTAACAATTCATATTCCCTTGCTAAATCTCTATCATTTGAATTAGCAACACTCTCTATATTTTTCTGATATAAGTTTTTTACCATCGTATTTTCTTGCCACTTATCCCATAAATAAGTTAGTGCTATTCCTGGTACACCTGTTATCATTCCTATTAATACATATCTTTTTAGAAATCCAAATATTTTTTTATTTTTTGCTATATCTGTACCTAGTTTATTTGAAAATTTTTCTTGCATCTTTTTTTCTTCTTCTTGTAATTCTTTTCTTTGCTTTTCATTTTTTAATCTTTTTTCTTCACTTGCTGCCATTTGCTCATAATATTCTTTTTCTTTCTTTTTTTTCTTATCTTCTTCACTTTGTATTTCACTTAATCTATTTTTTAATTTTTCTATATCATTCATTTTTCTTTATCCTCCTAAAAATATCTTGCAATAAGATTTACTATTGTTACCGCTAATAGTCCAATTACGATACATACAAGAACCTTTATAATAGATTTCTTATATCTTTGCTGATCTTGCTCATCTCCAGTCATTATTTTAAAAACATAAAATAATATAAAACATACTCCTGTAATTGGTAATATCCATTGAATTGTACCTGTTATATCTCGTACAATATTTAGTAATCCTTGTCCTAATTTGCTACTTTGAATACTACCTCCACCAGAAACTTCTGAAACAACATCTGCTGCATTTACTTTGTTTGCTACCATAAACATTGTAGCTATTACTCCAATAAGTACCTTTTTCAATTTACTTTTCTGCATAATTTTAATTTTTTTCATTTTTAAATCCTCCGTTTTATTTTGTAAATTATAGTTTTCCTTCAAAATTTATCTCTTTCATTCTTCTTTGTTTTTCTTCTAGTAATTTCTTTTGTTCTAATATTTTCTTAAATTCTTTTGTTTGCTCTGCCACATTCCATAATTGCAATTGTCTTATTTTTCTTACTTTTCTATGGTTTTCTCTATATTCTCTAACTTTTGTATTCCAACTTTTATCTCCTAGTCCCAAAATCTCATTAAATTTCCATTTGCTAAGATCTGGAGAATATGTCATTGCTGGAGATAAGCCACTACACATAACTAACAAATATGGTCTTTCAATTCTTAATATTTCATCTGTTGTTAATAGTGGTCTTTGTGTTAGATTCATAGAATTTGACCTATTTACTGCTCCACCAGAACTTGAATTACTTTCACTCCAACTAGATGTTGTATATGTTCCTAATTTCTTTGAAATTTTTTCTGCAGTTACTTCATTACTTGTTTTTAAATAATTCCATACATAACAGTTATCTAATATATTTTGTGCTGTATTATCTCCGATATTTTTCATTTAATTGACTAAAACTTTGAACAAATAAATTAAATCTAATTCCTCTACCACCACCAACTGTTAAAAATCCGTCCAAAATTAGGTATAGCACTAAAGTTTCCAAATTCATCAAGTATAAAGTTTGTTCTTATTTTTAATCTTCCGCCTTTGTTGTCTGCAAGTTCTACCAATTTTGTATATACTTGATTTACAAATAAACTACATAATGAATAAAAGGTTGTTTTTTCATCTGGTAAAATCATATATAAAACAGATTTTTCTTCATTAAATTTATTTAAGTCTATTTCTGATTCACTAATCATACTTGCTACATAACTATCCATAAAAATACTTAGTGTTGCTAAAGCTGATGTAAAAAAACTAGCTCTTGTTTTTGATGGTGCAATTCTCGCTGCTGCAAAACTTGCTACTGCTGGATGGTCTTCTGGTAAAGTGTCTAAATATGTATCCATAAGCATTGTTTTATCTTCTTGCTCTGCACACATTTTAGAAATAAAATTATATGTGTTAGGCAAATTCTGATATTCTTTATGTTCGCCATTTCCCATAACAACTGACATTATTCCTGCTTTTTCTACTGATTTTTCTCCGGTTTATCCATATTGCTTCTCTGTTTCCTACTTCTCCAACTAAACTTTCTACAATGTCTGAACAATAATTAACTGCTTTTGGTATATCGTGATTTGAATATGCTTCTATAACTGGTTGTAAAAAGTTATATCTTGAACTTTTAAGTGGCGTTTTGAAATCTAATGTATATACTTTATAACCTAATCTTTCTAAGGTCTTTGCTGTATATTGATAAAGTTCTCCGCTTAGGATCTGAAATTATCATATTTTGTGGTTCTTTTGACATTCCAATATTGATTATGGTTTCTAATACTAAATTTCTGCTTTTTCCTGATCTCGTTGCACCGCACTGTTAAACTATGTAAATCATCTTTTATATAATAAATATCTTCTACTTTTCTTATATTTAGTAATGGTATTTTTAATTTTCCTTTTATTGTTTTTAAATATGGTTTGCATATTACTTTATCCTTTTTTCCTACAATTAAGCCTCCACTTTCAAATATTGGCTCAATAGTTTTATTTTTTTCTTTATATACTTTGCCTTTTTTGATATACTCTTTTTCATCATTTGCAATTTTTATTAGTTTTTTCACTTCTGAATTATTTGGATCTAGTCTATTTACACCAAATTTCTTTGGCAACTCTTTTTTAGAAAGCCACCATGCTGAACCTTGTTGTGTTTGTCTATCTCCAACTGGCATTGGTATTTCTATGTTATCTGTTACTTTATAATTTTTTGATTTGTAGTCCTTTAAATCAAATACTTTAAATATGGTTAGTAATACAAATAGCATAAAAGCAATAATCACTAATATAAACATTTCAAAATGTTCTTTACTATTAACTAAACTTGTAACTATTTTTTCTGGTGTTAAATTCAATATATCTTCTGGAACTTTTGTAAAAATCAAATGTAACATTGTTGATATTATGCTAGACAATATTACTGCTATTATAAAAGATATTATTAGTCCCATTATTTTTGTCTTTAGTTTATTTCCCTTCATTTTTCCTTTGTTCCTCCTTATATAGCAAAAAAAGAAAGAAGATTTTTCTTCCTTCTCTATTTAAAACTATATTTTCATACTAGAATCATAACGTGCTTTAATTTATACGTCAATGAATAGTTTTTGAAAGTTTTTTGAAATATTACATATCATTTTCCTCTTCATCTTCTTCTAATTTTTCTCTATTTTCTTTTCTTCTAACTGATTCTATATAATCTTTTTCAAACTGTAATTCATTTCTGTTTTGAAATTCATCCCAATGTTTTAATATGGTTTCTCTTTCTTTTTCTGAAACAATTGCAAATTTGGTAATATAATCATCTGGATCTGGTTCACCAATATATTGATTATATTCAAATACACTATTGGTACTATTAGGAATCTTTGCTAAATGTATATATGTTCCGTTCTGCTCCTGACTGCCACATATAATCTGGATAACCACAATGTGATACGATTCCTTCTGCATATCTTATTTCTCTATAATATTTATATGGATATTTGTCAGTAAAACTTTTCATATCCATTAAATTATCCATTATTTCCTTATAACTTCTGTTAGTTTCTAAATTAATATTACTATTTTCATAGTTATTATATAAGCTATTTACTGTTTCACTTATTTGTTCTCTTATGTTATTCAGTAATTTATCATATTGTTGTTTATCTATTTCAAATGTTTTCATTTTTTCAATTATTTTTGAATAATCACTATTACTATGTTCTAAATAATCTACTAAATAATCATTTTCTGTTTTCTTTTCTATTTCTTCTTGTTTTTCTAATTTTAATATTTTTTCTGTCATAAGTTCAAATCTATAAAACTCTCCATAATATTCAAAATTATCTTTATTCATTTCAATAAATTCTAAGTCTGGATTATTTAGCATAAATGGAAAGTTTTTATCTTTTATAAATACAAATGGTTTTTCTCTATTTTTTAAATATAATGCACATCTATCAATATCGTTTAATAATACTTCATATTCTTCCTGTTTTTCTTCTTCAAGTTTGTCATCTACTTGTTTTATAAATATTCCTTTTATTTTATCTAATATACTCATAATGAACCTCTCTCATTTTTATTCAAAATAAAAAGACAAATCTTTATGATTTGCCCTTATTTTAATATTTTTTTATTTATCTTCAATTTACTATTAATTAGCAAATAAAATTATATTTTGCTTACTTATATGTTTTATTCTTTTATATTCCTTTTCTTACTTTGACAATTGAATATAATTTCTTGTCTTTATATATTTCAAATATTGTAGGTTCTAATATTTGTTCTTCCATATTTTCTTTATTTATCGTATCTATAAATGTAATTTGTTTTCTTACCTCTTTATTCTTAACCATATAAATATTTTCATTTATTTCTACATAATCTATATCTTTATTAGTCTTTAATCTGTATAATGCAACTATACTTTTTCCTAAACTATTTATTCCAAAATCTTTTACCAATGATACTGCAATACTTCCAAATATAATAAGTATTAGAAACACTGCTATTAGAGTAATTATTATCACTTTCTTATTCATAGTAACTTTCTCCCATGCACAAATAATTATTTTTGTTTCTCATATTTTTTAATATATAAACTTATTATTCGACAGCATATTGCAAAATCCTTTTAAATACATTGTTTTTTTATTATATCTATTAGTATTACATTTCATTATACCAGTCTATTCCTGCTCCTTTATTTTTTCTTATTATTTCTTTTATTTCTCTTTTAGATAAATCTCCAAAAGTCTTTGTAGCTCTTTTATATTTCTGATATTTTGACATATTTTCTTCTGTTAGCATTTTATATGCATCTTGGATTAGATTTCTTATACTTATCTCTTGAAATTGTTTTTCATATAATTCTTGCCTTGCTTGGTATTTTCCTTTTGCCTCTTCAAATTGTTTATGTTGTTGATTCCAATATTCCTTTTTTTCTATCCATTCTTGCTTTTTTCGTATATATTCTTCTGTTTTAGTTTCTTTTATAAATTTTAGTAACTGATTACCTACCTTTTTTAGCATTTCATATCTTGCTGAATCTCTTACCTTTTCATATTCTTTATAGGTATTAACCTTTTGCAATACTTTATTTATTTTTACACAAGTATCAATATAATTACTAAACTGTTTTTTACAATCCATATTGGAATTAACTAATAATAAAGTTATTTCATTTATTATTCTTTTTGCTTCTGGTTCTTGATATTGGTATATAAATCCTTTTTTATATGAATTAGATACCTTTTCTAATTTTGCCATTTTATTTATAATTTGCTCTATATTTTCTTGTTTTATATTACTTGATATAATAGGTATATTAAATATACTTGGTATAATCTCTTTTAATTCTGATTCTATATTTTCAAATTCTTCTTTTTTTCTGTTTAAAAAATTTTGTAACTCTTCATCTGTAGTTATAACTTTTAAATCATTAAATTTGCTTAAAAATGTTACCGCTTCTAAATATGTATTGTCTTTATACAAAATTGCTTTTTCTCCCATATTTTTAAATTCAAATTTTTCACTACTATTTCTTGTAATTTTAGTAAAATCTTCTGGATCTGAATTATTAACAATATAAATGCTTTCTCCTACTTTCATTGTTTCTAAAACTTTATTTACAAAGTTTTGTGTTTCTTCTGTGTTTACTGCTCTTACTAGCAAATCTTCATTTTGATATATTTTTTTTAAATTATTTTTATAATTTTTTAGTTCATGTTCTGATAATTCTCCTAACTCTTTTTTTGCAATATCTTTTATATTGTACATTACTTCTAGTTCTTCTTTATAAACTCCTTTAGCTATTGCAGTTTTTATTTTATTGAAAAAAATATATGGTTTTCTCTTTACTGATAAATCTTGGTTTTTGTTCCATACTACTAAATGACAATGTGGTCTTTCTTTTTTTGCATGAAATGATGCAACCCATTCCATATCATTTATCGGTATTTTAAAACCTTTGGATATTTCTAAAATTCTTTCCTCTATTAAGTCCTTCCATGCCTTTTTATTCATAAATCCATATTGAATTGCATCTTCTTCTCTTAAACAAATTGCTGTTTTAAAAATATCAATATTTTTTTTAGATATATTCTGAATATGTTGCTTTATTGTTTCAAGTTCTAGCATTTCTACTTCATCTGTATCTAATATATTTCCAAAAAGTCCATGCACATCATAACCACTATCTGCTCCGCTTCTTGTTGCAACATAATTCACATGTAGCTTATCTATATAGGATTGTAAATTTTGTTCTTTTCCTTTTCCATTATATTTATTATATATTTCTTCCTTATTTAGCCATTTAAAAACTATTCCACCTTTGTATCTATCAATTTCCATTTCATACTCCTACATTATATTGTCAAAGTCTAAATCATCTGGAATCATTTGTCTTATGTCTTCATCTAAAAATTTATTTTTCACTACTCCATAGGCAAGTTTATTGGCTAAATCTATTTTTTCTTTTAAAAACTCTTTACTATCTTCTGATTGACAAATTTTAGATAAAAAATAGGCTTGTAAAAATAAAGATGCATACGATGACTTTCCTGCTTTTGCTAATAACATTAGCATTCTTTCAAATCTTTTTCCCAATTTGTTATCTATTGCTTTTCCCATAATTTCTGTAATGTCATCCACATCTTCTTTTAGCATTTTAACTTTAAAAAATTCATTTAATGCTACATTTACGATTTCACTTTCACTCATATTAGTTTTTGCCTTGTATCTTATAACTTTTTCCTTTAAGCTCTTAGGTATAACCCCAAATATTTTCTCGCTTTTTGTTTGTTTTTTTATCTCTTGTTTACTACTCATAAATAATCGCTCCTATTTTAATACTCTTCTTCTTCATCTTCAACACCATCTATTCGATTTTGTCTTTCTATATTATTATTCACAATATCATCAAACCATCTTGCACCAATAGCAAATCTTGGAACTACTATTCTATTTACTTCTTTTATATCTTCTAGTTTTATACTTACAATATTTAAATCATTTGGATAGGCATTATCTTTTGTTAATCCATATTTATTGTTCATAACTGAACCTTTTGTAATAAATATAGATAATGGCTCTTTAACTCCTCCATATTTATTAAACCATTCTATTAATTTTTCTATATTTTCTTTTGATGTATCCAATCCCTCCATTGTAAATGCACTTCCGTTATATAATTCATCTAATTGTTCCTTTGTTGTAACTTCTATTTTATTTATTTTGATCTCTTTTTCCATTTATAAAATTCTCCTTATAATATTATTTTTATATAAAACCCTAAAGGCAGGAAAGAGATACAGAGTGTATCTCGTAAATACATAGAAAAACAAGTTTTCTAGTTTTCTGTATTTGCATAAAAAGTACAGAGAAAATACAGAGTTCCCACTTTGGTATATTATATTTTTTCTAGCGTTTCTAATATATATTGTTTGATTTCTTCTTCATCTTTATAATGTTGAAAATACCTTAATACTTCTTCCTTTGTAAAAGTTATTGTTACTTTTTCTATTATATTAATTTGTATTTTGTTTCTATTTTCAATTAAATCTATTATTTCTTCTTTTGTTAAATAATTCGTATAATCTTCTATTTTGTAGTTTTCTGATGTCTTTCTTATCTTTTTTACTAATGTTTCTGTTAATTTGATTTTCTGTTCTGTCAAGATTTCTGCTAGGCTTTTTTGTTCTTCATTTGGAAGAAAACTAACCTTTTCTCCAATATTTATACTCATTTTCCCTTGTTCAATCATTTCTTGTAATTCTGGAATCAGATATGTTAATCTTAAATATCTTTGTATTGTTCCATTGCTTGATTTTTCTTCTTTTATAATTGTTGCCCTAGCTAGTCCAGAATTATCTTTTTTTATTTCTTCTACCATTGATGTTTTTATATTTCTTTTTTTATATGTATCATATTTTATTCTATATGCCTTTGCTCTTTCTATTGGAGATATATTTTCCCTTGTGCATAAATTAGTATCAATTAAATATATTTTTACTTCATCTTCTGTTAAATTTTCTTTTATGATACATGGCAATTCTACTAACCCAATTTCTTTTGCACAATTTCTACGATTATGTCCTGCAATTATTTGATATTTTCCATTTTCCATAGGTCTTACAATTAATGGTTGCATTATTCCATTTATTTTTATGCTTTCTATCATTTCTTTTTTCTTATCTTCATCATATAGTTTAAATGGTTGATTTGGATAATCTATTAATTTATCTATTGCTATCATTACTATTTTTACATTTTCTTGTTGATTCTCCATTTCGTCTTCTATAACTATATCTTCTTTACCAACTATATGTTCTTCTACTTGTTCATTTTCTACTGGCTCATCTTCATCTATTCCAAGTGCTTCTTTTATTTCTTTTTCAGTTATATATTCTTTATTTGCTAATCTTATAATTTCTTCTATTGTTAATCCTTCTTGTTTTCTACTTTTTGCTTTCTTTATTTCCTCTTTTTTATAATAATTAATTAATAATTGGTTTGTTTCCATTTTCCTTTTGCTCCTTTTATAATTCTTGTTTATGTATGCATCTTTTAAAATTGCATTTCTTTTCTGCAATATCTTTTGGCTCTAAATAACACTTATGTAATTTACAATATGCAACTGCTTGATTTTTTCTTGATAATCGCCCATAAATACATAAGTGCTTTGTTATATTAGGTCTTTTTCTTCTATTTTTTCTTCCCATAAGCATTTCCTCCATTGGTATTTCTTTATCTTTTGCCTAAATCTACTATAAAATCTGTATTTGATTTTCTGTACTTTCTCTGTATTTTTTAGCCATATACAGAGAACTAGAAAACTTGTTTTTCTATGTGTTTACGAGATACACTCTGTATCTCTTTCCTGCCTTTTAGTATTTTTATAAAAAGCTATTAATTCTATATGTTGATTCCTTTTATTCCAAAAAAATAAGGAGCAAGATCTTTTATTAATCTGTCCTTATCTGTATAAAAAGTTCTATCAACTTCATAATATTTATAAATAAATTCTGACTGCTTTGCACCTTTTATATATAATTCTTTTAGTATAGTTCTTTTTCTAATTTCTATTTTGTCATTACTTTTCACATTCAAATATCTTTCAAAAATTCCATCTATAAATGCTATAAACATTTTAGTTTTACATCTGCTTTTCAACAAACTTTCTAAATACAATTCTTCTTCTGAAAATAGCCCTGTCATTATACTTTCTATTTGCTTTTCTTGATATTCTTTTGTTTCACCTAATAGTTCTTCTTTTTCTTGTTTAGTTAAAGTAATATGATCTTTTAATTTCTTATAATTTTTTAAAATTTCTTCTGTACTTTCTAAAGCCACTTTGTAGTCCATTTCAAATAATTCCTTTTTAGCTTCATCCATTTTTTTTGCAAAAATATTTCCTATTTCTTCTGTTACTGTTCTTACTAAATAATTTTTATAAGTTTCTTGTTCTGGTCTTTGCATAATGTATTTCTCCTTTACATTTCTAATCTTTTTTTAGCCATTTCAAATGCTTTTTTATCTATTTCTATCCCTATAAAGTTTCTATTTGTGTTCTTACAAGCAATACCTGTTGTTCCACTCCCCATGTAACTATCCAAAACTAAATCATTTTCATTTGTATATGTTTTTATCAAATATTCTAATAATTGTATTGGCTTTTCTGTCGGATATACCATCTGACTTGAATGTAGCTTTTGAAATCGTAATATACTTGTTGGATATTTTTCTGTACTACCTTTTCTTAAATCTGGTGTCTTATAAAATGTACCATATACATTATTTTTCTTTATTTGGTTTGTTTCTATTTTTCCTTTACCATGTAATGGTTTACCTGTTCCCATTTGTGGATTATATTTAGGTTGTTTTTTATAAAAAATTGCAATTTGTTCATGCTGTCTTAATGGTTGTCTATTTGCATTTAAAAATCCTGTAACTAAAACTTTGTCCCATATCAAATCATATCTAAATAGCTTCTCATTGCTTTTTATAAGCTCATAAAAGAACTTTGTTTGTGCGAATAAGCATATTACTCCATTGTCCTTTATAATTCGCTCATATTGAACCCACGTTTGCTTTAAGTCTATTTTTTTATCCCATTTACATCTTGTTATTCCATATGGTGGATCGCATAAAATCATATCTATACTTTGTGCTGGAATCTCTTTCATTTTTTCTAAACAATCTTCATTATATAAATTTAGCATTTATACAATCCTCAAATATTAATTTTTTAAATATTTCCATTAATACATTTACAACTATAGAGTTTCCAGCTTGCCTATATAGTTGTGTATCTGATGTTGGAACTGATTTAGCCTTTTCAAAATCTTCATCTGTAAATCCGCATTAATCTCCAGCATTCCTTTGGTGTTAATTTTCTTATTCTAAAACAATAATTTCCATCTTCTGTTATTAAAACTGCTGCACTAGAATTTATATTGCCACAGTTTCTAGTTTGTGTTGGTGCTACTTCTTTAATTTCCATATTGTTATATGGATTATACATTGAAATATCTTTATTTTCTGCAATATTAGATTTAAAGTTTCCAGCTGTAACAGTAGGCATTATTCCTTCAATATCATATATTCTATCTTGCACACTTGTTTTTCCTTCTGAATTGTTTATACATAATGGTTTATCTGTTTTTTCTAATGTTGCCATATTACTATTACTTGCTAGAATTGTCTGTGATACTTGTTTTCCTACTCTTCCTCTTTTTCTTATGTTTTGTGGATAAGATACGTTTATTGAATCTCCCTCGTATGCTTCTGTATAGCCCTTTTTTGTTCCTTCATTTACTAAAATATGTGGTTGTATATGTCCACCGCTGGCACTTGTAACAGTTGGAGAAATACCATTTTCATCATACACGCTTCCTGCTTGATGTTGTTTATTTTCCTCATCATAAATTCCACAAATCCTTTTTACATTACTGTCTTTTACATATTGTTGGTCTCTTGCTCCCATTTTAAAATAATTTGCAATTAAACAAGCACTTACATTGGGATTTTCTTGTTTTCTTATTATTTTGTTTGAGTGTCTTATTAATCTTCCTATTGCTTTATCTGACAAATAATATTTATCTTCGACATTATCTTCTAACAAATCTTTTAATCTTATTTTTAAAAACTGTTTATCTGGAAAATTAAAAGAGCATTTGTCAATATCTTTTCTGATACTTACTACAAATACTCTTTCTCGATTCTGTGGAACACCATAATCTTTTGCATTTAACACTCGCCAATAATTATTATAACCTGCATCTTCTAAGTCCTTTAAAATCATAGCAAATTTTTCTCTAAATCGCTTGCTTGTTAAGTTTTTAACATTTTCTATAATACTTACTTTTGGCATTACCTCTTTTAAAATTCTATATCCTTCAAAATATAATCCACTTCTAGTTTTATCTTTTTCAATTCCCTTTAGGTTTCCTGCTATACTTATGTCTTGACAAGGAAATCCGCCATGTCATAAAGTCTATTTCTTTTAGCTTATCTGTGTTTATTGTCTTTACATCTCCTAGATTCTTATTTTCATTTTCATTATGTATTGCACAATAGCTTTTTATTGCAAATTTATCAATTTCACTAAATCCTACTAGCTCATAATAAATATTCAAATTTCTTAATGCTTTTTCAAATGCTCCTATTCCTGTAAATAAACTTAATAATCTTATCATTTGTATCTATCTCCTTTTTATTTATTGTTTTCTACATTTCTTCTTGTTCTTCTTTCTCTAAATCAATTTGATTTTCTACTTTTTCAAACATATATTCATCAACTGTTTTTACAGTTTTATATTTTTCTTCATTTGTTTGTATTTTTTGTAGTCTTTCAATAATTTCATTTCTAATCTCTGGATTACATTTATTTAAAAATTCTCCATAAGTTGTAATTATCGTTTCAAAATCTTTCTGTGGATCTATTATTTTTAAATCTGTACTTCCACATTTACGATTAATAAATACTATATAATCTGGAATATCTTGTTTTTTTATGATTACTTCAGTTATTCCATCATCCACATATACATAAGGTTCTTTATCTTTTATCATTTTTCTTATTTCCTCTTCTGTATAAAATTTCAATTTTCTTTCATCTATCATTTTTTTACCTCCGATTAAACTTCATTTCCCCAGCAATCCCAACCTTCTGCAGTTTGTCTTGCAAATAATTCAATTCGTGGCAAATCTCCAACTAATTCAACTATTCTTTCTCTTACTATTGCTGGTTTCTTACTATGTTCTTCTATATGTGTATCTACTACTTGTGCTACTTTGTTTGAAACTCTTTTTATTTGTCCTTTGGTAGCAATTAAACATATTTCTGCATTTGCTCTGGTCCAATGACCTAACCCAAAGAACCATGTATCACTTACTTTATTTCTTTTAACCCAAGTAAATCCACAAGTTTTATACTTAAATCCCCATTCTTGTAAAGTTTTTATTCCTTCTAACAAACATGGAAAAGTAACCCATAAAAAAAGAACACAATTTTTTTCAGATATTTTCTGAATTGTATCCTTCATTGCAACTATTTCTTCTATTTTCATTGTTTGATAATGATTATTTGCTGTACCATTACCATCTCTCCATGTTTTATAATGCCAGGGCGGATCTGCATAAATTATGTTGTACTTTTTGTCTGTATTATATATATCAACTTTCATCTTTCGTACTCCTTTATATTTATTTTTCTTTTGTAAATCTTTTATCTAAATCATATACTGTCATTGTAGGCTTAAATGGATATGGCGAATCTCTTTGCCATTGCAAAAGTTTTCTCCATAATTCTGGATATCCATTTTTTAAAATTTTTAATGTTCCTATTCTTTGTTTAGGGCAAAACCAACATCCTAATCTTTCACGTTTTTTATATAATGGATTTTCTAAATTTCGTTCTTTTAAAAATTCAAAACAATCTTTTTCTGTCATTCCCCACTTTTCTAACATTGAACATTCATTTTGATTTAGTCTTTCTAGTCTTTTCTTCTCATCTGCTGCTATACCTATATAACTTATATGTTTTCCTTGTGTTTTTATATATTGATTTAGTATATTAGCTTTTAACCTACTATTACACCAAGATTTCATTATCGCTGGAAATCCATATATTTTGCCTTTGTTTTTTCCTCGTATTTTTTCTGTATAGAAATAGTCTTCAAAAGATTTTTCCTGTTCTATTACTTTAATTTCTTTGTTATATCGTAATTTAATATAATTGTTTATTTTATTTATGTATTGGTACATTTCTGGTAATTCTCCACCAATTGTTGGTGTTGCCATTACTTTGCAAAATATAATTTCATCTACTTGTATATTTTCCTCTAACATTCTTATCAACATTGCTGTACTGTCTTTTCCACCGCTAAAATTGACTATATGTTTTGTTTTTTCTTGTATCATTTTATTTTCACTTCTCTTTCGTACCTTATTCTAGTTCTTCTTTCTCTTCAAATGATTGTTGGTATTTCTCTATTCCTTTTGGATCATATTCTTTTAGTTTTTTCATATCAAAAACAACAAAATCATATTTTCCCATATTATATTTAACGGTAGTAATAACTTCTTTAATGATTCCTTCTTCAATTAATTTCTTTTCAAGTCCAGAATCTTTTGTTATTGCATTAATAAAGCCTTCATCTTCATCAACAGAATAACCTGGTAAATTAATTGTTATATCTCCATAAGGTTCTTCTTCTGTATAAGCTAATATTGCTAAATTTCCATTATTTCTGTATTGTTCTACTTGTATAAATAAATTATTGTCCTTAAATTTTAATGTTTTTCTTTCTTTTTCATCCATTTTATTTTTTCCTCCAATTTTTCAATTTCTTTTTCTTGCTCATCTGCTAAATTTCTTAAAAAATCTAACTCACTTTTATTTGTTATAAATTCTTTAATGAATTTTTGCATATCGCTATATTTCTTTATTTGTATTTCTTTTTCCTGCATTGAAATAATAATAAATTCATCATCATCCCATATAATTAAGCATTCTACTCTTTCTCCAAATGTTTCATCTATAAAATCAAATTGAACATATCTCATAGCTATCTTTCCTCTCCTTCTTCATCTTCTTCAGATGCTTTATTTTCATTTTCCTCGTTTTTAGGCATAAAAAAAGAAGGGTTTTTACCCTTTAATAATTGACCTTTTAAACTTTTATAATAATAATTAGCAAAACTTTGAATTTCTTTGTCTGTTCCTTTATATTTGTTTTCTCTTAATTTAGATTCATCATATAAACTAATTATTTGTTCTCTATTCATTCTATATAATAAATTACTAATGTTTTCCTTTACTGCTAATGCAAGAGAATATGATATTATTTTTATTTTCTCTATATTTTTTGGTTTCATATAATTTATTATTTCTTCTGTATATAGCATTTCATATTTTTCCAGCACATCAAATATTGGCGTTTCCAAATTTTCAAATTCTTTTGGAATTTGCTTTTCTTTATTTATAATATAATTAAAAAAACTATCTAACATATTAATATTTATAATATTATCTTTGCTCTTTTTGCATATAGGGTATGTACTATTTTGCACATAGGGGTATTGATTATTTTGCATATAGGGGGTGTCTATTACATAAATTCTTCTTTCTAAAATTTCTTTTCTTTCATTCCTTATTATTTCTACGTGTAAGCTACCTATCTCTGCTAAGTGAGAAATCCACCTTGATATTGTGCTTTGACTTACTCCATATAAATCCGCAAAATATTTATTCTTTGCAAAGCAATATCCTTCTTTATTACTTAGTGCTGTTATTTCTCCATACATTAGTCTTTCAGCGAATTTTAACTCTTTATTGTATCTTATATATGCTGGTATTATTGCATAATAACTACTCGGTACATTATTCTCCATAACAGTTTACTCCTCATCTTTATTTTCATCTTTGTTAATCAATATACAAGCATATAAAAAAATTGATAGAGTTCCCCCTACCATCATTCCTATTATAAATTGTAACATTCTAATTCACCTCTTTTTTAGTAAAATTAAAAAAGATAGGATTCAACTAACTTTTTATGTATTTTTTATATAATTTTAAATTCATATAACCTTAGAGTACCAAGTGGTTATCCCATTGTTCATATTAAGGAACTAACACATGAGTTACAGCTCCGACAAATTTCCCATTTTGAATAATTGGTGAACCTGACATTCCTTGAATTATCCCTCCTGTCTTTTCAATTAATTTTTGATCAGTTACTTTAATTTGCATGCTTTTGTTATCATAATTGTTTTCTGTATAGATCTTCTGTATTTCTATTTCATATTCTTGTGGTTTTTGATTATCTAAACTGCACAAAATTGTTGCTTTTCCTAGTTGTATCTCATTCCTTAAAGCCACTTCCATTTCCTTTGAAGTATCAACATTTAAACTAGATAAGTTATCTACTCTTCCATAAATTCCAAATTTGCTGTTTTTGCTAATTGTTCCTATGTTTTGTTGATTTTCTATTGTTCCTTGTATCTTTCCTGGTTCTCCACTTTCTCCTTTTGTAATATTTAGTACTCTGGTAGTTATAAATTCTCCTGATGCAATATTTATTAATTCATTTGTATCAATGTCTGTAATTCCATGACCAAGTGCTCCAAATGTTTTTGTTGATGGTTCATAAAAAGTAACTGTTCCTACTCCTGCTGCACTGTCCCTTACCCATAATCCTAATTTATATTCATTGCTACATGTTTGTACAGGTGTTATACTACACTCTTTTGTTTCTTCTTCATGAATAAATTTTACTTGTATACTATTTCCTTTTGATAAATTTACAGTTTCTATTAATTGATTAGTTGATTCTATCTCTGTTTCGTTTATTTTTATTATTGTATCTCCTTCTTCTATTCCTGTATTTTCATATGGTTTGTGTCTCTTTTTATCTTGTCCTTCTATTTCAGACATTCCTACTACTAATACTCCATTTGTATGCAATTTTAATCCTGCTATCTTTCCCACTGGTATTACTGTAGCTTTTGGTAATACACTTACATCTACGTTTTTTAATAATATATTATTGAATAAACTAACCTCTAAAGATTTCTTTCCAGTTTCATTACTTAATGAATTTCCATTATTAGATGATACTTCAATTGTTTGATTATTTTTATCTTTTATTGTTATGCCTAATAATGTTTTCATTGAAATATTTTCTCCCTCAAATATCACTAATTCATTTGGTATTGATTCTATTAATAACGTATATACATATATAATAATTAAAAAAAATACTAATAATAGCATTTTTAAGACTCTTTTCATAAAATTCTCCTTAATTTTTGCTATTATTAGTATTAACTTTTTTTATTTTTATATACAACTATTCTTCCATGAATTGACTTTTTAATTTTTCTGAATTATTATTTGTTTTATACATTCCATATCTTTCTCTTGCTAAAGCTGTAAAATATTTTTCTGCTAATCCTCCATTGACTCTAGCCTTATCTGAACTAGACAAGTAATCATATATGTTATTTATTTCATATAAATTTGATTGATTCACAATGCTAGAATAACTTGCTAATTCTTTTCTAGGATAGTAATAATAAGTATTACCTATATCATAACTTATTGACTTTCTTTCAAAATCTACATTAAAAATTCCTACACTATAATTATTTTTAGCACTATCCTCAAAATTTTTTTCATTTGGTTTATGATAATATCCATCAGATGTGGTTATATATATAGAATCCTCACTTACAACTTCCTGATTCTTTGTATTTGTAATAATTGAATATCCATTATATATTTTTCCACCAATATTTAATCCTTGTAAAAAACTGATAATTGATATATTATTTAATATTTTTTCCCATTCATTTTCTTTTAATTCTGGCATTTGAAAATTAGTAGTTACCCCGGAATAATTATTATAATTAGCTATTGCTATTGATAAGTTCCTTTCTATTGAATAACGAATAACAGACAATCTGTGTTGATTAAAATTAGAATTTGGTTCCTCTATTGAAACATCTCCATTACTAAATTTAAAAATTTCATAGTCTCCGCCAATTCAATTTCTGAGCTAATGTTTTTCCATCCTTTATTTTTTCTCCATCTTCATATACTGCTTCCGAAGTTCTCAAATCTTCTATTTTATATTTATTTTTTATTCTATCTTGAAAACTTTCCGCTTCAATATAATATTTTATTGCTGAGTCATTTTGTTTTTTAAACTTTTCATCTGTTTCATGGATTTCTCCATTTAAAATAGAAAACCACTTATTATCACTTTCATTATAATAATATTTTACACCATTTATTTTAGTATAAGTATAAAATTTTGATTTTCCATTTTTATCTGGAACGTATTCTTGAAGCACTTCTTTCGCTATTCTTACCCCTCTATATTGAGCTTCATTTTTACCGAGAAGCTCCACACTGATTTATCAGGTATCCATAATCATATACATCCATATTATTTATCTTACCATAAATTGTTATATAATTATCTAATGAATATGTAATTACAAAATCATCTCCATTTGCTCTTTTATATCTACAACTATAATAAATATAAGGTTTTAACCCAGATATTTTTTCTCCATTTTTATATGTAGAATTATCATTATAATCTTCCTCTGATAAAGTATTGGTATATGGCGAATATATATAATATCCATCATACATGGTATAAACTAATGCTGGTACATATTCTTTTAATATGTCCCTGTTATATCCTGCCATATTAAAATTACTTGCAACAGAATTAAAAAAGCTATTTACAGATGCTTCTATATCACGAATTTTTGAATTCGTCAAATCTGAAGTACTACTATTTATTGTATTTAGTTGAAATGCTTTCAGTGCATCATATGTTGCATTATTTAATTTTGTATCATACGATGTCTGTAAACTTATCGTTTTCACTTGATTTCCGTGTATATGCACTTAAAATAATAGAAATTGGTAATATAATAATAATAAATATCACCGCTAAATTTTGAATTTTCATAAGAACTCATCTTTCCTTTGTATTTTTAAATAGCTTGTAATATAGAGATATTACAAGCTACTTTCCTGTTCCATTTGCAGTAACAATACCTGCATGTTCAGCAGCTATTGTATATGTATCATTTCCAGTTACTGAGTAAAAGAAATTTTTTAATTGTTGTGATAAAGTTGTATTTGTATTTTTTACACTAGTTGAAAATATATCTCCCTCTTTTAATATCATAGTCTTACCTTTACCATTATCTCCTGTTATTGTATCTAAAATTTGTGAAGTATATACTGAATAATATACATTTTCTCCTATTTTAGTAGCGTTTGCTTGAGTTGTTTTTTTACCCGGATTTTCATCCAGTGTCTTTACTTCCATTTCCACATCATATGAATTTCCTGTGGCTTGTATATTTTCTACAAATTTACTGTATTTATCTAATGAAAGTTTTCCTGTAGTTCTTACATCATCAACAAATTCTGTTGTTGCTGTCTCTACTGATAATTGAGAAACATCATCTGTCCTATCTGACATCGTCATTAGTGGAAATACAAACATTAAAACTGCTGCTAATGCTATTGCTACTACTGTTATTAATGTATCACTCATTTTTTCCTCCTTATAACTTCTTTATTTTTTAGTTATTGGCTTTTATATGTTATTACTCTTTTTGTTGTTTTATCCGCATTTGGTATATTATTATTCTGTTCTCCTTCTTGCTCTGATTGATAATATATTCCTAAATTTTCCACAACTTCTTCTTGTATTTTATCATAAATTCCTTCAGAATTCAAGACTATTCCTAATTTTTCAAATTCTTTCTCTATATCATCAAAATTTTCTGATTTATTTCCATATAATATAGCTAAAATAAATCTCTCTTTTTGTTCATTACTTCCATAGTTTTCTTTTTTCATATCAATAGAATAACAAGGCTCATTCTTTCCTGTTTTACTATTTTTCTTTTTATATAATCCATCACTGCCTACAAGATTAGAATCAAAAATTATTTTATAATTTTCTTTATATGCTCTGTATATAGTTGGTACAATTGTTTCTAATCCAACAATTCTTTGCGTTGTTCCATTATCTTCTATATATGTATAATCATATTCTCTATCTCTATATTCTAAAATACTAGTAACTGTCGCTCTTGCTTCTCCAAAAGCTGTAATACTAATGGATAATGCTACTACAAATATTAATACAGCTGCTGCAATTTTTAATGCATCTGCAGCATTCTCCATAAGTATCCCTCCTTGCTTTTATGAATTTTTTGTTATTTTTATTACATGTATTAATCCATTTTGATATCCATTACTACCAGCTTCAACTTTATATGTACTTCCATTTTCAACAGTAGCTTCTGTCGACGTTATTGCTCCAGAACTATCAAATGTTATAATCTTTGAATCATCGCCTTCATTTGTTGTATTATTACTTCTAATTGCTGTCAATAAAGCTCGTACATTTGCTCCTTTTACTTTAGTTCCAAAATATTGTTCAAATTTTTGATTAAAAGTGCTTATATCCACCTCACTCATTGCGTTGTTGTTTACCACCCCTGATGCTTGATTATAAATCATTATACCTAATGATATAATTAAAATTGCTAACAATATAGCTCCTGCTATAATTAATGCTTTTGATGCGTTTTCCATAAAAATTCCTCCTTTGTTTTTTTTTATATTTATTATACTAGTATTCCTAGTAATATTAATAACTAAAATTTATTTTATTGTGTTATTTGTTCAAATAACATATATTTTACTTTATTAGTATCTTTATGATATTCAATTATTGTACATTTAAATTTTATTTGATTATAATATTGTATAAAATTTTCCATTCCTCCATTATATAAGGTTTCCATTGTATATATCTTATCATTGTCTATTATTTTTACATCTATATTAATTGAATTACTTTTATTATCAATATATTTTCCTTTTTTATCTTTCAAAACTTCATTATTATCATTGTTATCAATTGCCTTATTTATTATTGTAGTCAACTCTGTCCCATAAATTTCTTGATTATAATAACTTTCAAATGGCATATTTCCCTTTTTTGCATTATTATAACTTGCTTTATAATTTAAATATGCATATGAAATCCATACAACAATAATAATTATTGTAAAAAAAAATATAGCTATTTTCTTCATACTTTCATCCTTTATACTATAACATTAATTTTAATTTTTTTCAACACTAATATTACTTTTTTTCTGTAAATATAACTTTCCATACTCTTCCTGTTTTTGAGTTGATTTCAACAGAGCAATTATATGTATTCAACTCATTTGAGCTTCCACTTTTTATTTTTGATACCTCTTCTTGAATCTTTTTAGTATAGTCTGTATTAATAGTTTTGCTTTTTACCTCATTTCCAAATTCAATATAATCATTTTTAAACTTAACATGTATATAATAATCACTACTTGCAATTATTGGTTCGGCATGTCTCCTTGTACTAAATTCATATTTTTTATTATTTTCAGTTGCAAGGTTTGCTACTGTAATCACATCATAAATTGTAATATTATCTTTTCCAACATAAGATGTAAATTTACTATTAAACTCATTAATCTGATTTTCTTCGTTTTGTTCGTGTATTTGTTGAGACGTAGAACCAAAATATACAAATAGATATGCTGCTAAAGATAATATTAATACTCCTATTAACACTCCTGCGGCCATTAGCAAGGCTTTAGATGCATTCTCCATATTTTTACTCCTTTATATACTATTCTATTTTACCACTAAAAACAAAATTCATTGATATGATTCTTCCCGTATCTTTGTCGTAAGTAACTCCGGAATTTCCTTTTCCATCTAATGATGCACAATCAAAATATGCTCTTTTAAATTGAATATATTCATAATACTTATATACATCTTCTCTTATTTTTGTTCCTTCTGACAAGTAACTATCCCATCTAGTTGTCCAAGCAATAGTATCATTTTCACTTGGCTCTTTTATTTTATTATCTTTTACTATAGAATTATAAGTTTTGATTGCTTCTTTTTTTTCCTGAGATGTTGAATTATTTTCTATAAATATTTTTGTAATTGCAGCTGATAATTTGGTTAAGCTACTTACTCCGTATGTATCTTCAATCTCTCCAACTTCTTTGTCAATAACATTGATTTTAAATGTATTTTTATTTTCACTTACTTCATATATTTGATTGCTAAACAATCTATTTTTTTTATCTGGTGCTGATAATAATGTATAATTACTCCCTAACGAAAATGTAACTTTTATTGGTTTATATGAAAGTTCTTTTCCTTCATTTCCTATTATAGACTTTCGTTCGTTATAATCTGCTGCCTTATTTAATAAAGAATACAAATCACTTCCTCTAACATCTGTTCTATTGTATGTTTCAAATTGATTATTAAATTCTATAATTTGTGCTGTTCTTGTTTCCTTTATATTTGTATCTTGATAACTTGACAAATTATTAAACATTAAAAGTAGTGATCCTATTATTAATAAAGCTATCAGTACGCCTCCTGCCATTATTAAAGCTTTAGACGCATTTTCCATTTTCATGTCCTCCTTGTCTATTTAGTAGTTGTTGCTGTCATAGAACTAAAAGAACTTGACATACTAGTTAATCCAATAAATACTAATGGTATAATTAAATATCCTACAAACAAACATACCATTGGTGCAAAACCTATTGCTTTACCTATCATACCTTTTCTTTTAATTAATCTTTCATTTGATTCTTTTCTTTTTTCTTGATAGTAATCTCTTTCAGAATCTAATTCGTCAAAAGCATCTGTTATTGGTATTTTCTCAACTGCTGCTTGCAAACTTTCAATTATTCTTATCATTGGTACATAGTTAACCTCTTCTTTCATTGCTTCCAAAGCTTCCCATGCTCCTGCTTCATAGTTATTAACACATTTTGTAATTGGTGCTTTAAAAATGTTAGAATACCTTTCTAGCCATTCAAGAATTATTTCAACATTAACCCTTTCAATTCTCATAAGCATAAGTATAATTGTTTGGAATTGCATAACTTCATCTTCCATTTCTAATTGTCTCATCTTTGCTTGGAATACTAATATCCAAAGTGGTGCCATATATCCTATTACTGCAAAAACAAATGCTAATAGTAATTCAAACCATTGAACGTATTCAGTATTAATAACTTGCAATTTATTATAAATTCTTTCAGCAGCTTTATCTATTTCAGTTGATTCTGCTCCTTCGTAATATTTTAATTTTTGTACAGATGTTTTTATTTGTTCTTGTGTTGTTTTTGGTTTTCCTCTATATTGATCTAATACAATATTATCTTGTTTTGTTATTTCCATAGCCTTTTTTTCATCTTTTTCAGATAATCCGCCTATAATATTATAATCTGTTGTCGGCTCTGTATATATGTAATTGATTGCTACTACATGTAATTGAGTAAATACAATTATAGATGCAAAAAATGTAACAATTGCAATTGCAATTCTATTCATGAATAACCATTCCATTTTTTGTGGAGATGCTGCATCTTTTAGTAATTGCACTACTTTTCTATATTCTTTAGTACCTTTTTTAGGTATAAATAAGTCTACTATTTTTTTTATAGGTTTCTTTTTATACAATTTTTCTTGCCAAGGATTTTCTGTTCTTGTATCTATGGCTGTTGAACCATTGTCTTTTAATTTTCTAACTAAAACATAAGATACAAAAGTAATTAATAATATAAGCATTTGTACAATCATTCCTGCTTTTCCTTGATACCAACTAGCAGTAAATGAGAAATTAGAAATCGCCCAATTCTTCAAAGGCTCTAATAATAATACTGGTGCTATTGCAATAACAGATAAACTTTGAAAAACATAATTTAATTTGTCTCTTTTTAATATCTCTAATTGCATTTCTTGTGTAATATTATTAACATTTTTTAAATATAATGATGCTCCATCTACTTTTCTATCTCCAAATTCTTTTGTTAAATATGACACTCCTGCAAATTCTTTTAAAAAGCTATTTGGAGCTATATCGTAATACTTTTCTAATTCCATTTCTGGATCATCAGAAATTAATATTTCATATATTTTTTCTCCTTGTCTTGATACATCTTTTTCATCATCTTGCGATACTTGATATATTGCTTCTTCTACCATGTTGTATTCATGGTATGCATGTCTTATTTCAGAGAAAAAATCAATTTGTTCTTTTAATATTTTATTATCAATTTTATCAACAGAACCATCTATTAATGTATCTATCATAAATAATTCAAACAATAATAATATAAACAGAGGGGATAACTTCTCATCTGAGAGCCCCTGCT
>ENA-UONW01000772-UONW01000772.1-human-gut-metagenome-genome-assembly--contig:-CS52-NODE-772-length-45129-cov-15.495807_pt1 | contig 45129 bp, 34 predicted proteins | sample MGYA00242463_ERZ724010 | MGnify/ENA metagenome assembly ERZ724010 | reverse complement strand
TGGGGACGGTTCCCTGCGGGCCCCGCCCCCAGTCGGCCGGAAGCCCGGAACAACAGTGCAGGAGGTGGCCAAAGCCTGCACCACCATGCTACAGGCCACAAAAAGGCCGGCCGCTCCATTGCCCTGAGGGCGGAAGCGACCGGCCGGATAGGATTAAAGATCTATGTGTCTAAATGCTAATAAAGAGTAGTCCTTAATCTTCTGTGGCGACGGGAGCAGCCTGACGATAGGCGTCGAGCTGCGAAGCGTCGAATTTGCGAATAAAGTTGAAGTGCTTCTCCACCTCGCTCTCGGCGTAGTTGACGTACACCTTCAGGCTCTTCTCGAACAGTTCGGGAGCCTTGGTGGCATCCTGCAGCAAGAGGTGGCTCATGATGGTGACGGCAGCCATCTCCATCAGGCGGCGGGCCACAAAGTCGTGCAGTTCCTGGTTAGCTGCTTCCTTCACGGCATTGGTGCAGGCCTCGAACTTGTTGGCCATTTCCTTGATGCGGTTCATCAGCGGCTCATAGGCCGGAGCACACGGAACGGCCTCGAAGCCACGGATGGTGTTGATGTACGAACCGTTGGTCACGTAGCGGATGGCAGCTACCGTCTGCAGCTGCGTCGTACCCTCGTAAATGCTCGTGATGCGGGCGTCGCGATAGATGCGCTGGCAGGGGTACTCCAGCATGAAGCCCGAACCACCGTGTACCTGGATGCTGTCGTAAGCATTCTGGTTGGCGTACTCTGAGTTCATACCCTTGGCCAGCGTGGTGAAGCTGTCGGCTAGTTTGGCGTAGAGCTTCTGCTCCTTGCGCTCCTCGGGTGTGAGCTTGCGCTCGCGGGCGATGTCGTCGAGGGCTTTGTAGATGTCTACGTAACGGCTGGTCTGGTACAGCAGGGCGCGACCGGCGTCGAGCTTGGCCTTCATGATGGAGAGCATGTCGTAAACGGCCGGGAAGTTGATGATTTCCTTACCGAACTGCTTACGGTCGGCAGCATAGGCCAAAGCCTCGTTGTAGGCAGCCTGGCTCAGGCCCACACTCTGGGCGGCGATACCCAGACGGGCACCGTTCATCAGGGCCATTACGTACTTGATCAGACCCAGCTTGCGGTCGCCGCAAAGCTCGGCGTGAGCGTTCTTGTACACCAGCTCGCATGTAGGTGAACCGTGAATACCGAGCTTATTCTCGATACGGCGCACGCTTACGCCACCCTGGCGCTTGTCGTAGATGAACATGGAGAGACCACGGCCGTCGCGCGTACCCTCTTCCGAGCGGGCCAGTACGAGGTGGATGTCGGCATCACCGTTGGTGATGAAGCGCTTTACGCCGTTGAGCAGCCAGCAGCCGTCCTTCTCGCTGTAGGTAGCCTTCAGCATCACGCTCTGCAGGTCGGAACCGGCATCCGGCTCCGTCAGGTCCATGGACATGGTCTCACCGGCACATACGCGCGGAATGAAGCGCTGGTGCTGGTCTTCGTTACCGAATTCATAGAGCGTCTCGATGCAGTCCTGCAGGCTCCAGATGTTGCCGAAACCAGCATCGGCGGCAGCCACGATTTCGGCGCACATGGTGTACGGCGTAATCGGGAAGTTCAGACCGTTGTAGCGGCGAGGCATGGTCATGCCGTTCATGCCGGCCTTTACCATGGCGTCAAGGTTCTGCACCGTACCGCTGGCATAGTCTACGTGGCCGTCGTGGCAGTGAGGGCCCTCGGCGTCTACGCCCTCGGCATTGGGGGCAATGACATTGGCGGTGATGTCGCCCACAATCTCCAGCACGCGGTCGTAGGAGTCGAGCGCGTCAGCATAGTCTATGGGTGCGTAGTCATATTTGTCCTTGTCCGCATAGTCGCGCTCTTTGAGCTGACAGATGCGCTCCATCATCGGGTTGTTCAGATGGAATTTCAGTTCAGGAATATCTTTATAGAAATTGTCCATTTGTTACTTGCTGTTTTGTTTGTAATACTTAATCATTTTCGGCAAAACCTCTTCTACCGAACCGGTGATGATGTAGTCGGCAATCTTGTTGATCGGGGCATCGGGATCGGTGTTAATGGAGATGACGATGCCGCTCTCCTTCATACCGGCCACGTGCTGGATGGCACCCGAAATACCGCAGGCGATGTACACCTTGGGGCGTACCGTTACGCCGGTCTGACCAATCTGCAGGTCGGGCTCGCAGAATCCGGCATCCACAGCGGCACGGCTGGCGCCGACTTCACCGTGAATTTCCTTGGCCAGTTCATACAGCAAGTCAAAGCCCTCTTTGCTGCCTACGCCGTAGCCGCCGGCCACGATGATTGGCGCGCCCTTGAGGTTGTTTTTGGCCTTCTCCACGTGGCGCTCCAAAACCTTCACGACGTAGTCGGTGTCGGGCACGAACTTGGCCACGTCCTCAATGATGACCTCACCCTTGTAGTTGGGGTCGAGCACTTCGGCCTTCATCACGCCGCTACGTACGGTGGCCATCTGAGGACGGTGTTCGGGGTTCACGATGGTAGCCACGATGTTACCGCCGAAAGCCGGACGGATCTGATAGAGCAGGTTGTCGTAGTGTTTGCCCACCTTCTTGTCGTCGTAGTCGCCGATTTCAAGGGCGGTACAGTCGGCCGTCAGGCCGCTGGTCAGCGAGGAAGACACGCGCGGACCGAGGTCGCGACCAATGACGGTGGCGCCCATCAGGCAGATTTGCGGTTTTTCCTGTTTGAAGAGGTTGACCAGAATGGAAGTATGGGGCTTTGAGGTGTAGGGAAACAGGCCCTCGGCATCAAAGATGTGCAGCTTGTCCACGCCGTAGGGCAGCACCTGCTGCTCTACCTTACCCGTAATGCCACTGCCGGCACAAATGGCTTCGAGCTGAACGCCCAGCGTGTTGGCCAGTTTGCGGCCTTTGGTGAGGAGCTCCAGGCTGACTTCCTCAACCGTGGTTCCTTCTATTTCGCAATATACAAATACGTTATTCATGTTTCTGTTTGGTCTTTAAGTTGAGCGTTTTTAACCGATGGTATGGTTGGCGAGCAATTCCTGAATCATGCCTTCCACGTCGGCGTCGGAAGCGGTGAGCGTTTTGCTCTCCTTGGCCTTGAACACGATGTTCTGCACGGCCTTCACCTTGGTAGGCGAGCCTGACAGACCGCACTGAGCCAGGTCGGCGTTGACGTCGGCCGTACCCCACTGCGTAACGGTCAGGTAAGGTTTCTTCTGATACTCCTCGGCATAGGGCAGACCCTCAGCCGGCATTTCCATGGGCGCCATGGCGCGCTTGTACTTCATCACGAGCTTGGCGTTGCGCGGACGGCAGGGAGCGGCCGAACAGTTTACGGTCAGCACGATGGGCAGCGGAGCCTCCACGGTTTCAACACCGCCGTCGATGTGACGCTTTACGGTAATTTTGCCGTCAGCGCACTTCAGGATTTCCTCCACATAGGTCACCTGGTCGAGGCCCAGCTTCTGGGCTACCTGCGGACCAACCTGGGCGGTATCGCCGTCGATGGCCTGACGACCGCCGATAACGATGTCTACGTCGCCGATCTTGCGGATAGCCATCGACAGGGCATACGAAGTGGCCAGCGTGTCAGCACCACCAAAGGCGCGGTCGGTCAGCAAATAACCGTTGTCAGCGCCGCGATAAAGTCCCTCGCGGATAATCTCGGTGGCACGGGGAGGACCCATGGTCAGCACGGACACCGTGGAGCCGGGGTTCTGGTCTTTCAAACGCAAGGCCTGTTCTAAGGCATTCAGATCTTCAGGATTGAAGATAGCGGGCAGTGCGGCGCGATTGACCGTTCCTTCCGGGGTCATGGCGTCCTTGCCCACATTACGAGTGTCGGGTACCTGCTTGGCAAGCACTACAATTTTCAAACTCATATTTCCTTTATTTTTTATGGTAATATTTTTCAGTATGCGTGGTTTCCTGCAGGTTGTCTCGACCGGAAGCGGCGGCCGCAGCAGCGGTACGTCAAGCGGAATAAAAGCAGGTCACCGAAAGGGTGAGTTAAGGTTCGGGCAAATTATGGTTCAGCGCGACGCAGTATCATACGGCCTCGAACTGCTTTTGAGACAGCCTCATACAACTTGCACATAATGTGCAAATTTACGCATTTCTTTCGGCCAAGCCAACCTGCGGGGCATGATTTTTTTCGCCGTCCGTCAGATTGGCCGTCCGGCGCCCGCAGGACGGGCCACCTACAAAAAAGGTGCCCGGCTCCGTCAGGGGGATCCGGGCACCTCGTAGCGCACAGGGCGTATGTCGGTTTAGAATTTTCCTTCGATAATCTCGCTCAGCACGTCCGTAATGTTGAGTCCGGCGGCACGCACCTGCTGGGGGATGAAGCTGGTCTCCGTCATACCCGGCGTGGTGTTGATTTCGAGCAGGTTAATCTGCTCGTTACCCTTTTCGCCGGTCAGGATATAGTCAATGCGGATGATGCCGTAGCAGCCCAGCATGTTGTAGATGTAGGCCGTCATTTCGCTCACGCGGCGCGCCGTTTCGGGAGCAATGCGGGCCGGTGTAATCTCGTTGACCTTGCCGTTGTACTTGGCGTCGTAGTCAAAGAATTCCTGCGTGGTCACTACCTCGGTAATGGGCAGGGTGCGTACGCCGTCCTTGCCGCGGAAGCAGCCACAGGTAATCTCGGTGCCCACCATAATCTTCTCGACCATCACCTCGTCGCTCTCGTGCATGGCCTTTTCGATGGCCGGAGCCAGGGCCTCGGCGGTCTTTACCTTGGTCACGCCGAAGCTGGAGCCGCCTGCGTTAGGCTTTACGAAGCACGGCAGGCCCAACCGACCGATAATATCGTCGGCCGAAGGCTGCGGGCAACCCTTGCGCAGCAGCACGGAGTCCGACAGATGGAGCGTGGGGAAAGAGCGCAGGAAGTTGTTGAGCGCGTATTTGTTGAAAGTCAGTGACTCAATCAGCACGTCACTTGTGGAATACGGCAGCTTAATCAGGTCAAAGTAGCCCTGCAGGATACCGTTTTCGCCCGGTGTACCGTGGATGGTAATGTAGGCGAAGTCAAAAGTGTGACGCTGGCCGTCGGAAGTCGTAAACGAAAAGTCGTTGCGGTCAATGGCATACTGCCCGTCCTCGTAGTGGGCCTGCCATTGCAGCCCCTCCATTTCTACTATATAACTGTTATAGCGCTCCTTGTCCATAAAGGAAAGAATGGTGTGGGCGCTGCGCATTGACACATCGTGCTCGGAGGAGTCGCCTCCTGCTACAATTGCAATCGTTCGTTTCATGGTTTTGTGTAAAAAGTTTGCTATTTTTTGTGAGAATTCTCAGGCATGGGTTTGGGCAAACTGCCGCCAGCGGTCAATGAGACACTGCATGTCGGCGGGCAGTTCGGAAGTGAAGTCCATTTCGCGGCCCGTCAGCGGATGCTGAAAGCCCAGCGTGCGGGCGTGGAGCGCCTGACGCGGACAGGCCTCAAAGCAGTGCTGCACAAACTGGCGGTAGGTGGCCGACACGTTGCCGCGCAAAATCTGGTCGCCGCCGTAGCGGGCGTCGTTGAAGAGCGGATGGCCGATGTGGCGCATGTGGGCGCGAATCTGATGGGTACGCCCCGTTTCGAGCACGCACTCCACCCACGTAACGGGCCCGAACGACTCCAGCACGCGGTAGTGCGTCACGGCCGACTTGCCCACACCGGAATCGGGCGGGAACACGGCCATCTGCAGGCGGTCCTTGGGGTTGCGGGCAATGTTGCCCTCAATGCGGCCCTCCGCCTCGTCGAAGCGGCCCCACACCAGGGCGTTGTAGCGCCGGCGCGTGGTCTTGTTGAAAAACTGCAGGCCCAGCTTGGTCTTGGCGTTGGCCGTTTTGGCAATGACCAGCAGGCCCGACGTGTCCTTGTCAATGCGGTGTACGAGGCCCAGCGAGGGGTCGTTGGGGTCGTAGCCGGGCATGTGGCGCAAGTTCCACGCCACGGCGTGCACCAGCGTGCCGTGGTAGTTGCCGTGGCCGGGGTGTACCACCATGCCGGCGGGTTTGTTCACCACCATCAGCTCGTCGTCCTCGTAGACAATGTCGAGCGGAATGTCCTCGGGCACGATGGTGTTGTCGTAAGGCGGACGGTCCAGCACCATCGTCACCACGTCGAGCGGCTTGACGCGATAGTTGCTCTTCACGGGGCGTCCGCCCACATGGATAAAGCCGGCCCGCGCCGCCTGCTGAATGCGGTTGCGCGAGGTGTCGGGCAAGTGCTCCACGAGGAACTTGTCAATGCGCAGCAACTGCTGCCCCTTGTCGGCCACCAGGCGGAAGTGTTCGTACAGCTGTCCGCTCTCGGCGTCCATCTCGTCGTTCGACAGCGCCTCGGCCTCGTCTATGTCATCCCAATCCTGCTGCATGTGCTTGTCTGCTCTGTATGTGTTTGCCAATTGTTGGTTCTGTTTTCTGATTATTCGGCGGCGGGCATGCCGGCGTCCTCCGGCAGGTCGTAGTCCCCGCCCGACAGACTGTCGGGCATGCCGTCAAAGGAGTACATCAGCGTGTCGATGGCGTTGTAGGAGTCGTCAATCTTTCCGTTACCCACCACCAGCGTCACGGGGTCGTCCACCGACACGCGCGTACCGGCCGGTACGACACGGCCGCGCACCTTGACGTCGTACACCCAGTCCTGGTCGCCGTCAATGTATTCCACGGGCCCCAGCTTGAACCCGATGGAGCGCAACCGCGACTGCGCCTCACGCAGCGAGCAGTTGTCGCCGATGTCGGGCAGCACGATGGTGGGCGAATTGTTGGAGTTGATGGTGATGTACACCAGACGCCCGGGCTTGACTTTCTCGCCGGCCGCAATGGACTGCTGCAACACGGTGCCGGCGGCCAGTGTGCGCACGAATCCCGTGTCGCTCACCTCCACCTGCAGCCCCAGGCGCTCCATTTTCAGGGCGGCCGCCTCCTGGCTCAGTCCATTCAGGTTGGGCACGGTGATGGTGGTGTCGTGGTGAGTGTAAAGGTCTATTCCCCACAACGCCCCCACGCAGGTGGCCGACACCACTGCGCCCCACAGGAGGAACTGCAATAAGAAGGTTTTAAATTTCACAGGCGGTTACCTAAAATATTCATATTCAACGCATCCGGACGCCTGCAAGCCCAAGGCTGCCGGACCGGCATCCGGATTGGTGCGCCAAAGTTACGACAAAAAAGTGGGAGGAATACAGGTTTTCCTGAAAAAAACCGATATTCCTCCCCTTTGTGGGTTGTGGTCCCTTAGCGGACAAGTCCGCACGAGGCCGGCCAATTAGTGTTTGCCGTGTACCTCATCAGCCACCGTCAGTTTCTTGCGACCTTTGGCGCGACGGGCTGCTAATACGCGACGGCCGTTAGCCGTGGCCATACGCTGACGGAAACCATGTTTGTTGTTTCTCTTTCTGTTGTGGGGTTGAAATGTTCTTTTCATTTTATTTATGCTGTTTTATTTTTTGATTATGCGTTGTTATGCGGTTATGCTGCGCTTTTGGGTTGCAAAATTAGGAAGAAATTTCGACACTAACAAATTGTGTTTCAATTTTCTGCTCTTTCCTCCCCATTTTTGTGGCCGCAGGGGCTGAAATCGGCCGCATGCTTCGCATTCGCCGCTCATCAGTCGGCCTCCTGCTGCTCGTGGGCCCGCAGGTAATTGTAGAGCGGGTTGGCATACATGGTCAGCACCGTGCGGAACAGGAAGGCGGGGTCCTTGCCGGCAAAATCCGTCTGACGGATTTTCTCCTCCACGTAGTGCTCAAACTCCTGCTGCTCGTCGTGGGTATAGTGCGAGGCAAAGCGGCGACTGCCCTCCAGCAGGTCGGCGGCCACGTAGTTGGACGGGTAGAGGTGGTAGCGCAGGTGAATTTCGCGGTCCATGCGCTCGGCCACGGCTACAAACACTTCCGACTTCGGACGGTCGGCGTACTCCTCCAGCCACTGGTTGATGCAAGGCGCCGTTACATATCTTACCCTGCCCTTGTAGCCAAAGATGCCGGTCTGCATGTTGTTGAGGTCGTCGGCCGGGCTCTTCCTGAAGGCAGGGTTATCCCGCTTCTGCTGGAACTCCACGGCCTTGAGCACGTCGCAGGGGTCGTACTCGTAGGAGATGGTGAGCGGCACGATGTGCAGCTCGGCCAGTTGCTCCACTGGCGTTTTGCCGCTGCCGCCCATGGCCAGCATTTTCAGCACAGCCTCCTGGGTGCGGTCGTTGGAGTCCTTGGCGCGGCCCTCGCGCTGCGCAATCCAGAGGTTATCGTGCTTCTCGTTGACGACGTAGTGCATGTAGCGGCTCATGAGCAGACTGCTGGCCAGACGCTGGCGCAGCGACACGGAGCGCTGCACCACAAACGACTTGTTGATGCGCACCAGCGTGCGAATCCAGGGATAGATGAGCAGGTTGTCGCCAATGGCAATCTCCATCGTAGTGGGAAAACCGTTGCGCAGCATGGTCAGCCCCAAAAAGGCCGAATCCATCACAATGTCGCGGTGGTTCGACACAAACGTATAGTTCTGCTGCTTGTCGGGCAGAGAGCTGTAGTCCGCCGTCAGCGACTTGCAGCACTGCCCCTCAAGCTGCTCCAGCAGGGGCATGAATATGGTTTTCTGCACGGCCAGGTTGTCGGGACACGACAGGAAAAGCTGCCGCACCTCCTCCAGACTGTGACCGGGATATAGCCGGGCCACGATGCCCTGAAACTGCTCGTCCTGCATCAGGCTCTCCACGGCGGCAGGCAACTCCTCCGGCGTAAAGGGCCGGATGGCATCAAATTCAGCAGGTATTTTCATGACTTTCTGATATGTGAAATAAAAAAATAGACTTGGTGTGTGTTTCCTTTTCTCAGGTTACTTGTAAGGGCAAAGTTACAAATTAATATGAAACCGCCAAGCGCCCCGACCCCGAAACCCACACAAAGACCAACTCTCGCCCCCTTTCCCTGCCGCCGGCTTTCAGTTTGTCATCCGTAGTGCCTGCTTCCCATGCATACCAGTACCAGCCGTTCATCCCCAGCCTGCGGAAAAAAGGCAGAAAAATTAGAAAAAAAAACGACTTCGTCTCATGTATAATCTTTTTTTATAACTTTGTTACTGAAAAGCACCGTTCCGCCCCAACATTGAAGGCGGATCGACAAATTAATAACCCCAAAAACAAATTTATGAACACTACTCTACGCACGCTGCGCCGTGCCTGCCTTACCCTTTCACTATGCGGTCTGGCCCTGACGGCCCGAGGACAACAAGCAAACGAACAAGACAAGGCACTCACCCCTGACGAAAAAACGTACATCCTCTCCAAATTCTGGTCGGAAGTGAAGTACAATTTCGTGTATTTCAACCAAATGGGCGAAGCCCGCTGGGACAGCCTCTACCGTGCCTATCTGCCCAAGGTGCAGCAAGCGCCCGACAACCGGGCCTTCTACGACGAGATGCGCCGCTTCTGCGCCCTGCTGAAGGACGGCCACACCTTCATCATGTGGAATAACTATCCCTGCATCACCACCTTTTTCGACCAGTTGCAGTGGTACATTTCCGACATTGAAGGCAAGGCCATCATTACGAGTATCAACGAACTGAACCGGAAGCGGATTCCCATCGGCACGGAAATCGTAAAGGTCAATGGCCTACCCACGCAAACCTACCTCGAACAGAAGGTTCTGCCGCTCATTTCGTCATCCACCGACTACGCACGCCGCGACATGGCCGTATCGCACATGCTGCAGGGCCTGCGCGGTGAGGCGTACGACGTAGAGCTGCTCACACCGGACAAAAAGACCCTGAAGCTCCACCTTACACACGAAATCCAGGAGCCGGTATCTTCCGACCCCATGTACCCGAAGCAAGACGAGTGGAAGCGGTTCGAGCTGAAATGGTATCCGGGCGACGTGGCCTACGTGGCGCTCAACACGTTCAGTGACCCGGCCATCGTGGACGACTTCGTCAAAATCTTCCCCACCCTGCAGCAACGCGCCAAAAAACTCATCATCGACCTGCGCCAAAACGGCGGCGGCAACACGGGAAGCGGGGCCAGCATCCTGCAATACCTCACCCCCGACACGCTGCTGACGGGCTCCAAGTGGTGCACCCGCGATTACGCCGCCAGCTATGCAGCCTGGGGCGAATACATGACCCCCGAGGACACCGTAGGCAACAGCTGGAACCAACGCTGCTACCTGACGGCCTGCGGCGAATACTACATAGGACACGGCATTTACACCGTCAATATACCGCCCTCACACCCCCGACTGATTGTGCCCACCGTCGTACTGATTGACCACAACACAGCTTCGGCCGCCGAGGACTTCCTGATTCTGGCCGAAAGGCAAAAGCACTTCACCAAAATCGGGCGCCCCTCCAACGGCAGCACCGGCCAGCCCATTGTCATCAACATGGGCCACGGCTTCAGTGCCCGCATCTGCACCAAAAAGGACACCTATGCCGACGGCCGCCCCTTTGTAGGCTACGGCGTACAGCCCGACATCGTGGTGGAGCCCACCGTCAAGGACCTCATCAAGGGACGCGACGGCCAGCTGGAAGCCGCCCTCAAGTTCCTCAAAAAGCAAAAATAAACTCACGTGGCCCGATGTCTGTCGCTTGACATCGGGCCACGCATCCCATGCTTCAGCACCGACGGTCCACCCATCGGCGCGAAGAGAAAACAAGGTCGGACCTAAAAAAAACTCCGAGCCGCCGAAAATTTTTTCCGAGCCGCCGAAAATTTTTTAGGTCCGACCTTGTTTTTTTAACCGCCACCCAAGTTTTCCTGTTCCTTCTCTCCCTCCGCTAAAATCGATAGGTCAGCATGAGCTGTGTGCTGACCTGATGGCTGGAAACAAACAATTCGCTGGTGCCGTAACTCCAGCCACCCATATTAATCCAGCGATAGGTGTCGTAGCACGTATGGCGATAAAACCAATCCAGCCCCCACGTGAACGAAAGTTGCTTGAAAAGGCGGTAGCTGACGCGGCCCTCCAGATGGTTGAAGGAGGCTATGGACTCGTCGCCCAGCACGTCCATCGGATCGTCAGAAGGCGACGGGGCGCCGTCGACAACGGAATCCCAGTTGCTTCGGGTAAAAAGGCGGTAGTACTGGTTGTGGAAGGCAAAGGTCAGCCGGTCGTGACAGACGGAACCGGTGAGGCCGACCTTCACCGCAAAACCGGAACCCCAGTTGTAGTTGCGGTGGTAGTAGCGGTAAAAATCGCTGAGCACGCCGCCCAGCAGCACGCCGTTGGCATGGACATAGGCGTCGAAGGTGCGGCAGGCATCGCCGTAGCGGAACATGGCACCGCCGCCCACCGAAGCCGGCGTACCGAACTTGTAGGGCACCACACAGGGCTCCCACTCCTTGGGCGAATAGGTACTGATGGTGTCGGAGTCAAAAAAGTCGAAGTGCTGGTACAGCCCCACCGAGAGGCGGCACCGTCGGGCTTGCAGCACCTCCTTGGAGAGCAAACGTCCGACAACTTCCACGCGGCTCAGCAGGGGCTGCGTCTTGATGGCGTTCAGCTCCACCAGCAGCGAGAAGTATTCGTAAGGCACCTTGCAGCGAGTGGCATAGCGGTCGCCATACTCCAGACTCAGACGGGCCACGCCGCCGGAACGCCCGCGGCTCCTGTCGTCATGATACATCAGGGCGCGCAAGCCCAGCGAGAAGTCCAGGTGTACGGGCGGCGTACCGAACTGGCGGCCCGGGGTGGCGCTGCGCTTCCAGAACTGCCCGTTGATGAGCCGGTTGAGGCCCCTCAGCGGCGAAATCACGAAAGCCGCCAGCTCGCGCCCCACGCGCTCTGCTCCCGTGCTGCGGTCGTCGAGCACATAGTCGGAGGCGCGGAAGAGCACCTCGCCCAGGGCGGCCCCACCCACCGGAGTGGCGATAATGTCGTTGGTCGAAGGGTACTCACTCTCCATAAACATCTCCCACATGGCGCTGCCGCCTATGGCAAACAGTTCCGACTGCCAGAAGTTGTAGCCGTTGGCCCGGCCGGCATTGAAGTAGAGGGAGCCGTTGTAGGGATGGGCAAACATGTTGGTGCTCAGGTGGTCGTTGTCCCACTCAAAGCCGTGGTGGAAATTCTGCCGGATGGTTTTCCAGGAAATGTAGGAATAGAAGCCACGAAGCACATAGCGGTCAAAGGCCCACTGCCCGAGGTTAAGCCCGACCACCTCGCCGGCGGCGCGCCAGAAGTATTTTTTAGGCGGGGCCGCGGCGGCTGAATCGGCAGCCATGAGCGTATCGGCAGTCATGAAGGTATGGGCCGCCGGAGCGGCTGCGCTATCGGCCGGAAGGGCCAGCGAGTCGGTCTGCGCGCCGGCCTTGGCGCACACGCCCAGCCAGCCCACAAGGCACAGCAGGAAAATGCGTTTCATCGTTGTCATGCTCTATCCCTCAGCTGCGGGGCGCAAGGCTTGCCGTCCGCAGCCACTAAAAAAAGTCCCGGGCAGGGCCTCAGCCTGAAAGAGAGACACTGCCCGGGGGCTATCGGTTGATTAAAAAAATTCTTTTTCTTGTCAGCGTGCGCCGCGGCTTAGAACACAAAGCGCACCAAATCGTTGAACACGGCCAGACACATCAGGGCCAGCAGCAGGAGCATGCCCACCGTCTGGGTGCGCTCCATGAACTTGTCGCTGGGCTTGCGGCGCGTGATGACCTCGCACAGCAGGAAGAAGGCGTGGCCACCGTCGAGGGCCGGAATGGGCAGGATGTTGATGAAGCCCAACATGAAACTAATGAAGGCCGTCAGGAGCCAGAACTGCTGCCAGTTCCACGTGGAGGGGAACATGCTGCCGATGGCACCGAAGCTGCCCACGCTCTTGGCACCGTCCTTGGAGAAGAGGTACTTCAGGTCGGACACGTAACCCGTCAGCACGTTCCAGCCGTGACTGATGCCGGCGGGAATGCTCTCGAGGAAGGTGTAGTGGTGCGTAACGGTCTTATAGTCGGGGGCCTGGTTGTAAACGCCCAGCAAGAGGTCGGCATCCAGCTGCACGCGCACCGTGTCGAGGCTGCCGCCGGCGTGGGCCACTACCAGCTGTACGTTGCGCAGACGGGCGGCCTGGGCCTCGTTGAGGTTAGTCAGTTGGTCGGAGAGTACACCCATCTGATAGGTATAGTCATTCCAGTCGCTCACGGGCTTGCCGTTGAAGGCCACCACGCGGTCGCCACGGCGCATGCCGGCTTTCATGGCCGGCGAACCGGCCTTGACGGAATCCACCACAAACGGCACGCGGGGCAGCACGAAGCGCGGATTGGCCTTCATCATGTCGAGCATGTTGAGGTCGCCGGGCAGGGAGAGGGTGACCTCCTTGCCATCGCGCCACACCACGACCTGACGGGCCTCGGAAATGCCGCGGTACATGTCACCCACCGTTTCATTGGAGTCAAAGCTCTTGAAGGTGCGCGTGTCGGTGCGCAGGGGAATGTCGCCATCGCGGAAGCCGTAGGACTTGGCGGTCTCGTTGAACTTGAAGCCATGGGTCATGTTCTTGACGGGCACGTAGGTGTCGCCCCACGTGAAGAGCACCATGGAATAGATAAAGAAGGCCAGGAAAAAATTGACCAGCACGCCGCCAATCATGATGAGCAGACGCTGCCAGGCGGGTTTGGCACGGAATTCCCAGGGCTTTACGGGCTGCTTCATCTGTTCGGTGTCCATTGACTCGTCAATCATGCCCGCAATCTTGACGTAGCCGCCCAGGGGGAGCCAGCCCACGTAGTAGGTGGTTTCGCTCTTCTTGGGGCGCCACTTGAACAGATGGAACCACGGATCGAAGAAAAGGCAGAACTTCTCAACCCTTACCTTAAAGAGCTTGGCAAAGAGGAAGTGCCCGCCTTCGTGGCACAACACCAGCAGCGCAAAACAGAGGATGAGCTGCAGGGCTTTCGTAAAAAATACTTCCATTGGATTTTCAGTGTATGGGTATAAGTAAAAAATGTAATGCTATAATGACGCTACGAGCGCCTCGCTGCGCCGGCGCGTTTCGGCGTCGGTCTGCAAATAGTTGTCAAGCGTGGGCGACGCCTCGTAGGGCACCTCCTGCATCATGCGCTCAATGACGTCGGCAATCTGCAGGAACCCGATGCGGCCGGCCCGGAAGGCCTCGTTGGCCACCTCGTTGGCAGCGTTGCAGATGCAGGGCATGTTGCCCCCGCGGCGAATGGCCTCGTAGGCCGCAGCCAGGCAGCGGAACGTGCGGCTGTCGGGGCGCTCGAAGTGGAGCGTCTGCAACTTGAAGAGGTCAAGACGCGGACAGCTGAGCGGCAGGCGGCCGGGATAGCTGAAAGCGTACTGAATGGGGATGCGCATATCGGGCATGCCCAGCTGCGCCTTGATGCTGCCGTCGGCAAACTGCACGGCGGAGTGGATGACGCTTTCGGGATGCACCACCACCTCAATGCGGTCGGGCTCCACGCCAAACAGCCAGCGGGCCTCAATGACCTCGAAGCCCTTGTTCATCATCGTGGCGGAGTCAATGGTGATTTTGGCTCCCATTGACCAGTTGGGATGCTGCAGGGCCTGGGCGGGCGTTACGACAGCCAGCCGGGCCTCGTCGTAGCCGCGGAAGGGACCGCCCGAAGCGGTCAGGATGAGTTTCTCAATCTCGTTGTCGTACTCGCCGGCCAGGCACTGGAAAATGGCGGAGTGCTCACTGTCTACCGGCAGGATGGGCACTTTGTACTCCTGAGCGAGCGACGTAATCAGCTCACCGGCCACCACCAGCGTCTCCTTGTTGGCCAGGGCAATGGCCTTGCGGGCCTTGATGGCGTGAATGGTGGGCAACAGGCCCGAAAAGCCGACCATGGCAGCCAGCACCATGTCCACCGGTCCGGCCTCCACAATCTGACACAGCGCGTCGGCACCGGCATACACCGTAATGGGGCAGTCGGCCAGCCCGTCGCGCAGGGCGTCGAACTTTTCTTCGTTGGCAATGACTACGGCCTGAGGCTGGAACTCGCGGGCCAGCTCCATGAGCTTCTCTATATTATTATGAGCAGTAAGGGCATAGACCTCAAAAAGGTCCGGGTGCTGCCGGACCACATCGAGGGCCTGGGTTCCGATGGAACCGGTGGCGCCCAAAATTACAAGACTTCGTTTTGACATATCAGGGAGAGAATTTGTGAGAGACAGCATTTTTTTCTAATCGTTCAGGCTGAGCAGTGCCTCGGGCACGTTCATCACCAGCTCACGCTGCTGCTCGTCGAACGAGGTGACCAAATCGGGATGGAACGGCAGCATGATTTCGCGACCGTCCTCGTGGCGAATGGTCAGCAGCACATTGGCCGACGAGTCGTCCACCGCCTCCACCTGCCCTACCCGGCGACCGTCGGGCAGCAGTACGCTGAAGCCGACGAAGAACTGGAGGCTCTCCATGTCGGGCGCCGTGTGGGGCGCATAGCGCCGGTCGTAGAACACGCGGGCTCCCACCAGCCGGCGGGCCTGCTGCTCGTTGTCGACGTCCTCAAACTTGAAGAGCGCGGCATTCTGGTTCTTGAAGCTGTATTCTTCCCAGAAAAACGGTACGGGCAGGCCGTCCATTTCCAAAAACAGGTAAGGGGCATCGGCGCGGTCAAAAATGTCGTCAGTAAACTGGAGCTCCACCTTGCCGTTGACACCGTGGGTGCGGGTGATGCGGCCTATGCTGTAAATGCTGTCGGGACTAATCATAATGAGAACAGGATTGGGGAATACGGAAAATCAGTCAACTCGCTGGATTTTGGCGCCCAGGGCATTCAGGCGCTCCTCTATGTGTTCGTAGCCGCGGTCAATCTGGCCGACATTGTCAATGCGGCTCGTGCCCTTGGCGCTCATGGCGGCAATCAGCATGGCGATGCCGGCACGGATGTCGGGCGACACCATGGTGCGGGCACGCAGCGGCAACTCGTTGTCATGGCCCACGACGACGGCGCGGTGGGGGTCGCACAGAATAATCTGGGCACCCATCTCAATGAGCTTGTCCACAAAGAAGAGGCGGCTCTCAAACATTTTCTGATGGAACAGCACAGAGCCCTTGGCCTGCGTGGCCACCACAATGAGCACGCTCAGCAGGTCGGGCGTCAGGCCGGGCCAGGGCGCATCGGCCAGCGTCATGAACGAGCCGTCAATGAAGGTCTCGATTTCGTAATGATCCTGCCGCGGAATGTAGAGGTCGTCGCCCTCGGTTTCTACACGAATGCCCAGCCGCTGGAACACGTAGGGAATCATGCCCAGGTTGCGCAGCGACACGTCCTTGATGCGCAAGCCGTCGCCCACCATGGCTCCCATACCGATAAAGCTGCCGATTTCTATCATGTCGGGCAGAATGCGGTGTTCGGCGCCGTGCAGTTTTTTCACCCCGACAATGGTGACGAGGTTGGAGGCGATGCCACTGATGCGCGCCCCCATGGCGTTGAGCAGGTGACAGAGCTGCTGCACGTAAGGCTCGCAGGCGGCGTTATAGATGGTTGTAGTGCCCTCAGCCATCACGGCGGCCATGATGATGTTGGCCGTACCGGTGACGGAAGCCTCGTCGAGCAGCATGTAGGTACCTTTCAGCTCGGGAGCACTCACGTTGAAGATGTTGCGCTGTTCGTCGTACTCAAAGGTTGCGCCCAGTTTCGAGATGCCGTAGAAGTGCGTATCCAGACGGCGGCGTCCGATTTTGTCGCCACCGGGCTGTGCCACCACCGTGCGTCCGAAGCGCGCCAGGCAGGGACCGATGAGCAGAATGCTGCCGCGCAATGACGAGCAGCGTTTATAGAAAGTTTCGCTCTGCAGATAGTCTGCATTGATGTGGCGGGCACAAAACGTCATATCATTGGGACCGTTGACCGTGATTTCCACACCGATGTCAGCCAGCAGCTGAATCAGATTGTTCACGTCGAGAATGTCCGGAATATTCTTGATGCGGACGCACTCATCCGTCAACAAGGTGGCACAAAGCACTTGCAGGGCCTCGTTTTTGGCACCCTGCGGAAGAATGGTTCCGTGAAGCCGGTGACCGCCTTCGATAATGAATGATGACATGGCGAAACGTTTTTTAGTTCACAAAAAATAAGGAAAAGAAAAAAGGAGCAACCGGCAGCCTAATAGGAGCGCTTGCCCCGACGGTTGCGCGAGGAGCGCTGTCCGCCGCCGTTGTTGCGACCGTTGCCGTTGTTGCGGATGCCGGTGGTCTTGAGCATGGCGGGATCCACCTGCACCTGTCCGCCGGTATAGCGCGCCAGGTCAGCCACGACTTTCTCGTTGCTGAGCGTATCCTTGTTCCACTCGGCCAGACTACGCTTCATCTGACCGGCCACCAAAAGGCCAAGCTGACGCTTTTCCTCACCCTCGGGCAGGTCGTTCAGATAGTGGATGAAAGATTCAAGCAATTTGCCGTAGTGGCGATAGCTGATGTTATGCGACGGATATGGAATGTGTGCCGGACGAGCATTAGCCGGTTTGGGCTCGGGACGCCCGTAGGGGTAGTCAATGTCGAGCCGGTAACCGGACATCAGGGCCAGATGATCCCATAATTTGTGTTTAAAGTCCGGCACATTCTTGTTCTGCGGGAACATGTTGGCCATAACGTTTATAATCAGTTCGGCACCACTCTGACGCAAGGCGCGATTTTCTAGACTCAGCACATTGTCCACCATGTTCTGCACCGTACGTCCATACTCGGGCAGCAGGATCTTACTGCGTTGGGTATTATAATCCATTCAAAAGGTTTTTGGGTTTTGTCGTCACAAACTGTTTCAGATAGAACGGCTCAAAGTAAGCCACATCGACAAACTTCTGCTGGGCCACGACCTTTTCGGCCAGCGGAATCATGTTCTTGGCCAGCGGTACGATGTCGTCAATAAAGTGGGCGTTGGGGTGCTGAATCACCTCGCGGCATTTGGCTGCGCCGTTACCAAAGAAGTACACAGGGCCTTCTTCCAGAAATTCGAGATAGCTTTCTGGCGTCACCACCGTAGCCTCAATTTTCCGCCGAACACCGAGGGCGCGGTCGTACACGGCCGAATACACCTCCATGCGGCGGGCATCAAGCATCGGACAAAGCAGCGCCTCGTCGGGCAAATCATGATAGAGCAGCACGGGCACCGACAACAACTCCAACGTGCCCACAGCAATCAGCGGTACTTGGCGACCGTAGCAAAGCCCCTTGGCCGTCGATACGCCAATGCGCAGGCCCGTATAGGAACCCGGTCCGCAGCTGACGGCTACGGCATCAAGTGGAATGGCATGACTGTCGGCAAAGGAGAGCGCCTCCTTTACGTAGGGCGCCAGCAGCGTATTGTGTTGCGGACCGTCATAATTGGCCTGATCAAAAAGGCAGGCGCCGTCCTGGCTCAACGCCACCGAGCATACCGTAGTGGTACTCTCAATATGCAGAATACAAGACATTGTTGATTTCTTTTTAAGTATGTAGGCTACAAAATTAACAAGATATTTTGGCAACACGCCTATTTTAAGGGCGGAAAATAGGGATACACGACTTTTCTTTCCGGTTTTTAGGAACTTGCAGCCGGGCGTTTACACTTTTTTATATAACCGAAACGGCTTTTTTCAAATTTTATGAGCAAATTTGTAACTAAACAGAATTTAATTCCATGAAAGACAAAGACATCAGACACGTTAACCTGAAGGACGCGGAATACAGTTTCCAGACGGAGGCGCTGGGGGTGGAAGGCGACGTTCTCTTTCTGGACGACGTCAGCAAATTTGACAATCCCCAACTACCGCGCCGCCTCGGCTTTATTACCCACGCGCTCTGTCTGCAGGGCAGCGCCACGTTCCGGCTCAACTCCCAGCCGCTTGAAATCAAAGCCGGCGAGTTTCTTATCGGAACCGGCGAGCAGGTACTCGACAACTGCCAGTGGACACCGGACTTCAAGGGACGCTTCATGCTGGTGTCCTCACGCTATTCACAGGACAGCCTCATCGGGCTGCAAAGTTTCCTGCCCTACCTGATTTTTCTGCTCGAGCGCCCCATCATCAAGCTCACCCCGGCCGAAACCAACCAGGTGGTGCGCACTTTCAATCTCATTCAGGAGCGTCTCAACGAACGCAACAACCACTTCCAGCGAGAACTGGTAGCTCTGCTGCTGAAGGCATACTACTTTGACGTGTGCAACTTCCTGCACCACCGCTACTGCTCGGAAGCCGCCGCCAACAACCGCAGTAGTGCCATTTTCGAGCGGTTCATTCACCTGCTCTCACAAAACTATCGCAAGCAGCGTGACCTCTCATGGTACAGCTCGCAGCTCTGCCTCTCACCCAAATACATGTCGGAAGTCATCAAGAAGGTCAGCGGGCGCACGGCCGGCCAGTGGATTTCGATCGTCGTGCTGGTGGAAATCAAGACTTACCTCACCTGCAGCGACTACTCCATCAAGGAAATTGCCGAGCGTCTCAACTTTCCCAACCAGTCCTTCCTGGGCAAGTACTTCAAGTCGGCCACGGGCATGTCGCCCTCGGAATACCGCCACCGCTAACCCTACCCCTTTTATTTTCTGACAAAACCGCGTAAAGGCCGCTTAGCCTGCACAGCAGGCCAGGCGCACCAGACGTATGCCCAGCTGATAACGCTGGGTCTGCATGTAGCGATAGAGCGTCTGCGGCTCCTCCACCACCTTTTTACGCAGGCTCGAAGCGTTAAGCAAATGCAGCTTGCCGTCCTTGCCCCACACGGCCAGCCCCACATGGCTGTAGTCCAGCCCGTTACGACGGGTGGCAATGGCTACGATGTCGCCGTTGCGTATGGCGCCCAGCGTACTGCGACCGCCGTTCAGATTGGCACGCGGCACATAGCTGACACTGATACCGCTGAACTGCTTTTCGTTGCGGGCAATCGCCGACACCCACTCAGGATGCTTCTTGAGCATCGGGTAGGACGAGGGGTGCGTACTCATGTATGACAACACGGGGGCAAACTTGGCCGACGCGGCAGCCCCCACATTGACGGGTACCACGAGCTTGCGGCGCGTGTTGTCGGTCATCCACTCCGTAAAATAGTGCAGGCGCGAGGCGTAGCCGTTCAGCCGTCCGTCCTTATAACGCAGGCGTTCCAGATACTTAATGAAACTGCTCCAGGCATCGCCGCGGTCCTGGCAGGCCCAGGTCAGGGCAGCCACATTCTCCACCAGTGTGGTGCAGTCCAGCTGTCGCAGATTCACTACCAAACGCTCGGGGTCGTAGCCCTCAAGCGTGGCAGCCACGTAAGGCACGCCCAGAAACTGCCGCCCGAAATACAGCGGGCGGTCGGCAGCCTTCAGCTTGCGTCCCTGCGCCACCAGGCGAACCACCTTCAGCGAGTCGGCCCGCCGATAGGCCACCTTGACGGCGGCCTGCGCCGTGGTCAGACCGCCACAGGCCAGCACCAGCAAAAGGCCGGCCAGCATATTCCGTTTTCTCATCATCTTTACCAGTCCTCCTTTCGGGAAAAAACGAACAGAGGGACGGAGCACTCTCGGGCACTCCGCCCCTCTGTAGGCGTCAATATTTTCAGTACAAATTTATGTGATTATGTTTATTTCATCAGGCTGACACTGCGTTTGAGGAACTTGTCGAGCGCCTCACCCTTCAACAGGCCGTTGCGCAGCAGGGCCAGGTCAATCAGCTGGTGCAGCACGTCGTTCTTGGCGGCGCTGGCAGCGATGGTTTCCTCGCGTTTCTTCTGTTCGCCTTCCAGCTGCTCGTGGCAGTCGGTCAGGTTCTTCTTCTCCTCGTCGGTAATCTCGTCGGCCTTCTTGTCCTTCTGCTGCTGTTCCAGTGCCTGCTGGCGGGCTTTCAGGCCCTTGATCTCGGCATCAATCGGAGCCAGAGTCTCACGAGTTTCGGCTTCGGTCTCATCCAGCACCTTCTTCACCAAAGGATGGTCGGCATTGAGCACGAGGTTGTACATGTCGGGCATTTCTCCGTAGAATGACATGCCGCTCTGCAGCTGGCTCATCTCTTTCATACGGCGCATATACTCGCTCTGCGTGATGACTACCGGCAGGTCGCCCTCGCCAAGACTACCTACTTCCACATGGAACTCGGTCTTTTCAATCTTCGGCATCTGCGACTGGAAGGCACCCGTCAGCAGCCCGGTCTGTTCCTCGTTCAGGCTGACACTCTTGGCGTCAGACTTCACAATCAGCTTGTCGATGGTGTCGCCATCCACGCGAGAGAAGCGGGTCTTCTCAAACTTCTGCTCCAGCATGCCTACCAAAGCCGTGTCGAGCTGGCCGTCCATCAGCAGGACATTGTAGCCCTTGGCCTTGGCTGATTCAATGAAGCTGTACTGGGCTTCCTTCTGGTTGGCATACAGGTAAACCAGTGTGCCGTCCTTGTCGGTCTGCTCGCCCTTGATGAGTTCCTTGTATTCCTCGTAGGTATAGTATTTGCCGTCCACGTCCTTGAGCAGGGCAAAGTCCTTGGCTTTTTCGTAGAAGTCAGACTGCGTCAGCATGCCGTAGTGGATAAAGAGCTTCAGGTCGTCCCATTTCTCCTCAAAGGTCTTGCGGTCGTTCTTGAAGATGGACAGCAGGCGGTCGCTTACCTTCTTGGTGATGTAGGTAGAAATCTTCTTCACGTTCTGGTCGCTCTGCAGGTAGCTGCGGCTGACGTTCAACGGGATGTCCGGAGAGTCAATGACGCCGTGCAGCAGGGTCAGGAAGTCCGGCACGATGTTCTCCACCTGGTCGGTAACGAATACCTGATTGCAGTAGAGCTGGATGCGGTTGCGCTGGAAGTCGAGGTTACTCTTGATTTTCGGGAAATAGAGCACACCGGTCAGGTTGAACGGGTAGTCCACGTTCAGGTGAATCCAGAAGAGCGGCTCGTCGGCCATCGGATAGAGCTCGCGATAGAACTTCTTGTAGTCCTCGTCCTTCAGTTCCGACGGTTTGCGCGTCCAAATCGGGTTGACGTCGTTAATCTGGTTGTCCTCCTCGGTGTCAACCTGCTTGCCGTCTTTCCATTCGGTTTTCTTGCCAAAGACTACCGGCACGGGCAGGAACTTGCAGTACTTCTCCAGCAGGTTCTGGATGCGACCCTTTTCAAGGAATTCCTTGCAGTCGTCGTCGATATGCAGGATGATATCCGTACCACGGTCGGCGCGCTCGGCGTCCTCCATGTCGTATTCAGGCGAACCGTCGCAGGTCCAGCGTACAGCCTTGGCATCCTCACGATAGCTGCGGGTCAGGATTTCCACCTTCTTGGCCACCATGAAGGCTGAATAGAAGCCCAGTCCGAAGTGACCGATGATGGCGTTGGCGTCGTCCTTGTATTTATCCAGAAAGTCCGTCACGCCGGAAAAGGCGATCTGGTTGATATACTTGTCGATTTCCTCTGCGGTCATACCAAGTCCGCGGTCGCTGACGGTCAGCGTACCGGCCTCTTTGTCCACGCTTACGCGCACGGCCAAGTCGCCCAGTTCGCCCTTGAAGTCGCCCTTCATGGCGCAGGTTTTCAGCTTCTGCGTGGCATCAACGGCGTTGGATACGAGCTCGCGCAGGAAGATTTCATGATCGCTATACAAAAACTTTTTGATGACGGGGAAGATGTTGTCAGTAGTTACCCCGATAGTTCCTTTTGCCATAAATATATGAGATTTTTAATTATTTTCTGCAAATTAGTCAGCAAACACTGTGCCAAATCGGCAGGACTGACACAATTTTGCCACCGCGCACAAAAAATCCGCACGCGCTGCCTGCCGGAGTCTGGCTCCCTGCAGGCCGCCCGTGCGGCTCACTCACTTATATTATGCCTGGTCCCATTGCCCACGCAGGGGCGGGACGAAGAAGTGATTAGTTTTCAAACTTCAGGTGATCACCTTCGGCCACGGCCTTGATGGGTCGTATGCGGTCAACCTGTCCGGCCAGCAGGGCCTTACTCAAATCGTTGAGCAACAGACGCTGCAAGGCACGTTTTACAGGACGCGCTCCGAACTCCGGATCGAATCCGGCGTCGGCTATCAGCGATACGGCGTCGGCCGCTACCTCAAGACGTACGCCCTGATCGGCCAAGCGTTTGATGACGCTGCCTACCTGCAGGCGGACAATCTGCTCAATCTGCGGCTTGGTCAGCGGCTGGAACATGATGATGTCGTCCACGCGGTTGAGGAATTCCGGCCGGATGGTCTTCTTCAGCATATCCATTACGCCGTTCTTCGTCTCCTCCACAATGTTCTGGCAAGCGGCAGGATCCTGTCCCTTCATCTTGTCAAATTGGCTCTGGATGTAAGCGCTGCCCAGGTTGGAGGTCATGATGATGATGGTGTTCTTGAAATTGACCACACGCCCCTTGTTGTCGGTCAGACGGCCGTCGTCAAGTACCTGCAGCAAAATGTTGAACACATCGGGATGGGCCTTTTCGATTTCGTCGAACAGGACTACGCTGTAAGGTTTGCGCCGTACGGCTTCAGTCAGCTGTCCGCCTTCCTCGTAGCCCACGTAGCCGGGAGGCGCTCCAACCAGACGGGAAACACTGAATTTTTCCTGATACTCACTCATATCAATTCGCGTCATCAGCGTTTCGTCGTTAAAGAGGTACTCAGCCAAAGCCTTGGCCAGCTCGGTCTTACCGACACCCGTAGTACCCAGGAAGATGAACGAACCGATAGGACGTTTCGGGTCCTGCAGTCCGGCACGGCTGCGGCGTACGGCATCGGCTACGGCCTGAATGGCCTCGTCCTGACCTACCACGCGCTTGTGCAGCTCGTCCTCCAGACGCAGCAGTTTCTCGCGCTCGCTCTCCAGCATACGGCTTACGGGTATGCCCGTCCAGCGGCTTACCACGTCGGCAATATCGTCGGCCGTCACCTCTTCCTTAATCATGGCCTGGCCGCCCTGACGCTCACGCAGCTGTTGCTGTACGTGGGCAATGTCCTCGTCAATCTGACGCATCTTGCCGTAACGTATTTCAGCCACCTTGCCGTAGTCGCCTTCGCGCTCGGCGCGGTCAGCCTCGTATTTCAGCTGTTCCTGCTGCAGTTTGTCCTGCTGGATGCGGCCCACCAGCTCGCGCTCGCCTTCCCATTTGGCGCGCAGGTTGCGTTCCTGCTCTTCCAAATCGGAAATTTCGCGGTTCAGACCGGCCAGCTTCTCCTCATCCTTTTCGCGCTTGATGGCCTCGCGCTCAATTTCCAGCTGACGCAAACGGCGACTGATTTCATCCAGCTCCTCCGGCTGCGAGTCGCGCTCCATACGCAACTTGGCAGCAGCCTCATCCATCAGGTCGATGGCCTTGTCTGGCAGGAAACGCTCGGTAATGTAACGGTTGGACAGCTCGACGGCCGCAATGATGGCGTCGTCCTGAATACGTACCTTGTGGTGGTTCTCGTACTTCTCCTTCAGTCCACGCAGGATGGAGATGGAGTCTTCCACCGTCGGCTCGTCCACCATGACCGTCTGGAAACGACGCTCCAGTGCCTTATCCTTTTCAAAATACTTCTGGTATTCCTCCAGCGTAGTGGCACCGATGGAGCGCAGCTCGCCACGGGCCAGGGCCGGTTTCAGGATGTTGGCGGCATCCATGGCGCCCTCACTCTTTCCGGCACCCACCAGCGTATGGATTTCATCAATGAACAGGATGATGTTGCCCTCGGCACGCGTCACCTCATTGACCACGCTCTTAAGTCGCTCCTCAAACTCGCCCTTGTATTTGGCACCGGCAATCAAGGCACCCATATCCAGCGAGTAGAGCTGCTTGTTCTTCAAATTCTCGGGCACATCGCCGCGCAGGATTCGCTCGGCCAGTCCCTCAACGATGGCGGTCTTACCCGTACCCGGCTCACCAATCAGAATCGGGTTGTTCTTGGTACGTCGGCTCAGGATCTGCAGCACGCGGCGGATTTCCTCGTCACGCCCGATTACGGGGTCGAGCTTGCCGTCGCGGGCCTCCTCCACCAGGTTGCGGGCATACTTTGAAAGGGCCTGATAGGTGTCCTCGCTCGAGGCCGAGGTAGCCTTGGCACCGCCACGCAGTTCCTTGATGGCCTCAGCCAGAGCCTGGTCGGTAATGCCGGCGTCCTTCAGAATGGTAGAGGCGGTAGAGGATACGGCCAGCAGGGCACGCAACAGTACCTCCAGTCCCACGAACTCGTCACCCTCCTTTTTGGCCAGGTCGAGCGCCTTGGTGATGACGTCGTTGCTCTCGCGGCTCAGGTAGGGTTCGCCGCCACCGGTTACGCGGGGCAACGAAGCCAACTGACGGTCAACGGCTGCGGCAATTGTTTTCTCATTCACGCCCAACTTGTTCAGCAGGAAGTGCGTGACATTTTCGCCCACGGCCAGCACACCGGCCAGCAGGTGTACGGGCTCCAGCGCCTGCTGGCCGCCCGACGCAGCCCGCTGCAGCGCCTGCTGCAGGGCTTGCTGTGCTTTGATGGTAAAATTGTCGAAGTTCATATAGCTATTTTATTTTTTGTTATTATTCAGATACTTACTGAAGCCGCGCCCCGCAGGCGCAGCCTCGCCCTAAAACTCACAACAACCTTGCCAAACCGCCCAGCGTGACAAAATGGCAGCCCCGTTTCCATCCGTATTCCGCCGCCGTAAGGGCTTCCCGCCACGCCTGTCCCACACCGCACGCGCCATCCGCCATCACGTGCCAAAATGACATAAACCTCAGCCCTGTACAGACAAAAAAAGAGGCCACGTCCTGTTTGTGGGCATGGCCTCTTTCGATTTGAAAAAGATTTTAGTCTATATATTCCGCTACGCGGAATGAATCATTCTTTTATTCTTCCTCCTCGCTCCAGGGGAATTGACGGTGAGAGCTCAACGCATTGGAAGCGCCTTCTGTATCATTATAGATATCAGCTTTCGCATCGCTAACAGCCAAAATATCACCTTCAACCATCATATCAATGACTTCGAATTCAGGAGAAATATACGTTTTCTTCATATTTTTTATTCTTTAATTAAATTTCTATTTCTTATTTCACAATCTTCTTACCGTTCTGGATGTAGAGGCCCTTGGTCGGAACCTGCGGCAAACGGCGACCCTGCAGATCATAAGCCGGAGCATTTTCAGCGGCATTTTCTACACTCTGAATTCCCGTTACGGCACCATCCAACTTCAAGCTGAATGAAGCAGCTGTCGCATCGTCTACAACCAAATAAGCCTTGTTGGCTGCAAGTTTGGTATCATTCGGATCCACTTTATAGAAGCCCATACCATTAGTACCATTAGCCAAGATGTAAGAAGTTTCAGGATTAAGATCGGTAGCCATTGTTACACCATTCAACAGATTATCCTCAACTGCAGAAGCCGCAGAAGTTGTAATAGCAAACGGATAAGTCTTAACATCACCACTCAATATCACACCCGTGTTAGCCGGAATAGTACCCGTCAACGGACTCAAAGTAGCTACGCCATCAGCAGCGGCACTAACCGTATAGGCCTTTACGCCTTCAGGAATGGTAACAGCAAACGGGAAGTAAGCCGTAGCGTATCCTGTTTCGCCGATAGTCAAGTTTACGCTGGAAACCTCTACAATATTCCATATTGAAGGTGTAGTAGCGTTAAAAGCATTATATGTTCCGATGTAATTACCAGATTCATTTTCGGCATTGGCTACACTTCCCCATCCATTTCCGGTCTGAAGTACCAAAGTGGCTTTGTCACTATTAGCTTCATTCCAAGCCTGCAAGCCAAACGATACAAGATCGCTACCCTGTTCTGTAAATCTGAACGGAGTAGAAGCCATTTCCTTAACCGTACCACTTCCTGCACCTGGCATTAATTCAATATACTTACCCGTATTACTGCTCCTTATGTAGTAATCGCCATCACCACCATTTTCTTGTTCAAACTGCCAAAGTTCAGCAGCCGAACCTTCTGTAGTATGCCAAGCCACGTTGGTACCGTCAGGATTCTCATAGATAGCCTTTACACCACCGTCGGTAAACGACATGGTATTCAAAATCTGATAATATTTGTCAGCTTCTACTTGCTTACGAGAATTTGCTGCATTTGTAAGAGCTTCTTCAACCGATGAGACTGTAGCATTCGGATCATTATAAGCTTCTTTTAAAGCATCGATTGCCGTTTTCGAATAACAACCCACATAATTTGTCTTACTTTCATCATATGCTGTGATGATTTCATCAGCTTCCATCTTAGCTTTTGTTAAGGCAATATTACCCAATTCATCACTCTTTGCATCCTGAATTTCGACAAAATAGAAATGAGAATTGTCAGCACCGATATTCCAACCCACTACTCCAGTTTCATAACCCGTACTTACATGCATATAAGGTGTGTTTGAACCACATTCCGCATCTTTTATCCAGAACAAAGACAACGGCGCCCCTTTCGCTTCATTTTTCTCAACCTCAATAACGGTCGGATTATCAGTAAACTCCCACTTATTAGCAGAACTATTATATTTTACAAAAGCTTTCTTACCTTGGTTATACAAATAATATTTGCCATCCTCTTGATAAAGTTGCCACTTATCGGAATTTGGCGTAATAGCATTACCGGCTTTAGAAGATACATATACATAATTATCGCCATCTTTTGCGCACAAATAACCATTTGAAGTAGTCATGTTCAAAAGTTGATAAACTTTATCATTTCCAAATTGTACTTCTGATAGAGGTGCATCCTTCAAGTTTTGCAAAGCCTCATCAAAACCAGTTTTTGTTACATCATAGACATCTGCTACACCATCTCCACCACAAATATCATTTAATGTATTCCATGCATCTGAATTATAGCATCCAACAGCAGAACCTGGTATACTCAAATACGTATTAGCATCAGCAGCTTTTGCTATATTTTCATCCGTATAAGCCGCCTCAAAGTCTTCTATTTTTTGCATTGCTGATTCTGAATCAAAAGATGCAGCTTCAGTAATACTTATACAATTTCCTACATCATTGGAAAAATTATAGAAAACGATACCATATGAACCAACAAGTCCACCGGTATTACATAAGTTCATTTGCTGATTATTCAAAGCAACGACCCAAGGATAATTTGTTTTATCAGAGCCGGTTGAAGGAATAATAGAAGCGATACCATTAGCATCTACCAATTTATCAATTAAGCTCACGACACTTCCTCCACCATAAGACAAAAATTTTTGTCCCTCTACACTATACACATAGTATTTTCCACTTGCAGATTTCAAAAAGGCAAAATGCTGTGCTGCACTATTCTTATCTACTGCAATGTTCAGCTTCGGTGTGGAATATAAATGCAAAGGATCTTCCGAATTATACACCCATGTACCACGACTATTATCCTGAGGAAGAATCGTATAGCACATCGTATTACTCAACTGAGAAAGATCTGTAACAGGATCTCCGACGTTGGCAAAAGCCGTCATGGACGAGGCCAAGGCCAAAGAACAAAATAGTAATTGTTTTTTCATTATGTAAACTTTAAATTTAACATTTATATCTTCGAATGAATCTTCTTGGCGTCGTAAAGAAATATGTGCGCATCATAAATGACAAGATGCCTAATACGGTGTGTTTCTGAGGATTTAAGGAGATTCAGCCTATGCAAAAGTAATAATAAAATAAAAAATACCCCCCCCCGAAGCGTTAATTTATACTAATTTCATACGCTGCTTTATAAATTCAGCCTATTCCTACCATTAGGAATTCCCTATACACTTCTCCATAAAGGAACCTTATTCTGACGATTCAGGAACCCGAAAAAGTAGCAAAAGCCATTTCAGGATCATCACATACTACTCTCTAACGTATGTCCGCGACATACATATACTTGTCATACACCAGTCCACTAAGGAAGCACGAAAAAAACTTTCGCGGCTCGAAAAAAATTTAAGGCGGCTCGGAAAATTTTTTTCGCGGCTCGGAAAATTTACGACGTGCCTCCTGTTTTTTGAGAAATGCGGAAGCTGGGTGTTTTTCAGGCCGACGCGTAGTGCGGAAAAGGCTGACGCGGAAAAAACTTGCCTGCTTGCCCGCAAATTTGTAACTTTGCCCGTAAGAGAGAACCAAATACCTATTTTTTTACCGTCACCCCGTGGCCGGACGGACGGGCCTACGCCCGAACGAACCCAGCGCCGCGGCCTGAAAAACGCCTGTTTACAAGAAAATGATTGACTTCGGAATAAAAGATGCCATCGACATTCTGCTGGTAGCGCTGATACTTTATTATATATATAGGCTGATGAAACAGTCGAGTGCGGCCAACATCTTTTCGGGCATCATCATGTTTATCCTGGTGTGGATACTGGTGTCGCAGGTGTTTGAGATGCGCCTGCTGGGCACGATTCTCGACAAGATGGTCAACATGGGTGGTCTGGCACTGATTATCCTGTTTCAGGAGGAAATCCGGCGCTTCTTTTCCACCATCGGTACGCAGCGCCACTCGCGCATCATTGCGAGCTTCTTCAAGCGCCACCGCAAAAACGAGACGCAACGGGCCGAAATCCTGCCCATCGTAATGGCGTGCATCAACATGAGCAAGCAGAAGGTGGGCATGCTCATCGTGCTGGAGCGCCAGGTGGGACTGAACGAGTACATCCGCTCGGGCGACATCATCGACGCCAACATCACGCAGCGGCTGATTGAGAACATCTTCTTCAAGAACAGTCCGCTCCACGACGGGGCCATGATTATCCGCAACCACCGCATTGAGGCGGCGGGCTGCATCCTGCCGGTATCGCACGACTCCAACATCCCCAAGGCGCTGGGACTGCGCCACCGCGCGGCACTGGGACTTTCGCAAAAGAGCGACTGTCTGGCCATCATCGTATCGGAAGAGACGGGCGCCATTTCCATTGCGCAGGGCGGGCAGTTCCGCCTGCGTCTGACGGGCGAAGAGCTGGAAAGCACGCTCACCGAAGAGTGGTAGGCGCACCGGCCGCCAAGCCGAAAAAAAGCTGCTAAATTTGCCCGTTTTAACAAAAAAATATATCTTTGCCAATAATTACCCTATTCCCCGTAAAACAGTTCACAAGCTCATGCCCAGAATAAAAAGACTCAAACAAATCAGAATACATCGTGAAGGTACGCACACCCTGGTAGGATGCGGCGTGGCGTTTCTGCTGTTCAACGGTCTCATGTACTGGTGGCTGGGCGCGCACATCGTGTTTTACGCGGGGCTGATTATTACGGCCGGCATCTATATGGTGGTCATCAACTTTTTCCGCTGCCCCATCCGCCTGTTCGAGGGCGACACGCACAACATCGTAGTGGCTCCGGCCGACGGCAAGGTGGTCGTGGTGGAGGAAGTGGAGGAAAACGAGTACTTTCATGACCGCCGCCTGATGATTTCCATCTTCATGTCGGTGACCAACGTACACGCCAACTGGTTTCCGGTGGAAGGCTTCGTGAAAGACGTACGCCACCACAACGGAAACTTCCATAAAGCATGGCTCCCCAAGGCCTCTACGGAGAACGAGCGCTCCACCATCATCATCGAAACGCCGGCAGGCCAGGAGGTGATGGTGCGCCAGATTGCCGGAGCTGTGGCCCGACGCATCGTAACCTACCCGCACTTAGGCGAGGACTGCTACATCGACGAGCACCTGGGATTTATTAAATTCGGCTCGCGTGTCGACCTGTATTTGCCCATCGGCACCCAGCCGCTTGTCAAACTTGGGCAAAGCACCACGGGTAACCAGACCGTGGTGGCCAAACTTCAACCTTAACTATGAACACGAGAAAAATGATTCCGAACACGCTGACTTGCCTCAACCTGGTGAGCGGCTGTATCGCTACACTGTATGCCTTTCAGGGCGAGTACACGGGCGCTTTTGTATGGATCATCATGGGCGCCGTCTTTGACTTTTTCGACGGCTTCACGGCACGCCTGCTGGGCGTATCCTCCCCCATCGGCAAGGAGCTGGACTCCCTGGCCGACGACATCACCTTCGGTTTTGCCCCTTCGGCCATCCTGTTCAGCCTGCTCTCGCAGGTCGAAATGCCTCTGGCCGGCCTGACCACCCGCACTTACCTGCCCTATGTGGCCTTTGCCATGGCCGCCTTCTCGGCACTACGCCTGGCCAAGTTTAATCTCGACGCCCGCCAGAGTGACACGTTCATCGGCCTGCCTACGCCGGCCAATGCCCTCTTCTGGAGCGCCTTGGCCTGCGGATTCCACGAATCCATCCTGCAGTCGCCCGACTCCTTCTACGGTCTGCTCATAGGCCTCGTCCTGTCGTGCGCCCTGCTGGTATGCGAAATCCCGATGTTTGCCCTCAAGTTCAAGCACTTCCGCTTGGTGGGCAACCGCGTGCGCTACCTCTTTATCCTGGCCTGCGCCGTACTGATTGCCACATTTGCCCTGCTGGGCTACTCGGTGGTCGGCTTCTCGGTCATCATCATCCTCTACGTCGTGCTCTCCATCATTCTGCGCAAAAAGCGCATCTGACGCGCCGGCCGGTGCGGAGCACGCACAGTCACGAAACAACCCACGGCCGCCCTGTCGCGGCGGCCTTCAGGCATAAGCCATTCATGTCCCATACCGGCACAAAATTGTCGGTATGGGTTTTATTTTTTGCCGAGGGGTTGGGTATTTCGGGCGTTTTGCCTACCTTTGTTTGCGTTCGCCTGCCGCACGGGTGCCTCCGCGCCATCGTGCGGGCAGACCGTAACCACTCATTGTAGAATCAATCCGCATCACACTATGTTGTTCAAGACACTGGGTTGCCTGCTGATGTTCGGCGTGGCTTTCATTCTGTTTCTGGTCATCGGCCTGCGCGTCATGATTGGGCGCCTGCTGGGCTTCGGAACACGCCGCAAGCCGACCGACCGCTACGAGGCGCCGAAACAGGAACAGGAACCTAAACAAAAAAAGCCGGCGAACGGGCGACCCGCCGACGGCAAAAAGATATTTTCAGCCCAAGAGGGCGAATATATTGACTACGAAGAAATCAAGTAACCGCCCCACACCCGGGGCGACGGGCCTCAGCCGGCCCCAATACGCTATTCCTCCTATTCTTACGCTTTTACTATCTCACGCGGCGCGGGCTATTCACACGCGCGGCAGAGGGCCTGGTGCAGTTTGACGACCTGCACGGCGGCTTTTACGTCGTGCACGCGCAGGATGTCGGCGCCTCGCTCCAATGCGGCCATGTGCAGGGCCGTGGTACCGTTGAGGGCCTCCTCGGGCGTCAGGCCCAGCAGTTTGTAAACCATCGACTTGCGCGACAAGCCGACCAGCACGGGCAGTCCGAACACTTGAAAATCGTCCAAATGCTGCAGCAGCTCGTAGTTCTGCTCCAGCGTCTTGGCAAAGCCGAAGCCGGGGTCCAGGATGACGTCGCGCACGCCCAAGTCGTGCAGGTGGCGCACCCGCTGGGCGAAGTATAGCATCACCTCACGCTCCAGGTGCTCGTAGCCGGTGTGCTGCTGCATGTCGGCCGGCGTGCCGCGCATGTGCATCATCACGTAAGGCACTTTCAGGTGGGCCACGGTGCGAAACATATTCTTGTCGAGCTGTCCGCCCGAAATGTCATTAATAATGTCGGCGCCGCACTCCTCCACGCACATCCGGGCCACGTCGGCGCGGAACGTATCCACCGAAATTGGCATATCGGGACACTCGCGGCGGATGACCGTCAGTGCACGATGCAGGCGGTCCATCTCTTCCTCAGCCGACACGTCATCGGCTCCGGGACGCGAAGAGTAGGCTCCCACGTCAATCAGGTCAGCCCCCTCATCGGCCATCTGGCGGGCACGTCTGGCTATTTCGTCCGGCCCATCCGTACGGCTGGCGGCATAAAAGGAGTCGGGCGTCACATTCAGGATACCCATCACCCGCGGCTGCTCAAACGAGAGCAACCGTCCGCCGGCATTTATTGTCAGTTGTTTGCTGTTTGTCATATGCTTTTTCACCTTAACACGGCCCATGCCTCGGCACAGCCCGCAAAACGAAATCCAAAAATAATTTTTTTTGCCGTAACGGGCAAGTGCTGGCCCACAAAACTTTGCTTTCCGCCAGCCTCAGCATCCGCCTTTCAGCCTCTTTTTCTAAAACAAGAGGCGGCTCGGCAATAGCCAAACGCTAAAAACTTCGTTTTCCGTTTGTCTCTGCACTCGCCTTTCACTATCTTTGGAGAAGATAGGAGGCGGCTCGGCATAACCAAACGCTAAAAACTTCGTTTTCCGTTTGTCTCTGCACTCGCCTTTCACTATCTTTGTATGACCTCAACAAAGAAAAGCATGAAACTACCCCAATACCTCTGCCTACTGGTTGCGAACTTCCTGCTGACCATTCCGATGCTGGCAGGCCGCCCCAAAATTACCATAGACCCCCTCACGGGAAGCATCTCCTCCATCATTCTGAGCGACGACCCGCACGCCATGAACTGGATACTGGCCACCGACGGCTCACAATACGCCTGGGTGCAGGAACAGTACAGCTGGGGACTGGGCTACCTGACCGTGGAGACCGACAGCCGGCGCGACACCGTCAGATGGAGCCGGCCGCTGAGTCTCTCGCCCGACGGCATGCAGGCCGTGTATGAGGCCGGAGGCATACGCATCACCGTGAGCCGCCGCTACGAGGGCAACGACCTGGTAGAGCGCTACACCCTGCGCAACCACACGCAGAACGACGTGACGCTGCGCCATATCGGCATCTTCACGCCCTTCAACGACAACTACCCCGACGCCGCCACCTGCATGGCCCAGCGGGCACATGCCCACCTCTGGCCGCATGGTACGGCAGCCTACGTGTGCGCCCTGCGCATGGGTGCCTACGGGCCGCATCTGGGACTGACCGTCACGCGGGGCGCCCTGCGCGACTACGACATCTGGGAGCGCGGCCCGCAAAAGGGCAACTCGCAAACCCGTGGCGTGATAGCTCTGGGCCTGCCCGACCACCGACTCAAGCCGGACGAAGCCTTCGTCACGGAGTGGCGGCTGTTTGAGCATCAGGGCTGGGACGACTTTGAGCAGCAACTGCTCAAGCGGCGGAGCGTGATTGCCCGCTGCCAGGACTACACGCTGGAACGGGGCGACACCATACACGCCACGCTGGAAAGCCGCTACAAGCTGAAAAAGGTGTACGCCACCATGCGCGGCGAGAAATACAAGGTGCGACTGGAGGACGGGCGCTACCGCGTGGACATTCCGGTGGAGCAGGCGGGCCATTTCCGCGTGGCCTTCCATTACAACGACGACGGTGTGGCCATCACCACGCTTGAAGCCTTTGACCACATTGACCGGCTCATTGCGCGACGGGCGGAATTCATCCGTCAACGCCAGCAGATGAACCGTCCCGACGACCCACGCTATGGGGCCTACCTGCCCTACGACAACGAGACGGACAGCCTGCTGCTCCATCCCGAAACCAGTTGCAGTCCCACCGACCGCAACGAGGGGGCGGAGCGTCTGGGCATGGGCGTGCTGCTGGCCAAGTGCTGCCAGCTGACGGGCGACACCGTGCTGCTCAACTCCCTGACACGCTACGCCCGCTTTGTACGCCAAAAGCTGCAGACGCCCGACTACGTGACCTACTCCAACACCACCCACACCAGTCCGGCCCGGGCCTACAACTACCCGTGGGTGGCCGAGCTGCAGCTGCGCATGTACCTGCTGACGGGCCAGAAGGCGTATGCCACCGATGCCTACCACACGCTGCGGCAGATGTTCCGCCAGTTTGGCCACGGCTTCTACGCCATCGGCGTGCCCGTAACGCTGAGCCTGAGGGTACTGGAGCAGGCGGGACTGACGCAGGAACGCGACTCGCTCTGGACGGACTATGCCGCACAGGCCGCACAGTTTGTCCGCAACGGTACGCACTATCCCCCGCACGAGGTGAACTACGAGCAGAGCATCGTGGCTCCGGCCGTCCAGTTCCTCTCCGAATGCTACCTCGTGAGCCGCGACACGACCTACCTGAACGAGGCGCGACGCCAGATGCCGGTGCTGGAAGCCTTTTGCGGCCGCCAGCCCAGCTTCTACCTCAACCAGATAGCCATACGCCACTGGGACGGCTACTGGTTCGGCAAGTCGGAACGCTACGGCGACACCTTCCCCCACTACTGGAGCACGCTCAACGCCGCTGCCTATTACTACTACTCACTGGCCACGGGCGACCAACGGAAAATGGAGGAGGCGCGCCAGATTGTGCGCAACAACCTCTGCCTGTTTGCCGAGGACGGCAAGGCCTACTGCGCCTTTCTCTACCCGCGCCTCATCAACGGCCAGCCCGCCCGCGGCTACGACGCCCTGGCCAACGACCAGGACTGGGCGCTGGTGTATTACCTACTGATTAGCCACAATTTATAAAAGCCTGACCTCCGTAATTTTGTACCACCAGGCTCCACCAATATTGAGGGCAACGTTTTTGCATGATTTTTTAACCTCCATCATGCAAGTTTTCTTACGTCTTCCCGTTTATAGAAATTGTAAAACAGAAGACCATAAATCCAGGGGCGGCGTTCTTGCATGTCTTTTTTTCAGCCTCCATCGTGCAAGTTTTCCAGCGCCGCCCCGTTTTATGGAATAGAAAACCCCTAAACCCCAACCGCGTATGAAACTGAAAAAGCTATGGCTCGCGCTGGCCGTCTGCGGCCTGACCCTGAGTGCTACCTCCTGCGACAACGGAGACGAGTATTACTATTATGACTATGCCGCAGCCAATGCGCTGGTCACCGTAAAACACACCGCCGACCGCGTATGCTACCTGCAGCTGGACGACTCCACCACGCTGCTGCCCCTCAATCTGTCGCGCTCCCCCTTCGGCGAGAAGGAAGTGCGCGCCCTGGCCAACCTGACCCTGGCGGGCAACGGCCGCAACGGCTTTTCGCGCCAGGTGTACGTGAACTGGATTGACAGCATCCGCACCAAAGACGCCATACATGCCCCGGCCGACATATCGGTCTACGGAAACGATGCGGTGGAAATCGTGAAGGACTGGGTCAGTATTGCCGAGGACGGTTACCTGACGCTGCGCTTCCGCACCCGCTGGGGCAACAGTCAGGTGAAGCACGTGCTCAACCTGATTAGCGGCGCCAACGCCAACGACCCCTACGAACTGACCTTCTGCCACAACGCACATGGCGACACACTGGGCCAGTGGGGCGATGCCCTGATTGCCTTCAAGCTGAAAGACCTGCCCGACACACAGGGCCAGACCGTCAAGCTCACGCTGAAGTGGAAGTCGTACAGCGGCATGAAGTCAGCCCAGTTCAGCTACCGCACCCACCAGTCGGGTGGCAACGCCGACCTGACCATTGGCGACCGCACCTACACCACCCGCCTGCAATAATCCCCCCCGCTCCACACTTTGCATAATGTCTGAAGAACTGGACGAAGCACAACTGGCCCGCCGCGCGGCCCGACAGGACCCCGAGGCGCAGTACCAACTCTACCGGCTGACGGCAGGTTACCTGACCGCCGTCGGCCGCCGCTACGTGTGCGACGCCCAGGACCTGAAAGACGTGTTGCAGGACAGCTACCTGAAAATCTTTTCCCAGCTCCACCGCTTCAGCTACCGCGGTCCGGGCTCGCTCCGGGCGTGGACCACACGCATCGTAATGAACGAGGCCATCAGCCTGCTGCGCCAACGCGAGCGACTGGACAGCCTCAGCAGCGAGGCTGACCTCAGCAACCTGCCGGAGGAGGACATCAGCGAGGACGACATGGACCGCCTGCCGCCCGAGGTGCTGCAGGCCATGGTGAGCGAACTGCCGACCGGCTACCGCACCGTGCTCAACCTCTACGTGTTTGAGGACAAAAGCCATCAGGAAATTGCCCGGCTGCTGGGCATCAAGGAGAGTTCGTCAGCCTCGCAGCTGCACCGGGCCCGACAGATGCTGGCCCGCAAAATCAAAGCCTATTGGAAAAAATGAAAGAAGAAACCTGGAAAACGCTCATCCGCCAAAAGCTGCAGGACCATGAGGAAACACCGCCTCCCGAACTGTGGCACGACCTGCAGCAGGCCCTGAAGCAGCAGGTCCCTCCGCCACGCGCCACCGCCCCACGCCACCGCTGGCTCCACCGGCTGGAAGCTACCCTGGGAGCTGCCGCTGCCCTGGCGGCCCTGTACTGGGTGGTGCGCTACCCGGCTGAGACGCCGCCCGCGGCCACCCCGTCGGCCCACCAGCAAAAAACGGTGCGCCCGACATCGGCTGACCAACCGCAAGCCCCTCTTGGCGAACGCACGGCCCCCACACTGACAGCCGCAACCGGTTGGGACGAAAACTCCGCGGCTCGAAAAAAAACTTTGGCGGCTCGGAAAAAATTTTCCGCGGCTCGAAAGATTTTTTCCGCGGCTCGAAAAAATTCGGCGACGACACGCCCTGATTTCCCTGTAACGCCAACTGCAGTCCAAAAGGACTCTGTCACACCGGCACGGCAGAAGAATGCCGCAACAGTTTCCACCGTCAGCCCCCGACTGATGGCGGAAGTTCCCATACCGGCCGAACACATACCGACTCCTGCCGACCACCACACGACCGCCACGCCGACAGCCGTCGCAACCCGCTGGACCGTGGGCGCCTACGCCGGCGGCCTGCCCACCGGCGCCACCCATCAGGAAGCCAGCGGCACCTTCCTGATGAGCACGGCCCTGCCCGACCGTCTGCCCCGACAGCTACACACCCGCTCCACCCCACTGCTGCAGCCCACGCGCGACCTGCAGACAAAGACCGACCACAAGTTTCCGATACGGGCCGGACTGTCGGTGCGCTACCGCCTGAACAGCCGCTGGGCCCTGGAGAGCGGCCTCTTCTACTCCTACCTGGCCTCCGACATCACCTCAGGCAGCAAGCGCCAGCAGTACGACATCAGCCAGAAGCTGCAATACGTCGGGCTGCCGCTGGGCGTGAGCTACGTGCTGCTCGACCGCCCGCACTGGAACCTGTATGCCGCCGGCGGGGCCGCAGCCGAAATGTGCGTGAGCGGCCGGACCCACTCGCGCTATGTGGTGGACGGGCAAGCCCTGTCGGGCGATGAGCAGGACGTGCGCATCCGCCAACTGCAATGGTCGGTAGGCGCCACGCTGGGCGCGCAGCTGAACCTGACCGACCACACGGGCCTCTACGTGGAGCCGGGCGTGAGCTACTACTTCGACAACCACAGCCACCTGAGCACCTACTATCAGGACCATCCGCTCAACTTCAACCTGAAGGTGGGGCTGCGCTTCAGCGTGCCCTAAGCGGATTTTCCCCTCTCCCCCCATACATGCCCCACGGGCGCACCGTCAGGAAAAAAGACCTGACGATGCGCCCGTGGCGTTTGCTCCCCGTTCACGACAGGACTACTTGTAACGCATCCAGCGTATCATTTCCTTGAAACTGGGTTTCTTGCCGTACATCAGGATGCCCACGCGGTAAATCTTGCCGGCGGCCCACACCATAAACGCTACGGAGAGATAGAGCAGCGCCAGCGAGAGCACTTCCTGCCAGAGGGGCACGCCAAAGGGAATGCGCGCCATCATGACAATGGGCGAAGTGAGCGGGAAAAGCGAGGCCCAGAAGCACAGCGGTCCGTCGGGATTCTGAATGCCGTAGATGGCGGCATAAAGGCCAAAGATGAGCAGAATGATGACGGGGCTCATGAACTGCGAGCTGTCCTCCTGCTCGTTGACGGAAGCGCCCACGGCCGCAAAGAACGAGGCATAGAGCAGATAGGCCCCGATGAAGTAGAGCACGAACATGAGGCCCATCTCCAGCAGCGGCAGGTTGAGCAGGGGTGTCATGATGGCATCCAGCTCGGAAGGCGCGGCCGAAGCGGCCCCCGCCGTCAGGGCCGTAGCCTCGGGCATACCGCCAAAAAGGCCGACGTTCACGCCGAACGCCACACTGGCTATCAGCATAATGACGCCCAGCATCAGGCCCCACACGATGAGCTGCACAAAGCCGGCCAGCGCAATGCCCACCATCTTGCCCATCATCAGCTGGAAGGGACGCACGGACGACACCATGATTTCGACAATGCGGTTCGTCTTCTCCTCCATCACGCTCTGCATCACCATACCGCCGTACGAGAGGATGAACATGTAAATGAACAGCACGAGCACCATGCCGGCCAGGGCGGCGGCATTGGCGTCGGAGAGCACCTCGTTGCCGTGCTCGTCCCACTTGAAGGTCTGGATGCTGAAGTCGGTATTGGCGTCGGCCAGCAACTTGTTGATATCCACGTGGTCAAGCTGATAGCGCGACAGGCGCTGCCGCTGCAGGAAGCGGCCCAACTGGCTGTTGACGTATTCGGTCAGCTCAAAGGGCACCTCCTCGCGCGAATAGATGACGGCAGCCTTGGGATTGACCGCGAGGTCGCCCGAAAAATAGAGCACGGCGTCGATGTCGGTTTCGGCCTGACGCATGCTGTCGGTAATTTGCGGCGCCACGCTGAAGGCAAAGCGCTCGTTGCTGCGGAAGAGGGGTGCGTAGCACCCGGTCGGGTCCACAATGACCACGTGCTCCTGACTGCCGTCCTTGATGCTGGCCAGCCAGAGCGGCACAAGTATCACGGCGGCAAAAATGAAGGGCATGAGCACCGTCAGGATAATGAAGGACTTCTTGCCGATGCGGTTGAGGAGCTCGCGGCGTATGATGATAAGAACTTTATTCATAAGGCTTTAGGTAGGATTAGAGGCGGAGTTTACGGTTTGGATGAAAATGTCGTTCATGGTGGGCAACTGCTCGGCAAAGAGCCGTACCTCGGCCTGGCGCGTGAGCACCGGCAGCCAGTCGGAATTGCCGCCGCTCACCTTTTTGCGCAGCAGGTAGTGGTGCTCGTCGTACTGCTCCTGCTCGCTCACGATGTCGTAGGTCTGGTCGGGCGCCAGGGTGCCGCCCACGGTGACCACCTCGTACAGCCCGGTGCGGAACTGGCGGCGCACGTCCATCACGCGGCCGCTGAGCACGACCTGCGCATGGTTGATGAGGGCAAAATGGTCGCAGACCTCCTCCACCGACGCCATGTTGTGGGTGGAGAACACCACGGTGTGACCCTCGTCGCGCAGCGCCAGGATTTCCTTTTTCAGCAGCTCGGCGTTCAAGGGGTCGAAACCGCTGAAAGGCTCGTCAAAGATGAGCAGGGGCGGACGATGGAGCACGGTGATGACAAACTGTACCTTCTGCTGCATGCCCTTGGAAAGCTCCTCCAGCTTTTTATTCCACCAGGGCATGATGTCAAACTTTTCGAACCAGTAGGTGAGCCGTTCCTTGGCTTCGCGGTGCGAGAGGCCCTTAAGCTGGGCCAGGTAGAGCGCCTGGTCGCCCACCTTCATCTTTTTGTAGAGGCCGCGCTCCTCAGGCAGATAGCCGATGCGCATGACGTCGGCCGGTTCCAGCGGGCGGCCGTCAAACAGCACACGGCCGCTGTCGGGCACGGTGATGCGGTTGATAATGCGGATAAAGGTGGTCTTGCCGGCCCCGTTGGGCCCCAGCAGGCCAAACACCTGTCCCTTGGGTATGCTGATGCTTACGTCGTTGAGCGCCGTGTGCTGCTCAAAACGCTTGACAAGATGCTGGGCTTCAATAAAATAGTCCATACAGTAGTGCGTATTAAAGATTTAAAATTCCTTACAAAGATACGTTTTTTGCCCATTAGACGCCCCTCCTTGCTGAAAAACTACGGCAGGCCGCCCACTTTTTTTCGGAAAAACGCCGGACCGCGGACCAAGAAAACCGCCGAAAAACCTTTGCACTCCGCCGCGTTTGCTGTATCTTTGTCTTTTGAAAACGTTTTTAATTCCGATATCGACATGATTCTATTTTTCAGAACACCCGGAAAGAGCATCATCGCAACGCAAGTTGACCATCAGCTCTCCCCCGAAGAGAAAAACGAACTGTGCTGGCTCTATGGCGGCGCTACCGTGGAAAATGCAGACAAGCTGGAAGGCTACTTTGTAGGCCCCCGTCGCGAAATGATTACCCCCTGGAGTACGAATGCCGTAGAGATTACACAAAACATGAATCTCCACGGCATTTCGCGCATTGAGGAATACTTCCCCGTAAAAGATGAAAACGCCGACCACGACCCCATGCTGCAGCGCATGTACAAGGGTCTGGACCAGGACATCTTTACCGTCAACATCAAGCCGGCTCCCATTGAATATATCGACGACCTGGAAAGCTACAACGAACAGGAAGGTCTGGCCCTCTCGCCCGAGGAAATCAACTACCTGCACGACATCGAGAAGCAGCTGGGCCGCAAGCTGACCGACTCCGAAGTGTTCGGCTTTGCCCAAATCAACTCCGAGCACTGCCGTCACAAGATTTTCGGCGGTTCGTTCATCATTGACGGCGAGGAAATGCCGTCGTCGCTCTTCGCCATGATCAAGAAGACTACCAAGGAGAATCCGCACAAGATTATCTCCGCCTACAAGGACAACGTAGCCTTTGCGCAGGGCCCCATCGTAGAGCAGTTTGCTCCGCAGGACCACTCGACGAGCGACTACTTCATCATCAAGGACATTGAGAGCGTCATCTCCATCAAGGCCGAGACGCACAACTTCCCCACCACGGTGGAGCCGTTCAACGGTGCCTCCACGGGTACGGGTGGCGAAATCCGCGACCGTATGGGCGGCGGTGTAGGCTCATGGCCCATTGCCGGAACGGCCGTGTACATGACGGCTTATCCGCGCCTTGACGGCGGACGCGACTGGGAGGACATTCTGCCGGTGCGCAAATGGCTCTACCAGACTCCGGAACAGATTCTGATTAAGGCCTCGAACGGTGCTTCCGATTTCGGTAACAAGTTCGGTCAGCCGCTGATTGCGGGTTCCGTACTGACCTTTGAGCACCAGGAGAACGGCGAGAAATACGGCTACGACAAGGTGATCATGCTGGCCGGCGGCGTAGGCTACGGCACCAAGCGCGACTGCCTGAAGGGCGAGCCGAAAAAAGGCAACAAGATTGTAGTGGTCGGCGGCGACAACTACCGCATCGGTTTGGGCGGCGGTTCGGTATCGTCCGTCGATACGGGTCGCTACTCCAGCGGCATCGAGCTGAACGCCGTGCAGCGTGCCAACCCCGAAATGCAGAAACGTGCTAACAACCTGGTGCGCGCCCTCTGCGAGGAAGACGTCAACCCGGTAGTGTCCATCCATGACCATGGTTCAGCCGGTCACGTCAACTGCCTCTCTGAGCTGGTAGAAGACTGCGGCGGACTCATCGACATGACCAAGCTGCCCATCGGCGACCCCACCCTCTCGGCCAAGGAAATCATTGCCAACGAGAGCCAGGAGCGTATGGGTCTGCTCATTCAGGAAGAACACCTGGAGCACGTGCGCAAGATTGCCGAGCGCGAGCGCGCCCCGATGTACGTGGTAGGCGAAACCACGGGCGACGCTCACTTTGCCTTTGTGCAGGGTGACGGCGTGCGTCCGTTCGACCTCGACGTGGCGCAGATGTTCGGCCACTCACCCAAGACGGTGATGGTGGACGAGCGCGTCAGCCGTCAGTATGAAAACGTAAGCTACGAACCGGCCAAGGTGCAGGAATACCTCACCAACGTGCTGCAGCTGGAAGCCGTAGCCTGCAAGGACTGGTTGACCAACAAGGTGGACCGCTCCGTAACGGGTAAGGTAGCCCGCCAGCAGTGTCAGGGCGAAATTCAGCTGCCGCTGAGCGACTGCGGCGTAGTAGCCCTCGACTACCGCGGCGACAAAGGTATAGCCACCGCCATCGGCCATGCTCCGCAGGCCGGACTGGCCAATCCGGCAGCAGGTTCCGTACTGTCGGTAGCCGAAGCCCTGACCAACATCGTATGGGCTCCATTGGCAGAAGGACTCGACAGCGTGTCACTCTCCGCCAACTGGATGTGGCCCTGCCGCTCACAGAAGGGTGAGGACGCCCGCCTCTACGAAGGCGTACAGGCCCTGAGCGACTTCTGCTGCGACCTGAAAATCAACGTGCCGACGGGTAAGGACTCACTCTCACTGAGCCAGCAGTACCCCAACGGCGAGAAAATCATATCTCCGGGCACGGTCATCGTATCGGCCGGCGGTGAGGTCAGCCACATCCGCAACGTGGTTTCGCCCGTCATGGTCAACAAGGCCAAGTCCGTTTTCTACCACATTGACTTCAGCTTCGACGAGCTGCGTCTGGGTGGCTCTGCCTTTGCACAGTCGCTCAACAAGGTGGGCAGCGACGTGCCGACCTGCAAGAATCCGGAATACTTCAGAGACGCCTTCAACGCCGTACAGGAACTCGTCAACAAGGACTTGCTCCTGGCCGGTCACGACATTTCGGCCGGTGGTCTGATCACCTGCCTGCTCGAGATGTGCTTTGCCAACACTGAAGGCGGTATGGAAATCAACCTCGACGGCTTCAAGCACGCTGACCTCATCAAGATTCTGTTTGCCGAGAACCCTGGCGTAGTAATCCAGGTGGCCGACAAGGACAAGAAAGAGGTGAAGAAGATTCTGGAAGACGCCGGTGTGGGCTACATCAAGCTCGGTCAGCCTACCGAGGAGCGCCACATCCTGGCCACCCTCGACGGTGCGACCTACCAGTTCGGCATCGACTACCTGCGCGACGTATGGTACGAGACCTCTTATCTGCTCGACACCAAGCAGAGCATGAACGGATGCGCCCGCAAGCGTTACGAAAACTACAAGCTGCAGCCGCTGGAATTTGCCTTCAACAAGGACTTCACCGGCAAGTTTGCACAATACGGCATCAGTCCTGACCGCCGCAAGCCGTCGGGCATCAAGGCCGCCATCATCCGCGAAAAGGGTACCAACGGCGAACGCGAAATGGCCTACTCGCTCTACCTGGCCGGCTTCGATGTGAAGGACGTAATGATGACCGACCTCATCAGCGGCCGCGAAACGCTGGACGACATCAACATGATTGTATTCTGCGGCGGATTCTCCAACTCCGACGTATTGGGCTCCGCCAAAGGATGGGCCGGCGCCTTCCTCTACAACCCCAAGGCCAAGGAAGCCCTCGACCGCTTCTATGCCCGCCCCGACACCCTCTCACTGGGCGTCTGCAACGGTTGCCAGCTCATGGTCGAGCTGAACCTCGTCAACCCCGAACACAAGGAACGCGCGCACATGCTCCACAACGACTCTCACAAGTTTGAGAGCGCTTTCGTAGGCACCACGGTACCGATGAACCGCAGCGTGATGTTCGGCAGCCTGAGCGGCAATAAACTGGGCATCTGGGTAGCTCACGGCGAGGGCAAGTTCTCACTGCCTTATCCGGAAGACGAGTACAACGTCGTGCTGAAGTATTCATACGACGAATACCCCGGCAACCCCAACGGCTCTGACTACTCCGTAGCCGGCATCTGCTCGGCCGACGGTCGTCACCTGGCCATGATGCCTCACTTGGAGAGAAGCATCTTCCCGTGGCAAAACGCCTACTATCCCGCCGACCGTCGCCAGGACGATGTCACCCCGTGGATTGAAGCCTTCGTCAATGCCCGTAAATGGGTAGAAGCTCACAAGCAATAAAAAGATGGAACCGGGCCCCGTGCCCGAGCCAATACATACAGGAAGCCCTCCTTGCTCACTTTGGCAAGGAGGGCTTCCTGTATTTTTAGCCGCTTTGTTTTCTCCAACCACATATTAGTAATGGGAAAAACATACCGCCAACAAAACACGTTTTTCAGCCGCTAAAGCACGATTACATCAAAAGGCGACCCAACTATCACATTCCCGACAAAAGCCGCAAAAAACGGCTTAAACAAAGAATTACCGCGCAATCCTCAGAAACTATCAACAGAATAATAAAAATGGAAGCAGAATTATTGTACGGCCACCATGTGTCCATAGCCCCCCATGCAGTCAGCTAACAATTAAAATAGCGCACTGGCGATTGGCCTTTTACCAATGGACTGATGTCCCACCCCAAAAAGGCTGAATCATCAACGGGATCACCTTCAAAGGCATAACGCACGCCGGTAAACAATTTTGCGTCCTCTACCGGATACCAACGCTTCGGCTTATATACAGCCACCACTACGCCTTTAAAAACGCCTAAAACATACATGGCGCGCTCCACGCGCTTAGCACTTACCCGCCAATACTTCCGAACCTTTTCATACATATCCGGACGCTTATAAACTTCCGGCGCATCGAGAGCACACTGATATGTTTTGTCCAATTTTACCACCAATACGCGGGCGCCACCAAAACAGTCGGCACTCGCATGCACTACGGCTTTTTTATTTGTTTCCATAAAATCTTTATTTGCTACGCAAGTCAAAAAAGGCTAAAGATACACAAAAAAAGAGCGGAGCAAACTGTCTTAGCTTGCTCCGCTCTACTTTAAAAGTGGCGGCTACCTACTCTCCCGTCTTGTGGACAGTACCATCGGCGCT
>ENA-UONW01000764-UONW01000764.1-human-gut-metagenome-genome-assembly--contig:-CS52-NODE-764-length-45322-cov-15.773256_pt1 | contig 45322 bp, 39 predicted proteins | sample MGYA00242463_ERZ724010 | MGnify/ENA metagenome assembly ERZ724010 | reverse complement strand
TTTAAAGAAGTAGAGCGGAGCAAGCTAAAGCAGTTTGCTCCGCTCTTTTTTTGTGCCTGCGCGACAGTGGCAGCAAACCGCTTCTTCCGCTCAGCCACGGCTATGGCTTTCGGACAGCTTGGGCAGGAACTTCCGTTACCGAAAAGGTGTCTGCAGCACAAGCCGAAAGGGACGGCATTGCCCTTCACTTCTTAGCGGGCTGAATTTTGCCGTGTCACGCCATTTCGTTATCTTCGTGGTCAGGTGACGCGGAAACCATGTTGAGGGCGTTAGGCGCCGCCAGAATGCGTTTTTATACTATTTGTACTATGGGAATCATCAATACGATTTTTGGCAATGCTTCTGAAATGAATGAGCAGGAGCTGCAGCGGTCGTTTGGGCCGCTGTTGTGTGAGGGCGAGGTCATCGTGAAGGCCTACCGCCTGATTCGCGACAAGTGGGTGTTTACCAACAAGAGAATCATTTTGCAGAATGTGCAGGGCGTAACGGGCCGCAAGTGTGAGTACATGACAGTGCCCTACCGATCGGTGGAGTACTATTCGGTGGAGACGGCCGGCACTTTTGACATGGATGCCGAGCTGAAAATCTGGATACGTGGCCGTCACGAACCGCTTGAGCAGCATTTGGGGCGCGATACCAATGTGGTGGAGGTGCAGCAGCTTCTGGCCAAATATGTGTTGTAGAAAAAAAGGAATGGCTTATGAAACGAATCATGATGCTTTTGTGCGGTTTGTGCCTGCCGGTCTGGCTGGCCGTGGCGCAGGTAAGTGGCGAGGTTAAGGCGCTGGAAAATGTGTTCCGTAGCTTGAAAGCGGACCGGAACTGTACGGTGGCCCGGGTGAAGTACACGGGAAGCGACTTCAAGAAGGCCGGCGGCGCATTCCTCTGGCAGAATAATGGCGGGCTCGGTTGGACTGTCGGTGAGCGCCTGACCCTGAAAGACGTCAGTAAACGTCAGCTCAGCAGTTTGCAGAAGACTTTTAAGGAGGTGGCACAGCTGCAGTACGTGTCGCAATATGTTGACGACAAGTTCGAGCAGCAATGCACGGCTTTCAATCAGTCGCGCAGGGTGTATGCCTATCGTTACGACAAGGTGGCCCGATGCCTGTACGTGCTGGCTGCTACGCCGGGCAAGGGCTGCTGCGTGCCCGCCTTGTGGTATTGCCGTGACTCGGTGGATGCCACTTCAACGGAAGTGCGGCGCGACCCCTTTGCGCGGGTCGACCAGACGTCGTTGCGCCTGCTCGGATTGTCGCGGCTGTGGGCGGGTGTGAAGCAGAATTTTGTGTTTTTTTCGCGCCTCACCCTCGACTGGGACAGTGTGTATGCCGCCAATATCAGAAAGGTGGCCCTGGCGGAGAGTGAGGAAGCCTGTACGCGCATTTTTCAGGAAATGGTCGCCCTGTTGCACGACGGCCATACCTACGTGGCCGGTTATTCCGGCACGCCGGTTGTACCGCTCACCACCCGCTACATTGACGGGCACGTGTATATCGACCAGGTGGCCGACCGACGATTGCAGCAGGCCGGCGTGACCCGCGGCATGGAGCTGCTCAGTATGAACGGGGAGCCGGTGCTGGAGTACGGCCGGCGTCACGTGATGCCTGCCGTGGCCTCTTCAACGCCCCAGTGGACCCTTCACGAAACATACGACGGCCAGGGCCTCATGCGTTGTGGGGCCAACGATACGGTGCGCCTGGAGCTGGCCCGCGGCCACAAGCGCCTTACGGTGAGCTTTACGCCGGCCGATGCGGAACCCGTGGCTTTAAGGCCGAAAAATGAGGAATGGAAAGTCCTGAAATGGAGCATCGGCTATTTGCGCATCAGCAGCTTCGGCCAGCGTCCGGCGCTACTCGACCGGATTTTCCCCGAACTGATGCGTACGCGAGGCCTCATTCTGGACCTGCGCGGCAATGGCGGCGGCAATTCCGGCCATGCGCAGTATGTGCTGGAGCGGCTGGCCACCGACTCGTTCAAGCTCTCGTCGTGGAGCAGCCCCATGTATGTGCCGGCGCTGGCTTCGTGGGGATACAAGCCGCAGTGGTATCGCGTGGACGGCAGGTATGTCAAGCCTCGTGCCGAAGCCTACAGCGGCCCTGTGGTGGTGCTTATTGACCGCGGTACCTTCTCGGCGGCCGAGGACTTCTGTGCCGTATTCAAGGGCATGAAGCGCGGCATTTTTGTAGGCACACCCACAGGAGGCAGTACCGGCAACGGCGTGCGGCTTGAACTGATTCCCGGCGTGAATTATGCCAACATCTGCTCCAAACATGATGTGGGGCCCGACGGTACCGATTTCGTGGGCAAGGGCATCCAGCCCGACATCGTGGCGGAGGAAACCTATCAGACTTATTTTGAAGACCGCACGGACGCCGCCCTTTCGGCAGCCTTGTCGTACCTGATGAACCGGCCGTAGTGGCCACTTTTTTGCCGGCCGTCGGTCGGCACGCAGTTTGACAGGCGGCATGCTGCGTTTGTCCTTTTCGGGGGATGGCGCAAGCGTGCCGCCTGTGGCGTATGGTATGCCTGTGGCGGATTTGGCGCGGATGCGGCCGGAGGTTTGGGGCCGGAGACGTCACTTTTAAGCCTTGTGATGATAGTTTAAAAATTGTTTCCTCCTTGCCTTTTTGCAGCCCTTTTGCTATCTTTACCCATAGGATGCAGCGGCCGGGCCATGCCCTCCTTTTGTTTTGGGAAAAGGCAACATCCGGCCGCGCTACCCCAAACCCATACTGTTTTGCTTATGAAACCAAAAGTGATTCTTCTTTCCGCCCTGTTGCTGCTTTCCGCCACGGGCTGCTCTTACAACCAGGCTACGGGGGCCTCGGTGGGCGGTATGTTGGGCGGTATTTTCGGCTCCGCCATTGGCGGTATTATGGGCGGGCCACGCGGTGAGGACATCGGTACCCTCATCGGCGGTCTTTCGGGTGCTGCCGTGGGTACGGCCGTAGGGGCCAAGATTGACGAACAGCAAGGCGTGACGCAGCGGCAGGAGTCGGTGCGTCCGCCTGTGGTGCAGCGCCCGTCGGTGCCGCGGGTGGAGGTGAGCCGCCTGCGTTTGGTAGACCCCAATCGCAACCATTGCCTCGACCGTGATGAGCGTTGCGTCATCATGTTTGAGCTGTATAACCGCGAGGCCACCACGCTTTACCACATTGCCCCCATTCTGACCTGCTCGGCGGGCAATGTGCGCATTTCGCCGCCTGCCGTCATTTCGTATCTGCGCCCCGGTCAGGGTATGCGCTATCAGGCCGTGGTGATCCGCCACGGACGGGCACGCCGTCGGACGGCCGACTTTGAGCTGGCTATCGACGTGGACGGCCAGCGCTTTGCCGCCCGTACCTTCCAGCTCCGGCTGGAGTAGCGCGGGAGGTGTCCTTGCAGGACGGCCGACTAACAGTCGGCCGCAAGTAGGGCGCGTAGTGCGTTTTTCAGCTGTCAGGGGAGAGAATTGAGTCCGCAACCATAGAAAGTATGAAGGGCCGGTTTCTCAAGCGTATGCTTGGGGGCCGGCCCTGCGCGTGTTCTTTTGTCGATGGTTGGCCTTTGGCTGTGCTGCTTGAAAGGACTGAAAAACGGAGAGGCACTTTGAAAAAAATAGAAGGCACTTGAAAAATTTTCCGACGCACCTATTTTTTTTATAGGTGCCGCCTGTTTTTTTCGGGGTGGCTTTTCGTTTCTTTCTGAGGGGGTTCTCTTTCCTTTTTTGTGGTATCCGGTCAAGACGAAAAAAAGAGAGCAACGCCCGAGGCCGGATGGCTTTGTCGGGGGTCGCTCCTATGGTAATCTTAGTCTCTTTTTCGTGCACAAAAGGTAAGTGTGGCGGCTCATGCTGCCTAATTGTTTAAAAACGTCAACACTTTTTTCTGTCGCTCCCCAATCGAGAGAGGAGCCTTTCACTTTTTTATGTGCCGCTGCACACATTCATATGTTATAATACTACGTTTACAAATGCAAAAATAGAGATAACAATTGAATTATAGACGTGGCAAATATAAAATTTAAGGACTGAAAAAGGCTGAAATTTATTAAAATATTATATTTGTAGACTGAAAAAGGCTGATAAATATGCAATTTGTATTTGGAAAACACTGGTTAGGCTGTTTGCAGCGAAAGGCACAATATTTCAGGAATCGCTATGGGAGTGAAATGTTGCGTCGCCAGCGGATTACGGTTTATTTCTTTTCGGTGTTGCTCATCGTGCTGGGCGTGCTGATTAATATGATGGGATTGACGTTCCCCAACCACGATTTTTTCTTGCTCAACAATATTATATTGATGGGTGGTACGTTGGTGATGGTGACGTTGTTTGTGTGTCGCAAGCTGAGCCTGCAATGGGCTCTGAGCCTGACGTGCCTGTTGGCGCAGCTTAATTTTTCGGCAACCATGATTTATTGCGCTCTTCATCTGGAGCCTTATTATTTGTGGCTCATCAACGGTTATCTGCTGCTTTCGTTGGTGGCTGTTATGGTGAGTATCATTTCCTGTCTGCCGCGTACGTGTGTTGTCATGACGTTTTTGGTATTGCTGACGCATCTGATCTGTCTGCTTATTACCCGACACGATTATTTGCGCGGTTCCTATTGGCTGTTTTTCCTGGTGTTTCTGGTGGTGGGCATCATGGGCATGCGCCTGATAGCTAATGTGAGCGTACTGCGCTATGAAAACCGCCAGCTGCGGCGCAACGAGAACAGCCTGCTCAGCGTATTCAAGATGGAAAAATCGCAGCTTATGGCCTATGTCAGTCTGGTGCAGGAGCAGCACCGTCAGGGCACGGTGGAGGACCTGCTGGAGCTGATGGGTGAGGACGGGCGCCAAAAACTTTATGAGAGCGTGGCAGCCTACATTCGTCAGGAGCAGACCACCATGGACACCCTTTCGCAGGTATTTCCCGAACTGACGGCTTCGGAAAAGGAAATCTGTCGGCTGGTGCTGCAGGGTTGTAAGCTCAAGGAAATCTGCGAAAAGCTGAACAAGTCGAAGAGCAATATCACGAGCCAGCGCGTACATATCCGCAGTAAGCTTGGTCTGGGGCCGAAGGAGAATCTGGCCGACGCCCTGCGCAGCCGTATGCAGCATCGGGGGTTCATGTAGGTTTGTGAAGCGGTGCGGAGTGGTTGCCCTCTTCGCTCTTTTTATAATGGGGCCGTATGGCATGTGTAGGGTTGGTGGGGGTAAGGCCTCTGTCTTTTGCCTGTTTGCGTAGATGTAACCCTGATCAAGTGGGACTACATCGTCTTCGTGGCAGGTGGTTGTAGGAGATTTCCTCTTTTTCAGCGCATGTATTGGCAGGTGACTTGCCGCATGTGCGCGGAGTGTTGCAGGTGGTTGGCCTCCTTTGGGGCATGGCGTGTAGATTTGTACAAATCGTTGTGGATTTTTTTCCTCTTTTTGATGGTCTTTTCTGTCTTTACATATGTGTAAGCGTGTGCGGCAGCAGGAGTCGGCTAAAGTTTAGCAATGATTAACGGGCATGGATTTGGCGTGGCGGAGAAGATTTTTTAAATTTGAAGAGATAACAATTTCTTTTAAATCTTTTCTACTATGGAGCACTTTCTATTTTGGTTGATTCCGTGCTCGTCGGTGCTGGCGCTTGGGCTGGCGTGGTATTTTTACCGGCAGATGATGCACGAAGATGAAGGCTCGGACCAAATGCGTGCGATAGCTCTTCATGTGCGCCAAGGCGCCATGTCTTATTTGAAACAGCAATACAAAGTTGTAACCATTGTTTTTATCTGTTTGGCTCTCTTGTTCAGCGTTATGGCCTATGGCTTTGGGCTGCAAAATCAGTGGGTGCCGGTGGCCTTTCTGACGGGGGGCTTCTTTTCGGGTCTGTCCGGTTATCTGGGCATGAAAACCGCCACGCAGGCTTCGGATCGCACGGCCTGTGCCGCCCGCAGCTCGCTGGGGCGCGGTTTGCGCGTGGCCTTTAGGAGCGGTGCCGTGATGGGGCTGGTGGTCGTAGGGCTCGGTCTGTTTGACATTTCCTTTTGGTATTTGCTGCTTGACCATTTTGTCATGCCCGGTGCGGACGCTGACTCGGCCAAGCTGTGCATGATCACCACCACCATGCTGACCTTTGGCATGGGTGCCAGTACGCAGGCCCTGTTTGCCCGCGTGGGTGGCGGCATTTATACCAAGGCGGCCGATGTGGGCGCTGACCTGGTGGGCAAGGTGGAAGCCGGCATCCCCGAGGACGACCCGCGCAATCCGGCGGCCATTGCCGACAACGTGGGGGACAACGTGGGCGACGTGGCCGGCATGGGGGCCGACCTCTATGAGTCGTATTGCGGTTCCATTCTGGCCACGGCGGCACTGGGTGCGGCGGCTTATGCTTCGTGGGGCACCGAGGTGCAGTTTCGTGCCGTCATTGCTCCGATGCTGATTGCCGCGGTGGGCATTCTGCTGTCCATTGTCGGTATCTTTTCGGTGAGGGCCAAGGAGGCTTCGGGCATGAAGGATTTGCTGCGCAGCCTCTCGATGTGTACCAACCTGAGCTCCATTCTCATACTGGGCGCCACGTTTCTGGTGCTCTGGCTGCTGCAAATGCCACACTGGCCGCTGCTTTCGCTGGCTGTTGTGGTGGGGCTGTTGGTAGGCGTAGTCATTGGGCGCGCTACGGAATTTTTCACCTCACAGTCGTACCGCCCCACGCGGCGGCTGGCCGAGAGCGGCAAGACCGGTTCGGCTACCGTCATTATTTCCGGTCTGGGGCTGGGCATGATGTCCACCACTGTGCCCGTAATAGCCGTGGTGGTCGGCATTATCCTGTCCTATTGGCTGGCCTCGGGCTTTGATTTCACGCAGGTGAGTCAGGGCCTTTACGGCATCGGCATCGCTTCGGTGGGTATGCTCTCCACACTGGGCATTACGCTGGCTACCGACGCCTACGGTCCCATCGCCGACAATGCCGGCGGCAACGCCGAGATGAGCGGCCTGGGCGAGGAGGTACGGCGCCGCACGGATGCGCTCGACTCGCTGGGCAACACCACCGCCGCCACCGGCAAGGGCTTTGCCATCGGGTCGGCGGCGCTGACGGGACTGGCGTTGCTGGCTTCATATATCGAGGAAATCCGTATCGGTCTCACTCGGCTGGGGCAGGAGGTACTCACGCTGCCCGGCGGGCGCACGGTGGAGGTGGCGCAGGCTTCTTTCAGTGATTTCATGCAATATTACGACGTGACGCTGATGAGTCCCAAAGTGCTCTCCGGCGTTTTTATCGGCAGCATGATGGCCTTTTTGTTCTGCGGCCTGACCATGAATGCCGTGGGGCGTGCGGCCGCCAATATGGTGGAGGAAGTGCGGCGCCAGTTTCGTGAGATAAAAGGCATTCTGCAGGGCACGGCCGACCCCGACTATGCCCATTGCGTCAGGATTGCCACGCAGGGCGCACAGCGCGAAATGGTAGTGCCCTCGCTGCTGGCCATTGCCGCTCCCGTACTGACGGGTCTGCTCTTCGGCGTGGCCGGTGTGGTGGGCCTGTTGGTGGGCGGTCTGGCCACGGGCTTCGTACTGGCCGTATTCATGGCCAATGCCGGCGGAGCCTGGGACAACGCCAAGAAATATGTGGAAGAGGGGAACCTCGGCGGCAAGGGCAGTGAGGTACACAAGGCCACTGTGGTGGGCGACACCGTGGGCGATCCGTTTAAGGACACGTCCGGCCCCAGCCTGAACATTCTGATTAAGCTGATGTCAATGGTGTCCATCGTGATGGCTGGCCTGACGGTGGCGTGGAGCCTGTTCTAATTGTTTTTTGTCCGGATTTTATAAAAGCGGTAGCCGGGAAGCAATGTCTGCTTCCCGGCTACCGCTTTATGGAAGTTTTGGTGAGTCAGGACTTAAACTGAGGGCTTTCCTGGCGTATCCATGCTTTGCAATGGGCGCTAGCGGTTGCATGGGAAGGCTGGAGGCCTGCGCTGGCATAGGAAAAACAGTTTCGCGCGGAAAGTGTTCCATATACACGAAGCGGCTGTGGCTTCAGCGGCTGCCGCAGATGGCCGGTTCAAAAGGGATACAAAAAAGGCTGCTTCCCTTAGCGGGGAGCAGCCTTCTGTTTGTATTTTTAGCTATTGGCTTAGAGTTTCGGACCAGCAGCAACCAAAGCCTTACCAGCCTCGTTGCCTTCGTATTTAGCGAAGTTCTTGATGAAGCGGGCAGCCAAGTCTTTAGCTTTCTCTTCCCATTTGCAAGCGCAGTCGTAAGTGTCGCGCGGGTCGAGGATCTTGGTGTCAACACCGGGGAGCTCGGTCGGAACCACGAAGTCGAAGATAGGAATAACCTTCGTAGGAGCCTTGTCGATAGAACCGTCGAGGATGGCGTCAATGATACCACGTGTATCGCGGATAGAGATACGCTTGCCGGTACCGTTCCAACCCGTGTTAACCAAGTATGCCTTAGCACCTGATTTCTCCATCTTCTTAACCAACTCTTCTGCGTACTTTGTGGGGTGCAAGGTCAAGAAAGCTGCACCGAAGCAAGCTGAGAAGGTAGGAGTCGGCTCTGTAATACCACGCTCTGTACCGGCCAATTTAGCGGTGAAACCAGAGAGGAAGTAGTATTTGGTCTGCTCTGCAGAGAGGATGGATACAGGAGGCAATACACCGAATGCATCAGCTGACAAGAAGATAACCTGCTTTGCAGCCGGGCCCTTAGAGATAGGCTTAACGATGTTTTCGATGTGGTTGATAGGATAAGATACACGAGTATTCTCGGTTGTGCTCTTGTCGGTAAAGTCAATCTTACCGTTAGCGTCAACCGTTACGTTCTCGAGCAGAGCGTCGCGACGGATAGCGTTGTAGATATCGGGTTCGCTTTCCTTGTCAAGGTTGATAACCTTAGCATAGCAACCACCTTCGTAGTTGAATACGCCTTCGTCATCCCATCCGTGTTCGTCATCACCGATGAGCAAACGTTTCGGATCGGTTGAAAGGGTGGTCTTACCCGTACCAGACAGACCGAAGAATACGGCAGTGTTGCCACCGTTCTTGTCGGTGTTGGCAGAGCAGTGCATAGAAGCGATGCCACGGAGCGGGTTGTAGTAGTTCATCATTGAGAACATACCCTTCTTCATCTCACCACCATACCATGTGTTGATGATAACCTGTTCACGGCTGGTCAGGTTGAATACTACAGCGGTTTCAGAGTTCAGACCGAGTTCCTTGTAGTTCTCAACTTTAGCCTTAGAAGCGTTGTAAACTACGAAGTCAGGTTCGAAGTTAGCGAGCTCTTCAGCCGTCGGTTTGATGAACATGTTGGTAACGAAGTGAGCCTGCCAAGCAACCTCCATGATGAAGCGGACAGCCATACGAGTACCCTTGTTGGCACCGCAGAAACCATCAACTACATACAGCTTCTTGTTGCTCAATTCTTTGTCGGCGATTTCCTTCAAAACCTTCCAGGTTTCGGGAGTCGTCGGTTTGTTGTCGTTTTTATATTCGTCAGAAGTCCACCATACAGTATTCTTGCTGGTTTCGTCCATTACGATAAATTTATCCTTAGGAGAACGGCCGGTGTAAACACCCGTCATTACGTTGACAGCGCCCAGTTCAGTTACCTGGCCTTTGTCAAAGCCTTCCAGACCAGCTTTAGTCTCTTCTTTAAAGAGTACATCATACGACGGGTTGTGAATCAACTCCGTAGTTCCGGTAATACCGTACTTGGTCAAATCTAATGTTGCCATAATTTTTTGATTAAAAATTTGATTATATGATTTGATTGAAATCTCGTTATCATGGCCAAGGCATTCTTGGCCACAACAAAAGTACAAAGAAACCTTGTCTGCGCAAAAACTTTTTCGTGCCTTTTTATGGGACGGACAGGCGTAATTAACGGATTTTTGGGAATTGTAATTTTAGGTGAGGAAATTTGCAAAACGAAGGTGGCAAAAGCTTTGTTTTGCTCCTGTTTCTTCAAGGCCGGTGACAACCGCGCGCCCGGACTGTTGGCCGCCGTGAGGATGGGCCTTTCGGCAGTTTTTCATTAAATTTGCGGTATGAAGTGTGGCAAATTCTTTTTATGGGCTTGGGGCGCAGGCCGGTGGCTTGTGTCGGGCGGGCTTTTCCTGCTGGCAGCGGGACTGCCGGTGGAGGCCGGAACCTATTGGATTGAAGGGACTTCGAGTCGGGCCGACGGCCGGATGCTCTATGTCCGGGTGCAAGGGCGTACGGTGGACAGCGTACGCATCACGTCAGGCCGTTTTAAGGTGGCTTGCCGGTCTGACGAGACGGCGTCTGTTACGTTTTCCGTGGGACCTTGTCAGGTGGAAGTGGTGACCGACGGTCCGGCTCAAGTGGATTTTGACCGCGGCTGGGTAAGCGGTACGCCCGAAAACGACGCGCTCAGCAAATGGAGCCACTTGTTGCAGGGCTATCAGGAGCAGATGGATACGGCCGCGGCACAAATCCGGCGTCTCCTGCCGCAGGCCCGGCGGGGGGACAAGACCGCGAGCAGGCGCATTGGCGAGTGGCAGCAAACCTACAGCCGGCAGAAGCAGCTCTGGCGCGAGGCGCTCATGACCTGCCTGCGTGACAACGGGGCCTACTACTTTCCGGCCGTCTTCCTGCAGCGCTATCCGGATGCCGTCAGTCGCGACACTCTTCTGAAGCTGGCGCAGCTACAGCCGCGGTATTTGCAGGGCGAGGCCATGCGCGAGCTACGGCGCGACCTTGAAGCCTGGCGCCTGCGTCAGCCGGGGCAACCGTTGCCCGACCTGACACTGCCCGACGCGGCGGGCCATGAGCGGGCGCTCTCGTCGTTTGTATCGCCGGGCCACTATGTGCTGATTAGCTTTTTGGCCGGGTGGTGTGGCGACTGCCGCGCGGAAATGAAGCGCCTGTGCCGTCTCTACTTTGCCTACCGTCGCCGCGGGCTGGAGGTGGTGGGCGTGTCGCTCGATACGGACGCCGCTGCATGGCGCCGTGCCGTACGGACGTTGCGGCTGCCGTGGGCGCAGCTTTCCGACCTGCGCGGGTGGCAGAGTCGTGCCGTGGCCCGCTACGGGCTTAACCGCATCCCCGATTGCATTCTGGTGGGGCCCGACGGCCGCATTATGGCGGATAATCTGACGATGTCGGCTCTGGAGGCGCGGCTGCAGCAACTGTGGCCCGACGATTAGTGTCGGGATTTCTGTCCCGGTTGCATCAGTACGATGTCGGCTTCCTGCGTCAGCATCAGGCAGCCCTTGGGCATGGCCTCAAGCATGGGGCGCAGGTGGACCACCAGCCGGTCTATCTTTTCCGCCTCGTCAATAATTTCAATGGTTACCGGCATCTTTTGGGAGATTTCCCAAAACACTTCGGAGTGCAGTTCGTGGCTGGCGCCGTAGCCCATGATGCCCCGAAAAACCGTAGCGCCGGCCAGACCCATGCGCTCAGCCTCGCGCACTACGGTTTCGTAGAGCGGCGCGTGTTGCAGACGGTCGGTGTGGCTGGCATAGATGCGTAGAATTTTTCCTTTTCCAGTCATTTCAGCTTATTTTTTATAAGGATTTGACGAGCCATTGCCCCAGCCAGAGCATGCCGAATCCCGTCAGCAGGCTCAGGGCAGCGTAGAGGCCCGCCAGCATGAAGTCGTGGCGCGACATCAGCTGGAAGTTCTCGTTCATAAAGGTGGAAAACGTGGTGAAGCCGCCGCACAGTCCTACCGTCAGAAACAGCTTGAGCTGCGTGTTCATCAGTTGGCCGCGGTCAAACAGTCCGTAGAATATGCCGATGGCCAGACAGCCCACTACGTTGGCCACAAAGGTACCCGTGGGGAAGGCACATCCGGCGGCCGGCGTGATGCGGGCCACCAAATAGCGCAGCATGCCACCCAGCATGCTGCCCAGTCCTATAATCAGATAAGTTTTCATTCTTTTTTCGCGGAATCAAGGTGTTGTTGGTGAGCCAGCTTCTTCCTGCCGTGGGCAATGGCGCGGGCCCTCTTGGCCTTCAGCTCGTCAGCCCGGCTCTTACTGTGCGTAACGAGCCATACGCCGCCGAACACCAGTACTACAGCTACGGCCTGACCTGCGCCAAATACGCCCAGGCCCACAGCCACACTGACCACGCAGGCTACCATGGGCTGTACGTAATTGTACATGCTGATAATGGTGGGGCGCAGGTTGTGCTGGCCGTACATCATGAGCAGGTAGGCTATGTAGGTGGCAAATATGACGATGAAGGCCGTCCCCATCCAGGTGGTCCAGCTGATCTGTGCCCATTGCAGGTTGGCGATGTCGTTGAAGGTGAACGGCACGCAGACCACGGAAGCGTAGGTAAACATCCATTTCATGCTCGTCACCACCGAGTAGCGCTGCACAAGTTGCTTAAAGAGAGTCAGGTAGATGGCAAAGCTGCATTGCGCCAGCAGGCAGAGCAGGTCGCCAAAGATGTTGCTCTGTCGGGCCGATGCCCCCTGTGTGCTGCCGTAAATCAGCAGCAGAGCTCCCAGACAACCGCAGATGATACCGCCGATTTTCTGTCCCGTAATGGGCTCGTGCAGGAAGATGGCGGCCAGCAGCATGGTGATGATAGGCGTAGTGGTGGTGATGATGCTGGCATTGACCGGCGAGGTGAGTGAGAGGCCTACCGTAAAACAGCATTGGTTGAAAACGGTGGCCAGCATGCCGGCAAAAAAGAAAAGCAGCAAGTCGTGGCTTGACACTTTTTCGTGGCGCGTTTCAGGGTTCAGCAGAGAGGTGGCCCAAAACAGGATGGCGGCACCCACCACTCGGAAGGTAATCAGAATCCAGTCGCTGATGCCCGAGGCCATGACATCCTTGCCGATGGGTGACATCAGCCCCCACATGGCGCAGGCCCCAAACATGGCCAGGTGTGCTTTCAGGTTTTTGTCAGAATTTAAGTGCATAATATAAGTTTTTTTTGAATTGAATCTTTATGCAGGCGGGGGCCTTTCTAGTTCTGTAAGAGTCTGAAAAAGGCGCCTCGCAGCGCCGCTTGTGGACACGCGCCCAAGGCTGCGTGCGGTTTTGGTGCGGCAAAATTACAACTAATTTCCCGCCCGACCAAGGGCTTTGTGCCCCTCCGGATGCTGGTGGGACCTATCTTTTTTCCCTTTTCGGTTGTGGTCGGGGAGTATGGGGTAGGGACTAAACGCCATTCGTCGGGACAGGCAAGTTTCAGAGTGTGGCACTCCGGCTTATCTGTCCCGACGAACGGCGTATCTTGTTAAAGGGCTTATGTGTTTTGTGAAAAGTCTTTTTTTCTTATCCGTGGAGATGTGGAGGGCTGAGGTTCAGGCGTAGGTCTTCACCTTCAGGTGGCCGCGAAGTACTTCCAGGGCGTTGTAGGCCAGTGAGTCCATCTCGTTCTCGCCCGGATAGACGGCCACTGGGGCCATAAACTCAATGCGGCGGCGCAGGCGCTCCACCAGATACGAGCTGTAGGTGCAGCCGCCCGTCAGCAGGATGGCGTCGGGGCGCTGACACAAGGCTCCCGTCATGCCCAGTATGGCCTTGGCAATCTGCAGCACCATGGCCTCCACCACCACGCGGGCCTGCTCGTCGCCGTGGTGTATGCGCTGCTCAATGAGGCGCAGGTCACTCGTACCCAGGTGGGCCACCAGTCCGCCGCGGCCTACGATGCGCTTTTTCAGGTCGTCGAGGGCAAATTTTCCGCTGTAGCACAGCTTGATGAGGTCGCCTACCGGTAGCGTACCGGCCCTTTCGGGCGACATGGGGCCGTCGCCGTCGATCCCGTTGTTGGTGTCAATGGCCCGTCCGTGCCGGTGGGCCGCTACGGAAATGCCGCCGCCAATGTGGCAGATAATCAGGTTGAGGTCTTCGTAGCGCTGGTGGTGCTCTTCGGCGTAGCGTCGGGCCGTGGCTTTCTGGTTCAGTGCGTGCCAAATGGAGGCGTGAGGCAGTTCGGGCATACCTGTGATGCGCGCTTCCTCACAAAGCTCGTCCACGATGCAGGGGTCGGCCGTCAGCACCTGTTCCACGTGAAACCGTTCGGCCAGCTGTCGCGCAATGGCGCAGCCCAGGTTGCAGGCGTGCTTGCGCACGGCGTGGCGGATGTCGTGGAGCATCTTGTCGTTGATGGCATAGACGCCGCTTTCTATCGGGTGTACCATGCCGCCGCGGCTGATGATGGCGTCAAACTGGAGGTCCAGGTCGTTGTGCTCCAGGTTGTGCAGAATCAGTTCGGAGCGCAGGGGCATCTGGTCGTCGATATTCGGAAATTGGGAAAGCTCCTCCACCGAGTGCTCAAGCACGTGGCAAAACAGGGGTTGCTCGTTCTGGTAGACCGCAAACTTGGTAGAAGTGGAGCCCGGGTTGATAACCAATATATTCATAACGTGTGGGGATCAGGGGGTAAGTGTGTGAGTGGAATCGGGCTGAGGCTCAATGCGTCGGGGCCATCAGGGCTGCAAAGGCCAGACTGTTGTATTTGGCCTCGGTGCTGTCGCCGCGCGAGGTCAGTACCACCGGGCACGAGGCGCCTTGCAGAATGCCGGCCACGCGGGCCCCGCCAAACAGTGAGAGGGCTTTGTAGAGGATGTTGCCGGCTTCGATGTCAGGCATGAGCAGGGCATCGGCCCGTCCGCCGATGGCCGACTGGATGTGCTTGATGGTTCCGGCGGCGGGCTGGCAGGCCGTGGTCAGGTCCATGGGGCCGTCCAGTACGATGTCGCCCCACGTACCCTTGGCCGCCTCCTGCTTGAGGGCCTGATAGTCAAGGGTGAGCGGGAACTTCTCGCTCACCTTTTCCGTGCAGTGCAGCATGGCCACGCGCGGCACGCTGATGCCCAGCCGGCGGCAGGCGTCGGCCAGGTAGCCTATCTGTGCCTGACGCTGCGGCAGGGTGGGGTTGGGAATGACGGCTACGTCAGAGAGCAGCAACAGGCGCTCCCGTTCCGGCAGCTGGGCTACGGCAATGTGGGTGAGCACGCGTCCGGCTGGCAGCAGGCCGTCAGGCTTGTGCAGGATGGCGCGGAGCAGGTCGTCCGACGCAATGAGTCCCTTGAAGAGCAGGTCGGCTTCGCCGCGGCGTACGGCTGCTATGGCTTCGGTGGCCGCCGCCACGGGTGTGCTGGCTTCCCGGCAACTGACGCGGTCGGGAAATTCGGCAGCCAGTGACTGGTAATGGGTGGTGTCCCCAACCATCAGCACGTCAGCTACGTTTTCACGCAGGGCGCGCTGCAGGGCCTCTTGCGAATGGGCGTCGTCAGGACATACCGCCGCAATGCGGCACCGGCGGGGACGCTGCCGGAGCTGCTCGGTCATTTGCTCAAAGCGGGTAATGGATTCCATGAAAAAAGCTGTTTTCTTAAGAAGGGCAAAAGTAGCAAAAAATTGCACAATGTCAGCTAAAATGAGAAGGAAACTGGGGTTGACACGGCCTTTACCGCCCATTTTGACAAAAACAGCGTATTTTGGAGCAGCGGAATGGCTCTCCTACCGGTGGTTGCGGAAGGCGTTGGGGGTGGTGCCCGTCAGCCGCTTGAACATCCGGCTCAGGTGTTGCGGATACTGGAAGCCCAGCTCGTAGGCAATCTCGCTCATCGTCTTCGGCGTGTAGAGCAGCTGCTGCTTGGCGCGCTCAATGAGCTTGCGTTGGATGTATTCCGAAGCCGTCTGGCCCGTCTGCTTGCTGAACATGTCGCCAAAATAGTTGGCCGACAGGCACACCTTGTCGGCAAAGTACTTGACGGTGGGCAGGCCCTCACGCTGCGGCATGCCGTTCTCAAAATATTCGTCGAGCAGGCTTTCAAAGCGGGCAATGACGCTTTGGTCGGCCTGCCGGCGGGTGGCAAACTGGCGGTCGTAAAAGCGCAGGCAGTAGTCCAGAAGCAGGCTGATGTTGGCCGTAATGAGGCGCTGGGTGTGGCGGTCGGTGCCCCGGCGCAGCTCGGCGTCAATCTTGTCCAGACAGTCCAGCACGATTTGCCGCTCCTCTTCCGAAATGTGGAGTGCCTCGCGCGATTCGTACGAAAAGAAGCGGTAGTGCTTGATTTCGCGCCCCAGCGTGGTGCCGCGTATCAGGTCGGGGTGGAAGAGCAGGCCGTGTACGTTGAGACTGCTGGGCCCGGCAGTGCGGTTGATCTCGACCACCTGCCCCGGGGCAAACGACACGATGGTGCCGTCCTGATAGTCGTAGCGCTGGCGGCCGTAGAGGATGTCGCCGCAGCGGGCATCCTTCAGAAACACGGCATAGAGCCCGTAGTTCACCTGAAAAAGCTCGGGCTCGCAGCGGGCATCGTTCAGATTGACCACGCTCACCAGCGGGTGGCGCGTTTCCAGTCCGTAGAGTGCGTTGTATTGGGCTACATCGGTCAGCTTGATAAATCGGTCCATGGCGTGTCGGGTTTTTCTTCTTTTTCGCAAAGTTAGCATATTCCGCTGAATGATAGGTTTTTCGGGGCATATAAACCGGAAATGGGGTACAAAAAACCGGGTGGGGCATACGTCCGGTTTGCGCCGATAAGTGTAATTTTGTCCTACGGGCGGCGCTCCGTCGGATGGGGCGCTCCGCTTCATTCATACGGACAAAAATGATGGAACTACACGACTTTTTGGAACACGTCAGGCAGCGCAAGCCGCTTGATACGGAAGAGATTTTCAGTTTTATGAATGTCATGAGCGACGAGGCCCGTCGCGTGACATTTGAGCTTAACGGGGCCTACCACACGCCCGAGGAGGTGCGCCAACTGTTGTCGCGCCTGTTTGGCCGGCCGGTGGACCCTACGCTGCGGGTGTTCCCACCGTTCTACACGGATTTCGGGAAGAATATTCACGTGGGCAAGGAGGTTTTTATCAATGCCTGCTGCCACTTTCAGGACCACGGCGGCGTGTACCTGGGCGACCGTTGCCAGATTGGCCACAACGTGGTGTTTGCCACCCTCAACCATTTCCTTGACCCCGCGCGCCGGCAGCTGACCTATCCGGCTCCCATCGTGCTGGAGGAGAACGTGTGGGTGGGTTCGCAGGCCACCATCCTGCAGGGTGTCACCATCGGGCGCAATGCCGTAGTGGCTGCGGGAGCCGTGGTGACGCACGACGTGCCGGCCAATACCGTAGTGGGCGGCGTGCCGGCCCGCATCATCTGCTCCTCGCTCGACTAGCGGGGCGGCCCGGGCTGCGGGGGCGCCTTTTCCGGAGAAAAAGGGTTGATGTGTCGGTGGGCGCACCCGCAGGCCCCGGTGTGAAGCGGTTGGACGGACTGCAGCAAAAAAGAAAACGAGGCCGGAGGTAGAAATGGTTACCTCCGGCCTCGTTCGTTTTCGGCGGCTCGAAGAATTTTTTCCGAGCCGCCAAAAAAATTTTCCGAGCCGCCGAGTTTATTTTTCGTGCTACCCCCTCGGCTTTGCCCCGGCGGAGGACCTACCGTGTGGCGGCCGTCTGCTCCTTGCGGCGGCGCTTCAGGGCGCGGTATTCGGCAATGTAGTGGCGGCGGGCCGAAAGAATCTGCCAGCGGTAGCCCAGACAGGTGAGGATGAAGTAGGCTGCGGCCTGATACCACAGGCTGAACCACTCGTGGCGCACGTCGGCAATGTCGGCGCCCATGTTGTTGATGCGCACAAAGCCGTTGATGCCGAAGGTGGAGGGGAACAGGTAGCTCACGTGCTTCCAGAAGGGCGGAATGGCCGAGCCGGGCCACGAAATGCCCGAGATGAAGAGCAGTAGCACGGAGGTAAATACAATGAGCAGCATGCCCGTTTCGCGGTGGCGGATGATGGTGGATACGGCCATGGCGAAGAAGATGCACGCAATCAGGTACGGTATGCCAAAGAGCAGCAGCGTGAGCGGGTTGCCCAGCTGGTTGAGGCGGAACAGGTGGGGCACTACGCCCAGCACGTACACCGTAATCGGGATGTAGATGAGCAGGTAGGCCAGGCCCTTGCCGAAGACGATGCGCAGCAGGCCCATGTAGTGGCGGTTGACGGGCACCAGTTCGCGCAGCAGGTTGTGCTCGCGCGCCGTGCCGTTGGCCATGCCCACACCCAGCAGCAGCGTCTGCTGGATAATCAGCATCAGCACGGCCGGAATCAGGAACGAGGCAAAGCCGTTTTGCGGGTTGAAGAGGCTGATTTCCTCATAGTGCAGCGGCTGCTGCGTAATGAGGTCCTGCTCCTCTGTGGACGAGGGCATGCGCTTGACCTTGATTTCGGCGTTCAGCTTGAGCGACACCTCGGTGTTGGCCAGCAGGATGGCCTTATAGTAGAGCAGGCCGCTCATGTCGCAGAACACCGATACGTAGGCCTGTTCGCCGCGGGTTAGCGTGCGGCTGAAGTCGCGCGGCAGGTAAATGATGCCGTACACGTCGCGGTGTTTCACGAGGTTGCGCGCCTCTTCCATGTTGGCGCACCACGTGGTGACGTGCACGTCGGGCGAGGCGTCTACCAGGCGCACGTAGCGGCGGCTGGCCGTGGTGCGACTGTCGTCCACGACGGCTACGGGCACCTCGCGCAGCACCTCATTGTTGTAGATGAACGCGTAGAGCAGCGGGTAGGCCAGCGGCACGAGGATGAAGAAAATCAGCACACCCGAGTCGCGCAGGCACGACTTCAGCTCCTTCTTGAAAATGAAGTTGAGGTCGCGGCAGCTCTTGCGGAAATAATGGACAAACGATACCATGATGTGAGGCTCTTTTTTTCTAAGGTATATACTTGGCCGTGAGCAGCATGCGCTTCATGGGGCGCAGCACCAGCAGCGGCAGCAGCATGAATACGGCCAGTCCCGCGAAGGCCGGCCAGATGTTGGCGCAGGAGTAGCCGTCGAGGGCGCAGTTGACGTAGATGAGGAAATAGTGGCGCAGCGGGAACAAGGCCGACAGGCCCTGCAGCCCGGGGTTCATGGCCATGACCGGGAACGACATGCCGCAGATGCTGAACGACACCACGCCCCAGAGTGACACCACGCTCAGCGCCAGGCGCAGCGACGGGACCAGGCCGGCAATAAAGGCGCCGAAGCCCTGCGAGGCCATGATGAAGAGCAGCGTGGTCAGTATCATGGAGCCCATGCCGTTGTGGCACGGGAAGTGGAGCACGCCGTAGAGCAGCAGGTTGTAGAGCAGGCCCATCAGGAAGAAGATGACCGTGTGCGGCAGCAGTTTGCCGCAGAGCGCCGTCACGATGGAGTGGCGCGCCGTGCGGAGCCACTCGGCGGCGGTCTCCTTCTTGATTTCGGTGCCGATGGAGTACACCGTAATCATGAACACCATAATCATCAGCAGGCCCGGCAGCAGAATGTTGGAGAGGTAGATGTTGTAGTTGAGCCACGGGTTACCGATGGGGAAGGTGTTGATGACGATGGGCTGCAGCAGGGCCTGTGCCTGCCGGTTGCTGACGCCCTTGCCCAGCATTACCGTCTGTGCGGCGGCGCCGGAGGCCAGCTCGGTCATCATTTTCATGTCGCGAAACAGCAGTGAACCGGCAATCAGGTACGAGTAGTTGCAGTAGAACGACACCGTGGGGCGCTCCTGTCGCTGCAGCTTGTGTGTCGTGCCTTCGGGTATGTAGTAGAAGCCGTAAATCTGTCCGCGCTGCATGGCCTTGCGTGCCTCGGTGACGTTGGCATACTGGCCCACGATTTGCGACTGCTGGAAGGCGTCGAGGTTGCGCGCCAGGCTGCGGGTGGTGGCGGTGCGGTCGTCGTCCACCATGCCCATGGGCAGGTTGGTGGGCAGGCCCTGGCCCATCAGTGTGGTCAGCAGCACGTAGCACAGCAGCGGGGCGCCCACCATACAGAACCAGTAGATGGGGCGCGTGGCCAGTCGCAGGCATTCGCGGCGGATAACGGCAAACAATGGCTTAAACATGATGCGTAAGGGTTTTGAATTCGGTGAAGTCGCGTCCGTGCTGCGGGCACGGACGGCGGCATTATGGCTTGTCAAACAGTACCGACATGCCGGGGCGCAGACCGGCTACGGGCTGCACGGGGCGTGCCTTGACCTCAAAGGTCTTCATGTCATACTGTCCGGTGGTTTTGGTGGCTTTCCAGGCGGCGTAGCTGCCCAGGTCTTTCATGTGGTAGACGCGCAGCCGCACTTTCCGGTTGTTCAGGGCCGGGATGGTGGCGGTGAATGTCTTGTTCATGCTGAACTGCGACAGATGGTCCTCCCGCACGTTAAAGGAGACCCACATCTGCTGTATCTTGGCCACGTTCATGATGGGGGCACCGGTGCCTACCAGTTCGCCCTCCTCGGGGAAGATTTCCGACACCTCACCGTCTTCCTGCGCCACAAGGTAAGTTTCCTTCACGTAGCTCTCCACCTCGTTGACGGCGCCCTGTGCCCGGCTTACCAGGGCGCGGGCGGCAGCCTTGTCCTCGGCTTCGGCGCCGTTGCGGGCCATGTCATACTGTGCCTTAGCGGCGCGCTCGGTGGCAATGGCGGCATCGCGCTGGGCTGTAATCTCATCGAGTTTCTGCGCGGTGGTCACGTGCTCCTCGTAGAGCGCCTTGATGCGGTTGTACGACTTCTCCATGACCGTTACGCCGGCCTTGGCCTTCTGCCACATCTCGTAGGCCGCGCGAATCTGCTCGCTACGGGCTCCCTTCAGGGCCTTGCGGTCCTGTGCCTCGGCGGCCTGGCGGGCGGCTTCGGCCTGCTCCAGCTTGGCCGACACGTCGGGGGCCGTCAGCACGGCCAGCGTGTCGCCCGTCTTGACGGGCTGACCTTCTTCCACATAAATTTTGAGCACGCGGCCCGGCACTTTGCTCGAGACGCGGTATTCCGTCACGTCGGCCTGGCCCTGTATGGTGTCCGTTTCCTGTTCAAAGGCAAACAGGCTGCCGATAAATACCAGTACCACGACACCTACCAGAATGAGGATGGCGGGCAGTAAGTTCACTTTTCCGTTTTGTGTACTCATGATAGCATGTTTTTATTACGATTGCGTTCTTGGGTTATTTTCCGATGATGCCGAGCACGTCCTGCAGGTTGGTCTCGGCCAGTTTGATGTCAATCTGGGCGTCAATCTTCTGACTCTCGGCCTGCAGCCATGCCGTGTTGGCGGCCAGCACGTTGGAGGTGGTCTCCGACTCCTCCTTAAAGGCTACCCGCGCCATGCGCAGGTTTTCCTTGGTCTTTTCCTCGTTTTTCAGGGCCAGCTTCAGGTTTTTGTGCGCTTCCTGGGCGTTGAGCGTGGCCTGATTGACCTGCAGCTCTATCTTCTCGCGGGCGTCGTCCAGCCGCAGGCGGGCCATCTGGGCTTCGGCCTTGGCGGCATTGATTTTGTATTTGTGCTCGTTCCAGGTCAGTACGGGTACGCTGAGCGTGACGCCCACGCCCCAGGTGCCCCGGAAGTTGTTCTGGAAACCGTTTATCAGGTTCGGGTTTGACACCATGTAGCCGCCCGTCAGGGCCAGGTGGGGCAGGTAGTCGGAGCGTTGCAGCCGGACTTTCTGGTCGTAGATGTCGATGGCCTTTTCCAGTTGCTTGATTTCGGTGCGGTTGGCCAGTGCCTGGGCCACGTCGGCCTTGGGAGCCGCGCTGGTGGAGGCAAAGTCCGTACGGCCTTCGTCGGCCGTCAGGAGTGAGTCGCTGATGGGCAGGCCGCAACGCTGGCAGAGCAGCATGCGGGCCAGGCGGAGGCCGTCGGTCACCTTGGTCAGCGTCATCTCGGCCTCATTGACCTTGACGGCAATGCTCAGCTCGTCCGATTTGGTGGCCACACCCTGCGCCACCATCTTCTGCACATCGCTGTCAAAGGTTTGCAGCATCTCCAGGTAAGCCTGCGCCAGGTGCTGCTTGTTGGCCAGCGACACCACCTGCCAGTAGGCCTGGTCAACACTGAGCAGGACGTCCTGCTGCTGCGCCGTGTACTGCAGTCCGGCCACCTCCTCGGCAGCCTGCGTAATCTGGTTGTAGGCCTTGATTTTGCCGCCCATGTAGAGCGGTTGCGTCAGGATGAGGGCGCCGGCGTAAATGTTGCGCGTGTCGGTGCGGAAGGCGTCGGCCAGGTCGCGCCCGGCGGCGTCGAGCCCCGGCACCAGCTTGTTGCCCAGCGACTGCACCAGCGGGGCCAGTTCGGGATATTTCTGCACGATGGCTGTGGCCGTTTCCATGATGGTGGGCGCCAGGTTGGTACCCAGTGCGTTGAGGGCGGCCTGCTGGCTGTTGGTCAGCAGCTGGATTTCGTGGCCCGTGCGCATGTAGCCGGCCGTGAGCGAAATTTTGGGGAGATAACTGGTGTGGGCGGCACGCCGCTCGTTGTAGCTTTTCGTAATGCCCTGTTGGGCCACCTGCAGCTCCTTGTTGTTTTTCAGCGCCAGGGCGCGGCAGCTGTCCAGGGTGAGTGACTGTGCTGCGGCCAGGGTTGGGAACAGCAGCAGGACCGTCAGGATTAGGGTATGTAATCTACTCTTTTGCATGGTTGTCGGTGCGGTTTTTGTTCAGATGCTTTTGGTTACAAAAATACACCGTTTTGTTGGTAAACGGTGTATTTATCGGTGTAATTGGACAACTAAAACGAACGAATCGGCAATTTCTGCGAATGGCTTGCTCTAAAACGGGGGCAGGGTTCAGCCCAGCCACAGCCTGAACACGCGCTGCTGGCGGGCGGAGTAGAGGCGCTGCCCGCGGCGCACACCGGCTGCCCGCAGGGCCTTGCGCAACTGCGGGTCGGCGTGAATCCAGCGCCGCAGTTGTTGGGCGGCCGAGCGTGCATGGGCGTGGGGAAAATAGAGCTGGGCAATGTCGCAGAACTTCATCGGCGCCGTCGGTTTAGCGGGCATGGCCGTCGTTCTCAATGCAGTCCATGCGGTTGGCTGCGTCGCTGCTCTGCCAGTCCTGCAGCCAGGCGTGGTTGTCGCGCAGGAAGTCCTGCCGGTAGCTTTCGGCACGGGCATCGCAGTCCGGCGCCGTGCCCTGCAGGGGCAGCGTATAGCTTTGGCATGGATTCTTGTCGCCCACGTACAGGGTCACTTCCTTCCGGTTCAGGCTGAGGCCCTGCAGCGACGCCGCGTCGCGGCCCCAGTATTCGGCCAGACGGAAGAGGCTGGTCAGCAGCAGACCGCCCGTACCTTTGGGCTGGCGGCAGTGGTGGCGTTGGGCCAGACTGATGCGCTGGCGGCGCGAATCCTCCGCATCCCGCAGTCCAATCAGGTTGTGGCCCATGTATTGCCAAAGCTGGAGGGGCAGGCCGTTTTCGCGGCGGAAGGTGCGGTAGAGCTGTCGCTGGTCGGGCGTGAGCCGGCGAAAGTCGGGGTGGTAAAAGTGGTTACCGCCGCATTGGGCCGTGAGCCGTCCGTGGTTGTTGAGGGTGATGGATTCACAAGTGGTGCAGCCGGTCACGCTGGCTGCGAGGTTCATAAAGTTAGAAAGATACATAACAGTTTAGTTTATAGGTTCCAGTTCTCAATCATTTTTGCGAGGGTTAAGGGATGCCCGTTCCGGCAGCGGGGCCCTTTACAGTCCGAAGCGGCGGCGCGCTTGGGCCACCTGCTGGGGCGTGAGGTTGAGGCCCGACTCGAGCGTGGCCATGGCGGCCACCAGGCGGTCGAGGTGGTTGGGGTTGCTGAGCACGGTGTCCGGACAGAGGTTGGCCAGTTGGCAGAGGCGTTTGAGATACGACTGCTGCGCCTCGGAGCCGCGCCGCCAGTGGGCGGCTATCAGGGCCGGTGTGCGTAGCGAACCGTGGCGGATGCAGCATTGCAGCAGGAGCAGGGCCGCACGCAGGCCGTAGCTTTCGCTGATAAAATGACAAAGGCCGTGCCGCGAGGGTTCGTGAGCGTCCAGTCCCAGCCAGGCAGCGTCCTGGGTGTAGCGTAGGTTGAGCGGATTGTGCAGTGACAGTCTCAGGTTGAGGGTAGCGGTCATCATTTTGTAGCTTTTTAATAGGGTTAAACGTCTGTCCGTCAGCGCGCCTGTCAGTCTCAAACCGAGGGACTGCCGGCGGTGGCGGTGTCGGGAGCGGGCGGTGGAGACACTGTTTTTCGGGCCTCGCTCCGACAGTTGCAAAAGTAATGGGGGAGTGTCCGAAAAAGTCGGATATTTGGACAATGAGGTAAAAATTTTTTTTGCTGTGACGGATGGTCGGCAGGTTTATGGCAGAATACGGAGAAGTGGAGCAGGTGTATCCGCCGATTTATGGCTTAATGGCGCAAGGTTCGTCCAATTCGGCAAATACCCGCCGAGGCACGGCGGAAAATTTAGGTGGCTTGGAAATTTTTTTTGGCGGCTCGGAAAAATTTTTTGGCGGCTCGGAAAATTTTTTTCGCGGCTCGGAGTTTTGGGAGAGTCATTTTCGGGTCGCGAGTGGGCTGCGCTTTTAGCGCGGAAACTTGGCCGACTGGATTTTTCGGCGTAACTTTAGGCTGAAAAACCAATGACGGTCAAGATATGAAACTTTCGCTTTGCCTATGCTCTGCAACGCTGCTGGCCGCAATGTCGCTGACGGCGGCGCGGGCGCAGGTCAGTCTGCCCGACTACCCCGACGTGTGGGGCGTGTCAGCTCCCGTGGCCGGATTTTTCAACCGCCAGCTCGTGGTGGGCGGCGGCTGCAACTTTCCGTCGGTAGCGGCGGCCGACGGCGGGCGCAAGACCTATTATTATAAGATGTATGGGTTGGGACTGCGCACCGTGCCCTCCAACCTCAACACCGGCTGGATGCTCCTGCCGCCCTTGCCGCAGGCCCTGGCCTACGCGCAGAGCGTCACCCTGCCCGACGGGCGGCTGGTGGTGGCGGGCGGACAGGGCCCGACGGGCGACAGTCGCTGCGTGTATGTGCTGCGGGCCGTGGCCGACAGTCTGACGGGCTGGCAGCCGTGGCCCCAGCTGCCGGTGACGGTGGCGCAGGGCGGGGCTGCCTGTGTGGGCGGCACGCTCTACGTGTGCGGAGGTGTGCAGGGTGGCGGAGGCAGCGGCTTGTATGCCCTCAGCCTGGACAACCCCGAGCGGTGGGAGCGGCGAGCCGACTATCCCGGTCTGCCCCGCGTGCAGCCTGTGGTGGTGGCCTCGGGCGGAAGCCTCTACCTGATGGGAGGCTATACGCTGGAGGGCGGGCGCTGCAATCTGCCCGACGACGTGTGGCGCTACGATCCCGCCCGCAACGTCTGGCAGGAGGTAGGATGCCTGCCGCAGCATGAGGCGGGCCGCCGGCGCGGACTGGTGGGCGCTTCGGGCACGGCCCTGGAGGACGGGCGCATCCTGGTGGGCGGCGGCGTGTGCGACTCGCTCTTCCGCGAGGCCCTGGAGGGCCGTGTGGGCCCTGACTACCTGCGCCACCCCGCGGCGTGGTACCGCTTCAGTCCGGACCTGCTCTGCCTGGACCCGCAAACGGGGCAGTGGACGCTGCTGGGCCGCTTCCCTCAACTGGTGCGGGCCGGCGGCGCCCTGCTCAGCCGTAACGACTGGGTGTTTATGGCCGTGGGCGAGCTGAAGCCCGGCGTGCGCACGCCGCAGGTGACGGCCTGGCCTCTGGACACGCTGCTCAAGGGCAGCGGCACGGCTCGGTAAAAAAAATCGGCGCCCGGCGTGTGCTGTCAAAATTATTCCCTATCTTTGGGGAGAAGACAGGAGGCGGCTCGGCATAGCCAAACACTGAAAACCAAGTTCTCGGTTTGTCTCTGCACTTGCCTCTTGCGTCTTTACCTATCCAATGACACACTAAAAACACATATTCGGACTATGGAAAAGATTATCGGGCTGATTGATGCTCCCTTTACGCCTTTTTACCCCAATGGCGAAGTGAATTACGAACCTATTGACGCCTATGCCGCCATGTTGGCCAAAAACGGACTGAAGGGCGTGTTTATCAACGGCTCCTCGGGCGAGGGCTACATGCTGACCGAGGCCGAGCGCATGCAGCTGGCCGAATGCTGGATGGCTGCCGCTCCCGAGGGCTTCAAGGTGATTGTCCACGTGGGCAGCTGCTGCGTCAAGTCGAGCCGTATGCTGGCCGAGCATGCCCAGAAAATCGGGGCATGGGGCATCGGGGCCATGGCGCCGCCTTTCCCCCACATCAGTCGCATTGAGGAGCTGGTGAAGTATTGTGAGGAAATTGCCGCCGGGGCGCCCGAGCTGCCGTTTTATTTCTACCACATTCCGGCCTTCAACGGGGCCTACCTGCCCATGATAGAGCTGCTCAAGGCCGTGGACGGCCGCATCCCCAACTTTGCCGGCATCAAGTACACCTACGAGAGCCTGTATGAGTACAACCAGTGCCGCCTGTACAAGAACGGCAAGTACGACATGCTGCATGGTCAGGACGAAACCATCCTGCCCAGCCTGGCACAGGGCGGAGCGCAGGGCGGCATCGGCGGTACGACCAACTACAACGGCCGCTGCCTGACCGGCATACTCGAGGCCTGGCAGGCCGGCGACCTGGAGCGCGCCCGCCAGCTGCAGAACTATGCGCAGGACGTCATCAACGTCATCTGCCACTATCGCGGCAACATCGTGGCCGGCAAGCGCATCATGAAGCTCATTGGCCTCGACTTGGGCGGCAACCGCACCCCCTTCCAGAACATGACGGACGAGGAGGAGCGCCGCATGAAGGCCGAGCTGGAGGCCATCGACTTTTTCAGCCATTGTAACCAACTGTAAAAAACATTCTGCCTATGACGGACCCTAAAACTTATCTGCAATACTGTTCGGCACTCTATCGGGCCGACCTGACCGGCAACATCCTGCCCTTCTGGCTGGAGCACGGGCTCGACCGCAAGCACGGCGGCATCTACACCTGTCTGGACCGCGAGGGCAAGCTCATGGACCCCACCAAGTCGGTGTGGTTTCAGGGCCGGTTTGCCTTTGTTTGCTGCTTTGCCTACAATCAGGTGGAGCGCCGGTCGGAGTGGCTCGACGCCGCCCGCCAGACGCTCGACTTCATAGAGCAGCACTGCTTTGACGAGAACGGACGGATGTATTTTGAGGTGGCGGCCGACGGTACGCCGCTGCGCATGCGCCGCTACGTGTTCAGCGAGAGCTTTGCGGCCATTGCCATGGCCGAGTATGCGCTGGCCACAGGCAATCAGGCCTATGCCGAAAAGGCCCTGAAAATTTTTAAGGACATGCGCCGCTTTTTGACTACGCCCGGTCTGCTGGAGCCCAAGTATCTGCCCAGCGTGGAGGCGCAGGGGCACTCCATCACGATGATCATGATTAACGTGGCCTCGCGCCTGAAAAAGGTGGTGACGGACCCCGAGCTGGACCGGCAGATTGACGAGTCGCTCTTCAAGCTGAAAAATGACTTCATGCACCCCGAGTTCAAGGCGCTGCTCGAAACGGTGGGCCCGGCGGGCGAGTTTATCGACACCTGCAACGGGCGCGTCATCAATCCCGGCCACTGCATCGAGACGGCCTGGTTCCTGTTTGACGTGGCCATGGACCGCGGCGGCGACAAGAACCTCATTGACATGGGCCTGACCATCCTGAACTGGTCGTGGGACTGGGGCTGGGACGAGACCTACGGCGGCATCATTAATTTCCGCGACTGCCGCCACCTTCCCCCGCAGGACTACTCGCAGGACATGAAGTTCTGGTGGCCGCAAACGGAGGCCATCATTGCCAACCTCTACGCCTACAAGCTGACCGGCAACGACCTCTACCTGAAGCGTCACCGTCAGGTAAGTGAGTGGACGTACGGCCACTTCCCCGACCGGGAGTTTGGCGAATGGTACGGCTATCTGCACCGCGACGGTACCGTGGCCCAGCCTGCCAAGGGCAACCTGTTTAAGGGCCCGTTCCACATCCCCCGCATGATGGTCAAGGGCTATCAGCTCTGCCAGGAAATGCTGATGCGGGAATAGGAGCGCCGGCGCTACACCTAATTATATAGAGAGAACACACCATACTTCCGGCAGGCTGTCCGGGCCCTGGCTTACGGGCAGCCTGCTGGTGGTTTATTTTTTTTCATGACCGCCCCCGCGGGAGCGGTTGCCCTTAACTTTAATCTTATGAAACACACCAGAATCTATCCCTGGGTAGTGGTGGCCTTGCTGTGGGGCGTGGCCCTGCTGAACTACATGGACCGCCAGATGCTCAGTACCATGAAAGAGGCCATGCAGGTGGACATCGCCGAGCTGCAGTCGGGCACTTATTTCGGCTATCTGATGGGCGTCTTCCTTTGGATTTACGGACTGATGAGCCCTGTGTCGGGCATCATTGCCGACCGGCTCAACCGCAAGTGGCTCATTGTAGGCAGCCTGTTTGTCTGGTCGGCGGTGACGTACTTTATGGGTACGGCCACCACTTTCAATCAGGTCTTTTGGCTGCGCGCCCTGATGGGCATCAGTGAGGCGCTGTACATTCCGGCCGGCCTCTCACTCATTGCCGACTATCACAGCGGAAAGTCGCGGTCGCTGGCCGTGGGCATCCACATGACGGGGCTCTATACGGGGCAGGCCATTGGTGGCTTTGGCGCTACAGTGGCCGCCTCGACGTCGTGGCAGACGGCGTTCCACTGGTTTGGCATCATTGGCGTGGCCTACGCCGTGCTGCTGATACTGTTTTTGCGCGACAGGAAGCGTGAGGCCGTTCAGATAGAAGCGCCCGCCGCGCCGCCTCGGGAGAGCGTGTGGAAGAGCCTGCGCAGCCTGCTGGGCAACGTGGCCTTTTGGGTGATTCTTATCTATTTCGCCGTGCCCAGTCTGCCGGGGTGGGCCACCAAGAACTGGCTGCCCACGCTGTTTGCCTCCAACCTCAACCTGCCCATGACGGAGGCCGGGCCCATCTCCACCATCACCATCGCCGTGTCCTCGCTGGTGGGCGTACTGTTGGGTGGGGTGCTGTCCGACCGCTGGGTGCAGCGCAACCTGCGCGGGCGGGTTTATACCGGTGCCATCGGACTGGGGCTGACCATTCCCTCGCTCTTCCTGCTGGGCTTTGGGCACAGTCTGTTGCCCGTGGTGGGGGCCGGTCTGCTCTTCGGCATCGGTTACGGCATGTTTGATGCCAACAATATGCCCATCCTTTGCCAGTTTGTGTCGGCGCGCCAGCGGGCTACGGCCTATGGAGTGATGAACATGGTGGGCGTGTTTGCCGGAGCCGTCATTACCAGTGTGCTGGGCTCCTGGAGCGACAGCGGACAGCTGGGCCTGGGCTTTGCGCTGCTGGCCGTGGTGGTGGCGCTGGCACTGGCGGCGCAGCTCTTTTTCCTGCGCCCCACTACCGACAATATGGCGTAAGCCGCTGTGAAACAATGGATTTTTGTATCGCTAAAACAATATTATTATGTCAGTTATCTTTTCTACTTTGGCAGATACGGCGCGTGTGGAGTCGCTCCATCCGCTGCTGCCCGAACTGTTCCGCTACGTGCGCACCCACGACCTGCTGCACATGCCCTGCGGCCGCATTGAGCTGGACGGCGACCGTTTGTTTATTAACAACTCCAATCCGCAGTGCCTGACGGCCGAAGAGCAGGTGCTGGAGGTGCATCGCCGGTATCTTGACGTGCACATCCTGCTGGAAGGCGAGGAAACCATCGGGTGGAGCCCGCTGTCCGAGCTGAAGGCGGAGCAGCAGGCGTATGATGCCGAGGCCGACTGTGCGCTTTATGCCGATCGCCCGTCTACCTACGTGACGCTACGTCCGGGGCAGTGGCTCATGGCTTGGCCCGAGGATGCTCACGCGCCGATTATCGGGCAGGGAAAAATCCGCAAACTCATTGCTAAACTCCGGTTAGATCATTGCTATTGAGGCGCGGCCTTATTCTCTATAAGATCGTAGTGTATAAAATGAAAGATTTACCTTTCAAAAGATAGAAAAAATAGTCCATATAATCTAAAAAAAATTAATGGAAAGACTAAAAGAATAATAAAATAGCAAATTAACTTTTTTACTTCACGTTTTAATCGTTACTTAGGCCAATATAAAGGGAATTTTCCTCCTTGTCCCTTTTTTATCATAAAAAAACACAAGATTATGAAAAGACTATTATCACTTTGTCTCTTGGGTGCCATGACTACCTTAGGTACTATGGCACAGGATGTTACCTTCGATAAAAATCGTTTTTGGGACAACTGGTCAGTAGGTGTTAACGCAGGTGGTACGACTACGCTTCATACGGGTTATGATTATTGGGACAATATGGCTCCGTATTTCGGCGTACAGTTCGGTAAGGAATTTACTCCTTCGTTGGGTATGACCATTGAAGGCAACTTTGCCGTGAATTCCACTTGGAGCAAGACCGCCATTGACAATCATAACATTGCCTTGTTGGGCCGCGTAAACCTGATGAATCTGTTTGGTAAGTTTACAGGTGAGCGCCGTCTTTTCGAGATTGAGGCTTTGGCTGGTTTGGGGTGGCTTTATTATTACAACAATAATGATGCTTATGACTCTGATGCCTGGTCACTCAAGGCTGGCTTGAACTTCAACTTTAATGTAGGTAAGAAAAAGGCTTGGACTATCCAGATTAAGCCGGCTGTAATTTATAACCTCAGTGGTATCGGTTACGAAAGCTATCGTGGACAGAAAAGTCCGGGTTCTTTGAGCCGCAATTCTGCTGCCATGGAGCTGGGTGCCGGTATTGTTTACCACTTCAAGAACAGCAACGGTACGCACTATTTCAAGGCTGCTCGCTTGTATGATCAGGCCGAGGTTGATGCTTTGAACGACAAGGTAAACAGCCTGCGTGATGAGCTGAGAGAAGAGCAAGGTAAGTTGCGTGACTGCCACGAAAAGAACGCCCGTCTGCGTCAGGATTTGCAAGACTGTCGTAACAGCAAGCCACGGACTACAACTGATAATGGTTTTGAGACCATAGTAAGTTTCCGTCAGGGATCCAGCACCATTGATGCCACCCAGATGGCCAGCGTAGAGCGTATGGCCAATTATTTGAAGCAGAACAAGGATGTTAAGGTTGTGCTCAAGGGATATGCTTCACCTGAAGGTAGCAAGTCTTGGAACGAGAAATTGGCTCAGAAACGTGCTGACAAGGTTAAGAATATTTTAGTGAAGAACTACGGAATCTCTGCCAGCCGCATTCAGGCTGAAGGCCAGGGCGTAGGTAGCCTCTTCTCTAATCCCGACTGGAATCGCGTAACCATTTGCACTGCCAAGTAAGAAGAATGAATCACGAAAGTCACTGTAAAAAGAGTATATAGTATTGTAAGGGGGAATGCCATCTTTTACAGGCAAATACATTAAAGCAGAAAAAACCGGGGACATGCGCATTGAGTCGCGTGGCCTCGGTGCTTTTTTGTGGTAATGCGCTTTTTTATCCCTGCGGGAAACATTATCTTTGCAGTCGGAATTTGAGGCAAAGCACGCCGACAGCGAAAAACAGGCGGCTTGGCCTTTTTTGATGGAATCCCCAAAATTAATGTATGTACGCTAAATTACGTCCCAACCAGGGCATTCCGGCTTCGCTCCTTTGGCTGCTGGCCGTGGTGTCGGGGGTAGCCGTGGCTAATCTCTACTACAATCAGCCGCTGCTCAATCTGATGGCCCGCGACCTGCAGGTCAGTGCGTTTCGGGTAAACCTCATCCCCATGGTCACTCAGATAGGCTATGCCCTGGGCTTGCTGTTTATTATTCCGCTTGGCGACCTGTTCCAGCGCCGGCACATCGTCGTGACCAATTTCTGTATTCTGGTGGCGGCATTGTTGGCCATTGCGGCTTCGGAGTCGCTGCATGCCGTGCTGGCGGCTTCGCTCCTGACGGGCATTTGCTCCGTCATGCCTCAGATTTTCATTCCCATTGCCGCGCAGTGTTCGCAACCGGAATATAAGGCGCGCAACATGGGACTGCTGGTGAGTGGTTTGCTGACCGGTATTCTGGCCTCGCGGGTGGTGAGCGGTTTGGTCGGCGAGTATTGTGGCTGGCGCATTATGTACCTCGTGGCCGCTGCGCTGATGGCGCTGAGTGCGAAGCTGGTGTGGTGGTTCTTGCCCGATACACCGATCAGCTTTCGTGGCAATTACGGGGGCCTGATGCGCTCGCTGTGCCTGCTGTTCTGGCGAAAACCCACTTTGCGCTTCGTTTCGCTGCGTGCCGGTCTGTGTTTCGGCAGTTTCCTGGCGCTTTGGACGTGCCTGGCCTTCCGAATGAGCGGAGCCCCCTTCTATGCCGGCAATCACATTGTCGGACTGATGGGCCTTTGCGGCATTGCCGGGGCACTGACGGCCTCAATGGTGGGACGTTACGTACAGGTGTGGGGCGTCCGCCGCATTTCGTATGCCGGCAGTGTGCTGATGTTGCTGGCCTGGGCCGTGATGTACGTTTGGCAGGACACGTATGTGGGTCTGGCTGTGGGCATTATTCTGCTGGATTGCGGCATGCAGTTCATACAGATAGGCAACCAGTCGTGTGCCATGGCACAAGCGCCGCAGGCTACGAGCCGTGCCAACACCATTTTCATGACCACCTATTTCGTGGGCGGTTCGCTCGGTACGCTGCTGGGCGGTACGGGCTGGCAGGTTGCCGGTTGGACCGGAACGGTCATTTGCGGTGCCGGCCTGTGTGGCGCGGCATTGCTGCTTACGCTGCTGGGCCGCCATTAAGTCTTGTTGAAACCTTGTCTTACGTTTTGAATCTCGTTTTATGCCGACCACTCCGACCTATTCCAACAGGGATATTCTGAAAATCTCCTTCCCGGTACTGATGAGTCTGCTCATGGAGCACCTGATTAGCCTGACCGACACGGCTTATCTGGGCCGCGTGGGTGAGGTGGAGCTGGGCGCTTGCGCCCTGGCCAGCGTGTACTATCTGGTTATCTTCATGCTGGGCTTCGGCTTCAGTGTGGGCGCTCAGGTGATGATGGCCCGGCGTCACGGAGCCGGCGAGCATCGGCACATAGGCGACGTCTTTAATCAGGGCATGCTCTTTATGCTGGCCTTTGCCGCGCTCATGTTTGTGCTCTCCCATCTGTATTCACCGACCTTGCTGGCCCATCTGATTGAGTCGGAGGCCGTGTTGCGGGCCACCAATGACTACATCTACTGGCGCGTGTTCGGCTTCTTCTTTTCCTTTGTGGCCCTGATGTTCCGTGCCTTTTTTGTCAGCACCACCCATACCCGTACGCTCACCGTCAATTCGCTGGTGATGGTGGGCACGAACGTCGTGCTCAATTACGTGCTGATTTTCGGAAAACTGGGCCTGCCGGCCTTGGGCATCAGCGGTGCGGCTATTGCTTCGTCGGTGTCGGAGGCCGTGTCGGCCATCTTCTTCCTGATTTATACGCTGCGGCGGGTGGACTACCGCCGCTACGGCCTGTTTGTGCACTGCCGCATTGACTGGCCCATGCTGCGCCACGTGATGAGCGTGTCGGTGTGGGTCATGATTCAGAACGGCGTGGCTTTTCTGGGCTGGTTCGTGTTTTTCATAGCCATGGAGCATCACGGCGAGCGTTCGCTGGCCATCACCAACATCGTGCGCAGTATTTCGGGTCTCCTGTTCATGTTTGTCAATGCCTTTGCCTCTACCAACAGCTCATTGGTGAGCAATCTGATTGGGGCACAGAAGCAGCATGAGGTGCTGCCCATGTGCCGCCGCACCATCGGGCTGTGTTACGCTTTCGTGCTGCCCGTAGGGGCCTTGATGGCCGTGTTCCCGGAGTTGGTGCTGCGCATCTATACGGACAATCTCTCGCTGGTGCACGATGCCGTTCCCTCGCTCTGGGTCCTGCTCTCGTCGTATCTGCTGGCCGTGCCGGGCTTCGTGTTCTTCTTCTGCGTGTCGGCCACGGGCAATACCTCGGTGGCCCTGCGCTTTGAGCTGCTCAGCATCAGCGTGTACGTGCTATATGTGTTCTACGTGGCCTACTATCGCCAGGCTGACGTGGCCGTTTGCTGGACCACGGAGCACGTGTACAACACCATGCTCCTGTTCACCTTCTTTTATCTGTGGCGCGGCCACTGGCGGCAGAAGGTCGTCTGACCTTTCCGCGCGCGTCCTGCTGCGGGATGCCGATATAAAAGTCATCAGGCCGTCACCTTCCGGAATGCTTGTCCGGCGGTGGCGGCCCGATGGCGTATGGTTTCGTTTTCCTGGTCTTTTTTAGAAGCCGTAGGGGTTCAGGTTGCGGTAGCGCTCATTCATGCGGTTTTCCACGTTGGAGAATTCGCCGTTCATCTCCTCCACCTGCTGCGGCTTGAGGGTGAGCGACTTTTTCAGGTCGTCGGCAGCGCCGGCCTCGTTGTGCAGGGCCATTTTTACGCCGCCGCGCATTTTATAGGCTTCGGCGCAGTCGGGGTGGGCCTCAATCAGGTCGTCGCAGGTTTTCAGGGCCAGGTCCAGACGGTGTGTCGTGCTGTACAGCTGGGCCAGGTGCAGCGGAGCCTCAATGCTGAAGGGGTTGGCCTCCAAGGCGGCCTGAAAGGCTTTTTCGGCCTCCTCGGGCTGCTGGGCGGCGGCCAGGGCCTGTCCGTGCAGCAGCTGGTATTCCTCCTCTTCGGGGGCGTCAGCCACCAGTCGCGTCGTGTCCTTCACGGCTTCGGCAGGCTGCCCCATGCCCAGCAGGATTTTGGCGCGCAGCTCGTAGGCCATGAGCAGCTTGTCGTCGTGCAGCAGGGCCTGCGTCACTTTGGCCACGGCCATGATGTCGTTGTGCTGCTCGTGCAGCAGCCGGGCTTCCAGATACAGTACGTGGGCATTGTCGGGTGCTGTCTGGCCGGCCTGGTTGAGCCACGTCTGGGCCTTGTCATACTGCTGGCATTGCAGGGCCGCGTGGGCCGCCGTCAGCAGCAGGCGCAGGTTGTCGGGCTCGGTAGCCGTCAGTTTCTCCAGGCAGGGCAGGGCGTCAGCCGTGCGGCCCGTTGTCAGGTAGGCTTCGGCCAGGTAGCTGAGCGTTTCGGCGTCGTCCTTTATCTTGAGGGCCTCCTCAAAGCACTGTATGGCAAAGGGCATTTCGCCCATGTGGCGGGCCCGTACGCCGTCGTCCTTCAGAATTTGGAAATTGCGTTCGGGGTTGGCGGCCTCCTCCGGTTGCTGTTCCGGCTGGTCGGCATTTCCGAAAATATTATTAAAAAGGCTCATAATCAAAGGTTTTTAGTCTTAACAGAAAATTACTTGCGCCGGCTGAACAGGCGGAAAATCTCACCTACCCACAGCACGAGGCTCGACGAGGCGATGATGATAATCCAGTCGCACAGCGGCAGGGTGGTCACGTTGAACATGCGGCCGCCGAAGCTGACCAGAATAATCTGGCCCACCAGAATCAGAACCATCACAAGCAGGAAGCCGCGGCAGTCGCGCAGCTTGTGGAAGGCTGAGCGGCCGGTCTTGAAGGCGCGCGCATTGAACATATTCCAGAACTGGAACATGACGAAGAGGGTAAAGAACACGCTCTCCTCGTAGGGCGTCAGGCCGCGCGTTACCTGCCCGATGGTGGCCGTCCACGACCAGTCGGTCAGCGAGGTGATGCTGGCGTTTTCCATCAGCCACAGCAGGGCCAGCAGCAGGATGGTAAAGGTGATGCCGATGCCGATGATGCCGCGCCACATGGAGGCGTCTACAATGAAGTCCTCGCGACGGCGGGGCTTGGCCTTCATCACGTTGTGGTCAGGCGGCAGCGAGGCCAGTGCCATGGCGGCAAACGTGTCCATGATGAGGTTGACCCACAGAATCTGCGTCACCGTCAGCGGCGACTGTGTGCCAACAAACGAGCCGATGAGCACGATGAGGCAGGCGGCCACGTTGATGGTCAGCTGGAACAGGATGAAGCGTTGGATGTTCTGATAGAGCGAGCGGCCCCACAGCACGGCGCGCGTGATGCTGGCAAAGGAGTTGTCAATGATGGTGATGTCGCTGGCTTCCTTGGCCACCGACGTACCGTCGCCCATCGACAGGCCCACCTGGGCGGCTTTCAGGGCCGGAGCGTCGTTGGTGCCGTCGCCCGTGACGGCTACCACCTGACCGAGCTGCTGGAGGGTTTCAACCAGGCGTTTCTTGTCCATCGGGCGGGCGCGGGAGATGACTTTCAGGTCGAGGATGCGCTCACGCAGTTCGTCGTCGCTGAGGGCGGCAAATTCCGGACCGGTAATTTCGTTGCGCGGGCCGTCGGTGGTCGGTTTCCACAGCCCGATCTGGCGGGCAATTTCGCGGGCCGTGCCCGGGGTGTCGCCGGTCACGATTTTCAGGTTGATGCCGGCGGACATGCAGTCGGCCACGGCGGCCGGTACGTCAAAGCGCACGGGGTCGGCAATGGCGGCGATGCCCAGGAAGGTCAGGTTCTTGGCCACGCAGCGGCCCTCTTCGAGCCACGTTTCGTCGCCCTGCAGTATCTGGTAGGCAAAGCCCAGCGTACGCATGGCCTGCGACTGGTAGGCTGCCAGCTGGCGGTCTACTTCGGCCCGGCTGACGTTGCCACGGATGTGGGCGCACATGTTGCATACGATTTCGGGGGCACCCTTGACGTAGAGGATGCGCGCACCGGGAATGACGGCCGAGCTGACCTCGGTGGCCATGTACTTGCGCTCGGTCGAGAAGGTGAGCTGATTCGTCACCGGAGCGGCCTCGCGCAGGGCGGCGTAGTCGCGCTGGCGTTCCTGCATCCAGATGAGCAGGGCGCCTTCGGTGGGGTTACCCAGCACTTTGGGCTTGTCGGAGTTGGGCTCCTGGCCCAGCATGGCGGTGGAGTTCACGGCCAGTCCCTCGTCAATCAGGGCCTGCTCGTCGGTGGCCGACAGGTTGGGGTCGTCCAGACCGTAGAAGCGCGTGTCGGCAATGCGCATCTGGTTTTGCGTCAGCGTACCGGTCTTGTCGGTACAGATTACGGTGGTGGCGCCCATCGTCTCGCAGGCGTGCATCTTGCGCACCAGGTTGTTGGTTTGCAGCATGCGGCGCATGCTCAGGGCCAGCGAGAGCGTCACGCTCATGGGCAGACCCTCGGGCACGGCCATCACCACTACGGTAATGGCTATCATGACGCTTTGCAGGACGTAGGCGGCGATGTCTACCCACGTAAGGGCGTCCACGTTGTTCAGGTGGAAGAAGGAAATCATGCGGCCCAGCACAATCAGAATGGCCAGCACGTAGCTGATGCGCGAAATCACGGCTCCAAGGCGGTCGAGCTGCTCGTTGAGCGGGGTTTTCACGCTGTTGTCAATCTGGGCGGCCACGAAAACCTTGCCGTTCTCCGTCTTGTCGCCCACGTATTCCACGCACATCACGCCGTGGCCGTCCACCACCGTCGTGCCGCGCAGTACGTGGTTGGTGGGGTAGGTGGCTTCCTTGTCGAAGTCTTCTGGGCGGGTGGACTTCTTGACCACCGGCTCGCCCGTCAGGGTCGACTCGTTCATCTGCAGCGAGATGGCCTCCAGCAGCACGCCGTCGGCCGGTACCTCGTTGCCCGTGTTGAGCAGGACGATGTCGCCCACCACGATGTCGCGCTTGGGCACCTCCATTACCTGTCCGTTGCGACGCACCTGTACGGGCTCTTCGTCGTTCACCTGGTTCAGGATGTTGAAGGCGCGGTTGGCCTTTACCTCAAACCAGAAGCCGATGCCGGTGGCCAGCATGACGGCCAGAAAGATGCCGGAGGGTTCAAGGAACACCTCGCCGCCCTTGCCCTCGCCGAAAAACTCAAAGCAGGCTATGCCGATGGAGGCCAGCAGGGCGATGAGCAGAATGCGGATAATGGGGTCGGCAAATTTTTCGAGAAACTGGAGCCAGAGTGACTTTTGCTTGGGTGGGGTCATCACGTTGGCTCCGTGGCGCTGACGGCTTTCGGCCACTTGGGCATCGGTCAGGCCGTCGTGCATGTGATGTACTTCCATAATATTCAAGTAGTTTGTCTAAAAAAAGTATGCAGTTGCAAAAATACAATTTTTTTGGGATTATGGGCCTTTGTCGGCGGCGGATGGTGGTCGCAGTGGCTAAAAAAGTATCCGGCCGGCCCGGTGGCGTGCAGCGGCCGGCGGGGCGTCGTAACGCCGGGCCGCGGAATTTTTACGGCGAGCCGCGGAAAAAATTTTCCGAGCCGCCAAAAAAATTTTTGGAGCCGCCTTGTTTTTTTTCCGAGCCGTCGAGTTTTCACGGCCCGCCGTCTCGTCCTGCCCAAACGCAAGTCAGGCTGCCCTGACTTGTGTCAAAGGCAGCCTGACGGTATGTGAATTTTTAAGCGCTAAGTACGCGGCTTATTTCAAGTTCGGGTTGATTTCGCCCCACTTGTCGATGGTAGGCAGTACACCCATGCTGATGACTTCGTCACGCAGCGTGCAGAGGTGCTCGTAGCTCTTCTTCAGCTCGGCCATTTCCTCAGCGGTACCGGTTACTTCCTCGTAAGCAGCGCCGTTGGCGGTGATGGTTACTTCCATGGCCATCATGATGTGGTCAATGCCGCTGAATGATACGTAGCGACCTGCAGGCCAGCTGAACGGCTGTCCACCCATGGCGGCACGAATCATTTCAACAGATACGTAAGCCGGGCTCTGGAATGAAGAGCGGCCGCGCAGGTTGATGATGTTGGCACCACCCTTAACGACTTTCTGACGGATTTCGTCCCACTTGTCGGCAGGCAGCTTGTCGGTACCGATCAGGTCAATCAGCGGAGTGCCGTTAACCTTGGCGGTAGAGGCAAATACGGCCATCTGCTCGCCGTGACCACCGTAGGTGCGGCAGCCGGTTACGCAGCTCTGGGGTACGTTGAAGTATTTGGCCAGCTCGCTCTGCAGACGGATGCTGTCGAGGGCAGCCAGAGTAGTAACCTGAGAAGGTTTCAGACCAGACCAAAGCAGGGTGATCAAACCGGTGATGTCAGCCGGGTTGAAGATGATGACAACGTGCTTAACGTCCGGGCAGTAGGTCTTGATGTCCTTACCCAGCTGCTCAGCTACGCCAGCGTTGCCTTTGAGAAGGTCCTCACGGGTCATGCCCTGCTTACGCGGAGCACCACCTGAAGAGATGATATAGGAAGCACCGGTCAGGGCTTCTTTAACGTCGGTGGTGAAGGTGAAGTTTACTCCCTCGAAACCGCAGTGACGCATTTCTTCAGTTACGCCCTCCAAACCCGGAGCGTAAACGTCGTACAGACAGATGTTAGGAGTTAAATGCATCATGGCTGCAGTCTGAGCCATGTTTGAGCCGATCATACCACCGGCACCGATAATGACTAATTTCTCGTTGGTTAAAAATTCCATAGTTGGATAATTTTAATATTGTGGTAATTTTCAAATGGTATTCCCAGTGGGGCTTTGGAGTGTCTGCTCTGTAAGCCCATTGCAAAAATAACAAATTCTTTGTTTCTCCTGCTCGGCTCTTCGTTTTTTTTCGGTTAATAATGATAAAAAACTCCGTTTACGGGCGGCTTTTTTCGGTCTTTTTTCGGGCGACCTTTGATTTTGAAACAAGCAGTTTGCGAAATGGGCCCAAAAATCTGCCGCCCGCCGTGGCTCATGGGCTGCGGCGGGCGGTGAATATGGGGGATAACGGTCTGGTCAGACAGCGGTATGAAGGGCCTGCCGGCGGGTGCCGGTTTCGGCCGTGCGGGCGGTCGCAGGGCCGGCCGTCGTTTTACAGCACCTCAAGCTCCTGCAGGTAGCGCAGGCGGCGCAGTAGGCCCTTTTTGATGTAGTAGAGGCGGTAGCGGCCGGCGGGCAGCTGGCTCAGGTCCACCTCGCTTTGGTAGGGCAGGCGCAGCACCTCGTGGCCCGTGAGGTCCTTCACCACCAGCTGGCGGGCCCGGCGCTTGTCGGGCAGGCGGAGGCGGAAGGCCTGCGGTTTCGGCTTGGCGGCCGTGCGGGGCGGCGTCACTAGGGCCAGGCGGCTCTCGCGGCCCCAGCGGTCGGTGGCCGTCAGGGCATAGGCCATTTGGCGCAGCGGCTCGGTAGGCGTGCGGATGACGCAGCTCGTGTCGCGCAGGTTGGCCTGCAGCAGGCGCAGGGTGTCGGCGGAATCGGTTGGCATGGCGTAGAGCTGGTAGGTCAGGCCGCCGGCGGGCAGGCTGTCGGCCGTCCATGTCAGGCAGATGCGGCTGGAGTCGCGGCTGACGTTGAGCTTCGGTCTGGCGGGCCGCAGGGCGCTGTCGGGGCGCAGGCACGGCGTCAGGGCCGGGTGGGCGTAGAACTCATTTTTCAGCAGGTCGTAGAGGCCCTTGGTGTTGTCCAGCACGAAGCGGGCGCGGAAGTAAGCCTGGCCGCCGGCCTCGGTCTGGCGCGTAAACTGCATCTCGGCGCGCAGCGAATCGAGCGCCCAGTTCTGTTGTGAGGCGTCGAGCATGTATGCCGCCAGACCCGGCACTACCTGCGGGCCGCTCAGGCGCTCCACCCAGTCGGCTGCAAAGGGGTAGAAGTGGCGGCCGCGGAAGTAGAGCATCGGCACGATGAAGTCCATCCAGCCCCGTTTGACCCACTTTACGGCGTCCTGCGATACGGCGTCGCGTGCATTCCAGCCATAGGAACTGAGTTGCGGCAGGTCGGCATACTTGCCCACGGGCGAGCAGCTCAGCCTGATCCACGGGCGGGCGCGGCGCACGCTGTCGCTGATGGTGCGCACCACGCGGTCTACGTTGGCCCGGCGCCAGTCGGCTCGGTTCTGCCGGTGGCCGTAGCGGCGGTAGGTGGCGTCGTCACGGAAGGGAATGGCCGCCTCGGGGTAGCGGATGTAGTCGAGGTGGATGCCGTCCACATCGTAGCGGCGGGCAATTTCGGCGCACAGGCTGCCCAGGTAGGGCGCCACGCCGGGCACGCCGGGGTCCAGGTACACGTCAGGCCCGGCCTGGCGGCAAAGGGCGGGGTGGCGCCGGTTGACGGCGCGCCCCCCGAGCCGCTTGAGGGCCGACTGCTTGCCCAGCGGAAAGGCCACCACCCACGCGTGCAGCTCCAGGCCGCGCCGGTGGCACTCGCGCAGCGCAAAGGCCAGGGGGTCGTAGCCCGGTGCGCGGCCGGGCGTGCCGGTCAGGGCACCGTCCCACGGCTCGTAGCGCGAGGGGTAGAGCGTGGTGGCGCGGATACGCGTTTGTAGGAAAATGGTGTTGAACCCGGCCTGCTGCAGGCGGTCGAGAATATGGCAAAGCTCCTGCTGCTGGCGCAGCGTGTCGGAAGGCTGGTGCACCTTGACCGCAGGCCAGTCGAGGCCGCCCAGTGTGGTGAGCCATACGGCACGCATTTCGCGGCGCGGCGCTTGGGGTGTATTCTGGGCTGAGAGCGGCAGACTGCCGAGGGTGTGCAGCAGAAGCGTGAGCAGAAAAACGGACACGAATTGTTTCATGAAAAAATCGGGTTTTGAGTGGAAAAAAGTCCAACCGGAGCGGTAGGCCTGCAAATGTACGAATATTTGGCGGAACCCCCGGCCTGGCCGGCTGAAAAATAGAAGTTGCGGGAGTGGAGGCGGCGGTTGGTGTGAACGAATTTTAAATTGACGGGGCTTGCCGGCAAAAAGACGGGAAAGCATGTTCGCGACTGCGGAAAAGTCGTATTTTTGCAAACAGGCTTGCTACATGCGGATGTGTGCAGGCCTGATTTTTTTTGATTTCTACTTATTATTAACCTTTATGTGCGATGTATGATGAAGAACATGGCTTTTCTTTCCGTGGCCTTGGGGGCTTTCCTGAGCACGGTGCCGGCTGAGGCCCGCGATTATTTGCTTTCTACTGCCAAGACTTCACTTGTAGTTAATGCCGAGCAGGGGCGTCCGGCTTATGTGCTGTATTACGGGCCGCGCCTGAATGCAGGCGACGTCAGTTCGGTGGCCGATGCGCGGTTGGCCTTGTGGTCCGACAGCTATCCCGCTTTCGGTATTTATTCCAATGGCGAAAAAGCTTTGCTGGTGACGCATGCCGACGGAAACATGTCGGTCGATCTGGCGCTGCAGCAGGCCCGGCAGTACACGGTGAGCGACGGTGAACTGCTGGAACTGACGCTGCGTGACAAGGTCTACCCGTTTCAGGTGAAACAGTACTTCAAGGCTTATAGCGGCACGGACGTTATCAGTACGTGGACGGAGTTGACAAACGAAGAACGCAAACCCGTGGTGCTTAGCCGGTTTGCTTCGGCCTTTGTGCCGCTTCAGCGTGGGCAGAACTGGATGACACATTTTCACGGAACCTGGGGGGCCGAATGTGAAATGGAGGAAGAGTGTCTGACCAACGGACAAAAAGTAATTACCAACAAGGAAGGTGTGCGGAATACGCAGACAGACAATCCTTCCGTCATGATTTCCGTAGGCAGCGAAAAGCCTACGGAAGAACACGGTGCCGTTTTCGGTGGTGTGCTGGCATGGAGCGGCAACTACACGATTAAGGCCTGTGCCACCAATACTTCCCTGCAGCTCGTGGCCGGTATCAATGACGAGGCTTCACAATATAAGCTGCCTTCCAAGGCTACTTTTACCACGCCCGAGTTTGCCATGACTTACAGTCTGGAGGGTAAAGGCGGCGTGAGCCGTGCTTTCCATAACTGGGCCCGACGCTATAAGCTGGCCCACGGAAACCAGTTGCGCGACGTGCTGCTCAACAGCTGGGAGGGCGTATATTTCAATGTTAACCAAAAGGGTATGGACCAGATGATGGCTGATATTTCGGCCATGGGCGGAGAATTGTTTGTGATGGACGACGGATGGTTCGGACGCAAGTATCCGCGTAATGACGACCATTGCGGTTTGGGCGACTGGGAGGTGAATACCGAAAAATTGCCGCAGGGTATTGATGGCCTGCTGGCTTCCGCACGCAGCCACAACGTGAAGTTTGGTATCTGGATTGAGCCGGAAATGGTCAACACGGCGAGTGAACTGTACGAGAAGCATCCCGACTGGGTGCTGGGTCAGGACAACCGTCCGCTCATGAAGGGCCGTGGCGGTACGCAGGTGGTGCTGGATTTGAGCAACCCCGATGTGCAGGACTTTGTGTTTGGCGTGGTAGACGGTCTGCTGGGCAAGTATCCGCAAATCGCTTATATCAAGTGGGACGCCAACTGTGGCGTGATGAACTATGGCTCGCATTATCTGCCCAAGGACGAGCAGTCACATTTGTACATTGCCTATCATCAGGGACTGGTCAATGTGCTTAAGCGCATCCGGCAGAGATATCCGAACGTAGTGATGCAGGCCTGCGCCAGCGGCGGAGGAAGAGTGAACTACGGCCTCCTGCCTTATTTCGACGAGTTCTGGACAAGTGACAACACCGACGCCTTGCAGCGCGTGTACATGCAGTGGGGCACGTCGGCCTTCTATCCGTCCATTGCCATGGCTTCGCACGTCAGTGCCGACCGCAACCATCAGACGGGGCGCCAGCTGCCGCTGAAATTCCGCTTTGACGTGGCCATGTCCGGCCGGTTGGGCATGGAAATCCAGCCCAGCAACATGAGTCAGTCGGATAAGGAATTTGCTACGCGCGCCATAGCAGCCTACAAGTCCGTACGGCCCGTGGTGCAGTGGGGCGACCTTTATCGTCTCCGCTCGCCTTATGAGTTCAGGGATGTGGCTTCGCTCATGTATGTGGATGCCGACAAGCGTCAGGCCGTAGTGTTTGCCTACAAGCTGACGCATTTCATGAACCAGCCCGAGCCGATTATTCGTCTGACCGGCGTTTCGGAGCAGAAGAGTTACCGGATTACCGACCTGACGCCGCGTGACGAGGCACGGCCTTCAGAATTGAACGGAAAGGTAATCAGCGGATGTGTGCTGAAGCAGGAAGGATTGCGCATTCCGCTGGGTGGCGAATATGCCAGTGCGGCATTGAAACTGGAAGCTGTCGACTGATACGCAGCATGCAGACATGAATCTGAAAAGGTGCGCTGTTCCGCTCATGGCGGGGCAGCGCACCTGGTTATATATATGAACAAAATGGGGGGAGGATTAGTAGAAGAGCGTGAAACCCGTTGACAGGCTGGTGAGCGAAGGTCCGAAATCCGGGTTCAGGATGTGGCAGGGATTGTACTTGACGTAGGCCCCGAACCACTTGAAGCGCAGGCCGGCCGTGAGGTCCACCGTCAGCTTGCGCTGGTGGAGGCCCTTGTAGAACTCCTTGACGCGGTCGCCCTCGGCGTTGTGGTAGCGCGTTTTCAGGCTGGCGTAGGTGTTGAAGTTGAGGATGGCGCCCACGTATCCCGAGACGTTCTTCGTGAAGAAGTACTCGTAGGTAAACGGGAAGGTCAGGCTGAACAGGTGCAGGCGCGAGAAGTTGATGTCGGCGCCTTCGGGGTAGTTGTCAATGATGATGTTGGTGCCGTCCTTCATGAAGCGCTTCTTGCCCGTCATGCGGTAGTTTTTCCAGTCGAAGCCGAAGCCAACGGACAGCGAGTGCTTGCGCGAAGCGCTGTTGTACTTCAGACTGATGAGGTCAAAAAAGATTTCGTAGGAGTTGCCCATGTCGATTTCCGCTCCCTCGGGCAGGCCGAAGGCCGTGACAAAGCCGAAGCCCACGCCGCCGCAGTTGACGTCGGTCGACGAGCGGCCGTGGTGGCGGAGCGGAATGCTGAAGTCCCATCTTGAGGCCTTCTGCTCAATGTCGGTCAGGGCGTCGGGGTCGGAAAACTTGGAGTAGTGAAAGTGGTAGTCGGGGACGCTGTCGAGCCCGCTGATGGTGATTTCGGTGTTGTTGCCGCTGCTCGTCACCAGTACGTGGTGCGGGTTTCTCACGTCGACGATGGTGTCGTTGGCAGTGGTGGCACCGGCCGGCAGGGCCAGCAGGGCGGCGCATACGGTGAGTAAAAGACTTTTCATGTTAGGAATCGGATTTTTGGGGTTTATGAATGAGAAATTGAGCTATCGTTTCAGAAAGCGGCGCTTGATTTCCTGAATGGAGGCCTTGCCCTCCAGGTAAATCAGGGTGACCGGCTGCTGTCGCGTGTGCTTGTAGAAGAGGTAGCGGTTGAGCCCTTTGTAGCGGGGCAGCTGATAGAAACCGTAGTAGAGGGCCTGGCCCTTGTAGGACTCTTCCTTGTTGACGGCGTAGCGGGCGTCGAGGCGCACGAGCTGCTCCATCAGACGGACCTCGTCGAGCATGGAGGTGCTGACGCTGAGGCTGCGGAAGACGTTGAGGCCGTAGTCCCTGACGCTGCGCCCTTTCATGTAGACCTCGGTGGCTCCGGAGCGGCGCTTGAAGGAGCCGTCAAACAGTTGGGCCACGTGCAGGCCCGTCTGCGGCAGGGCCGGCAGTGCCATGCTGCCTATCAGGAGAAGAAGGAGAAAAATTCGTTTCATATCTTTATGTGCGGACTTGGGTCAATGGATGAGGGGGAAAATATGCGGTGGCGCTTACTGCAGGTCGGCGTCGAGGGTGCTGAACATGTCGTCGAGCTGGCTGTCCATGGTGGGACGGTTGGGCGTGTCGGCCACAATTTCGATGGAGCGGCGGGCCTGCTGCATCACCAGCTGCGGGTCGGTAATCTTTTGGCCGTTGACGTAGGCCACGCACACGTTGCGCGACTGCCATACGTAGCGGGCCACAGGCGGTACCACGAGCACCAGGGCCACGGCGGCCGCGGCGGCCAGACGCTTCCACCGCAGGCGGCGGGCTGGTGCGTGGGCCGGAGTCGCGGGGTTTACCGGGTGAGATGGGCTGA
>ENA-UONW01000760-UONW01000760.1-human-gut-metagenome-genome-assembly--contig:-CS52-NODE-760-length-45570-cov-7.740086_pt1 | contig 45570 bp, 29 predicted proteins | sample MGYA00242463_ERZ724010 | MGnify/ENA metagenome assembly ERZ724010 | reverse complement strand
AGTACGGACTTGGTATCAAAGTGATTCCCGACCAGAAACTCGCGTTTCTGCAATATGTCTTCTACGACCCTCACGGCGAAGAGATAGACATGAAGGAAGAAGTTGAAATCAAACAATAAAGGAAAAGGGAGTGTTCTGCCAAAGCGGCGCACTCCCTTTCTTTTTGCAATCCATCCTTTTCCGACACGGAAAGCAATGTTTTCCCAGGCAGAAAGCATACATATTCCAAAACTTTCATTATCTTTGCCGCCTCCCCTTACACAAACACAGGTTGCTGCTCATTTTTTAATAATAACCCTTAACCATTTAAACCATCATGAAAAAAATCTCATGTTTGGCGGCCAGCTTGTGTATGCTGATAGGAATGGCCGCCTGTAGCAAGGATGAAGAAACGCCAGTAGTTCCACCCACTCAAGAACCCAGTGTGGAGGATGTAATCGTAGAAGGAGATTTTCCGATAGTACCCACCGGTGGAAAGGCCAGCGAATGCCAGCCGGGCCAAGACATCGGAAACAGTTTCGACGGGAAGTTCGGGGCCGACGGGCAGCCCTACCACTCCATCTGGAACCAGCAGGCAGCTTTCCCCGTCACGCTGGAATACTTCTTCGACCAGAAACCCGACCTCGACTATCTCATCTACTATACCCGTAGCGGAAACGGTAACTTCGGCGAGGTGGATATCTATACGGCCACAGAAAGCGAACCCGAATACCAGTTGCAAGGCAGCTACGACTTCAAGATGCAGAATGCGGCCAGCCGGGTAGACTTCAAGAACACACTCTCCAAGGTAACCAAAGTGAAGTTCAGTGTCAAGTCGGGTCTGGGAGGCTTCGTCAGCTGCGACGAAATGGAATTCTATCGGAAAAACAACGAAAAGGTACTGGACAAGCAGCTGCTCACCGTCTTCACCGACCTCACCTGTACCCAGGTGAAGGAAGACGCCACCAACGAGCAGATCAACGCCCTACCCGCCTACTTCGCCTCGCTGGCAGCCATGCTGCGCAACGACACCTACGACCCGTGGGAAAAGGAATTCCGCATCCAGTCCTACCAGCCCTACAGCAACGTGGAAGAATGGGCCGAAAAGCTGATGACCAAACGTTACAGCAACCTGGACAACCCTACCGGCATCTACGTGGAAGCCGGCGACTCGGTAGTGATTCTCGTGGGCGATACGCACGGCAATTCCCTCTCCGTCCAGTGCATCGGTGAAGAAGAAACCAGCGACGGCAGCAAGAACTACGTACAGACAGCCGCCAGCGGCGAGACGCGTTTCCTGCAGGAAGGAGTCAACAAGGTGGGCTTCAGCCGCAAAGGGATGCTCTTCCTGATGTACACCGCCGACCTGACGGACGCGAACGCTCTTCCCATCACCGTCCACATCGCTCCCGGCAGCGGAAAAGTGAGCGGTTTCTTCGACCTGAAGAAGCATCAGACCAATGAAAAGTATCAGGAACTCATCGGCAAGGCCACCTACAAGTACTTCTGCGTGCGCGGCGAACGCATCATGTTCTACTTCCACCGCGAACAGATGAAGCAGGCCGTACCCACCGACATTCTTTCGGCCATCAACCTGTGGGACGACATCATCGGCTGGGAACAGGAACTGATGGGCATCGAAGACGTACGCCCCTCGCAGGTCAACAACCACCTGTTCGCCATCTCGCCCGAAGGCAGCTACATGTGGGCATCGGATTATCGCATCGCCTTCGTTTACACTTACCTGGACAACATCCTGCTGAAAGACAACGTCATGGCCGCCAAGGACAATGCCTGGGGACCCGCACACGAAATAGGCCACATCCACCAGCGTGCCATCAACTGGCCGGGCTCCACCGAGTCGTCCAACAACCTCTTCTCGAACTATATCCTCTACAAGCTGGGCAAGTATTGTTCGCGCGGCAGTGAACTGAGTGCCCTCGCCATCGCCCGCTGCGAGAAGCATCAGGGATGGTGGAACATGGGGAGTGCTACCCATCAAAACGAGGACACGGAAGTACACATGCGCATGAACTGGCAATTGTGGAACTACTACCACCGCTGCGGCTACAAGAAAGACTTCTGGCAGACCCTCTTCAAGCTCCTGCGCGAAGACCGCATCGTCGAATCTGACCCCGGAGCTGCCCAACTGAAGTTTGCCATGAAGGCCAGCCAGGCTGCCAACGAGAATCTGACGGATTTCTTCGAAATGTGGGGTTTCTTTGAGCCGGTGGACGCTACCATCGAGCAATACGGCACGTGGAACTACCGCGTGACGGAGGCCATGATAAAGGAAGCCAAGGACTTCATGTCCCAATTCCCCGCCCCGAAACATGCCTTCTACTATTTGGAAGACCGCAAGAACGGCGACGTAGGCATCGATGATTACAAGGTGGGCGACGTGGGCTACTACACGCAGTTCCAGGACAACGTGAAGATAACCAAGGAAGTAGGCTGCAGCCTCTCCGGCCAGCAGGTGAGCATCACCGACGGCGACGAAGCCGTGGCTTTCGAGGTAAGGAAAGACGGCAAATTGCTCTACTTCTCCAACTTCTTCCAGTTCACCGTTCCTTCCACCATCCCGCTGGACGGTGCAGCCGTCTATGCCGTACAGGCCGACGGTAAGCGCATAGCCTGCACGGCCCGCTGATGCCGGAAAAACGGTCCGCCCAGACATAAAAAACTCTCCGGGCAGGGAGCAAACACGCTCCGCCCAGGGAAGAAAAACCGCCTGCCCGGAGAGCAAACGCTACCCGCGCAGGCGGCAATTGCTCCCCGCCCAGGCAGTGATTGCTGTCCGCGCAGGTGGCAAATACCGTCCGTGCGGAGGAGGAATCCGCCCCGGGCAAACAGCACAAGATACCTGCCCGGAAAGAACAGCATGAATGCCGAACCGCAACAAAAATAAAAAGATGTGCCAAGACCAAAAAGCAGTTGACTGCTTGTATAGGTTTTGGCACATCCTTCATTTATGGCCTCATCGAAGCGAGGCTATCGTCATCCCGTCACACCTCGTCTGGCCAGGGGCAAGGCTTGCCCGTACTCTTGAACGTGGGACGCTGGGCATCGACCTTGCGCAGATACTGTCCCAGTTCCTTGGACAGGCGACGTACGATATCGGGATGCTCGGCTGCCACGTCGTGCTTCTCGCCGATGTCATCGGGGATGTTGAACAACTCCTTCTTGCCGGTCTCGTAGTAATACACCAGCTTCCACTCGTCCTTGCGGATGGCGCAGTCGAGGTTAATGCCCGGTCCGTCATTGCCCCAGATGTTGGGGAAGTTCCACACCAGCGCACGGCCCTTCGAGGGGTCGCCCGTACCTTTCAGCAACGGCACGAAGCTGACACCGTCAAGCGGAGCCACCGTCCTGTAATCTTTCACACCGGCCATCTCGAGCAGCGTCGGATAGAAATCCTCAATCATCAGATACTTGTCGCAACGCGTGTCGGGGTTCACTACACCCGGCCAGCTCACAATCATCGGCTCGCGGATGCCGCCCTCGTAGAGCGAACCCTTGCCGCTGCGCAGAGGTGCATTCTGCGTATGCACTTCGCCGTCGCGCCACTCGGGCTCGGCAGCCAGTCCGCCGTTGTCGCTCATGAAGATGACAATGGTGTTGTCGGCCTCACCGTTCTTTTCCAACCAGTCCATCAAGTCGCCCAGGCTCTTGTCCATACCCTCGATGAGCGAGGCATAGGCAGCCTCCTTGTCGCTCAGCCCCTTGCGCACGTACTTGGGGAAAAAGCGCATGTCCTTGTCGATAGGCACATGGATGGCATAATGAGCCATATACAGGTAGAAAGGCTGGTTGTACTTCTTGGACTTGTCCAACGCCTTGATAGCCTCGCGCGTCAGGGCTTCGGTAGCAAAGATACCCGTACCCCAGTAATTTTCCAGTCCGGGAATGGACATCAGCGAATAAGCCTTGCCGTCGCGCGTGTGGCCGTAGTTCTGTTCGCTCAGGTAAGTGGCCAGTCCTCCGGCCGCATGGCCGGCGATATTCACCTCAAATCCCCAGTGGGTAGGATTCTCGCCCGGCGTGTCGATGGAGCCCCAATGAGCCTTGCCGCAATGGATGGTGTGATACCCGCTCTGGCGGAGCAGTTCGACGAACGAAGTGCCCACATACGTGTTCGGTGTTCCTGCCACCTGGCTCACACCATTATAGTTCCAGTCGGGGAGCTCTACCGTCGCGCTCTGGCGGTCGGTCTGCTTGTCGCGCTCCAGTGTCCAGTTGGTCACCCGATGGCGGGCGTTGTTGGCTCCCGTGATAAGGCTGCACCGGGTGGCCGAACTGATGTTGCAGGCATACGCCTGGGTAAACATCATGCCCTGCTTGGCCAGCCGTTCCATATTGGGTGTCTCGTAGGCCTCATTATAAGGAGTCTTCTGTGTCCAGAAAGGCAACGAGGTATCCTGCCATCCCATGTCGTCCACCATGAACAGGATGATGTTCGGGCGTTTCTGCTCCTCGGCAGAGGGTTGCTTCTTCGTCGCTCCCCACCCGTCGGTCATGGGTACCAATGGCGTCAGAGACAATGCGGTAAACAAATATTTATTCATAAATCTGAGTGTTTAGATAAAGGGGGTTAGTAAAATAGGAAACAACTATTCCGCATAACAAACACTGAAGTTTCGTATCTGCGGAGTGTCTGTGCATTGCTCCACAACTACACGGAAAGCCGTTGCCTCTACAGGATCGAAGCGTTCGATGCGCTTGTGTCCCACCGAAGTTCCCTTGGCTACAGTGACCCACTTCCCGCCTGTACGGGCTTCCACCCGATAGGCACGGATGCGTTCGCCCTGCGCGATGTCCTCCTGCAGGATGTAATAGTTGGCCGTCTGTTTGCCTTTCAGGTCCAGCGACAGCTTCTTCGCCTTGCCGGAAGTCTGTGCCAGCGGTGTACCGAAACGGCGGGCAATCTCGTCACCCCATTCCTTCAGGCGCTTCACGTCACCCTCGGGTATCACTCCGTCCGGGTTGGGCGTCAGGCCTACAATCAGCGTGGCATTGCGTCCCACCGACTTCTCGTACATATCCATCAGGTTCTCCAGCGGATAGACGGCCTTGTCGTCGTCGCCCGGTTCCCAGAACCATTCGTGGCGGCCGTTGTATCCGCGCAGAGGCGTGTCGGCCATGGCAGGCACCCAGTAACGGCCGTCAGCGTCGCCGTGGGCCAGCAGTTCGTTGTGGTTTCTCGCTCCTTCGTTCGCATTGCTGTGGCTGTAGGGATAAGGGAAACTCGACCAGCAGGGGTAGCCTACCGTACCGCTCTCCGACCCTCCCCAGCGGAAGTCCGCGCGGTTCACGTTGTGGTAGAACAGACATTCCGGCTGATATTTGGTCACGATGGGTTCCACATCGGGTCCCAGTCCCTTCGGGTCGTCGGCACCGCCGTCAAACCAGATCATGAACAGGTCGCCATAGCGGGTACAGAGTTCCGTCACCATCTTCTCGCACAGACGCTTGTACCAGGCCTGACGGTTGCGTGCAAACTCACCGTCGCCCTCGGCCTTGAAGTTGTGAATGCCAAACAAAGAGTTCCAACGGATGCCGATATAGATACCCGGCTGGATGCCATACTTGCGGCAGGAATTTACAAAGTCGCGCACCACGTCGCCCTTGCCGTCACGCCATTTCACCGCCTTCAGGCAGTAGGGATTCACGTCGCTCTGCCACAGGCCGAAGCCCGTTTCATGCGTGGCAGTAAGCACGGCAAACTTCGCTCCGGCAGCCTTGGCCGCCTGTATCCACTGGTCCGTGTCAAGCTGCGTGGGATTGAAGATATTGTAATCCTCCACCGGATTGATACGGTTGTTTCCCTGGCCGTACACCAGCCCGTCGAACACATGCAGGTCATAATGGAACACAACACCCATCTCCGCCTCGTGCCACTTCAGCTGATGGGGAGCAGGCACAGGATGATTCTCCTGTGAACATACAGAAAGTGTACTTGCCAGACACAACAGTCCGAATAAAAATCTTTTCATCATACTCTGTTCAATTTAATATCATAAAATAAAGAAAGTGTGCCAAAGATACAAAACCCACTTGACCTTTGGCACACTTGGTTCATAATAGAATTAAAAAAGTTCTACTATTCCTGAATAGCAAAGCTACCCGGCTCAATGGGCCAGCCCGGATTCTGGTAAACTACCGAAGTAGAAACATCACCACCTTCTTCGGGAGTGGACATACGGAATACATCGTATGACAACGGAGAAAGATAATTGGCCGTTTCAAAACAGTAGCCATTGTGTTTGTTTACCAGTTCATTCTTGCCTTGCGGACGCAGATACTTGCTTACAGAAGCTTCATTGGGAGCCGAATAAGTCAATTTGCAGACCGTACATGCATTCTCGAATTCAGTATGGAATTCATCCCAATAGTTCATGCCTTCCACCCAATAGTTTTGCATCATGTCCAACGCACGCCAACGATACAAATCGTCCTTACGCATACCGTCAGCGATAAACTCGCTGCGACGTTCACGACGGATGTTGTAAGTTGTAGCGTCTACAAACTGAGTGCCCGAATAGCGTGCCAGGTCGATTTCCTTGGTCAGGTCAGTGGCAGCAATGGTTTTCTTATAATCTGTATCAACACCGGCACGACGACGTAAAGCAGTCCAATACTTATCAAGTGTCTCGTCATCCAAGGTATTGTATCTCAAATAGTAGGCCTCAATATAATTCAGATAAGCTTCAGCTGCACGGAAGATAGGCAATGCCAACGGATAAGCATTATTGAAAACGACATCATTATCCATCCAACCTTTACGGGGAATATATCCGGTACTTGTCACACTGATACCACCACCAGCTGCAACCAATCCCGGGAACTGATACATTATGTCATTGCCATTCATTGTCATAATCTTGTCACCGGGCTTTGCCACAGATGTTACAAGACGCAAGTCACGGTTAGCCATCACATTCACCAGGCTCTTATCTCCTTGATAATAGGTACCGGCTGCATAAATGGGCAGACCGTTGTCCATCAGATAACTGTCAACCAACGAACGGGTAAAACCTGTACCATTTCCATGAGAGAAGATATAGGTACCGTCTGCCGTTTCAACAGCGGCATAGCCATGAGTAGCTCCCACTACCTGATTCTGTACCTTGGCCTCTTCGCTGTACATACGCCACAACAAAACTTCGTCACGCTGGCTGGAAAGATCCGTCTTGTTGTACATGCCGGCATAATCATCCACCAAAGCAGATGCGTCGCCCACCAACTTGGCAGATTCGATAGCCTGATCCAAGAAGAAATTCATTTCTGCCGTCATATCCGTATTGAAAGAAGAGGCATCACCCGGCCATCCCGGACCTCCCGGAACACGAGCCGTACCGGCATGATACTTTTCCCACGTAGCCTCATACAAAGCGACACGCGACTTGAACAACAAAGCACACTCACGGTTCAGACGATGTGCTGTAAAGGCATTCGACTTCGGATACAGACGTTCGATAGCCTTATCCAAATCATCCAAAATGAAACGGGCCACTTCATTACGCGGCTTGCGCTTGTTCGCCTCTACATTGGCTGCATAGTCACCGTCGGTCAACACTTCTGTCACAATGGGGAAATCGCCATAAGCCTTCAGCAAGCTGAAATAGACATAGGCACGGAAGAAATACATTTCACCGATGTAATGTTTCACATTGTCATCATAGCTCAATGTTCCCTTATCTATATTTTCCTGAGTACGCTGCAGGAAAAGATTACAGTTACGGATTGTACTGAAACTTCCATAGCTGCCGCTCGAACCGACCTGAATACGTTGGGGCAGGAAGTTGTCAACAGCTCCCACGGTTGTCATGTCATCACTATTGTTGTCGGTTGTAAAGTAGCCGAAGGTTCCTGTACCCGTACCATGGTCGGGGAACAAACCGTACATATTGTTACAATAGGGTTCCAACTGGTTCTCGGCAGTGAAGAAGTTGCCGTCCACGTTATCAGAGATGGGCTCTTTATCCAAAAAGTCCGAACAGGCAGTACCCATCAATAAGGTTGCCGAAAATAAGAATATATATTTCAGTTTCATAATCATAGATACTTTTTTAAAATTACAATGTTACGTTAATGCCACAAGAAAGTGTACGGCTCAACGGATAAGTCATACCGTTCTGATACAGGGCTTCGGGATCGAAGTTCTTGCTGATGGATGTACCAGTCCACAGATTGTCACCCGAGAAGAATACTCTGACGCGTTCCAATCCAGCCTTGTTGACCCAAGCCTTGGGCAATGTATAACCAATCTGCAGGTTCTTCAGACGGATATAGGCTGCATTCTGCAGATAACGGGTCTGAGTATAGTGGTTTTGGTTGTTCGCACGGATTGGACGGGGGAAGTAAGCATCCGTATTGGCACCCAACGGGTCACCTTCCGGACGGAAGAAATCCCAATGCTCTACATAACCGGTAGAACTCCATTCGTCACCGTTGATACCCCAGAAAATCATACCGTCCAACCAATAATCTCTCTTGGCCACACCTTGGAAGAAGACGCTGAGGTCAAATCCCTTGAATTCGGCACCCAAGTTCAGACCGAAGCGGAAACGCGGAGTACTGTTACCAATAACCTTCAAATCCTTGGGATCGTCTACTGAAGTACCCGACTGGATTTTACCGTCGCCATCCAAATCGGCATACATGATATCACCGGCTTTCCAGCCTGCACTACCACCGCCTATCAGGCTCTGATCCACTTCTTCAAGGTGGGCAGCCATTTCTTCGTCAGTCTTGGCCATACCTTTTGTCACATATCCCCATATTTCGCCCAGTTCCTTGCCAACCCAATAAGATCTGGAGAAACTCTTGCTGGCATTGGGATATTCAGTAACATGTGTACGTGAGTCGGAAAGGTTGAACGCTACGTTATAGTTGAACTCGCCGATACGGTCCTGCCAGTTCAGCTGAAGTTCCCATCCCTTGGTACGCAAAGCGGTATTGTTGCGGCTCGGTGCCGATGCACCAACAATCGGAGAAATTTCCTGTGCCGGTCCTACCATGTCTTTCGTATCACGGATAAAGTAGTTGAAGTAACCGCTCAACCGGTTGTTGAAGGCTCCGAAGTCAACACCATAGTTATAGCTGTACACGCGTTCCCATGTCAACAACGAGCTGACCAATCCCGGTGCACTTGCAATATTTGACTTGTTGGAAGTGTCGAGCAACCAACGTCCACCTGCGTCGGGGCTACCTACCGTCACGTTCTGAATAGCGTATGTAGGATAGTAAGAATTGGTATTCTGGTTACCAAGGCTACCGTAAGAGAAACGGGGTTTCAAGGTATTGACCCATTTGGTCAACGGTTCCCAGAAGGATTCACGGGCAATGTTCCAACCTACAGAAACAGAGGGGAAAGTAGCCCAGCGCTGATCAGCGCGGAAACGTGACGAACCGTCGCGACGAATGTTGAACTCGAACAGGTAGCGTCCGTCATAGTCGTAGTTCAGACGGCCGAAGTAACCCAATGACGACCATTCGCCACGGTAACCGCCATTGCTCTGTGTTCCTGTAGAAGTATTGATGTCGGGATTGTTGTCGTTCATCACGTCCGAACGCTTGGCCCACACATTATTATACCGATAGCTTTCGCTGTTCATACCTACCATCACTTTCAGGTTATGGTTTTCCAGGAAGTTAAGGCTATAGTCAGCATAAGCCGATGAAGTAATCATCGTTTCGCGCTGCTGTTCGCTATAAGCCCAAGTCTTGCCGGCAGCCAGGTCGGCATCACCACCCAGCCACTGTTCGGGTACCGGATTGTTGTCTTTATCATACAGATATACACGGGCCACATTATAAATGTGTTCGTAACTGCCAGTGCGCAATGCCAGATCACCATGAATGGTCAGGCCTTTCACCGGAGTCAAAATCAAGCTACCTTGTGTAAAGTAAGTGTCATCCTGTGTATTGGAACGGCCGCCTGACGTCAGCTGCATCAGTTTCGGGTTACGGGTATAGTGTCCGTTGTTGTCGTAGAGCGGCATGTTGGGATGCAGTTTGGTCGTCTCGGCAAAGAAACGGTCGCCATACAGTTTCAGGAAGGTAGGCATGCCGATGTCTTCACGGATGAAACGGCTGTTGAATTCCAGACGCATCCACTTCGTAATTTCGGCACTGATACGGGCGCTGGCATTGTAACGTTTCTTGTTATCATCTGCATAGTTCATCTGACCGTCCTGGTCGAGGAAGGCACCCGATACATAATATTGCACTTTCTCGTTACCGCCCGACAGGCTCAGGTTATGTTCCTGTCCGAAAGCAGTCTTGTCAATAAAGTTACGCGGCCAGTTCTGGTTGTCATTCGATCTTTGATTGAACACGAAGCAATTGGTAGCCTGGCTCAACGACGGGTCGGCTGTTGTTGTAATTTCACCACGCATATATTGTTGGATACGTTCTATCGTTGCGTCATCAAAGAAATGGGCAGCACCTGTCCCCGAATTGTCCATACCACGATTGAAATACTGGGCAAAGGTATAAGCGTCCATCATGTCGGGGATGTTGGTCGGACGCGACCAGCGCAGGTTGTTAGAATACGAAATGCTGGTCTTGCCCTGCTTACCTTTCTTGGTTGTAACCAAAATCACACCAAACGGAGCACGCGAACCGTAGATAGCAGCCGAAGCGGCATCCATCAATACAGAAATGTTGTCGATATCCTGCGGATTCAACTGGTTCAGATCACCGGCCACACCATCGATCAACACAAGGGGAGATGCGCTGGAACCTGTCCCCAAGTTACCCGTACCACGGATATTGAAAGAAGGATTGGCGTCCAGTTTACCACCGGCATCGGGCATGCTGACATTCAGACCCGGTACAACGCCCTGCAAGGCCTGTCCGACAGAAGTAACGGGGCGGGATTCCAGTTTCTTGTTGTCTACCGAAGCTACGGCACCGGTCAGGTTGACCTTCTTCTGCGTACCGAAACCTACTACCACCACTTCGTCGAGCATCTGGTTGTCTTCTTCCAACGTAATGGAATAAGACGTCTGTGAAGGATTGATTTTGACTTCTACATCTTTATAACCGATGTAAGATACGGTCAGGACTCCGTCGGAGGGCACGTTTTTCATGTTGAACACACCGTTCAGGTCGGTAATCACACCATTGGAAGTGCCTTTGACTAGGACACTGGCACCGATGATGGGCTCGTCCTGCTTGTCTGTGACTTTACCTGTAATGCTGAGATGCTGGGCATACATAAATATACTGCTCCAAAGCATCAAAAATAAAATAAGGCTTTTTTTCATGTTTTCCTTAATTTTAAAGTTAAACAATGGATTGAGTTCTCTGTTTGTTGCAAATGTAGGAGATTCGCATCTGAAAGGCCCTGCACATTCATTTCATTCAGCATGCACGTTTAATGCAATCTTAACTTTCTTTGCTTTTTTGCAGCATTTTGAAAGGTTTATGCCTATGGAACCCCGTCTGCAAGCAGGTCGCTGAATGAAAATCAACACAATATTCCATGATAATGTGACACAGTGCTTCTTGAACCTGCAACGAAGTGCTTTGTGAAGGTGCAACGAAGCACTGCATGAGGTGATGATGAAGCACTGCATGAGATGGTAACGAAGCACTTCGTCTGAACGCAAAGATGTGATGCACGAAATGGCAAGCCTTTCAGATTCGTGTCCACCCAAGCCGCGCCATTGGAAAATATAAATATTTTTCAAGATCCGCAAGAAAATATATCTCCAACCGGCTTATATTACGGCATTCTTATGTTTCAAACATAGAGGGGGTATGTTTCAAACATAAGGCCCGAATGTTTCAAACATACCCCCCTCTGGGTTCAAACCCATAATTCCGATGGCTGTCAGACAAGTTATCCAAACATCTCAAATTGTAAGCAATTATAACCAAATAACACATAAGTATCCATGCCGATATACAAAACAAGCTTCCGAGACTTCTGCTATTTTTTTTGTATTTCATTTCGAGAAATAATAGATTTTTCATTTCTTTGTGTAACTCAATCATAATACAGAATATGCGCACCAATACCTTACGTATACTATTCAGCTTCCTTTTATGTCTGTACGCCCAGATGGCCTGCCATGCTTTTTTTGAAAAGGACCTCCATGTGCTGACCATGAAAAACGGCCTGTCGGACAATACCATCCATTCCATCTGCAAAGACCGGAACGGTTTCATCTGGCTGAGTACACGTGATGCCCTGAACCGCTATGACGGAAAGCAGGTGAAAACCTTTCCTTTTGACAACACAAGTACCAACATCTCGGTACTGAAAGAAATATCAGACGGCCTGCTGTGTTTCGAAAGCGGCGGCTTGCTTTACGGATTTGACTTGCGCAGCGAAACGTTCATCCCCGTACAGACGGAAGACGGCAAGCCTTTCAAGGCCATTGCAACTGAATCGGTAAACGACTCTACCTTATGGGTGTTGAACAATCAGGAACTGATGCTTGCCCGAATAGCCGGTTCGTCACAGCACGATGCCGTTACCTTCAAAATCCTGAAACGCTACTCGCAGTGGAACACAGAAAAACATATACTGGCCAAAATGTCATTGACGCCTGACAAACGTCACATCTGTGTAGCAGACGTCTATGGAAAAGCCATGATAGCCGACGTAAGCCAGATGGACAAATACAGCATCATCGACTTTGGATTCAACCAGCCCATACCTATCAACCATATTTTATACGACGAGGACGGAAACATCTGGCTCTCCTCCCTTACGTACGGACTTGCACGCCACAATGTAAAGACCGGAAAAACCAGTCGCATGACTTACCACAACAAAACGATTTCGAACCAATTGTCGCACACCGATGTCTTCGGAGTAATACGGCTGGAGAAGAACCGCTATCTGGCTGCCACCTGGAACGGATATACGCTCATCAGCCTGAACAAGAACAACCCGGACGAAATGACAGGCCAGGTTTTCAACAATACCACCTCCTATATATTCCGCGACATCGAAACGCGTATGATTACCGCGTTTTACGACCCGCAAGGCATCCTCTGGATTGGAACGGATGGTGGGGGCGCCATCTGGTCGGACCTGCGGGAACAGTTTTACAAACGCTACTATCAGGACCGTCACAACGAAATCTGTTCCATCGTAGCCGACGACGAAGGTTACGTGTGGCTCACCACCTTCCACCGGAGCATCCTGCGCAGCCGTACTCCTTACCATACGGATGAAGAGCTGGATTTCACACCAGCCGGAAACTCGGAAAGCCAAAAGCGCCATACGGTATTGAGCAGCTGCAAAGACGCTGAAGGCGACCTCTGGTTTGGCAATGCCGACGGAACACTGACCCATTATGAAGCTAAGACGAAACGTTTCCAGATTGTGAAACTGACAGATTCGGCAGGCCATGTCAACAATGGTTCCGTATGGAGCCTGCTGGCTGACAGCCAGGGAAGAGTTTGGGCCGGTACACAAAGCGGACTGTTTGTATTAAAGCCCGGCTCCCATTCATTCCAAAGCATTGACTTCAAAGACAAAAACGGGGACACAATTCCCCCACTCTACATCCGTGCACTGGCCGAGACGCCTGACCATCATCTGTGGCTGGGAACTGTCAACGGGCTCTACCGTTACAGCGGTAATGGAGACCGTCTTGACAACGATTATGAAGCACAGGCCGGCATGAACTATCGTTCGATACGGTCTGTCTTTGCAGCCAAAGACGGTATGCTGTATGTAGGATATACCAACAAACTGGCCGTTGTTTCACCCGAAGAAAACCGCATCGTGCAGACCTTTACCACACAGGACGGCTTGTGCAACGACTTTGTGGGATGTATCACAGAAGACGACAAGGGAAACATCTGGATAGGCTCCAATTCAGGCATTTCACGGTATGACAGCCAGCAACATTTGTTTTACAACTACTATGTGTCGGGCAGCAACCGTTCGGCCTTATATTGGAAGCACACGCTGTTTTGGGGTAACAACAAGAACTTGACTTACTTTAGCCCCCAAAAAACAGACCGTTTTGAGAAGTCCAAGAAAGTGTTGATAACAGGTCTGGAAGTAAACAACCGGCCGGTAGGCATCAACCAGTCGGTCAACGGGCAGACGATTCTGCCCAATGGCATTTCCTACCAGTCGGCCATCCGCCTCAACTATCAGAACCGGGATTTCTCGCTTACCTTCAGCGACATGTCTTATTCTGACGGGCAACAGAGATATGCCTACCGCCTGTATCCCTACCAACAGGAATGGATCTATACGCAAGGGGAGGAAAAAGTAGCCTATACCAATCTGAAGCATGGCAATTATACCTTCGAAATCAAAAACATACACCCCAACAGTGCAACCAACGAAACTACAGTTTTGCACATCACCATTGAACCCCATTGGAGCAGTAGCGCCTGGTTCCGCCTCTGCATTCTGATAGCCATAGCTTTATGCGCCGTCTTTATATTCAGACGTATCCAGTTGAGGAACAAGCGTCTGGCGCACGAAATGCAGCTGGAGCACGAGGTATTCACAGCCAATGTGGAACGCGACAAGGAAAAACAGCTCCGCATGGAGCGTGAGCGTTTCTTCACAGAAATAGCCCACGAGCTGCGTACGCCGCTGACCCTGATTCTGGCACCTCTACAAGAACTGCAACAGACCAAAGACCTGAGTCCACACATCCAGCGTCAGCTACAGACTGCTTTTGACAACAGCAAGTCACTGCATGCCCTGATGGACCAGCTGCTGTTCGTACAAAAAGCAGAAGCCGACATGGTGAAACTGAAAGTGGCAGAAACTGATATAAACCGGCTGGCAAGTGACGTATGCGAATCCTTCAAGTCTATGGCCGAAAAAGGACATTATCAGTTCCACGTCCATCTCCTGCCCGAACCGCTCATGCTTTGGATTGACGCCGAAAAGATAGCTTCTGCCCTGCGTAATCTGCTGTCCAACGCATTCAAATATACCCTGCCACAAGGAAAAGTAGAACTGAGCCTGGGACGCACGGTCATCGACGGTCATCCTTTCTGCAGCATCACTGTCAGCGACAACGGAGCAGGCATCCCTCAAGAAGTGAAGGAGCACTTGTTCGAACCTTTCACGACAGGAGCCAATACGCCCGCACACTCCACGCAGACGGGCATCGGCATGCGTATCATAAAAACCATCACAGACCTGCATCACGGACGCATAATGACGGCCGACTGCCCTGACCATGGCACCGCCATCAGCCTCTACATACCTGAAGGGAACAGCCATTTCGACACGAACAATGAGAAAGTGAGCCTCATCACACCCGAAAAACAGCCACAACCGACAAATATATCAGCTGAAACGACTGACCAACTCGACGTAACCCTCAAGCATCTACTCATCATCGAAGACAATGCTGATATCCGCCAATATATCAGTAACCTTTTTGAGGGAGAATTCATCGTAGAGGAAGCTGCCAACGGTGAAGAAGGCGTCAGAATGGCACATGAAACGGCTCCCAATCTCATCATTTGTGACATCATGATGCCTGTTAAAGACGGGCTGGAATGCTGCCGCGAGCTGAAAGAATCGCCGCAAACGGCTTCTATCCCCATTCTGATGCTTACCGCAAAGTCCGAAGATTCGGATGTGATACAGGCATTGGGCCTGGGGGCAGACGACTACATGATGAAACCGTTCAACCCGGAAATGCTGAAATCAAGAGTACGCAATCTGATACGCCAGCGCGAAAGACTGCAACGGCTGTATACCGGTACCTTGCAACTGAAAGCTGATGAAAACCAGCAGACATCGAACGGAACGGAAGATTACTTCATCCAACAAGTAATCCAGGTGATAGAAGCCAATGTGGCAGACGAAAACTTCAACGTCAAGATGCTGGCCGACCAGCTCCACATGAGCCAACCCACCCTCTACCGCAAAATCAAGCAGCGGAGCGAACTGGCTGCCATCGACATGATTCGCAGCGTACGCATGAGCAAGGCGGCGTCACTCATCCTGGAGAACCGATACAGCATGCAGGAAATAGCCGAGATGGTAGGATACAATGACACGCGTACCCTGCGAAAACATTTCATGGCACAATTTGGAGTGTCTCCTTCGAAATACAGCGGGCAGAGCGCAGAGGAATGAAAACCGACATCAACCGATGTAGCCGGTATACTTCCCGAAGAAACGGCGGAAGACCCCCCAGCGCATCAGTCCCTGTTCGAAGACCAGAATACCCAACAAGGCACAGCCGATGCCCAACGAGACATCAATCAGATAATGATGGCCCGAATAGACGGCTGTCCACCAGATGCCGACCATAATAAAGGCAAAGACGGCAATAAGCCAACGGCGACAACGCCCCATGATGGCATAGGCCAAAGCCACAACCATATAGGCGGCATGGAGTGAAGGTACAGCGGCAAAAACATTGGCATTGCGTCCATAGATTCCCTCGAAAACGGTAATTCCCAGCAGTTCGTCGAAACGTCCCAGTCCGGCCACATTGCCCGGAGTAGAGAGTACCGGTTCGAAACCATAGTTCATGGCATACCAGGGCGGCGCAGCCGGATGGATATAATATCCGGCAAAACCTATCAGGTTGACCAGCAGAAATACCATCGAGAAGCGAAGGTACAGATTGCGCTTCCCTTTAAAATAGAGCCACAGGCCGAAAGCAATGGGCACAGGGACCCAACAGAGGTAAAAGATACCGGCCATAAAATCGGCCACACTGCAATGATGGAGGGCAAAATATTCACAGGGAATCAGTGTCTGTCCGTCGACGTGGATGCCAAACAATGATTTTTCGGCTTCATACAAGCCACGGACATCAATAGGATTGACTTCATAATTGGGCCAGACGCGCATCCAGTCATAGGACACGCCGAAAATAATAAAGGGCAGCAAAGCCACGGCCAGCTTACGCGTAGTCTTTCCGGCAAAAAACAGGAGCAGAAAAAGCCCTACCATCAGAAAATGTTCAGGACGGATGCCCACAAACACACCTGTCAGCAACAGAAACAAGGCCGACACAACAAGAACCGACAAGGCTTCTCTTGCCGGCGGTAAAAAATTCAGTTTCATCAATTTTGCTTGTTCAACAGTTTACGACAATGTTGGATACGGACAAACGCAGTCCAGTTGGCCAATACAGCTATCACAGCCAAAGGAGCAATCAGAATATACATGCTGTCGAAAGCTGTACAATCCTGAAAGACACCGCAGAAGATGGCTCCCAAAGCCGTCAGAACCACACGTTCGGGACGTTGCATCAACCCCACCTTGCATTCCAGGTCCAGACCCTCGGCACGCGCACGTACATAGCTTACCATAAGGGAACCGACCAATGCCACAGCCGTAATGATACTTCCCCAGAAGTAACCTTGGAAAAGCAGGAAATAGAGGATGCCGAAAAGCGTGAAAAGCTCGCTGTAACGGTCGAGTACAGAATCATAAAGAGCGCCGAATGTGGATGACATATTTCCCACGCGGGCCACACGGCCGTCCATCATGTCGAACAAGCCGGCAAACAGAACGATGCCGCCTGCCCAACCAGCCCATGTCAAAGCCTGAGCTTCACCGGCCAGTCCAGCATATACAAAAACGACGGCTGCTGCAATATTCAATACCAGGCCGGTAGTCGTAATAAAATTGGGAGTAATTCCCACCCGGATCATGCCTTGCACAACGGGATTGATAATCTTGTAAATCAGTTGTTGTAAATAGTCTCTGTAAGTCATATCTATTCTTCTTTTTTATTTTTCAACACATATTTCCAGATTTTCCTGATATTATGATTCCGATAAACGAATACGCGCTGCAAATGGTAATTCCAGAACAAGGCAACCAATACAGCCACAATTATTTTAGCCAAAATAAAGACATTGTCTACATAATAACCCAAAAGGCTGTTCACCCAAGTCATACCTGTCAACCATTCGGTCAGGGCAAACGTGCCCCACGTATTCAGCAATATACTTCCTCCCCACACTACAATATACTTCAGCGCGACATGTATTTTCTTGCAGTCTTCCGAATGAAACACCCATCGGTAATTGATGGCACAGTTTACAATACCGCCAACGACAGATCCCAAAAACGTTGCATAAAGATAAAAGATATCGAACAGCTTGAACAAAAGAATGGTCACCAGAAAGTCTACAAAACTGGCAAACTGTGCAGAAAGCTGAGCCTTGAAAAACACCCATACCGTCCGCCGCCAACTGACAAACCTGGCTTTCTCTCTCAACCCGCCAACCATCTCACTGCAATCAACAAAATAAAACCATAAATTCCTGACAGAATATCGTCCATCATCACCCCAATACCTCCCGGAAGGCTCTCCATCCGACGAATGCCCAAAGGCTTGAAGATATCAAACAGGCGGAACAGGACAAAAGCTCCCAATCCGTACCACACATGACCGGCAGGAGCAGCCAGCAGAGCAATCCAGACGCCTACCATCTCATCGACTACCACACGCGACGGGTCTTCACCCCATACCGGTTCCAACCGATCGGCCGCCCACACACCTGCTATCGTAAATACCAAAATCAGGATGACTGTAACCCACAACAGCATGAGTCCTGTCAGAAAGAACGACAGGAAAAACCAAATCAAGGCAGCCAGCAAAGCACCTGCCGTACCGGGAGCCACAGGCGAAAATCCCGATCCAAAACCCGTACCAATCAACATAGGTAAAAAAGGCGGTCTGTTCATCTGCACATTTTTTATGTCACACAAAAGAGGGTGTACACCTTTGATTTATCGTTATTCTCCAGTGTACATCCTCTTTTTCATTTACTTTCTCATTTCTCAATCGAGATAACTCGGCTCCTTCTCGCCTATCATCTCACGGATGGTCTGCTTCACCATGCGCCATTGCTGGAACAGGTCGTGAACCGGCTCATGCTCGAAGTCGTGCATCGGGCTCTTGCAGAAGAAAGACAACCATGTCTGAATACCACACATACCTGCACGCAAAGCCAAATCGCTGAACAATACCAAATCGAGTGCAATAGGTGCTGCCAGAATTGAGTCCTTGCACAAGAAGTTGACCTTAATCTGCATCGGATAGTTCATCCAGCCGAATATGTCAATGTTGTCCCATGCCTCCTTATCATCCTTGCGGGGAGGATAGTAATTGATACGCACTTTGTGATAAACATTCCCATACAGATCGGGGAACTTCTCCGGCTCAAAGATGTTGTCTATTACCGACAGCTTGCTGACTTCCTTAGTCTTGAAGTTTTCAGGCTGGTCGAGAACTTCACCGTCACGATTGCCAAGGATATTGGTCGAGAACCAACCGCTTACACCCAGCATACGTGTCTTGAACATCGGAGCAAGAACAGTCTTCATCAACGTCTGTCCGCTCTTGAAGTCCTTACCGGCAATAGGTACATTCATTTTCTTGGAGAACTCCCACATAGCCGGCGTATCTACACACAGATTGGGGGCACCCATCACGAAAGGAGCACCTTCTGCAATGGCTGCGTAAGCATAGCACATACTTGGAGAAACAACTTCTGTCTTGTTTTCCTTCATGGCCTTCTCCAACGCCTCCAACGAACGGTGTTCGTCAGACAATGGAACAAAAATCTCCGTACTGGCTGCCCAAAGGACAACTATACGGTCACACTGATTGGCCGCCTTGAAACGGCGGATGTCCTCACGCAACTGCTCTACCATATCCCAACGGGTAGCAGCATTTTTGATATGAGTTCCATTCAGACGTTTGGCAAAGTTATGATCGAACGCAGCAGTCATCGGCTGGATGGCCTGCAGTTCGTCCTTAACCAAGTTCAGATCTTTTTCCTTCAATACTTCTGCATACAAAGCTGCCTCATAAGCATTGTCAGGGAAAATATCCCAACCGCCAAACACGATATCACTCAAATTGGCAATAGGAACAATGTCTTTAATCAAATGTTCCTTGCCATCCTGCGTCTTCATGGTAGCCATTTGCGTTATCGAACCGATAGGTTTAGCCAATCCTTTGCGGGCAGCTAATACTCCGGTTATCATCGTGGTAGCCACCGCACCACCTACTCCTACAACCAGAACTCCTAAACGTCCAGTGGCAGGATTCATGTTTTCTTTCATCTCTATTCTCTTTTTAATTAAAAAAATTGCTCAAAATTAGGGCATTTAATTGATTTATCACTATTATTTTTATCGCTTTTATTGTCCTGTTAGTAAGATTTAAGTTAAAAGGTCATGTGCAGGCTAATCCGGAGCCCACTTTTATCTATATTGGGCAAATCCCTATAAGTCAACCGCCAGACATAATCTACACGCAACACTTTCAAAATATTCTCAATTCCAACACCGACCTCTACATAAGGCTTGCTTCCCATAACCGTACTGCCAGCCGGAAACTGGAAAAGGCCATCACTGAGAGCAGGATTGTTACGGTCGTCCAAATTACCGAACAATCCACGACAAGAAAGGACTTCCCTCCATTTCAACTTTTTCAATAACGGAACCCTATTGAAAACAAAACCGTTCAAATAATAGGTCACATCCCAAGAGGCGTATTCATCATTCAAAAACTCCATCGCATTCATCAAGCTATACGACTCAGGCTGAATGGTATAGGAAAGATTGGCATTGGGTATGATAAGTAAAGGGAAAGGTACCTTATTCCACACTTTCCCCGCTTTCAATATGACATCGGTATAGCCAAAAGCCGAAAACCAAAAGCGTTTCTGGAAGCCGGCTTCCGTATAATGATAAGTATAGTCACTACCCAAAACACCCTTACCCGACATGGTATGTGTCAAGGTGAAAATTGGAGCATCCAGAGATACAGGATAACGGTTCCACTGTGTCTGGAAAAACTTCTCGCCAGGGGCATAACGCAATTTCAAGGACAACTCACTGTTTGATATACTCTTTACATAGGTCTGATTTTCGTCCTGACGAACAAAGGGTATAAGATAAGAAGACTCATCTTCGCGCAAACGTGCGGTCAACTCATAAGAAAAGCCTGAATGAAATTCTTGTTTATAAGTCAACTCAGCCTTTTTCTGATAACCGATACGGTCGTCCTTTTTCCTTTTTAAGGCCAAAAAAACATTATCTTTACTGGTATAAAGATAGTTCTGGCCATATTGGTTTACATCCGAATAATAGCTGAGTTTCAATGAATGAATGGGAAATTCATTGGCATATTCCTTCTTTTCGTTGAACGAATATTCCAACTCGGCCAACCCCTTGACACGATGATCATCGAAGCCATAGGCTACATATCCCCGACCGAAAAGATGAGGATTTAACCAGGCTGTAGTCATACCACCGGTACGAATTCGGACTCCCTCCAAGGCATTGCCATTGATAGACGTATTGACAGGTCCGTAATAGAACAACGGGGACTTATCGCGTGGAATAGGTACATAGCCGGTGAAAAGTATTTTCAAAATTTTCTCGGTCCAATAATAAGCTGGATAAGTACGTAGCCGTGCCATCATTTTATCGACAGAAGTTTCCTTCCCACTCACAAGTACAGGACGGTTCTGTTGCCAATACTGGTCCGTATAAGCCGTAGAGTTCCGCGGTTCTATCACTTTCTCGGGTTTATCGAACACAGCCACAGCTTCATCCGTCGGCTCGTAACGATAATTACTGTAATAAACATCACGCTTGGCATAAATACCATCACTTCCTTCAGTCAGTTTAAATTCTGTTACGATAGTTTCATGAGTCATTTGGCGCGTCCCGTCAGATGCCTGTTCGAAGAATTGTTCCAATGTCATATTATCCACAAAATTCAAGTTGATTTTTTGTGGGAAATTCATCTGTACCCGATGTACGAAATAAGTACTGTCGAGCGACACATACAAATGTCCAGTAAAGCCAAATGATTCTGAATTGAACGGAACGAATGTCAGATCGACACGAGGTTTGCCTGCTACGACCAAAGTATCCATCAGATAGTATTTATAAAAAGAAGGACCAATGCGCGACAACGGACTGACAAACTTGTTCGTAAAAAGTGTTATATTATTCTGATAAATATCCACATCGGTCATCGTAACACTGATAGCCTGCTCCATCCCTTGCTGTGACAACATTTCGTCCACACCGGCCTGACGACGAGCTTTGACCACCTGTTTTTCACTATGAGGCGACTTACGGTAATAATCGGTTGCCAACAGTTCACGATTGGAAACCGCCAACACAGGCTTGCCTGTTACAGCCGATGTATCGACATACTCTGACAGAAAATCGAACTTCCGATAAAGCCATTTCTGTTGCTTCAAGCTGTCGAAATCGTTGATGGAAAAAGTCATTTTCTCATATCGGTCGCGTTGCCAGAAGTCACATTCCGAAGGCGAATGATCGTCGCGATGTTCAATCATCCGCTTCACAAATTCCACAGCCGGGTTGTTCTTCTTGCTGTAACGTTCACGATGAGGCTTCACTACTACCTCCTGTAAAGCATAAGTGGCAGGCGAAAGCACTATTTGTATCCGATTGTTGCCAGAAGGGTATATCTGACGTTCGTATTCATTATATCCGATAGCAGAAACAACCAGTGTAGCCTGTTTGCGATAAGTCTTAAAAGAAAAATGGCCGTCATCATCTGTCATTCCTCCTTCCGTGGTTCCTTTCAAGTAAACAGAGGTATAAGGTAATGGTTCCCTGGTCAAAGAATCCGTAACGATTCCAGATACCACATACTGTGCCCGCAACGACATGGTCCAGCACAATCCAATTATTATAGAAACAAACTTTAAAAGTTTCATTCAACTAATACCTCTTGCTAAAAACTAATGTTCTATCGGGCTGCAAAGGTACGGAAGAAAACTTGTAGAGAAAGTCCAGTTTTACCCAATAAATGTTCTAAACGCCCCTTTTTCAAGCAAAACTGATGCGAAAACGGGTCAAACCATCGGCATAAGTACGCAACGAAAAGGTACACTTATGCCGACTCAAAACCTCACGGATAAAGATAAGGCCAATGCCCTGCCCATTGGGTTTGGTAGAAAAGAAGGGACTGAACAATTTGGACTCCGCCTCTTTACTGATACCCGGACCATTGTCCTCCACTTCCAATGTAGCGGGCAGCAACGTACGGACCACGACCACTCCGGGCGTAGCAGACGGAATCTCAGAAGAAGCGATACTTTCGACCGCATTCTTGATAATATTTACAACAACCTGTTCAAAAAGTGCAGGATCCAGACTCACTGTTCCAACTTCCGGATTACAATCCAATCTCAGTTTCACCTGATGGTCGCTACACATACCTTCCATAAAGCGTGCACAGCTCTCGGCCACTTCATTCAAACAGACAGGAACCAGCGTAGGTTCCGGGATTTTTACGACATCGGCGAACCGGGTAATAAAATTGCTCATGGAATAACAACGTTCAATACATACCCGCATCACTTCACAGAAATCTTCCATTCCCTGTTCCTCGGCAAGCGCCTGTTCTACCGTATCAAGCGTCGAGGTAATGCCGGCCGTAGTATTATTCACCTCATGGGCTATCATGCGGATTACCTTTTCATAGGCTTTCTTTTCGGCACGCATCACTTCGTCTGTCATGCGTTCTATCAAAAAAAAGGGATGGGGAAAACCGCAATCAATAAAGTAAGAATGGGTACATTTATAAACATTGGCATCGTTGAGTCTCACCACGGCCGTCTGCTCCAGCGCAATGCCGGCCAACTCCTGAGCCAGCGGGCAATCAACCTGTTCCAGTTTCTTGCCTTCAATCTCGGACACATCAATTCCCAGCATCCTCATGGCCATCGGATTCAATTGGGTCACCTTTTCATCAAAGCCGGTAATAACCACCCCCATCGGAGAAGCCTGAATAAGCAAATCCAGAAAGTGATTCTGTTCCCGAAGACGCAGACGTTCACTCTTCAGCTGATCCATCATACGGTTGAATATCTTGACAATACGGTCGGAGTCATATTGTCCTACAGGGCTGAGACGGCTGCTGAAGTCCTGCTCGCGAAGCAATTCCATACCATTACCAATGGTATTCATGGGCTTCACCAATTTACTATAGAATACAGACAAATATATCAGTATCAGTACAATCGCTCCCTCGAGTACATACAAATATACTCCCCGCATTTCTCCCGCCAGCAAAGGAATGGCAGTTCCAAGGGCCAGCAACAACGCTACCAATATGAAGAAATAACTCTGTATGCGCACGCTTTTCTTCTACTTATATTTATTTTATCATTCAATCAATCGTTCACCGTAATGTTATATTTCTCCAGACGTCGGTATAAGGCAGCCCGGCTGATGCCCAACATGGATGCTACCTGACTAAGGTTACCCTTGCACTGTTCCAATGTCTGGAGAATGGTACGGCGCTCAATCTCATCCAATGTCATACCAGCCAGCGAAGCCACACCAGAAGTGACTTGAGATGTTTCACCGGTATGTTGATACTGAGTTTCAAAATCGGATGCGTCGAGTATCTGTTTGCCACTGACCAGAATGGTACGTTCCACAAGATTCTTCAGTTCCCGAATATTACCGGGATAAGGCAGACGCGACAAGAAGCCCAAAGCATCAGCCGAGAAATCCACTCTCGCCAGTCGGTTTACTTCAGCCTGACGGTCGGCAAAGTAACGCACCAGCAAAGGTATGTCTTCGCGACGTTCACGCAAAGGCGGCAATTTCACTGTTATCAGGTTTATTCGATAGAACAGGTCTTCACGGAAAGTATGTTCGGCCACCATCTTACGCAAATCGGCATTCGTGGCCGACACTACACGTACATCCACCTTGCGCGGACGACTGTCGCCCAGCACTTCAAAAGTCTGGTCCTGCAATACACGCAACAGCTTCACCTGGCAAGATAAGTCCAAATCACCAATCTCATCCAAAAAGATTGTTCCGTTGTTGGCCAGTTCAAACCGTCCTATCCTGTCGGACGTAGCATCCGTAAAGGCTCCTTTCTTATGGCCAAACATCTCACTTTCAAACAAGCTTTGGGAGATTCCACCCAGATTGACTTTGACAAAAGGCTGTTGTTCCCGACGGCTATTGATATGCACGGCTTCGGCTATCAGCTCCTTGCCTGTACCGCTTTCCCCTGTAATCAGCACAGAGGCGTTGGTCTTGGCTATCCGCCCGACGGTATCCAGCACTTCCATCAATCCCTTGGACTTGCCTATAATATGACTACGTTTCAGTTCGCTCTCTGCATTGCTTTCGTGTACATTTTCCGGCCGCGAAAGTTGCAAGGCTGTTTCTATCCGTTGTAACAAGGCTGCATTGTTCCAAGGCTTGGTGATAAAATCGAATGCTCCGGCCTGCATACCCTGTACGGCCAGCTGGATACTCCCCCATGCCGTCATCAATATCACCGGTACATGCGGACGGAAGATTTTCACCTGCTTCAGCAAGGTCAATCCTTCCTCACCGGTAGTGGACAGCGTAAAATTCATATCCATCAATATCAGCGAAGGTTCTTCGGCCCGTACCACTTCAATGGCTTCCTTGGGACCGGCAGCCGTCTTCACTTCATACTTGGCACGCTTCAGCATAAAACTGAGCGACGAGCGGACGGCACTGTCATCATCTACTATCAGTATCATTGTTTCGTTTAATTATATGAATCTTGCCACTTGCAAAGATAGTACAAGCCAAATGAAGTACAAAATCCCAGTACTGTTTTTCAGCTCTTGACTACCGCTTCAAAATCGACTTCAAGTGCCTCATCCTGCTCAAAATCCCACAGAGTCAGGCTACGCAACTGGTAAAAATAATACCAGTAATAATAGAGTTCCGAAATGTGTTTCTGACGTGCCTCATCCTTGGAGTTCTGTGCATCGTTCAAGTCCAGCGTACTGATTTTACCTATCATAAAAGTCTCTACACTGGTCCGATACCTCTTTTCTGCAATACGGTCAGCTTCTTCGGCAATCCCTAACTGCTGGGCCTGATTATTAAAGTTCTCCACCAAAAGAAATATATCCTGATTGAAATCCATCTGTTCCTGACGGATTTTGGAAAGTACCACCTCGCGGTTACTCTTGGCCACCTTCACTTGACCACGCCGCTTGCCCCAGTCCAGAATCGGTATCTTTACCCCTACCTGTACAATCTGATTGTCGAGCAGATCCTCATAAGCAGCCTTAAATTCACGATTCTGTCCCGTATATCCTACACTGGCAAACAAATCAATGCTCCGCAAGTTGCCTTTGGCCGTAGCAACTTGATAATCGGCTTCCAACTGCCGGCGCCTGATGTTTTGTGCAAACGAATTCCGCTCCAACGCCTTGTCCAACACCTGACGATAATCCATACGCAGATTAGGTTCCGATTCGGGTAAGACAGGATTAAGTATATCCTGTTCGGATACACCCAAAAAAGAACGGAGCTGGAACATCTTGGCATTCAAATCGCTTTCGGCAGCTGTTACATCAGCCTTTCCTTGCAGGGCATTGAGCTTCAGCTGAAGCAGATCATTTTCAGAAATCTGTCCCATTTTCCGCTTGGCTTTTGCAACCTCATAAAGACGGTCGGCGTTTTCTTTGTTCTGTCGTGCCGTAGCCAGTGTTTCTTTGGACAACAACAGATTGAAGAAATAGGTAATGGCTGTGATAGTTACGTTTTCTGTAGCCGAAATGAAAGAAGCTTTAGCCTCGGCATAGCGTACCGGTTCTATACGGCGGTCCCATTTTAGGGTATTCACCCCAAATATAGGTTGCGTCAGCTCCAAGCCTACAGGTACGGACATAAACTGATGATAACCTCCTGAGCCTAATTGCTTCACATAGTTCAGCGAGGAAGTCAACGACAGTTTACCGCCCGTCAACCAAATATTTTGGTCAATGGAAAGTTCACCCGAGAGGTTGAGTGTATTGTTGCGTACAAACGTGTACGAACCGTCGGAATTCTGATAAGTACTATAAGACTTGTTGTAACTGGGCAGGGTACCCGTCAGATTGACCTCAGGAAGCAGGTTGGCCCTGAAAGTCCGATATTCCCAATAAGCCGTCTTCAGTTCATTCAACGCCACCGCAGCATCTACTGACTGGACACGTGCCAGAGCGATGGCCTCGGCCAATGTAATGTCACGGTTACGGGTCACTGTATCGTTCTGTGCAAAACCAGTCAAAGACAGGGCACAACAAACAGCAAGCAAGATATTCTTTTTCATCCTTTACATGTTCTTGGTTACACCAAGTACAGACAAAGACCGTGCCATTATGCCAGAATATACCTACGCTGGGGGATGTGTTCATTTTCGGACACTCTCACTGTCCGAAAGCGGACAATCAGTCCGCTGACGACACTTCTTTCAATCCCATCTTCTCTGCCCGTTCGAGCATGAACCAACGGGCAGCTTCGTATTCATTGGGAATGATGCCGTCGAGAATGGCATCCTTAATGGCACTTTTCAGTGCCCCCACCTGCTGGCAAGGTGAAAGACCGAAAGTTCGCATAATCTCTTCCCCACTGACAGGAGGCTGGAAGTTACGGATACGGTCACGTTCCTCCAGATCCTTCAGTTTCTGACGTACCAACTGGAAGTTTTCCAGAAAACGCCTTTTCCGTTCGGAATTCTTCGACGTAATATCCGCCTCGCACAAAGTCATCAGATCATCGATATCATCGCCAGCTTCAAAAAGCAACCGACGCACAGCCGAATCGGTCACCTCCTCATCAGCTATCACAATAGGACGCATATGCAGCCCAACGAGTTTCTGCACATATTTCATCTTCTCGTTCATCGGTAACTTCATCTTGCGGAAGATGGCTGGAATCATTTTCTCACCGATGAAGTTATGGTTGTGAAAAGTCCAACCAGCCCGCGGATCCCATCGTTTCGTCACCGGTTTGGCAATGTCATGCAACAAGGCCGCCCAACGCAACCACAGATTATCGGTCTGACGACTGATATTGTCGAGTACTTCCAACGTATGGTAAAAGTTATCCTTATGTGCCCGTCCGTTTCGTGTTTCCACGCCTTGAAGAGCTGCCAGTTCCGGAAATATCAGCTCGAGCAAGCCGCTACGGTCCAAGTCTATGAACCCCTTCGAAGGAATGGGCGATAACATAATTTTATTCAATTCATCAGCGATACGTTCTTTTGAGATAATGCCGATACGTTCCCGGTTGCGGCAAAGCGATTCAAAAGTCTCGTCATCAATATAGAAATTGAGTTGTGTGGCAAAACGGATACAGCGCATCATACGCAACGGGTCGTCACTGAATGTAATGTCCGGATCAAGAGGCGTACGGATAGTGCGTTCCTTCAAGTCATCCATTCCGTCGAAAGGATCGACCAATTCACCATAGCGGGCACTGTTCAGACAGACGGCCAACGCATTGATGGTAAAGTCACGACGATTCTGATCGTCCTCCAACGTACCATCTTCCACAATAGGCTTGCGCGAATCATGTGTATACGATTCTTTCCGCGCCCCCACAAACTCCACTTCCGTACCACGGTATTTCAACTGGGCCGTTCCAAAATTTCTGAACACCGATACATGCGCACCCTTTCCCAACCGACGTCCCAGGGCTTCGGCCATAGCAATGCCACTGCCTACCACCACCACATCGATATCTTTCGAAGGGCGTTGCAAGAAAATGTCGCGTACATATCCTCCAACGACATAACACTCCAGCCCCAATTCATCGGCCGTTTCTGAAATTTGTTTGAATATCTTGTCGTCGAAGCGATGCTTCAGTTCGTCAGCTGTCAATTCAAGTACCATACAATCTGTTTGCATTTTAAGGGTTTCGAGACGACAAAGATACGAATATTATTTCTAATTTTGTCCCCACAATGGCAGCATAGAAGCCACTTACTATATTTATTGAACATCAACTTATCGGACTGGATATATGAAAAAAGCAATCCTTCTGGCATGCCTTTGCGGCGCACTGGCTGCCTGCGAGAATGTAGAAAAGAAAGCAACACTGAAACTGGCCGAAGCGCGTGCCGCCTTCGAAGCCGGCAATTACAACGAAGCCAAGATACAGATAGACAGCATCAAGCTGTTGTATCCCAAAGCCTTCGACACTCGTCGTCAGGGCATCTATCTGATGCAGGAAGTAGAACTGGCCGAGCAAAACAAAACCGTAGCCTATCTGGACAGCATGCTGGCCATAAAGCAGCAGGAGTTCGAAACGATGAAAAGTAAATTCGTTCTCGAAAAAGATACTGCCTACCAGCGTATAGGCAATTACCTGGCTCCTTCGCAGGTCATCGAACGAAATCTGCACCGTTCTTTTCTCCGCTTCCAGACAGATGAGACTGGCATCATGAGCCTCACTTCCATTTACTGTGGTGCCCATAACATCCACCACACCTCCATCAAAGTGACCGCCCCTGATGGAAGCTTTGCAGAAACTCCCACTTCACGCGACAGTTATGAAACAACCGACTTGGGTGAACACATCGAAAAAGCCGACTACAAACTGGGAGAAGACGGAGGTATCATCGGATTTATTGCTACCAACAAAGACAAAAATCTACGGGTAGACTATCGGGGCGAACGCCCCTACACCACTCAGATGATGCCAGCCGACCGCCAAGCTGCCGCCAGCGTCTATGAATTGTCCAAAGTGTTGTCATCCATAACCGCTATCAAAAAGAACCTGGAAGAAGCACATCTGAAGATACAATTCGTCCAGAAAAAGATGAGTGAACGAAAAGAAACTTCCAAAAAATAATTGAAGGGATATTTATATTACTCCAGTCAATGCCTGTATTAAAAACAAGCATTGACTGGAGATCATAGACAAGGGTAAGGTATTCCATTTTCATTCCATTCAAAAATCGCCATCCCCTAAAAGCTTTGCAGGCAGATTGACTGTCAGTTCATTCTGATTACGAAAAAGAACAATACTTTGTGCTATCTTCCAGTCCGTATCCTTAACGATTTGTTTCAAATCGCTCAAATTTTCCACAACTTTTCCAGCCAGCCCCAAAATAACATCATTCGGACGGATATAATCCCGCAAAGAACCCGACAATGCATCTACAGAAACAACATATACACCCCGTTCCGAATCCATACCTGTCGCTGAACGTTCTCCCAAAGTTTCCAAATTCTTGATACGTAGTCCTTTCCAACTGATGATTGTCCCCTGTTGCTCACTTCCGGCTATTATCGGTTCAGGGAATTGAGGAGTACGTGCAATAGCTTTCAGATGCTTGGACACCACTCCAAAACAATTCATATCAAAATTCTGGAATCCGGAAAGGAAAATTGGATCGGAACTATTTTCAATCCAATAGTCTCCTTTACCGGGATTGCGAAATACAGGAGTATAAACAATAGAATGCTCGTCCACTCCCAACTTACGGGCCTGCCGGTAAGAAACACTGTCAACAAAAATATTGTAGTCGACTTCTTTTCCCCAATGGTTCACCTGAATGGGTTGATAAGGAGACATAACGACATTCCGCACAAACACATCTCCACTATTCTTGAACCAGACATGAGGATGAAACGTATTGTTGACCAATATATTGTTCTCAACCACCCGGCCAAAACCCTCACGAAGCTTGATACCACCATTCAAACAAAGATTATTGTAAATATGATAATTGCCGGAACCATCATCCAAATCAATATCCCACCCCCTGTCACAACGAAAACGGTTATGTCTAAGTACAACCGTCGAACTGGCATCCAATTGGATGAGGGAAGGCTCAGCAGCAGCCAACGAATCCATCACTGCTCTGTTGGGATGCCAAAAACGATCCCGCCCCCACGAATTGAAGGAGCCATGGTCACCTGTTTCCTTTACCGTATCAAAGACATCGTTGTATTCAATGATATGCCCTCCCCACGTTCCTTCACTCACATTGATTCCAGCACGTGGAGTGTCATAAATACTATTATGGCTGACGATGATATGCCTGCACATGGACAACTCCACACCCGTTATTTGTTTTTCAAACAAACCAATGGAATGAATCAGATTATCTGTTACCACGCAGTCCGCCGGATAATTATTACTTTTCGGTCCCACTGTACGATCCAACTGAGCGGCAGGGACAAACTGGCTGTATTCAAAACTGGGTGAACGGACCGCATCCGCCTCTCCAACCAAACAAATGGCACTTGCTCCAATACGGGTAAAATGCGAACCCGAAATAGTTATTCGACGATTATACCCTGAAACAAATACTGCATTCCCTCCTAAATTAAACAATGAACAATCAGTCAGCGAACAGTCTTCTGCTCCCTTGAAACAAATGGCACCACCACGATAAATCGTCCAATCCGAACGAAGCAAAGGCTCATATTTCTCCATAAAGGTACGCACAGTCTGCGTAAACGTTATATCTTTCAGGGTAATGTGAGTAACAGGCAAGTCTTCCGTTCCGTTAAATTCCACCAAATGTTTCAGAACAGGTACTTCAAAGGTACACTCATTTACATTCTCCCCCTGTACAGGGAAATAATACAACGCAGACTCATCTTTCTTGTAGAACCACTCGTTTGGCGCATCCAGTTCCTCGAATATATTTTCCACCATCCTGTTTTGAGGATGCAATCCAGATTGCCGGTTGTTCTGCCAACCGCCTTCCAACATAAGCTTTCCATCCTTTTCCTTCCCCAAAATACGATAATGAAAATCCCCCCAATCGCTGACATGCATGGCGTGCAGATATCCTCCCTCCGGATGTTTCCAACGTTTAACCCTTTGAGGGGAAGTTGCGTCTGCCGAAGTTCCGTTAAAACGGACAGCCGCTGAATCATAATTCGGGTAACGGGCCATGTGGCATATTTCCCCGTTCTTCAACAACATGTCCATCGAAGAAACAGACTTATCGATTTTTGTCTTCATAATCTGATGTTCATAAGCCTGCCAGTCCGTTTCCAGCACTTGTCCGCTCGTAATGACAACTTGTTCGCCCGGATATGCCCTCAGAGTCAACGGTTTGTTTTCTCCACCGTCAAGATGGGTAAAAACAATCGGACGGGTCAACCGATAGGTTCCTTCTCTCAAGAAAACAGTCGTTTCTCCCTGAGATTTCCTGGCTTCCGCCAATGCCCGCTCAATCGTTCCAAAAGGCTTTTCCGCACTTCCACATTGTCTGTCATTTCCCTTTAAGGAAACAAAATACTGATTTTGGGCAGTCAACGCCAACAGAGGTATTGACAATAACATAAATATCAGAATCTCTCTTCTCATAACAGCAAGCTTATTCGTCAACCATCTTCAGTGTGCCATCCTTGACTTCTATCACATAGTTTTTTCCCTTTTCCGTATCAAACTTCAGCTCCTTGCCACGATAGAACAACCGGCAAGGGACTCCCGAACCGGAATGCACAACAGCCCGTTTCAGATTGTTGTCTTTCCAGTACAGATCCAGCACAAAATTGCCACGGGCACAGACACCCGTCAACTCACCTTCGTGCCACACGTCGGGCAAAGCCGGCAGCAAGTGAATAAACCCGACATGACTCTGCAAGAGCATCTCAGTCACACCAGCTGTTCCACCGAAGTTTCCGTCAATCTGAAAAGGCGGATGACTGTCCCACAAATTCTCATTCGTTCCGTTTTTCAACAGATTGCCATACAATTTGTAAGAACGGTTACCGTCATGAAGCCGGGCCCATTGGTTCAATTTCCATCCCATGCTCCACCCAGTTGCGCCATCTCCCCTATGTTCCAAGACTACGCGGGAAGCCTTTGCCAAAGTCGGCGTAGTAATGGGAGAAATGGTACGCCCCGGATGCAGGGCAAACAGATGATTGATGTGACGGTGTTCATCCTGCGGATTGTCAATATCCCTCGACCACTCCATCAGCTGGCCGTAACGTCCAACACGATAAGGGACCATCTTCTCCAAAACAGTTTCCCATTGCTTGCGCTCCACACTGTCCGTCTTCAGCACATGACTTGCCGCAATGGCATCAAGCAAAATTTCCCGAATCACGGCATGCGCAAAGGTAGTGCCTTCATCAATCGGTCCATGCTCCGGCGAAGTGGACGGAGCCGCCGTATAGGTTCCATCCGGCTTCTGCCACAGATAATCCACAGCAAACTGCGCACTGCTTTTTATCAAATCGTACCCCACAGACCGCAGGAATTCTTCATCACGGGTATAGTCATAATAATCCCACACATGCGTAGCCAGCCAAGGCCCCGCCACAGGAATGAAGTTCCACGACATGTCCTTGTCGCGCAAAGGAGAAGTAAAGCCGAAGATGTTTCCCGAAATGGAAGCCGTCCAGCCACGTGCACCAAAATAAGCCTGCGCCGTACGCTCACCAGGCTTCTTCAACATCCGGATATAGTCCAACAGAGGAAGAGAACATTCTGCCAGATTAGTGGGACAGGCCGGCCAGTAATTCATTTGCACGTTTATGTTGTTGTGGTAATCGGCATGCCATGGAGCGTCCACATTGTTCTGCCACATGCCCTGTAAGTTGGCCGGCAACGTACCGGGGCGGGAAGAAGCAATCAACAAATAGCGGCCGAACTGGTAATAAAGTGTTTCCAGACCATAATCAGGTGCACCGGTACGATACCTTTCCAACCGTTTGGGCATAGGCAGCGAATCAGCCGAATTTCTCCATTGAGGATTCAGCACAAAACGCGTCCGACCGAAAAGTGCCGAATAATCGGCATAATGCCTTTCAAGCAGTTCATTGTAAGAACGAACGGCAGCAGCGTCCATCCATTGCCGGGTCGTTGTTTGCGGTTTCTCACCCACGTATGTCTTGGGGTCGGAGAAATCAGGATTGAAGTTGATACGGTAATCCGTATCGGCTGTGACAATAAAAGTCACTTCATCCGCCCCTTCCACATGGATGCGTCCTTCCCTGTCCGTCCATGCCTTGCCACCTACAGGCAGAGCCTTTGCACGAACTACGTAACGCATCCCGTTATTGTCCAGACGACCGTCATAACAGAATGAAGCCTGCTTTTCTGCCTTGATACGCCCAGTAGCAAGCGGATTGGGTGCATAACTGAATACCAGATTCTGCCGGCCTTTCTGATTGGCCGAAAAACGGATTACCATTACTTTATCGGGATAAGACACAAAACACTCACGCCGGAAATCAGTTTCCCCCTTTGAGAAAGTGACACGAACCAATGCGGAATCCAACGACAGAGCACGCCGATAGTTCGTCACACCCGATTCTTCCAATCCCGTCTCTATCCGGAACTCCCCTCCTGTCGTAAAACTGCCGAACCGATAGGGTGTCTCGTCATTCGCTTCATAGGAGACCGTACTGTTGAAATTGTCTATGGTCAGCCGCGAAGCCTTTTCCAGATCATTATCCAAAAACGCCTGTCTGATTTCCTTCAGCAACGGAGCAGAATTCTTATTGACATTCCAATAATAATCTGCCCCCTTTTCGGTATTGGGCCCTCCACGCCACAAAGTCTTTTCATTGAAAGTCAACCGTTCGGTCGCAACAGCTCCGAACACATTGGCACCGATGCTTCCATTGCCGACAGGTAATGAAAAACGTTCCCATTCCCGGTCTTTGTTACTATGAGTATTCCCTTCAGAAGGTGACACTTTTCCCTCTCCCCACACAGGAGTGGCGACCGATTGATTAGGGTGGTCAAACCAGATGGCTTGTTCTCCTGCTGACTGTGCATAAGAAACCAGTGAAGAAAACAAGGCACTCCATAAAAAAAATGTTCTACTGTTCATTATTGAATTTTTGAGTTTATAAGTTTACCTGTTTTTTGAGTTAAAGCCAATTTATGCCGCTTTCCGTTTCACCCAGTACCCGTTGCCGTACCGTGTATGCACCCGCCGCCCCATCTGTGCCAGCAGGCGGCTGAACGTGGTGCACGAACAGTCCTTCAGGGCGGCGGGATTCTTTTTCTTCAAGGCGGCGTAGATGTCTGCCGCCGACATCAGATGCGCGCCCTGTTCGCCCGCTTCCGCCAGCTCGAAGCAGCTGCCTATCAGTTCTTCAGCGGGTGTCACGCGATAGAACGGACGGTTGTTTGCCTGGATTTCCGCCTCCTCCGCCTTGCTGAACCAGCAACGTTCGCCGCTGTTCAGCTCGTGCAGGAGCTGGGCGTACAGTTGGGCATGGTCAACGGGGGTGGTGCAATCGATGGGACGCTCCACTTCCACACAGATGAAGCGGCGGCTGCCCGAGAGGTCGGTCAGCAGGTCGAGGCGGTTGCTGGTGCCGATGAAGGAGGCGATTCTTGGCAGAGCTTCCGCCGAACGGCGGTAGGCACGGCGCACCCGCAGGTCCTCCATCTGCATCAGGTTCTTCAGCTGGGGCAGGCGGCTGGCGGGCAGGCGGTCGAACTCATCCAAATTTATTAAGCCGTAGGAAGCCAGCTTGTTCTCCGCCGACGAGGCGTTGGTCAGGTCGAAGCTTTCGGTGAAATAGTCGCGCAATTCCTTGGGCAGCAGCATCCGGCAGAAGGTGGACTTGCCCAGGCCCTGCGTGGTGCTGACGAGGAGCGGGGCCACGCTGTTGGCCCGTCGGCCGCGGTCTCCCGTGCCCGTCCATTGGGCGGTGACGGCCAGCATCCAGCGGTGGAAGGAACGTATCCATACGTCCTTGTCGGAAACACGCTTCGCCAGCTCGTTTACGCGGTCCTTGCCGTCCCATTCAGGCAGGTTGCGGAAGTACAGGTCGAAGGGATGGTAGACCTGCACATGGTCGGACTCCACGTAGCGCTTGATGTCGCGGTCCCAACAGTCCACACCGTCCTCCATCGCGCCGAGGGCGATGCCGTTCAGCGTGCGGTTGTCCACGGGTGTATATATAAGGTGGTGGGAGTCGTCCGCAGCCTCCGTGTTCAGGCGGGCGCACTCCGTGCGCTCCGTCAGCAGGTTGTAGCGGAAGGCGTAGTGCAGCTTCAGGTAGCGCGAAAGCCGTTGCATCATCCGCCGCTGCTTCGATTCCTTTCTGTCCTTTTGTTCTTCTGGCTTATTTTCTTCTGTCGTGTCGCCGTCCTCTATCCATTCCACCGCCTCGTTGTGCCCGTTCAGGCTGAAAGTCCGTCTGGCAGGTTTCTCCGTCTGGGGTTTCCAGGTGAGGCGGACGGTAAACTCGCCGTCGCCCGTGATGAGGAAGGCTTCGCCCTCCGGCAGGCGGGCGCAGAGCTGGTCGAGGTTCGAAAGCAGCTCCTTGCAGGAACTGGCGGGAGCAGTCAGGTCTACCTCCCGACGAGGGGTAAACAGGTTTCTTAACTGATAAATCAGATTCATAAGCGGATGCGTTTAATTTTCCGTAAAGATACAACATTTTGAAGCCTTTGTCAAGACCTCCGGAGGCTTCACAAGGTGCCTTTAGAATCTTTTATCTCTTTCACCTAAAATGAGCAGTGTGGCTCGGTGAAGTTTCACCAGAGCACACTGAATGTAAGCGTTTTACCATGAAGGCAAGTAACAAGAACGTTTATTCTCCATTTTCAATTATCCATTCTCAATAAGTAAAGTTTCACTCTTTCTCGCCATATTTCACCAAACCCTTCTCATTGACAACCATTTAGAGAATCATAAAACCATGAAGGCAGCAAACAGAAAGTCAATCCGGTTGTTTTCCCAGCCCAAGCCACTCGTTCAAGCTGGGAAAAGCAATGCTTTAAGCCGATCAAAACATCGGTTTAAGCTGAGTAAACGGTTGCTTTTCCCAGCTTAAACAAACACCTACATGACGCCGCTAACTACCTACATTAGCTTGATAACATTCCTAGTTAGTGAAATAACATTCCTTGTTAGCATACACAGGATGTCATCTTAAGTGACAAGACATGCCAAAGGAGAACTTAAGTAAGATGCAGAAGGCGGAAGATAGCTACTAATTCCCTGTCTTCCAGATTTCCTCTATCACATATCGTCGGTCATCTTTATTTAGTTATGTACAACAATATTATTATCCATTTTTACATTTTTACATTCATATGTATCGGTCCATTGAATTATATCCTCAGGTTCTACAACTCGTAAATAATTATCATTCACATATAATCCGTCCACCGATTTTGCAAAAATGATTTTTCCGCCTCTCATGTCAAAACGATTGTTGACGATATGAATATTCCGGTGAACACATCCATCATTTTCATCATTCTCAGGTGCAACCGAAATTACCGGAGAATGACATTCTATAAAATGATTATTCCGAATAACCACATTCTTCACCAATCCCGATTCGAACCAGCTACGGGCATCATTCGCTATTAGAATTGCACTCATCGGGATACGAAAGAATGTATTGTCTTCAATCAGTACTTCACGACGTGTAGTCACGAGTATCCCCCTTGACGGCGTCTTGGCAAACAGATTCTTGCGAATGATAACATTAGGTGTACAAGATACATTTTCAACGACCAAATCCTTTCCAGACTCCATATTCTTCAAAACAGGTTGGCGCAATGTCAACAGAATTTCTCTACAATTATTCATTTCTGCCTTACTCACTTCACAAGACATCACAGGTAGTAAAGAATGGGAGTCTATAATGTCTATTGTATCACCTTCCGCAAAAGACTGAAAGCCATAAGTCTGTGGATGCATATATCTTACGAGTAACTTATCGGGGGCTAAAAAAGCCTTAACCTTCAAATGAGTGCCATGTACATTAATAGGATCGTCCTGAGAACCTTCGAATGACGACTTTTCAATCCGAATGGTACCCTTGCAACCTGACATTTGAATAAAATCCGCAAAACCCGCACAAGTACGCCCACTACCCAACTCCGGAGCAAACCTAAGATTCCGGCACGTTATATTTTCAGAGACTTGCCCAACAATACCAAAATTACCAAGAAAAGCAAAATGAATGTCCTCCAGTATTACATCATTACTATACTGAATCAGTCCACCGACCTCATCTCGGACGCCATCTCTCATCTGAAAAATCCATCCTGGTTGTAATGTCGGCATGTTCTTATATCTGAATCGTACCGAATCTGGTTTCAGTTCATCTACCTTTTCAATTTGAGAAAGAGGAGACCAACTACGCCAAGTTATCTCTCTGTCAGAATCATAAATTTGAGCGATTCCACCTGACAGATTCCAGTTATGTCCCACAAATGAGAAGCGCCCATCCTTTATCTCATACGAAGAGGAAGGATGTATCGAAGCAACCATAGTCCGATCCTCAACAGCTGTAACCAACATTTCAGGAACAGTTGGATCAGCGGATGTCACAGAAAAATTCTTTAATGTAATATGCTGGCAACTATCAATAACGAAACAAGACATCTCTCCATGAATAATGATACGGGCTCCTTTCCCATCAATAGTTACATTTCTCAGTTTTTTCAATAATAGTCCAACATGTTTCGTAGGATCCGGATTTTCCGTTTCCGAAGTCGTATTAGAGACATAATAGGTACGATGCGACGAACTTTCACGAAAGATATGGTAATCTGCATTTTGCAGTTCGATAGTCACCGCATCGCCTTCATACGTATACGCCTTATTAATGGCAGATTGTATCGTTCTAGTCATATCGCCTTCAGCCGGCGATACTTTGATGACATTTTGTGCCATCAGTGACAATGAAACAAAACAAAACCATCCTGTTACAATCCATTTATTCCTCATAATATCCCAGTTTCTTATTCATTGGTCATTAATCATTGTACTTCAAAACGATATTCCTGCCTGACGTCTATACTTTCCAAAGCAGGAATGACACATTCCGCCGGATTCACCGTTCCTGCGTCTGGCATTCTTCTTCCGAAGCCTTTCCTGCCATTCGTCCAGCTTTGCGGAGGCCCATTCCTTGTCGCCCTCCTGTTCAGCCAGGCTGGAAAGAGCTTCGGCGTTCTGCAAACGGACAAAGTCTCTTTTCAAATCCGGATCAGACTGGATACGGTTGAAAAGAACCCTTTTCTCTTCGGCAGACAGTTCCCCAGAAAAATATTTCTTCAATTGTTCGTCCATACGATTTCAAGTCATTTACGATAATATGACGGACGAACAACTGCCAACTACTAGTCTACCCGAAAAAAAATCAAAAAAATGTGAGAAAAAGAAGAAGAGGTAGATATTCCTTCAGTTCCACCCTCAACTTTGACAAGGCGGAAACAATATGGTTCTGGACGGTACGCACGGATATATTCAACCGTTCGGCTATTTCGTCATGCCGCAAACTGTTCATCCGGCTGAGAATAAAGACCTGACGACACTTTTCGGGCAAATGACTGATTGCTTCACGCAGCAAGTGTTCTATTTCATGATCGAAAACCGCCTCGTCAAACTGCATCAAAGCCTCCATCTTTATCTTCAGCTCCAGATTCTCCACGCGGTCCAATGACTCCATACGGCTGTCGACCATCGTTTTATGCCGATAGTAATCAATACACTTGTTCTTGGTCATCGTGAAGAGCCAGGCATTGAGATTGGTCAGTTCATCGAGCACTTCCCGCTGCTCCCACAAATGCAGAAAGACATCCTGAATGATGTTTTCAGCATCTTCGGAAGACATGACATATTCACGCGCAAAACGAACCAACTTCGGAAAGTAGGTCATATAGACGGAGGTGAACGTGCGTGTTTCAGTACTCGATTGCTTTTCCATTATTAATAGCGATTAGATTATAATACTGAACGGAAAAAGTCCTTGAATTAATATACTGGTATTAAATTTATCACGATATCGCAGGCAAAAATAAAGTAAATAAATGAAAAGACATCACAATTTCACTATTTTTTATCTGCTATCTGAGTATTTTATTAAATCCCATCATCACAATGGGAATTTATCTCCTATATAATATAACATGCACAACACAGGGAACAGATAGCCTAAAGTATAGCATTGAATCCCCTTACCCCATACGTATTCTTCATCTTGCGTGCTCAGATGTATATCTTGGCACGTCAGATGCACATCTTAGCCCGTCAGATGTATATCTGAGCACGCAAGATGAAGAATTCAGGCGGAGTAAAGCAATGCAAAAGCCGGACTGTATCTGACAATCCGACGCACCAAGCCTGTTCATTTCCTACAGTTGGGATACCGCGTCTTTCAGACGATAAAGAAGCACTACGTTGGGAGCCACCGCTCCATCGACCCTGCAAAGCTGAACGGCCAGCTGGAAACGGCTGAAGAAGCCGGCATGTTCTTCAAAGAAAGACGGAAGCAATCCGGACGGCAAAGAGGGACAAAGAGCCATGGTCTCCAAATCGGCCATCAGGACGTAATCATAGAGAGGTGCCAATTGTTCCACCATCGTCTCGCACAGGGGGGAGGTTTCCAGCGTGTCGCCCTGCTCCAACGCTTTGACGTAGGCAACCAAAGCCGGCTCCTCGGACGACAGCAAAAGACGGCCGGCATAGAAAGTAGCGTACGTATATGGCCGAACCTCACTGCTGACTGCCAGAACAGAAGCCAACGTACCTGAGGGCAAACGGTACAGACGCATCCCCCTCACCCCCGTCCCGGCGGAAAAACTCTTATAGAAAGGATACTGCCCCTGCGAAATGTCATACAGAAGTCGGTGCAAGTCCCGCTGAGCTGTGGAAGGTTCCTTCAACGAAACGCTCAGCACTTCCAGCCCTTTCCGCTCCAACGAATCGCCCGACAGAAACAGACACGAAAGGGCTTTTCCACAGGCATGTTCGGACAGATAGGCTGCCAGCGAACGGTCGAAAGACGGTCCGTCGGCCGACAACAGCGAATCGGGCGACATGGATTGCAGGAAACACGGCCAGTCTCCGCCAGAGGCTGGAAGCGAACTGCACCGGTACAGCAAAGTCGTACGAGGTAGCTCTGCCAACGGAAAACCTTCCTGAGGAGAGCATCCGGCAAAAGCATATCGGCAGGTATCGGCCGGCGAAATGCCGTAGGCAGTGCCGGCACAATAGATTCCTTCCTCGGCCAGCTTCAGATCGAACTCCAGCCACACCGAAGAATCCGGCCGAACGTCCTGCCGGGCATCTTGCCAACGCATGAACAAAACGGCCTTACGGGCCTCCCGCTTGTCCTGAAGTGCCGGCCGGAAGGTTGCGAGACGGGCCAATGACTTCTTGTCTTTCCACGCATCGATAACCTGCTCCACCAACCGTTTCTGGAAACTTATCACCAGAAAATCGCGCTTCATCCACAACGAAAGGAAACGCCCGTCGGACAAAGGATAGATAACGATATCCTGCCCGCGATAAGTGAATGTCTTCGAGGGAAAACCGGAGGCACCATAACGCTTTATGTAATCCTCCAGCATCTTGCAATCATCAAGCCCCAATTTGCAATAGAGAACCTGGTCGTTCTTGAGGTCGGAAGGATGGAAGCTGATGAGCATTTCGTTCATCTTGGCACTCAAGCCATGAGGCTCCTTCTCCATCAGCAGTTGCAGATAACGCTTCACACAAGAGAAAAGTTCGGAAGCATAAAGATAATGATTGTCGCGGCTACACTCCATCTGGCTGATGTTTTCCAGCAAACCAGTCAGTTTATCCGTTGCAAAAACGGCTTCCACTTCTTGTGGAACCAGGGAGTAAAGGTCAAAATCGCGCCGCTCGTCCACCATGTTGAGCCGGACGAAAGAATATACACCAAAACCCATGCACAGCAAAATGATGCACACGGTTACACTAATCCGTATCGAATGTTTTGGTTTCATGGCTCACCGGCTTGTTAGGTTTTGCAAAAATAAACATTTTTGCTAACAAAACAAAACCTGAGCCAAAAAGTTTAAAAAAATATTTCAAGACCGTCGTAAGCGAGATGCATGTGGGGAGGCAGCTGGCTACAAAGCCCGGCATGCAAACCGGCATGATGGCTCATGTGTATAAAGTAGGTTTCACGGGCACCGATACGGGTGGCGGCTTCGATAGCCTGCGATATAGATTGGTGTGTACCATGCGGCTCTACACGCAGTGCATTCATGACCAGGACATCAATCCCCTTCAACAGTTCATAGGAGGCATCGGGCATCGTCAACATATCGGTGACATAACCCAAACGACGGCCAATGCGATATCCCAAAATGGGCAGACGTCCATGCATCACCTGAAATGGCCATATTTCGGTCTGTCTGATGAAAAAAGGTTCACCGGCCTTCACCTCGTTCAGAAAGATGCGGGGAACGCCGGGATATTTGTTCTCCACAAAACAATAGGGCATACGCGTACGCAAATGTTCGGCCGTATACCTGTCTGAGAAAACAGGAATCTCGCCGAAACGGCAAAACGGACGCAAATCGTCCAAACCTCCCACATGGTCATAATGTTCATGGGTAACCAGTACACCATCGATGGCGCCAAACCAGGAAGAACGCATCATCTGTTCCCTGAAGTCGGGACCGCAATCGATCAGGACTGTCGTTCCGTCATCCGTATGCAGCAAGGCCGAAGCACGAAGTCTGTTGTCGCGCGGATCATTTGATGTACATACCGGACAGGTACATCCCACTTCGGGCACTCCGGTAGATGTTCCACTTCCCAAAATCCTCAGTTTCACAATTGCATGTATCTTTATAGGTTGTCTGTAATCAGATAAAATTCACTTCTGGACGGATGGTGATACCGAACTTGTCGGACACTGATTTCTGCACGGCGTCGGACAAAGCCAGGATATCCGAACCGTCGGCCCCGCCCAGATTGACCAGTACCAGGGCCTGCTTGTCATGTACACCTGCCCATCCCAACGAACGGCCTTTCCATCCGGCCCGCTCAATGAGCCATCCGGCAGGCACCTTGACATGGTCGGCATCAACCGGATAACAAGGCATATCGGCAAACTGCGTACACAGGTCTTCGTATTGCTTCCGCGGAATGATAGGATTCATGAAGAAACTTCCGGCATTACCCAATATTGCCGGATCGGGGAGTTTGCTGCGACGGATATCCATGACGGCACGGCGTACAGCCGCCAAAGTAACCTCACCGCCACGCTCCACTTCCTGACGGAGATTACCGTAATCGAGTCTGAAAAAGGAATGTTTGCTCAAACGGAAATTGACATACAGGATAAAGACAGACTTCATGGACGGAGATTTGAAAATGCTGTTCCGATAAGCATAGCCGCACTCGGATGCATGGTACGTCCGCCTGACTCCAGATACATCCATCGTCTCAACCGAATCTATCAAATCGCATACCTCGGCACCGTATGCACCGATGTTCTGTACTGCTGCAGCCCCTACCTCACCCGGTATGAGCGACAGGTTTTCGGCTCCGTACCAACCCTGGTCCACACAATGCTGCACAAAGTCATCCCACAACACACCGCTGCCGACACGCACTTCCACCCAGTTCCGGTTTTCATAAGTCACTTCCATACCGCGGATGGCAGAATGCAGAAAAGTACGGTCGTAACGTTTTTGAGTAAAAAGAAGGTTACTTCCACCTCCTATACAGAAATAGGGACGCAAGGCAAACACGCCCTCATCAATCCATTGCCTGAGGTCGTTTTCCGAACGATACTCCAGGAATTCCGCAGCCTCGGCCTCTATCCCGAACGTGTTGTGCGACAACAATGAATAATTCTTCATAACCTACTAAATGCCTGTATCTTCGTATTTGTAAAGTTCCCATTCACCGCCTTTTTTACGGAAATAGAAGACGGTAGAATAGCCGTTGCTCATACCGTTTACCTTCAGAATTTTGGTTGAAGAATGCGCATCATTCTTCTGTCCATAATCTATGTTGGAAAGCCGGTCGGAAGGCAAAGTGGGACGGAAGGCAAACCACTGGTCAATGTCCAGCGTAGTCTCCCAGATGGCAAACTCATCATCGGGATCTACCGTAACAAACTTCAAGGGATGATGGATATGCTCGCGCTGATATACACTGTCGACGGCAAAACGGGCATAGAAAGATGCAAAATCCTGCGCATCATCTTCCTCATCTTCAAGCTTACGCAGATTGACAGCTTCGAGCATCCACACGCCTTTGGTACGCTCAAAATAATACCGCTTCAGGGTTCTCGTCTTCAGATAGACCCACTCCACGCGAACTGAATTCAGAGCCGTATCCCCCACCAGCTCCATATCGTCCTCCTTGTCGAAGAGCACGGTATAACAGGTCTGATCAGCAAAAAGAGGATCATGCTTCCAATACTTCTTCTCTATTTTCAGAGGTGTATCAGCCTTGTAATAAGGCAAAGGGAAAACTGTACGCTGCCTCTGGAACAACGTATCGGTAGCAAAATAAAAAATAAAATCATCGAATAGCTCGTCCGCTTCCATCGGCTTGGGAGCTTCTTCTACCGGCTCCACAGCCAACGTATCGGTCTGACCGGCCTTAACCGAATCGACCATCGCGGTTATTGAACTGAAAGAGTCGATGTTCGACTTCGGGTTCTTACAAGAGAACAGGCAGACGAACATCGACAGTCCCAATATTATTTTTCTCATATTCTGACAGACCGTTCACGATCACTTGTTAAACTTGACACGCAGTTTTTCGAGCATGTCCACAGTCATAGCCTCCAAATCGTACTGGGGCTTCCAATCCCATTCTGCACGGGCACAGCTGTCGTCCATACAGTCGGGCCAGCTGTCGGCAATGCTCTGCTTCAGCGGATCGACGTTGTATTCCATTTCAAAATCGGGAACATGCTTCTTGATAGCCGCATAAATGGTTTCGGGTGCAAAACTCATGGAAGCGATATTGAAAGCATTGCGGTGTTTCAAGCGGGACGGATCGGCCTCCATCAGTGAAATGGCTGCATTCAGCGCGTCGGGCATATACATCATGTCCATCAATGTACCTTCCTTGATGGGGCATATAAACTTTTCACCCTTAACAGCTGAATAATAGATATCTACCGCATAGTCTGTCGTTCCACCTCCCGGAGGGGTTACATTCGAAATGATACCGGGGAAACGGACTGCGCGGGTATCCACTCCATACTTCGTATGATAATAGTCACTCAGAAGTTCGGTAGTCACCTTGCTGACACCATACATGGTACGAGGACGCTGAATGGTATCCTGAGGAGTCATCACATGGGGCGTCTCCAGACCAAACGAACCGATAGAGCTCGGTGTAAACACAGCACAATGATGTTCGCGTGCCACTTCCAGAACATTCCACAAACCGTCAATACCAATCTTCCAGGCCAACCGTGGTTTGCTTTCGGCCACTACAGAAAGCAATGCAGCCAAATTGTAGATGGTATCAATGTTGTATGCCTTCACAGCTGCCTCAATGGCATTATAGTCCGTAACATCGACTACCGCACTGGGACCGCTTTCCTTCAATTCACCTTTCGGTTCGGCACCTGTGATATAACCTGCCACTACATGTTCGTTGCCATAACGCTTGCGCAACTCCATCGTAAGCTCCGAACCAATCTGTCCGGTAGCTCCAATTACCAAGATATTTTTCATTTCGAACAAAATATAAAGTTAGAATGTGACTTTTTTAAAAGCATGCAAATATACGCACTTTTTTTTCTAAATTCTATCATTCTGATATTGTTTATTTCAATAAAAATGATGTTCTTTGCAGACCGTGTAACTATTTGTAGAAATCTCTAAAAAAAAATGCTATGTATGGTAAAATGAAAGAGCATCTCAGCCAGACACTTGCTGAGATTAAAGATGCCGGACTTTACAAAGAAGAGCGCCTGATTGAAAGCGCACAACAAGCCTCCATCAGTGTAAAAGGCAAAGAAGTGCTGAACTTCTGCGCCAACAATTATCTGGGCCTGTCCAACCATCCCCGACTCATCGAAGCCGCACAAAAGATGATGGACCGCCGTGGTTACGGTATGTCGTCCGTCCGCTTT